>Ga0209382_10005508_pt1 | contig 16470 bp, 19 predicted proteins | sample SoiMetdeltSBSDD5_FD_187599 | JGI IMG/M metagenome (GOLD analysis project Ga0209382, IMG submission 187599) | Bulk soil microbial communities from a Populus tree surrounding site in Tennessee, USA - Soil MetaG P. deltoides SBSDD5 (SPAdes) (version 2) | ecosystem: Environmental > Terrestrial >...
AAGGCCTTGAAGGACGCAGGCGTCTCGACGCAAGACGCCTTGGAGATATGGCAGCAGGGCTTCAATTATGTGAACGAGGCGGCAAGGCCCGAGAACCTGGGCGAGGACCCGGAAACCGCCTTTGCCGAGTATATCTGCGAGAAAATCCACCTGCTCAAGCGCCAGCAGGCAGCCGGCAAGGTGGAAAACAGCACGGGATTCCTGCTGCAGGCGATTAAGCGTAACTATGCCCATCCTGGGTTTGCCGAGGCGCGCAAGCGCCAGACGTCGGAAGATCAGAAAAAAAACCGGCAGCAACGCCTGCGCGAGATCGAGGCGCTTAAGCGCCGGCAGGAAACCCTGCAACATGCGCGCGACAATGCGATACGCCAGTGCTGCAAGGCGCTGGCCGAGGAGGCGCCGGAATTGATCGCACCGGTGGTGGAAGTATTGCTAGCCGAGAACGCCACCTTCAAGAAAATGTATAACCCGGCTCTGGCACCCGAGGAGAATTATCGCCATACCACGGCGGTATGGTCGTTCATCGATCTCGGCTTGGAGCAGCATTATCCCGAGCGGTTCGCGGACATCTACGCCGCCCACGATTCGGGTCTTGCGGAAGTGAAGGACCGCCTCGCGGCCTTGGAGAGTCTATGATTATTTTCTTGAACTGTTCAAAATCTTCCTCTGTCACCATGATTACCCCGCGTTCCATTTTGGAAATCACAGATGCTGGAATGCCAAGCCGCTTTGCCGCCTGCCGATAGCCGATACGGAGATCCTCCCGCCACTGGCGGAACGCTCTGCAATAGCCGGGTGGCTCCTCATAGAGGGGCTGTGTCAGGGGCTGAAGGCTGCAAATCAAGTGCCCCTCGCGATCCACGCGGGTGACGAAGCAATGATTTATGGTCGTCTTTATGCCGGCCGGCCTGTTTTCCGGCCACTGCGTAGGGCCGCAAATGCTACTGTTCCCAATCTGAGGCCGATCCATGCTTCCAGCACTACCACGGCTTTTGCTGCCTGTGAAGCCCCCGCTTATGCGTGGTATCACGAGCAGAATCCTGTCAGAGGAATTCCACGCGGTTCAACATGTCTTCCGCTGAGTGTTGCTCCCAAAGACGCACCAACCGGCGAATGACTTCCCCCACCGGATACCGGCCATACGGATAATAAACGATTCCCGCATGGGACTGGCCACGGCTGGCCAATACCAGAAAATCCCGGTCACACGTGACCATGACGCGCCCTTGGGCGCGGGCATGCGCCTGATGCGCCTCATCCGTGGTGCTCCGCAAACCGGCTTCCACGGTCGTGCTCGCGTCAATCCCCCGGCGTCTCAGCCCATCGGCGATAGCGCGGGAGACATGCTCATCGAGGTGGTAGAGAATCACTGGAGGTGTAGGTATCGTTGGAGGACAGGATGAGCGAAGAATGCTGCTGCTTGAATTCCTCTACGTATGCTTCGTCCTCCGCCATGTCCCGGCGGATATCTTCCCGATGATCGTGGTAATAGGCGAGGGCGGCGTAGACTTTCGCCAGGCTCAACTGCGGATAGGCGGAAACGATTTCATCCGGGGACTGCCCCTGCTGCTCATGCAAGATCACGATATCCTGCACGCGGATGCGATGCCCCGCGATGCGCGGCTTTCCCCCGCAGACGCCAGGGGTCTTGACGATGTAGCCGTCAGGATTCGTGTCCATACGAATGCTCCGGTCTCTCGAGGTTACTCATGCTCTTAGTAGCATAGAACATTTTTGGCCAGGAAGAAAGCGCTGGATAGTCATGGCGGGGGCCGCGCCCCATCCGGACCAGAGACGCTCAGACATGCATCGGCTGGCCAGAATGATGCACAGGTGGCAGGGGACAGCAGCCACGTTGTGGAAGAACGTGAGGGAACACGGTATCCGTTACGGGGCGATGCAGTACGGTGCGGTACAGTACGTCACGCGCTTCACATCGCCAAGGAAGCTCTCGCCTCTGCCTTTATCGTTACCACGTGAGCGGTCCCCGCTGTCCGGTTTCCGCCAAGTAATGATTTCTCGCGTGCTGTAGCGCGGCCTCGAAATCGAATGGAACTCTATTGCTGAGATGCATCAGGTCGCACAGCAGATCGCACAGAGCATCTTCAAGGTCCGTGCCGGTTTCCCTCATGAAGGCATCCAGCGCTACTTTTGCCCAGGCGGCGCGGTCGTGGTTCTTGCCGTCCGGGTCCGGGGGCAAGGTCAGGCTCTCTATCATCTGCGTTTCGGCGGCCAAAGCAGCCGCCAGCGCGTTCATGTCGTTTCCGTGCATCGTTTCCTCCATCGGTGAATTGTCACACCAGGCGTCATCGGCCTGAATGGGGCCATGCTTGTCAAACTCTTCCTCTATACCCTCCAGTACGATGGCAATTTCTGAGTCTGCACCATTGCCAAAAGCGGCTTGCAGCGCATAGAGAAATCCCATATTCCAGGCTATTTGTTCATACTCCTCAAAAGTTAATGGTCCCTCGCTGCTTTGCAGTGCTTCGCCTTGGGCGTAGAGCGCTCGGATGCGAAGCTTCAGGGCGTCGGTCATAGGCATTACTTTTCTCCATCGTTAGCTATGAAACGTTCTCAAGTCACCACGGCGCGATATCGCGGTAGAAAAGCTCCGCCTCGATATGCCCCGGCAAGACGATCAGGGGCAGGAAATCCCCTGCCTCCATGCCGGGATTGACGGCTTGGGCTTCTGTCCTGGCGTTGGCAATGGCAGCGTCAGGGTTTTCCGCCTCCGTATGGGCGTAGTAGGTTTCCAGGCCGTCGCCGGTATCGGGGTAGAGCAACAAAACGCTGTAGGGCCGGTGACTTGGTTTATGCTGCTGAGGCTCACGTGTAAATTCCGCGACTGTGCCGGCGGTGTCGCAGTGTTTGCACTGAATGAGACTCCATTCGTCCCAATGCATAGGGCCAAACGTCACAGCGCCTTCGTCGGTGACGTCGGCGTGGGTTTTTACCTCGATGATAAAACTGTCCGTGTGGCCGCAGTGCGGGCACACGATATTTTCCAGGCAGTTCGTATTCGTCATGGTTATTCTCCAACATTCATGGGTGCGTGGGTGATCGCGGCATACAAGGCCGTCCAGTCGGGGCTGGCGTCATCGAAGGCGTAAACGGTGCCGTTATATTCCAACTTCCCGTCAGATATCGTGGCCTTCCCTTGGCGTAACAGGTCGAGCAGGTGCGCCTGGGCTTTGTTAATTTGGGCGTCGTGATTAAGGTCTACCGTGACGCTTTCGCTGAAATCCTCGTCACCGGCAAGATCGACGAGAGCCGCCAGATTTTCACCGTCGCAATCGGAGAAGTCTTCGGCGTCTTCGAAATCTTTGCTAGCGGCGATCTTTGCCGCTTCCTCCGTCGTGTCCGCTTCAATGCCAGGGAAAAACAGCCGCATTTCGCGGTAGATGTGGACATTGTAGGTATTCATGGCAATTTTCCTTTCATGAGTAGAGATGTGTAGAGGGGAGGACCGTATGGGACGGCCCCCCGGTTCCAGGTCAATATTCCAAGGGCAGCAGCAGCGTGGTTGCGCTTCTGTCCGCCTCGGTGATGATCCAGAGCGTTTGCCCGTTTTTCAGGGTATAGGTGGACATCAGGCGGCCGCTTTCGCGTAGCGCCCGCGCATTTTCCTGGCGGTCGGCGTCGCAGAGGTTGCCCCAGTCGCCGCACGCGTGACGGACAACGAACGCTTCAAGACATTGTCCGGCTTCCTTGAGGGCCTGCAGAGCGCCAGGGGTGGCGACGAGCTTGCCTAACGGGAAGGCCGGGGTAGGAACGGTCAGTATCCTCATGGGAATATCCTCTCGGGTTGTGGGAGGGCTGCCACGAGGGCAACCCTCCCGGTTGCGTTACGCCGAGGCTTCGGCTTCCTCGGCCTGGCGGGCGTTGTCGTTCGCCATCGCGGTTTCGACGTAGCTCCTGGCGCGTTCGAGCAGGCCGTTCACCACTTCCCATTCCTCCGGGCTGAAGCTGCTGGTGCTCTTCCAGGCACCGTTCTTGTCCTTGTAGCCGCGCTCCGGGCCGTAGGTGTAGAAGACCCGGCCTTCGTATTCGCGCTTCCACACCGCGACTTTGATGTTGCCAAGTCCACGGAACTCCTGAACCGGGCGTTGTTTGCTGAGTGAAGTCATCGTCTTTCTCCTTGTTTTGCTGTTGCCAGGCCGCGCCACTCGCGTCCTGATAGGGGTCGGCCAGCAGGCGGACAGGCAGGGCCGGAACAGCGAAACAAATGGGTGCACGGAGCTTATGAGCGCAGCGAATTAGCGCAGTCCTGTTTGGCTTCGCTTGCAGGCGCTGACGAGCCTGCTAGACCACGTCATCAGCAAGGACGCGTCTGGCGTGGATGACATACCCAAACGCAGGGAGAAAGTCGGCTGCCGAATCGGCACAACACCTCTGTCAGTGGCCGTGCATGGCATGGACAAGCGCAAGGGTGATGGATGCAGTGACAGGGCATGGGGAACACTTTGTCGAGTGGCTTTGAGCATCACGGCAGGACGAAATTGACAACAGTAAGGCCCTGTGCTCAGATGCACGAGGGATGCTGTGGCGCAAGCCTCGCTTACCAAGCATGGTACGGTGGCCCGTTCGTGAGATTCGGGAGCCGTGACGTTGGCCTACGTTACCGGGCAAAGCCTGTGCATCAGGTCAGCATCCTCCTCCTGCTTAAAACAAGCTCATCTGCCGCGTATCCTGCGCCACGCGTTGCTGGTAGGTGGCCTTCGGTTTCTTTAACCGCTGTACTGGCAGCTTGAACACCACCACTTCCGCCGTCCGATCGAGCGCCGCCGGCGCGGCGGGTAGCGCCATCTGCACCGGCTGGGCCTCCGGCTGCTTGGGCACTCCCGGCTCCGCTTCCGCCACCCGCTGCATGATCCGAGTCGTGACCGCCTCCTCGATGCTGGCGGCCTTGCGGGGGGCGCGTTCTGGGGCTTCCTCGATGGTGTGCGCGGCTTTCAGCGCCTTGATGTCCGCGGCGATGCTTTCCGTATCGAAGGTCTCCGTGGAGCCGGACAACGCCGCTTCCAGCCTGTCGCGGAGACCCGTCAATTCCTTGAGATACGCTTCATGCCCGAAGGTGCCGCCTAAACGGGTTTCATAATCGCGCAGCTGACCCTGGGCGATCTCCAGGTCGCGTTGAGCTTTCGCCTGCTGCTCCGCATAGCCGCCCACGGTACGCTCCACCGCGTTCAGCACGGCTAGAGGGCCGGCGTCGCGGGCAAGAGGGCCAAACCGGGTGGCGGCCCCTTCGACGCAGATCTCCGGCGCGTGGTAGGCATAGAGGCTCAGGCTGAATGTCAGGCCGCGATAGACGCCCAGCGGGAAACTGCGGTTTTCCGTCACCGTCCTGGGCAGGGCCTTGAGCCGTTCGCCGAGCTTCTCCATCGCCTCTTTCTTGGTACATGTTTTGCCGCCGATGGTGAGCGGGTCGTCCGTATGGGCCTGCGCGGTCGCCATGTCCTCCGCCAGGGCGGCGATGCGCTGCGTGAGCCGGGCGATTTTCTCGGGGAGCTCCTTGAGGCTCTTGCGGGCGGTGTACTGCTCGTCGGCATGGTGCTTTTTCAGGACGGACAGGCGCTTGAGTTCCGCATCCGCCTCGGCCAGCGTGAGCACCGCCGGGTTGCCGGAGGCAATGGCCTTGACCTCGGCGTAGGAGAGCTCCTGCCCGCCGATGTCTTCCGCCTGCCGCACGGTGCTGCCGCCGGTCATCACCTGGGCGATGAACCGGGCCTTGGTCTCTAGCGCCTGCCACATATAGGCGTCGAAACTCCCTTCGGTGACGTAGCGGTAGATCGCCACTTCCTCGTTGCTGTTGCCCTGGCGCAGGATGCGGCCGTCGCGCTGCTCTACTTCGGCGGGTTTCCAGGGGGCATCGAGGTGATGCAGCGCCACGAGCCGTTTCTGGACGTTCGTGCCGGTGCCCATTTTCTGGGTGCTGCCGAGCAGCACTCGCACGGTCCCGGCGCGGACCTTGTCAAACAGGACCTGCTTCTTCGCATCGGTGTCGGCATCGCCAATCGAGGCGATCTGCTCGCGCGGGATGCCGCGCGCAACCAGTTTGTCCATAATGTCCTGGTAGACGGAGTACCCCCAGCTGGTGGGGTTGACCCCCATATCGGAGAAGATCAGCTGCGTGCCGCGCGTGCAAGCGGTGCGTTGCCAGATCGCGGCGGCGTTCTTCACCAGGGCGTTGATCTTGGATTCCGGGTTCTCCGTGGCATTTGCGTCGAGTAACCGCGCATTCAAGGCGAGCTTGCGCCCGTCCGTGGTAATCGCCAGAGCGTTATCCTCCCAGGGCTTCACCTTGCCGGAGCGGACCGCCTCATAGCGTGCGATGAGCTGCTCCTGGATGGCGCGCTGCGCCTCGGACATCGGACAGGCGATCACGGCCGGCTTACCGCCCGCAAGCTTAGGCCGGGGCAGGTCGAGCATCTGCGCCGTCTTCACGTCGGCGAAGGAGCGAAACATCTGCTGCAATTCCGGCAGGTTCGTGAATTTGGCAAACCGGCTGCGCGGCCGGAGCGTCTTGCCGTCCGGGGAAATCTCCATCGCGTCCACCACTTCCCCGAAGGTCGCGGCCCACGCATCGAAATGATCGATCCCGCGCTCCTGCAACCCGTGAGGGTCGAGATAGCGCTGAATGGTGTACATCTCCACCATCGTATTGCTCACCGGCGTGCCGGTGGCAAACGTTACGCCGTGCCCGGGATGTTGCTGGTCCAGGTAGTGGCACTTCATGTAGAGGTCGAAGGCACGCTCCGAGCCACCCGTCTGAATCCCGGCGACCCGTTCCATTTTCGTGGGGGTCTCCAGGTTCTTGAAGTAGTGGCTCTCGTCGATGAAGATGTGGTCCACGCCCAGCTCGTCGAAGACCAGGCCGTCATCCTTCTTGTCCTTGGCCAGCAGGTCTTGCAGGCGCTCCTCGCGCTTGGCTTTCTGCTTTTCGATGGTCTTGATGAGATTGCGCTGTCCCCGGTCGCCCTTATCGAGGGCGCTGTCGGTGAGCAGGGCCTCATATTCCGCGATCTGCTCGCGCAGAAACTGCTCCTGGTAGCCGCGCGACATGCCCAGGCGCTCGAACGAGCTATGGGTGACAATGATGCCATCCCAATCGCCGCTGGCGATCTTGGCGGTGAGGAGCTTGCGGCGCTCCTTGGTAAAATCCTCCTTGCCGGCGATGAGCAGCCTGGCGTTGGGATAGAGCTGCGTGAACTCGCGCCCGAACTGCTCCAGCATGTGATTGGGCACGACGTAGAGCGGTTTCTTGGTGAGTCCCGCCTCTTTCATCTTCATGCCGGCGGCGGCCATTTCGTTCGTCTTGCCCGCGCCCACGGCATGGGCAAGCAGCGTATTGCCGCCGCACATGACTCGCCAGACCGCGTCTTTCTGGTGCGGGTAGAGCGTGATGTTGGTGTTCATCCCGGGAAAACTCAGATGTGCGCCGTCAAAGGCCCGCAGGCGCAGGTTGTTGTAGGTGTCGTTGTAGACGCGCACCAGCCGTTCCGTGCGCTCCGGATCGGCGAAGATCCAGGCCTTGAACCGCTCCTTGATCAGCTTTTGCTTCTCGCGGGCGGCCAGGGTGTCGTCCTGGTTGATGCGCCGCTCCTCGCTGCCGTCCGGGTTTTTGATCACGTCATAGAGGGTTGGGGATTTGAGGTTCAGCGCCTGTTCCAGCAACCACACGCCACCTGCCCGCTCGGTGCCGTAGTCTGTGGTGGCGGCGACGGATGAGGTGACGCTCACATCGCCGCTGACGCTCCACAGCGCGTCTTTTTTCAGGTGGTTGATTTGCACGGAGGAGGGTGAGACACTGAAGAGCTGCGCCGCGAAGTCTTGAATGTCGCTCTCCGGTATCCACGGCACGCCCAGGTTCGCGTCGATGTCGCCGGGCAGGACGTCCTCGGGCTGCACCTTGGTCAGGGCTTCCGTATTACGCGCGTAGGTCGGACCGGCGCGCTCGGTCGCCTGGAGCTTGGCTCGCACGTTGCCGGAGAGATAGGCGTCGGCGGTCAGCCATTCGCCTGTGTCAGGGTCCTGATAGATCAAGTCGCCCAATTCTTCGATAATCTGGCGCGGCGAGCCGCTGTAAAGCGAAGCGATGTAGGGCAGGTCGTCTTTCCCGCGATGGTTCAGGGACACCAGCAGCCCTTCCTCGGCGTTGCGCACAGCGGTGACGGGTGGGCTGCGGCCGACCACGTCCTTGCGCATGATGTCGGCCTTCTTCGCCGTATCCGTGGCCTCGTCATACTCTTCCAGAGACATCACCAGCATGGCGTCGGGATCGCCGCGGAACTTCGCCAGGTTCGGCATGCGGCGGACGGTGATGCCGTCCCCCTTGACCGAGAGAGTGGTTTTGTTGATCGGGCCGTACTGGGCGGCGAAGCTGTCATAGGCGCGATTCAGAGCCTTTCTGGCTTCGTCGCGTTGCTCATCCGGCCAGCCCTCGTTTTGCAATTGCAGGACGAGGCGGGCCTGGTCGCGTAGGCCAATCAGCGCGGCCAGGCGCCTGCCGATCATCGTGCCGTCGGTCTTCAAGGGCTTCTCGCCGTGGGTGACCGGCAGGGCTTCGCCGTTCTGCACCTGCATGATTGTTTTGTCGTCGCCCAGGAAGAAGCTGCCCTCGGTGATATGGCGCTCCAGGGGCGGCAGGGTTGTCGAGCCTTGCGGTGTATCCGGCGCATGTACACAAGCGGCGTAGACGCCCTGGGGAAGCCGCTTTATTGCCCCCCGCAGGGCCTCGGTAAGATCGCCCTGGGAGGTGATGCTATAGCCAGTCTCCGCGCCATAGAGCCGATCCTGGCGGGTGTAGGCCCCCAGCACCATCTCGGGGTGATGCTGGAAGTAGAGATTGATGGGGATGTCTACGTCTTCGATGGTGAGCGGCTGGGTGTGCAGCCATTTGGGATCGGCGTGGGCTGGCTCCTGGCCGGGCCCTCGCTTCTTCAAAAACAGAATGTCGGTCACCACTTTCGTGCCCTCGCGCTGGAAGGCATCGGCGGGCAGACGGATGGCGCCCAGGAAGTCGGCCTGGCCGGCCAGCTGCTCGCGCAATGCCGGATTTTGCTTATCCAGCGTGTAGTGCGACGTGACGACGGCAAGTACGCCGCCCGGCTTCAGCGCCTCCAGGGATTTGGCCAGGAAGAAGTCGTGTAGCGAGAGCCGCTGGCCGTGAAAGTCGAGCTTGACGTCTCCAAACGGCACATTGCCGATTACGGCGTCGATGCGGTGCCCGGGCAGGCGGGTGTCGCGGAAATTCTCGATACGGATGTCCTGGCCGGGATGCAAGGCCCTGGCGATGCGCCCGGAGATACTGTCCAGCTCCACGCCGATAAAGCGCATGCCCTCGGGGGCCTCCCCCATGAAATTGCCAATGCCGCAGCCGGGTTCCAGCACGGTCGCATCCTGGGGGACGCCCAACCGCGAGAGCGCCGCGTGCATGGCGCGCATCACCATGGGCGAGGTGTAGAACGCCGTGAAGGTGGTGCGCTTGGCCGAGTCGTATTCTTCCGGCGTGAGCAGCTCACGCAACTCTTCCCCGAGCGCCTGCCAGGACTCATCCTTGTACTGTCGGGTGAGCGGATCGGGAAAGAGATGCAGGGCCACGGCCCCGAACCCCCCGAAACGGGTGAGCGTCTGTCGCTCTTCCGGGCTGGCCGGGCGGTGTTCCTGCTCGATCTGTTTCAGGGTGTATATGGCGGCAAGAATGTCGCGGGCTTTGCCCTTCTGGCCGCTGGCGAGGGGGGATGCTTCCATGGTCGTCTCCTGTGTTTCCATTGCACGGTGTCCCGCAGGACGGAGACGCTTGAGGCCAGTGGCATAGCGCGCGCGGTCAAGGTCCAACACGGTTTCTGGTGCGGGCGGGGCCTTGACCGCGCGCGCGACACTGGCACCTTCTCCGGAATCTGCGGAGACCGGCGAGGAAAACAGCGACGTTTGGAGGGGAAGAACGGACGGCGCCAGGTGGGGGGCAGGGGAGGACACGGCTCGGTCATTGCCGTGGCGAGGGAAAGCAGTTCCTGATGTTTGGCGTTCGGCGAGGAGGCGGCGGACAAAGCGTCCCGGTAAGCCTTCACCGCCCTGGCTGTGGCCGAGCTGGCACTCTGGCTCGGGTGGCTCACCCACCGATTCCTGGCGCGCCTCCAGCAGGGAGAGTTGGAACGAAGGAGACGGCCTGGATGTCATGGCAAGGGCGGGCAATCACTCGCGATGCGTCAAGCGCAGGAAAGAGAACAGGCGCGCTTGGCAGGGGAGCCGATGCGAAGATCGTGCCAATACTCACTGCGGCCAAGCCGGCCCTTGGCGCTCTCAAGCCCTATACCATCCCGGTGGTCCCGCTTTCTGGCGTTTACTCAGTCCGCTTGCAACCGGTCGAGCCGTCCGGCGAGGAGTTCGGCAATAGGCGCGGTATGCTCAAAGCGCTCAAAGAAAATCTGCATCACGGCGGTGAGCGGAATGGCTAAAAACATCCCGACGATGCCCCACATCATGCCCCAGACAATGAGACAGATCAACACCGTCGCCGGGTGCAGGTTCAACGAGCCGCCAACGACTTTGGGCTCGATCAAGCTGCTGATTAAAAAATCGGCCAGGCCCGGCAGTCCGATCGCCAGGACCGCGGTGGTCAGGGTGCTCCCCGGGTCCATGAGCACCATGGGGAGCGGCAACAACGTCGCGATGATCGGGCCAATGTTGGGGATGAAATTGAGCAAAAACGTAAAGAGGCCGAATACCAACGCCAGATCGACGCCCAAAAACGTCAGGATGCCCCCAGCGATGCCGCCGGTGGCAGCGGCGATCACTGTTTTGGCTACAATATAGCGCCGGACGCGGCGCTATATCTCACCCAGGCCGCCCGGCCTGAGCCCTGTTGTTTGCGCGTCGCCCAGCAAAAGAAAAAAGAGGAACAGCATGACCAGCAAGCCTTGAGACAAGATGTCGAAAAGCCCCTTGGTCAGGTTCGCCAGAATGCCGCTCACACGCCTGACCGGCAAGCCCACCATCGTATTAAACAGGGTGAGCGGATCAACGCCATACCCTTCCGCCATCATCATGATCCGATCCAGGAGCTGGTTGATCTGCTGCTGATACGCGCCGGCATTGGCCGAGAGTTGCCGCAACGAGAGGGAAACCAGCCCGCCGAGCAGGCTCAGCGCGACAAAGCCGATGATGAAGGTGGTCAGGATCGCTACCGAATGAGGCAGGCGCAGATAGCGGCGCTGAAACGCAATCAACGGACTGAGCACCAAGGCGCTGAAGATGGCCAGGACAAATGGGATCATCACCGCGTGCAACAGAAACAGGGCCACCCCGATAGCCACCGCGCTGATGATGAGCAGGCAGACCGTCTGGATGCGTAGATCGCGTTCTTCCGGGTCCACACGTTTTCCTTAAAGGGGGATGTCGGCACACTCGCCAGAGTATGGCACCCGCTATCTCAGCGGCACGACGTTCCTTCTGCTGGCATCCGCGCTCCGCTCTGGAGGCGATCATAGCATAGTCAGACCAAACAAAAGCAGATGCTTCCTCTGCATAACCACCAAAAGAAACCGTTCTCTGGACAGCGCACCCGTCCTTTATTAGCCTGTTAGACACACAGACAGCATGAAAATCCATGCTGCCAATCGGAACCCGCCGCGCCGCGACAGGAACAGCCATGACGCAACCGTCCCGCGAACCGGACGAATGGATTACCGCGAGCGAGATCGCCGCTTACGCCTACTGCGCCGAATCGTGGCGGTTGGCGCACGGCCTCGGTCTGCAAAGCCGCCACGCGCCGCGCATGGAACAAGGCATCGCGGAACATATCGCCTGGCAAGGCGTGGCGCATACGTCCTCGCGCTCCGCGAGGCAGGGCATCGTGCTGATGTTGGCAGCGATACTGGGCCTGCTGCTGTTGCTCTGGCTGGGAGGGTGAGACGGAGATGCGCCCGATGTCCATACTGCTGCTCTTCGTCTTCCTATTGGGCCTGGCGCTGTTCCTCGGTGCATGGCGCCGACGTGCCGGGTTCGGACGCGGTCAAACGGTCAGCCAGGACGACGTGCTGCTGGTCTCGCACCGCTACCGGCTGAGCGGCCGGCCGGACCGCATCGTGAAAAAGGGTAGGCGGTACATCCCAGAGGAGAAGAAGCCGGGCCGGAAGGTCTACGATGCCTACCGGGCGCAGATCGGCGTTTACCTGCTGCTAGTCGAGGAGCAATACGGCATCCGCCCGCCCTACGGCGTGCTGGTGCTGGGCGACGGCAGGCGGATAAAAATCCCCAATTCCGCCGCCTTGCGCGCCCGGGTACTGGCGATCGCCGAACGCATCCGGCAGCACCGGCAGCGGCTTGACGCTCCCCTGCCGCCACCGTCGAACCCCCGGCAATGCCTTGGCTGCGGGCAACGCCACCATTGCGCCGTGCGTCTGGCGTAAATGGTCCTCTACGGTGAGCCTTCACAAGCAGAGGGAGACATGATAATGCAGGAAGCATGGACAGACGCCAGATTAGGAACAGCAGCATCTGCGACAATACGCAGTGGCCGAAAAAAGGCCGATTGGCACGAAGACAGCGATACATAATTGCTTCGTGACGCGCGAGGATGCATCATCCGTCACTCCGTGATCCGGGGACAAAGACCAAAAAGGTGCAGCCGTCGGGCGTGCGCGGCTGATGCGCGGATCCCGGCCGGTTGTGGATGTAGGTGCCAGGGCCAGAGGTTTGGTGCTGATCGACGAAGGTGCCTTCGAGGATGAAGAGGTATTCGCCGTAGAGGTGATGATCGACCTTCGGCACCTGGTAGCCGGCGTCCCACTGGACGAGGACCGTCCGCTGGCCTGTCTCCGGATTCGTAAAAAGCTCCTTGCGACGCGCACCTGGTGCCACTTCTTGCCATGCGACGGCGTTGCTGTCGACGTAGGTGATGAGGTCGTGGGTGGTGATGGCGGTCATGATGTGATCCTCCTCGTGACGGGCGACTCGCCTCAGGCATGAGGCAGGACGAACGGCGTGATTTCCTGAAAGCCCGCATGACCCGCATCGCCCGGGTTGATAGGTTGACGCCTTCTCCTATGCGTTTATAAGAAAATGTTGATTTTACTATATAATCAATGGTCATCTCAAAATATAAAAATTTACCGCCGGTGGCTTTATTAAGACGGGAGGAGGAAGCGTCTGGCATACCGGTTTTCCTTTTGGAATCCCACATAATAGTGGGAGACGACGTAATAACCACTACATCTTGTGGAGAGTAGACGCCTAAGTCCAGGTATTGTCAGGTGAAATCCTTGAATGACGGCTCGAACCCACATGCTGCGCTTACGCTACGTATGCTGCCCTCCCGGCATCGCCTAGCTCGCTTCGCTCGCAAATAACTGCGTTCGCTTCGCTCACAAGATATCTTTGATCTGGGGGCGCTCGCCGCCCCCCAGATCCCAGGCTGGTATTTAAAGCACCTTGGGAAGGGTCGGTTTGACATTGCAATAACACACCGCCAGAGCTACCCTCATCGTCGCGGTACAGGGAGAAGTCCCGATGACCGCGAACCGTCGGAAGGGTCAGGCCGTCAGGCATGGCCTTTCTCCTTCTATATCGCTCGCCGGCGCTCTCTCGCGATCACACCATTATCTTTATATCCACATTGAAAAATAACCTCGTGCCCGATACGCAAAAGAAAAAACGTTTGCCAAAAACATGATGAAGTTATTGATCCATCTTCTGTTTGTTATGTCATTGGCGCAAACGGAACAAGCGTTTGCGCAGTCTTACATTCCCGACAGCGAAAATATTTCGCGTGCCAGCTCACGTTTGATGGTAGGCAATGCTGCGCTTCTCACCGATGAAAACAATCCTGCCGCTACATGGTGTCCTGATGCCCCGGCATGTGCTCACTGGCTTGCCAAGAATAGCGTATTCTGTGCCATGCCGGATTCCACCAATAGACTTATTGGCGTTACCGGTTTCAGCAATACCAAGCTTGGCGAATCAGTTGCTATCGGTGTGGCGGGTGGCATTATTACCAATCGGCCTGGTAAAACGGGCTGGGCCTTTTATGCCGATGTCCAACATGAATCGGGGCTTCAGGCCTTCGGACTCGAAGTTGCTGCCAAAAATAAGAGTGCAGCAAACCCGACAGCCACGCCTTATGCGCTCAGCACGGGCGTTGTCGGAATATGGTTGGCTGGTGGCGGTGATGACAAATATGGGGGTCCTCCTGCACATCCAAACAACGCAGCTATCGTCGTCCTGAAAAATTCCAGCACATGGAATAAGGGGTTGGTCTTCTCTCAAGACGGACTTACGGGGTCAGACGGCATGACAGGAAAGGCAGTTGCCATTGAAATGGCGGAAGGGCACCTCATCCAATGGATGGATGAAACGTATAATGTGGCCAATATCGGCATAGAAGGGGATGGAGGTACGCTAGACGTCGTAGTGAAACCTGCCGGAACAAAAGGGAAATTAGTAACACCGAAGTTGAATATATCCAACATTCCTACGTCTTCGGAGGGCCTTTCTCCCGGAGATATTTACAGTAGAGACGGTGTGTTAATGGTGATGCCTTAAGCGTTTGCCTCTCAGGAAAACTGCTATGCCTTCTTTCATCTCTTCCAGGTTTCCGTCAATTGGCCGTGAGTCTCTCGCGGTCATACTTCCTCTGGCACGATCAAAAAATGGTGGCAGTTTTCTGATGCGCGCGAGTGGCGGCGTCTTTTCACAAGATGGCATGTTTGTGCCCTTGGCAATGCCAGCGCGCCCAGATTTGAAGTATTTTGATGCATCGCCTGTCGATCTCTCCAAAACAGATATAAAAACCGCGATGCCGGCTGCCATCTACGGCGGCGTGGTCTTTGACCATTATGGGCACTTTTTGTTGCAGAGCATGTCCCGTCTCTGGATTCTCAGTCAAAATGTCCTTCGCGACTCGCCCATTATTTTTCATGCTTCCTCTGATATTGGCTTGCGCGATTATCAACGTGAGATTTTTCGGCGTCTTGGGATTCTTGATAGGGTGCTTGTGTGCTCGACGCCCCTTGCCGTCGAACATTTAATTATTCCGGAACCTGCGCTTGTGTATAATCAGCGTGCTCAAAAGATTTTTTTGGAGCCTTTCGAAACCATTGCCCGCTTATCTCCACGTAAATCTTCCTCGGACCGCCTGTATATATCGAGAACTCACCTCGAAACGTCCCTTTCTGTCCCGGAAAACGAGCTGGAAGATGTCTTCCGTGTGAACGGCTACCGTATCATTTATCCAGAAGAGCTGCCCATCGAAGAGCAGATAAAAATTTTTCGTGGTGGGAGACGGTTTGCAGGCGTTACCGGCTCCTCCATGCATAATCTTTTATTTGCTGAGCCCAGTACAATAGCCACCTATATCAATCGTTTCAGCTATGTGAGACCTACATACCGCATGATCGACGAGCTGAAAAATATCGAAGCGCACTATATCGCGGGGTGTGACACGACCATTCAACCCGCAGCAACAGAATCCCCTGATCCCGTCCGCCTGAATATGGACGCGATAGTGAAGGGGCTGCAGGATTGTGGGGCTATCACAAAGACGCAGATAAGCTATAACAACAGCGCAGCATTTTACGACAACCTGTATATTGCCGCCGCATATCTCAGAAGAGCGCAAAAACTGGGTTGGAGCGGTAAGCACAAAGAAGCCATGGATGAATGTGATACCGGTCTGGCTCGCGTAAAGAATGATCCCAAACTCCTATTGGAGAAAGCGAGAAATATCAAATATCTCGGCGATCCGAAGGCGGCATTCAGCATATGCATGGAATTGCTTAGGCGTCACCCCTTGGATGAAAACATACTACGAACGACAGCAGAGTGGGGCAGGGGATTGATCGAGAAAGCCCAACATGACGATTTGATACAGAGACTCAGTGTGATCCATCCTAAGTCCGATTACTCTACATTACTGGTAGCGCGCTGGCATTTTGATTCTGGACGATTGGACACATGTCTCAATGAACTTCATTCCTTGAAGAAAATGGATGACCGTGCGTATACCATCCAAATACGATGTTTGATCGGTTTGAGTCGCCTGGAAGAAGCATTAGAGAAAATCAACGAGGCGCGACGCAACTTGAAAGACATTGATATTTCTATTCTCCGCTTAGCCGTTACGGTATGTGAGAAGCTTGAAGATATAGACTCCGCGTATATTTATGCTAAATCTTGTTTAAAAGAAGATCCGGATAATCCTGAAATGGTACAACACGTAAAGCGCTTCATGGAACAACTTGCGGCTCCCCATACGGACGATATGCGCGTGACCACTACTTCAAATGTTGCATGAGATTGTGATGCAGGTTCCGTCAGAAGATATCGTCAGGTACTTGAATTTTTTTTCGGTTCCTTCCGAGCTTGAGCCCATGTTCAAGGGGTCCTGAGCTGCGCTCCTGAATTTGTTGAGACTGGCCCAGCCCCATCCGTTATGATATCTGCCTCATGACGACTTTAGAGGAGAGACCTCAT
>Ga0209382_10005509_pt1 | contig 16470 bp, 13 predicted proteins | sample SoiMetdeltSBSDD5_FD_187599 | JGI IMG/M metagenome (GOLD analysis project Ga0209382, IMG submission 187599) | Bulk soil microbial communities from a Populus tree surrounding site in Tennessee, USA - Soil MetaG P. deltoides SBSDD5 (SPAdes) (version 2) | ecosystem: Environmental > Terrestrial >...
CTTGACGATCCTTTCCTCGGGGATCGGCAGGCAGCCGCACTCCGAGCCCATGATCACCAGGTCGTCGTCAGTCACGATATAGCGCGAGGGGCGCAGGCCGTTGCGGTCAAGCGTCGCGCCGATTTGCCGACCGTCGGTAAATGCGATCGAGGCCGGGCCGTCCCAGGGCTCCATCATCGCGGCGTGGTATTCATAGAACGCCCGCCGCGCGGGATCCATCAGCGTATGGTTCTCCCACGCCTCGGGGATCATCATCATCATCGCGTGCGCGACCGAGTAGCCGCCCATCACCAGGAGCTCGAGCGCATTGTCGAACGACGCGGAGTCCGACTGCCCGTCATAGATGAGCGGCCAGATCTTGTCGAGGTCGCGCCCGAGGATCGGCGAGGAAATGGCGCCTTGCCGCGCGCGGATCCAGTTCACATTGCCGCGCAGGGTGTTGATCTCGCCGTTGTGGCAAATCATGCGGAACGGGTGCGCGAGGTCCCACGACGGGAAGGTGTTGGTCGAGAACCGCTGGTGCACGAGCGCAAGGGCCGACTCGACGCGTGCGTCCTTCAGATCGAGGTAGTACTCGCCGACCTGATAGGCGAGCAACATTCCTTTGTAGCAGACGGTGCGCGCCGACATCGACGGCACGTAGAACTCCTTGCCGTGCTTAAGCCTCAGCGCCTGGATGGCGTGACCCGAGCTTTTGCGGATGATGTAGAGCTTGCGCTCGAGCGCGTCCGTGACGGTGACGCGCCGGCCGCGACCGATGAACACCTGCCGGATGACGGGCTCGATTTTCTTTGCCGGCTCGGCGAGGTCGGCGTTGTCGACCGGTACGTCGCGCCAGCCAAGCAGCACCTGCCCTTCATCCTTGATCGCACGCTCGATCTCGTACTCGCAGGCGATGCGCGACGCCGGATCGCGCGGCAGGAATACCATGCCGACGCCGTACTGGCCCGCGGGCGGCAGCTTCACGCCGAGCTTCGCCATCTCCTCGCGATAGAAGCGATCGGGGATCTGGATCAGGATGCCGGCGCCGTCGGAAAGCTTGGGATCCCAGCCGACCGCGCCGCGGTGGCTCAGGTTTTTCAGAACGCCGAGGCCCTGCTCGACGATCGCGTGGGACTTCCTGCCCTTGATGTGCGCGACGAAGCCGACGCCGCAGGCGTCGTGTTCATGAGAGGGGTGGTAAAGCAACTCCATGACCGGGCTAGCCAATATACATTTACTGCGCTGCAGCGACAACGGCTCGGCGCACCTGCGCGTCGTCGATGTCGGCGGCGAGGCGCGCGCGCCCGATCGTTTCGAGCACGACGAAGCGCGTTCTCCCCCGCGCGGCTTTCTTGTCGAGCGCCATGAGCTCGAGCAGGCGCTCCGGCGCGAGCGCGGGGCCAGTCACCGGCAGTCCGGCGCGCTTCACGACCTCGCGCACGCGCTCGACATCAGTTTTTTTCAAGTACCCCATTAGCTGGGAGAGCTCGCAAGCCATGACCATCCCGGCGGCTACCGCCTCGCCGTGCAGCCAGGCGCCGTAGCCCGTCGCCGCCTCGATCGCGTGGCCGAAGGTATGGCCGAAGTTAAGGAGCGCGCGCGCGCCCGACTCGCGCTCGTCCTCGGCCACGATGGCGGCTTTGAGCTCGCAGCTGCGGCGCACCGCGTGCATCAGCGCGTTGCGGTCCTTGCGCACCAGCTTGTCGACGTTGGCCTCGAGCCAATCGAAGAACGGCGCGTGGAGCGCGAGGCCGTGCTTGATCACTTCGGCGATGCCCGCGCGCAGCTCGCGCTCGGGCAGCGTGTCGAGCGTGGCGACGTCCGAGATCACCGCGCTCGGCTGGTGGAACGCGCCGATCATGTTCTTGCCCGCGGGGTGGTTGATCGCCGTCTTGCCGCCGACCGACGAATCGACCTGCGCAAGGAGCGTGGTCGGCACTTGAAGGAACGGCACGCCGCGCTGGTACACCGCTGCCGCGAAGCCCGCGAGATCGCCGATCACGCCGCCGCCGAGCGCAACGATCAGCGTATCTCGGCCCAGCCGCGCGCCGAGCAGCGCGTCGAACACGCGGTTCAGCGTTTCCCAGCTCTTGCTGCGCTCGCCGTCCGGAAGGACGATCTCCACCATGCGCGCCGGCGCGAGGGCGCCTCTCAGCCGGCCCAGATAGAGCGGCGCCACCACTTCGTTCGTGACGATCGCCGCCGTGCCTCTCAGATACGGCGCATAGAGTGCGGCGCAGGAAATCAGGCCCGCACCGATATGGATCGGATAGGCCCGCTCGCCGAGGTCTACGCTGAGGCTTTCCATCGCGTCGCGAGCTGCTCGAGTAGGCCACGTGTGAGTACCTGCACGCTTTGACGGCCGGTGTCGACGACGAGGTCGGCGACCTCGCGGTACAGCGGATCGCGCTCTCGATAGAGCTGCCGCAGGCGGGCGAGCGGATCGCCCGTGGCGAGCAGCGGGCGGTTGCGGTCCTGGCGCACGCGCTCGAACAGATGCTCGGGGGTCGCGCGCAGATAGATGACGATGCCCCGCGCGGCGAGGAGACGCCGGCTCTCCTCGCGCAGGACGGCACCGCCGCCCGTCGCCAGCACGATGCCGCCGAGCAGGGTGAGCTCGGCCAGCGCCTGCGCCTCGCGGCTGCGAAACCCCGCCTCGCCTTCGATCTCGAAAATGACGGGGATCTTCACGCCGCAGCGCGCCTCGATCTCGTGGTCGGAGTCGACGAAACGCAGCTTCAGGCGCCGCGCGAGCGTGCGCCCGACGGTGGTCTTGCCGGCGCCCATCATGCCGACGAGAAAGATATTCGCAGCCTGCTCCATGGGAGCATTGTAGGAACAAAAACGGCCGGGAGGTCCCGGCCGTTGCGCGGCTCTGAAGAAAGGAAGGCGGCGAGCCTAGCGAATGGTGAGGCGCTCGTTGACGACGCGCGGCGTAATGAACACCAGCAGCTCCGTCTTCGCGGAGGTGGTCGTGGTGTTCTTGAAAAGCCAGCCGAGGATCGGGATGTCGCCGAGGAGTGGGATCTTGGTGACGTCGGTGCGGTCGTTCTGCTCGTAGATTCCGCCGATCACCACGGTGCCGCCGTTCTCGACCAGCACTTCGGTCTTGACGTGCTTGGTGTTGATCGCCACGCCGGCCGGCGTGGTGGCGCCCGGCTGGTCCTTGTTCACATCCAAAGTCATGATCACGTTCCCTTCGGGCGTGATCTGCGGCTTCACCTTGAGCGCGAGGTTGGCCTTGCGGAACGAGACCGAGGTCGCGCCCGACGAGGTGGCCTGCTGGTACGGGATCTCGGTCCCCTGCTCGATCACCGCCTCGACCTGATCCGCGGTGAGCACGCGCGGGCTGGCGATGATTTTGCCTTTGCCATCGGCTTCGAGCGCCGTCAGCTCCAAGTTCAGGAAGCGCGTCGCCGAGCTGTTAAACAGGATGAACGAGAACTGCCCGGCGTTGAATGCGTTCAACCCGGCGGCAGGCAAATTGACGTTGAGCGAGTCCGGAATGAACGTCGACGTCGGCGTCTGCCCTGTGTGGAAACCGGTGTCCACCAGGCTGCCGCCGACGGTGAAGCGCGGGTTGCCGCTATTCGTGCGCGAGCCGCCGCCCTGGTCGTGGTAGCCGAGCCGTGCGCCGAGGTTCTTGCTGAAGGCGTCGTTCGCCTCGACGATGCGCGCCTCAATCATGACCTGGCGCAGGGCGATGTCGATCTTGGCGATGAGGCGCCGCACGTCCTCGAGCCGGCTTGGCGTGTCCTGCACGAAAAGCGTATTGGTACGCGCGTCGACCACCGCGCTGCCGCGCTTCGAGAGGATGCGCTGCGTCGGGTCCGAAAGCAGCTTCTGCACGTCGGCCGCCTTCTGATAGTTCATCTGGAACGACTCGGTGCGTGTCTGCTCCAGATCCGTGATCTGGTTCGCCGCCTCGAGCGCGAGCTTCTCCCGCGTGGCGAGCTCGTCGCGCGGCGCGATCCAGATCACGTTGCCGCTGCGGCGGCTGTCGAGCCCGCGCGTCTGCAGGATGATTTCGAGCGCCTGGTCCCACGGCACGTCCTTGAGACGCAGCGTAATGTTGCCCGACACCGTGTCGCTGGTGATGATGTTGAGGTCAGTAAAGTCGGCGATCACGTTTAATACCGCGCGCACTTCGACGTTCTGGAAATTGAGCGACAGCCGCTCGCCGGTGTAGCGCCCTTTCTGGGCCCCGGCGCGCGCCGGGTCGGCGACGAGCGGCTTCACCTCCAGCACGAACTGCGTGTCCGACTGGTAGGCGTTGTGCTCCCACTGGCCCCGCGGCTCGATGACCATGCGCACGTTCTCGCCCTGCTGGAAGGTGCTGACGGTGCTCACCGGCGTGCCGAAGTCGACGACGTCCAGGCGCCGGCGCAGATTCTCGGGCAGCGAGGTCTTCAGGAAGTCGACGATGATGTTCTGGCCCTGCAGGCGGATGTCGATGCCGGTCGTGGTGTCGGCAAGGTCCACCACCACGCGCCCTTCGCCGGCCCGGCCACGGCGGAAATCGACGTCGCGCACCGCGTGCTTCACATCCTGACGCCCCTCCGCAAACTGGGCGCCCGCACCGCCAGGCGCCGTCTGTGCGACGACCGGCTCGGCGAGCGTAATGACGAGCGTGTTCCCGTCCACGGTGGTCTGGTGAGCCACCGGCCGACGCAGGTTGAGCACCAGGCGGGTACGGTCGGCGCCCTGCACGATGTTCATGCTGCGCAGCTCGCCCTGCGCGATGTCTTCGCTCGCCCGCCCGAGCGCGTTCACCGTATTGGCAAAATCGAAGGCGATGCGGGGCGGCGTGGCGACCGAAAAGTTGGGCGGCACGCTCTTCAGCGGCTGCTTGGTGGTGATGCGCACCACGATGCGCCCGGCTTCCTGGCTCACCTGGAAGTTGTCGATGCTGTTGCCCTGCGCCGCGCACAGGGTGATGCCGGCGGCCCAGAGCAGAAACGCGCGCACCAGGAGTGTGGCTTTCGTTTTCATCTTTTTGCCTCCACCAGTTGCAGCGAGCTCACACGCTCCACCCAGTCGCCGGTCGAATCCTGAACCAGCTCCTTGAGGCTGATCTGCGCCTCGTCGATCGCCGTGATCACGCCGAAGTTCTGCCCCATGTAGTTGCCTTTTCTCACCCGGTACAGGTTCGGACCGGCCTTGACGAGCGCGAAGGTCTCCTTGTGCTGGGTGATGGTGCCGAGCATCTGGATCGACTCGAGCGGGAACGCCTCGAGCGCCTCCGGCGGGCGTTTTCTCTGCTCGTCGAGCAGCGCTGCCGAGGCGCTCGGCGCGCCGCGTCCGGCCTGCGCCACTTCGATGCGCTCGGGCCTGAACGGGTCGATCTGGCCTTCTGCGGTATAGGGCACCGGCTCGTAGGGCTTCACCTGCGGCAGCGGATCGACGCGCCCGCGCAGGTCTTTGGTGAGCTGGGCCAGCTCCTGCTTGAGGTCGCTGTGCTCCTCACCGGCGCAGCCGCCCAGCGCGGCGGCGAAGGCAAGCGTCACGACCCCGACTCGCGCGCTCATTTCTTCGCACCTTTATGGGCCGCCTTGCGCTGCGCGGCGATTTCGTCGTCGTCGAGATAGCGGAACGTGCGCGCGATCGCGTCCATCGTCAGGTTGCCGTCTTTGGCCGTGGCAATGCTCACGTCCTTCAGCGTGACGATGCGCGAAAGCTGGCCCACGTCACTCGCGAAGGCGCCCATGTCGTGATAGTTGCCGGTGACTTTCACGTCGATCGGCAGCTCGGCGTAGAAATCTCGTCGTAGCTCCGCGGCGGCCGGCTTGAAGAGCTCGAACTGCAACCCCCGGCCCAACCCCGCTTGGTTGATGTCGACGAGAAGCGCATCCATCTGCGACTTGTTCGGCAGCTGCTTGAGCAGCGCGCCGAACTGCGCGTCGATGTCGCGCAGCTGCTGGCGGTGCAGGTCGAGGTTCACCGCCTGCCGCTTCTTGTTGACGTACTCCTCCTTCAGCTTCACTTCCTTATGCCGGCCGGCTTCCAGCTCTTCGATCTGTCCCTGGTTGAAGGCGAAAAAGCCGGCGACCGGCACGCCGACCAGGATGGCGAGCAACACGACGGCTTTGGGCGCCGCGCCCCAGGTGCCGGCGTCCCTCCAGTTGGTGCGCCTGAATTCGTCGGCGATGGAGTTGAAGTTGAACGCCATGGCTATCCCTTCTTCGCCGCACTCTTCGCGGCGTCCTTTTCGCCGTCGGGCGACGCTGCGCGCTGCTTTAGGTTGATATACATGTTGAATTCCGAGACGCGCTTCTTGTCGACGTTGCTCGCCTTGACCTCCACGAGCACCGGCTGCTCGAGCCAGGGCGAGGCTTCGATGTTGCGCATGAGCGTCGAGACGCGCGCGTTCGACTGCGCATAGCCGACGATATGAACCCTGGGCCCGCTCTGGCGCATCGACCGCAGGTAAACGCCCTCAGGCATCTGGCGCACCATCTGCTCGAGGAGATGCACGGTCTGCGCCCGCTCCGCCTGCAGGGTCTCGATGATCTGCTTGCGCGCGAGCAGCGCCTGGATCTGGTTCTTGAGCTCGTTGATGTCGGCGATGTCCTTGTCAAGCTTCTTGATCTCGTTCGCGAGGAAGGTGTTGCGGTCGTTCTGCACCTCGATCTGGCTCGCGTAGAACTGGTAGATGAGGAAAGCGATGAGCACGCCCAGCCCGACCGTCATGCCTGAAAGCGTGAGGAAGTGCTTGCGCGCGCGCTGGCGGCGCTCCGCCCGGTGCGGCAGTAGGTTGACGCGTGCGTTAGTCATGGGGATCGATGTTCATTGCGGATCGAACCTCCTCATGGCAAGCCCGCAGGCGACGATGAGCGAGGGGGCGTCCGCCATCAGGCGCTTGAGCTGGACCTTGGGCGAGGTCTGCATCAGCGCGAACGGATTCGCGACGCTCGTCGGCACCTGGGTGCGCGTATGCACCACCTCGTCGAGCCCCGGAATCACCGCCGAGCCGCCGGCGAGCAGGATATGGTCGACGGCGTGGTATTGCGTGGAGGTAAAGAAGAACTGCAGCGCGCGCTGCACCTCCATGGAAAGGTTCTCCATGAATGGCTTCATCACTTCGGTGTCGAAGTCGTCGGGCAGCGCGCCGGTACGCTTGGCGTTCTCGGCCTCGTCGGGCGTCATGCCATAGCGGTTGACGATATCCTGCGTGAGCTGGTTGCCGCCGAATGCCTGCTCGCGCGTGTACACCGATTGCTCGTTACGCAGCACCGACACGTTCATGACGTTGGCGCCGACGTCGACGACGGCGACGTTCTGGTCCTTGCCCCCGCCCGGCAGCCCCTGCACGACGAAAGAAAGCGCGCTTTCCTGCGCGAACGACTCTACGTCCATGACGAGTGGCTTAAGGCCCGCCGAGTCGGCGACGGCGACGCGGTCCTCGACCTTTTCCTTGCGCGTCGCGGCGATGAGCACCTCCTGCTCCTCCGGGTTGTCCGGCGAAGGGCCGAGGATCTGGAAATCGAGATTGACTTCCTCGAGCGCGAACGGGATGTACTGATTCGCCTCGCTCTCGACCTGCACCTCGAGCTCTTCTTCGCGCAGCGCGGCCGGGACAATGATTTTCTTGCTGATGACCGCGCCACTCGGCACCGCCATGGCGACATGCCGAGTGCGCGTCCCCATGCGGGCGTGGGCGCGCTTGACCGCGTCGGTGACCGCCTCGAGGTTATTAATGTTGCCGTCGACCACGCAGTCGCGCGGCAGCGGTTCGATCGCGTAGCGCTCGACCCGGTAGCTTCCCTTGCCGTTATCGGCGAGCTCGAGCATCTTCACCGACGAGGAGCTGATGTCCAGGCCAAACAGCGGTGGCGCTTTCGCGGTGAACAGGTCAAATTTCACTTTTGTGTCTCCCCGTATTTCCCTTTGTGCGTCGGCTCTTAGGCGCGATTCGCAGAAATTGCGTTAAATGCTAGCAACAAGCCCCCCGACTGTCTAGTTAATTGTCCTCCGGCGTTCGGGTTATGATGCCGGCGTTCCGGCAACCCCCATGCAACAACGGCCGTCCGCGCGGCTCAAAGCACCTAAGAAGATGTGGATCCGGTTTGTCGCCTTCCCCCTGGCGGTGCTGGCGGGCCTCGTTGTCGCTGCGCTGCTTGCGGCCGGGCTCGTCGCGGTGCTCGCGTACCCGCAGCTGCCCTCGCTGGAAGCCTTAACCGCCTACCAGCCGAAGATCCCGCTTCGGATCTATACCGCGGAGGGCATCATGATTGGCGAGTTCGGCGAGGAGCGCCGCGCCGTGATCTCGATCGCCGACGCTCCGCAGCAGCTCAAGAACGCGGTGATCGCCGCCGAGGACGAGCGCTTCTACGAGCACCCCGGCATCGATTATGTCGGCGTGCTGCGCGCGGCTTGGGCCAATCTCGTAGCGGGCGGCCGGCGACAGGGCGCGAGCACCATCACGATGCAGGTGGCGCGCAACTTTTTCCTGTCTTCGGAGAAGACGCTTACCCGCAAGCTCTACGAAGCGCTGCTCGCCTTCAAGATCGAGCACAGCCTCACGAAAGAGCAGATCCTCGAGCTCTATGTAAATCAGATCTACCTGGGACATCGGGCTTACGGCTTCGCCGCCGCCTCGCAGATCTACTACGGCAAGGCGCTCGGCCAGCTTTCCCTCGCCGAGACCGCGATGCTCGCAGGCCTACCCAAGGCGCCGTCGCTCTACAACCCTATCTCTAATGCGCAGCGCGCCAAGGTGCGCCAGCAATACGTGCTGCGGCGCATGACGGAGCTCGGTTACATCGACGCCACGCAGTACGAGGACGCGCTCAAGGCGCCGGTGCGTACCCGACGCGAAGTTACGGAGTACTCGGTGCATGCCGAGTACGTGGCCGAGATGGTGCGTCAGGCGCTCGCCGAGCACTACCCGGAAGACGTCTACACGCGGGGTTTCCGCGTGTACACCACGATTCGCAAGGCCGACCAGGAGGCCGCTTATGAAGCGCTGCGCCGCGGCGTGCTCGAGTACGACCGGCGTGCCGGGTATCGCGGTCCCGAGGGCTATGTCGAGCTGCCAGCCAACCCCAATGACGACGACATCGAGGACGCGCTGGCGGACCGACCCGACAACGACGACCTGATCGCCGCCGTCGTGCTCGCCCATGACGGCAAGCAGGTGCAGGCCGGGCTGCGCACCGGCGAGCGCATCTCCATCCAGGGAGCGGGCTTGCAGTTCGCCGCGCGTGCGCTTGACGCGAAGGCGCCACCGCAACGGCGCATCCGCAAGGGCGCGATCGTGCGCGTGCAGCGCGACGGCAAGAGCTGGCAGATTGCGCAGCTTCCGGAAGTCGAGGCCGCCTTCATCGGCATCGACCCGCAGGACGGCGCGGTGCGCGCGCTGGTCGGCGGCTTCGACTTCAGCCGCAACAAGTTCAACCATGTGACGCAGGCTTGGCGTCAGCCGGGGTCGTCGTTCAAGCCTTTCATCTACTCGGCGGCGCTCGAAAAAGGATTCACCGCCGCGACCGTCGTGGCAGATGAACCAGTGGTGCTCGAAGCCGAGCAGACCGGAAGCCAGCGCTGGGAGCCGAAGAATTACGACGGCAAGTTCGAGGGCCCGATGCGCCTTCGGACCGCGCTTGCCAAGTCGAAGAACATGGTTTCGATTCGCGTCCTCGACGCCATTGGCCCGAAGTACGCGCAGGATTACGTCACGCGGTTCGGCTTCGAAGCCGAGCGTCATCCGGCCTACCTGACGATGGCGCTCGGTGCGGGCTCCGTCACGGCGTGGCAGATGGCGCGCGCCTATGCGGTCTTTGCGAACGGTGGTTTTTTGGTGCAGCCGTATTTCATCCACAAGATCGTCGACGATCGCGGCAACGCGCTGGCGCTCGCCGAACCGCGGCGCGCGGGTGACGAAGCGCTGCGCGTGCTCGACCCGCGCAACGCGTTCATCATGGACCACATGATGCAGGACGTGACGCGCGCCGGAACTGCGGCGCGTGCCGCGCGGCTTGGCCGCAGCGACCTCGCGGGCAAGACCGGCACGACGAACGAGTTCGTCGACGCCTGGTTCGCGGGCTACCAGCCGGCGTTGGTCGGCATATCGTGGGTGGGGTACGACCAGCCGCGCACGCTGGGCAAGAACCAGACGGGCGGCGTGGTCGCGCTGCCGATCTGGCTTGGCTACATGGAGCGCGTGCTGTCCGACTACCCCGAGATGGCGCGCACCATGCCGCCGGGCGTGGTTGCCGTGCCGACCATGGCGCTCTCCGGCGAGCCGAAGATGATTCCCGAGTTTTTCTACCGGGAGGCCATACCCCCGCCCGATGTGCTGACGCCACCGCCGCCACCAACGGCGCCGACGCCGCTACCCGAGCAGTCGAACCCCCCGGCCTAGCTCACGGGAGAGCAGCGCCGAAAGCGCAGCGAAGAACTCTTCGCCGCTCCGCGTATCGCGCCATGCGGAGCCGTCCCAGCGGAAGTGAAAGCCGCCTGAGCGAGCGGCAACCCAGAGCTCGCGCGCGGCGGAGTGTCGGTTGACGATCATCTTCCCGCCGTCGTCGAACTCGATCTCCAAAACGCCACCTTCCTTGCGCTCGAAGTCGAGCTCGAGGCCCTCGAGCGCATGCTCGAGCCGCTCCAGCGCTTCCTCGGCAGCCACTTCGAATCGAGGGTCGTCCATGCGTTAACATGCGGATTTTATGCGCTTCGTTGTGCTCCTCGCCGCCTGCGCGCTGGCTGCCGGCTGCGGTCAGAAGGGGCCGCTTTTCCTGCGCGAGAGCCCGCCGCCGGGGGTGAAGCCACCCAAGCCGAAGCCCTACGAGCCGGTTCCATACCCTCCCGAGCGGACCGAAGAAGAGAAGAAGTAAGGCGAGCTTGCCTTTCACCTACCGCCATAGCGTGCTCTGCGCCGACGAGGTGGCGCTCGACGAAATCGCCGAGCGCTTCGGCACGCCGTGCTTCGTCTATTCCGCGGCCTCCATTGCCGCGTCCTATGCCGAGTTCGAAGACGCTCTAAAGGGCCGCGCGGCCCGCATCTGTTACTCCGTCAAGGCGAATTCGAACCTTGCGGTTCTTGCCTTGCTCGCGAAGCTCGGGGCCGGCTTTGACATCGTTTCCGGCGGCGAGCTGGCGCGGGTGCTGGCAGCCGGCGGGGATGCGCGCAGCACGCTTTTCTCCGGGGTGGGCAAGAGCGAAGCCGAAATCTTTTTTGCCCTCGGAAAGGGTATCGGCTGCATCAACATCGAATCGGAGGCGGAACTCGACCGCGTCCAGGCGGTAGCGGCGTCGCTCCGGCTGCGTGCCCCGGTGGCGCTACGCGTCAATCCGGATATCGACGCGAACACTCACCCCTACATCTCTACCGGGCTCAGTCATACGAAGTTCGGCGTGCCGCACGCGGAGGCCGAGGGCCTATACCGCAAGGCGGCCGATATGCCGAACATCGACGTCGTCGGCATCGGCTGCCACATCGGTTCGCTTCTGCTCGAAGCCGCGCCTTTCATTGCGGCGACCGAGCGATTGCTCTTGCTCGTCGATCGGCTCGACAAGGCCGGCATCCGCCTGCGGCATGTAGATGTGGGCGGCGGCATTGGCATTCGCTACAAGGACGAATCGCCGCAGCCGCCGGAGGCCTTCGTTCGCGGAGTGCTCGCCGCGCTCGGCCGGCGGCCGCACACGGTCATCTTCGACCCCGGTCGCTCCATCGTAGGGAACGCCGGCCTGCTCCTCACCCGAGTGGAGTACTTAAAGCCCGGGTTCCTCATCGTCGACGCCGGGATGAACGACCTGGTCCGGCCGGCCCTGTACGGGGCCTGGCACGAGGTGCAGGCGGTGCGGGAATCCGCTTCCACTACGGGCGTTTACGACATTGTCGGACCGGTGTGCGAAAGCGCCGACTTCCTCGCCAAAGGGCGAACCCTAGCGGCCCGCGCGGGCGACCTTCTCGCTGTGATGTCCTGCGGCGCCTATGCCATGGCAATGAGCTCGAACTACAACACCCGGCCGCGCGCCCCTGAAGTACTCGTCCGCGATGGGCGCGCGCTATTGGTGCGACGCCGCGAATCGGTCGAAGAGTTGTTTGCCCTGGAGCGCCGTCCGGACTGACAATCGCCCGTTCCATGACCACCGCTACGCGCCGTTTGACCCTGCTCGGGATCTGCGTCGCCCTGATCGCAGGCGCGGTCGCGGCGTATTTCTACGCCGGCGACGGGCGTGCGGCGCGCAAGGAGCTCGCCAAATCCGCGGCCAAAGCGGCGGGTCAGGCCGTGCTGATTACGACGGCGCCGGTGACGCCGCGCACGCTGGAGATCTATGAGGAAGTGCTCGGCACGGTCGAGAATGTAATCGATCCGACGATTGGCGCCGAGGTCGCCGGCCGCGTCACACGGGTCACCGGGTTCACCGGTAAGAAGGTCAAAAAGGGCGAGCTCATCGCCGAGATCGACGCGGCCGACTTCCAGATTCAGCAGCGCGCCGACCAGGCCGAGATCGGCCGCTTGACGAGTCTGCTCGAGCAGCAGGAGCGCGTCGTCGAGCGCCAGCAGAAGCTCGTCGCGCAAGGCTTCATCTCGAAGAACGCGATCGATGACGCGGTCGCCCAGCGCAACGCGCTGCGCCAATCGCTCGCCGCCGCGCGCGCCCGCTCCGACGCCACTGGCCGCAGCGTGACGAAGGCGCGCGTGGTCGCGCCGGTGGACGGCGAGATCGAGACGCAGCTCGTCGCCATCGGTGACTACGTGAAGCTCGGTGATCCGCTGTTTCGCATGGTGGGGGTGCAGGAACTGCGCGTGCACCTGCTCCTGCCGGAAGCCGCGGCCACGCGCATCAAACCAGGACTCAAGGTGGTGTTATCTCCCCCCGCCGCCCCCGAGCGCGTACTGGAGGCCCGGATCGACGAAATCAAGCCGACCGTGGGCACGAACAACCGCGCGCTCGATGCGATCGTCAAGATCCGCGGCGAGGGCACGCTAATGCGCGGCGGCGGCACGGTCAACGCTCGAATCGTCACCAGTTCGCTGGACGGCGCGCTGATGGTGCCCGAGCAGAGCGTGGTGCTGCGTCCGGCCGGCAAGGTGGTCTACGCCATCGAAGGCAGCGTCGCGCGCCAGCGCGTGGTCGAAACGGGGTTGCGCCAGGACGGTTGGCAACAGGTCGTGAAGGGCCTGTCGGCCGGCGAGACGGTGGCCGCCGACGGTGCCGGCTTCCTCACCGACGGCGCCGCCGTCACGGTGCGCGCGAAGCCGGGCGCGGTTGCCGAAGAAGGCACGAAGAAGGGCGGCTCATGACGCTCTCCGAGCTCTCGATCCGCCGGCACGTGTTCGCGTTCATGCTGAGCGCGGTACTGGTGCTGTTCGGCGCGATCGCCTACCAGCGCATGGGCATCGACAAGCTGCCCTACATCGAGTTTCCGGTGATCTCGATCACCACCGCGCAGCGCGGCGCCAATCCGGACATCGTCGATGCGTCGATCACCAATCTAATCGAGACCGCGGTCAACAGCGTCCCCGGCATCGAGCATATCCAGTCGACCTCCTCGCCGGGCACCTCAGTCGTCGTGATCACGTTCGGGCTGGAGAAGCGCATCGATGTCGCCTTTCAGGAGGTGCAGGCCAAGGTGAATCAGGTGGTGCGCCGGCTGCCGAAGGACGCCGACCCGCCCGTGGTGGCCAAGGTCGAGACGAACACTCAACCCATTCTGTGGACCGCGCTGCAAGGCGACCGCACGCAGCAGCAACTCAATCAGTACGCGATCAACGTCATCAAGAAGCAGCTCGAAACGATCGACGGCGTGGGCGAGATCCGCATCGGCGGGCGCCGCGACCGCGTGATTCGCGTCAGTCTGCTGCCCGCGAAGCTCGCCGCCTATGGCATCGCCGCCCAAGACATCTCGGATGCTTTCGGCAGGGAGCATCTGCAGCTGGCCGGCGGGTTCCTGGTCGGTCGTTCGACCGAGCATCTGCTCAAGCTCGACCTCGAGTTCCACAAGCTCGACGACCTTGCCGCGATGATCGTCGGCTACAAGGATGGCGCGCCGGTGCGCCTGCGCGACATCGCCGAGGTGGAGGACGGCTTGGCGGACTTCCGGCAACTGGCGCGCTTCAACGGCAAGCCGGCGGTCGGCATCGGGGTAGTTAAGGTGCCGAACACCAATACCGTCGCGATCATCGACAAAGTGCTTGAGCGCATCGAAAAGGACGTGCGCCCGCAGCTTCCGCCCGGGCTCGAGCTGCACTACGTGCAGAACGACAAGGTGTTCATCGGCGCAATGGTGGAGTCGCTGAAGCAGCACCTCGTCGAGGGCACTATTCTCGCCGCGCTCATCGTGTGGCTCTTCCTCAAGAGCTTCCGCTCGACCGTGATCATTGCCTGCTCGATTCCGGTATCGCTCATGGGCGCGATCGCGGTCATGTATTTCTTCGGCTACACCTTCAACTCGGTGACCCTGCTCGCGCTTCTGCTGCTGGTCGGCGTAGTGGTGGACGACTCGATCGTGGTGCTCGAGAACATCTACCGCCATCGCGAGGAGGACCGCGAAACCAGCGCCATGGCGGCGGCGGTGACGGGCAGCCGCGAAGTGACCTTTGCGGTCATCGCGGCCAGCTTCTCGCTCGTGGCGATCTTTGCGCCGGTGGTGTTCGTGAGCGGCATCCTCGGCCAGTTCCTGCGCTCGTTCGCCGTGGTGGTGACCTTCGGCGTGCTGGTGTCGCTGTTCGTCTCGCTCACCCTCACGCCGATGCTGTGCTCGCGCTACCTGGATGTGAAGGACAAGCACGGCCGCGTGTACTGGGTGCTCGAGCGTTTCTTCCATGGCCTGGACGGCCTGTACCGGCGCCTGCTCGCCTGGTCGCTGCGCAACCGCGGCTTGGTGCTTGGCGGCGCGATGCTGTGCTTCGTGGCCTCGCTTCCGGTGTTCATGCAGCTGCCGCGCGAGCTCGCGCCGCAGGCCGACGAGGGCCGCTTCCTGGTGGGCATCCGCACGCCGCTTGGCTCCTCCATCGAGTACACCGAGTCGAAACTACGCGAGGTAGAGCAGATCGCGTTCCGCTATCCCGAGATCGTCACCGAGTTCGGCGTGATCGGCCTGGGCTCGGCGCAGCAGGTGAACCAGGCCACCCTAGTCGCGCGCATGAAGCCGCGCGGCGAGCGTCAGCGCTCTCAGGCCGAGGTCATCAACGCCATTCGGCGCGACCTGCAGCAGGTGGCCGGCGCACGCGCTTTCCCGCGCGCTTTCGGGCTGGTACAAGGCCAGCGCTCCGAGCCATTGCAGTTTGTCGTGAAGGGGCCGAACCTGCAGGAAATGGGGCGACTCGCCGCGGAGCTGCAGCGCACGCTGCAGGCCGACCCGCAGATCGGGCGCATGGATACGGACCTGCAGCTCGACTTGCCGCAGCTCGTGCTCGAGCCCGACCGGCTGCGCGCGGCCGGCTTGAACCTCACCTCGGGCGACGTCGCGCTCGCGGTCAGCATGCTGACCGGCGGGATCGACATCGCCAAGTACAACGACTATCCCGGCGACGGCGAGCGCTACGATATCCGAGTGAAGGCGAAGGACGGAGAGTTCCAGCAGCAGGCGGACCTCGCCAAGATCTACTTGCGCAACCGCCAGGGGCAGCTCGTGCGCCTGGACCAGGTGGCGCGTTTTCGCGAGGCGCTCGGGCCCGCGGTGATCGCGCGTTTCGACCTGCAGTATTCGGCGAGCTTTTACGCCTCGCCGACGATCGCGCTCGGCGCCGCAATGGAGAAAGTGCGCGCAGCCGCGCAAAACCTGCCGATCGGCTATCGCGTGGTGTTCGTCGGCGAAGCCGAGCAGCTCGAGAAAACAGCTAACGCGACGCAGTTCACCTTCGCGCTCGCCCTTGCGCTGCTCTTCATGGTGCTCGCCAGCCAGTTCAACAGCTTTTTGCAGCCGTTCTACATCATGCTCGCCGTGCCGCTCGGCATCGTGGGCGGCATCGCCGCGCTCTGGCTTTCCGGGAGCACCCTCAATATCTACTCCGGAATCGGCCTGGTGCTCCTCATCGGCCTCGTGGCGAAGAACTCGATCCTGCTGGTCGACCTTACCAACCAGCGGCGCGAGCAAGGCCTGGAGGTCGACGAGGCGCTGCGCGACGCCTGCCCGACGCGCATGCGTCCGGTCGTGATGACCTCGCTCACGATCATTCTCGCGCTCGCACCCGCGGCGATCGGTCTGGGCGCCGGCGCGGAGACTAACGCGCCGCTTTCGATCGCCGTGATCGGCGGCATGATCACCTCGACCCTCCTCACGCTCATCGTCGTGCCGGCGGGGTATTCTCTCGTCGAGAACTGGCGTCAGCGCCGCAGCGCCGCTCGGTTCGCCTCGGGCACGGCTGATTAGCGTGGCGAGCCCGGACGCGCGCAGTCTCGCCGTGTTCTGCGACTTCGAGAACATCGCGCTCGGCGTGCGCGAGGCGCGCTATTCGCAGTTCGACATGGAGAAAGTCCTCGAGCGCCTGCTCGCCAAGGGCTCGATCGTGGTGAAGAAAGCGTACTGCGACTGGGAGC
>Ga0209382_10005513_pt1 | contig 16467 bp, 13 predicted proteins | sample SoiMetdeltSBSDD5_FD_187599 | JGI IMG/M metagenome (GOLD analysis project Ga0209382, IMG submission 187599) | Bulk soil microbial communities from a Populus tree surrounding site in Tennessee, USA - Soil MetaG P. deltoides SBSDD5 (SPAdes) (version 2) | ecosystem: Environmental > Terrestrial >...
CGCGCCGACCGAGCCTTCTTCGACGGTTCCCTCTTTTGCGGATCTGATCGCGGCGAAGACCTCGTCGCGCCCTACGTGACGGCCCCGGATGTCGTTCAGGTAGCCGTCATTAGTCTCGGCGACAATCGGGTTGATCGAACGGACCTCCTGGTTGCCGGGAAGCTGGAGCATCCACTCGATCAGCGCGTCGGCGACTCTGGGGATGTTCAAGGTGTTGGTCAACAGGATCGGCGTCTCGATCTCGCCGAGTTCATTGACCTGTGTTGAACCCATCAATTTGCCGAAGCCGTTGCCCACGAAGATGGCCGCCGGGACTTTCTCCTGAAATAGGTTGCCCGAATGCGGCAAGATCGCCGTCACGCCCGTTCTTACATTGTCGCCCCTGATCAAGGTGGCATGGCCCACGCGGACTCCGGCGACGTCGGTAATCGCGTTGTTTTTGCCCGTGGGCAGAATGCCCACGACGACGCCCAGGTCGCGGGCGCGCGGGCGGGAAGTTTGAGTAGTCGTTTGGCTCATTGTTTTAAAGGCGAAAAGCAAAAGGCAAATGCAGAAGAGCAGAAGCGAGCGCGATGGGCGCGGCCATTGTCGTCTTTCGATCTTCGTCGCTTTCATTTCGTTTTTCTGGGGGCAATGTCGTTGAAGATTTCACCGGCGGGATCGGAACAAAGTCAATCGTCGCGGCGTCAAATCGAATCATACATCAGCTCTGTGGTTTTCCACATCGCGGCGACGGCGCAATCACGCTCGCGGCCTTCGCCATGATGATTACAATCTCCTCTTCACCCATATTGATCTAGTGGTTGAGGGAATTTGCTATGTACTCTCTTCGCCCGCCTGCGATCGTCGCCGCCCTTCTGATCATCGCAGTCTCGATCACGCCGTCATTGCTTTCGCAACCGGCGCCGAAGCCGTCTCAGCCGACGCGGCTCGCGCCGCCGAGGCGCCAGACCAGGCGACCGCAGCGCGCCGACGCGCTGGCCCCGGCGATCAAAGAACTATTGGAAACCAGGCCGCTCGCGCCCGAATCGCCCGATGAAAAGGCGTCGGAAGGGAACGCGTCTGAAGACGAAGGTAAACCGCCTGCCGACGACGCTCCGGTCAAGGAACTGGTCGCTTACTGGTCCGAGCATGCCCTCGATGGCGGGTCAGCGCCAAAGCTATCGGATAGAGTCCGCCGGCGATTGCTCGAAGCTTGTGAGGATCGACCTGAACTTTTCGACTCCCTAAGTTGTTGCTTGCCGAAGAACGAGGATACGCATGATCGCTTGTACAAGCTATTGAACGAAGATCCTGAAACCGATGAGCCATGGAAGCCCGGGGTGCGAAACTGGCTGCGGCGCAATAGCTCATATTTCCGCGATGAATTGATCAAAGCGGCCGGCGCCTCTGTCGACGGTGTAGAAGGCGGTGTTGAAAATTTGCGGGATCTGGCCGGCCTCGATTGGAATGCGGCTAAACCGATCCTGGAGCGGTTGGCGTCATCCGGAAAAGCTTTTGTGACGCCGGTCGTTTTGGCCTTGCTTTACGAACACTCTGTGCAGGAGGGCGATTCGGCGCGGGCCGAAAGCTATCGCGCGCTTTTGAAGGCGATCGTCGAGAACCGCCAGGCGATCTGGATCGCGCGGCTGGACGCCCTGACGAGTTTGATGGATTCCGAGTGGAGCGGGCAGGACGAGTGGTTCATTTCGCTCTTCGCCGACCCGACGATCAGCGGTTTTCGTGAAGAAGTTGAAGGCGCGGCCGGATCGAAGGACGAATCGAACGCGAGGAGAGACGGCGCGAAGGGAGCTATAGGGGTAGACGATGGTACGATAGACGACCTTCGCTGGGAGTCCCGACTCAGCATTCTTCACCTCGTTGTTCTCAGGCTTACAGACAGGCGCCTCCCGGTCGTAAGCGCCCTCGTCGGCCACAATCATCGCACAGTTCACAAGGCGGCGGTGAGATGCCTGGTCAGATTCCTGGCCACCGGATCCAGTGATGAAAAGGAGAAGAAAGACATCGCGCAAAAGCTCACCCCCTTGCTGACCGAACCGAACTGGGCGGCGAAAGAAGATCGCGATGAATTCATCCGCAGTCTGACCGGCTTGAACGCGCCCGAACTCGCGCCGGGATTGATCTGGGTTCTGGACTACGACGAAGCCCCTTACAACCGCGCCGCCGCCGCCGAAGCCTTGACCAAATATCGCGACCCGCGCGCCATCCCTGCTCTGCGGCGCGCGCTTGAAAAAGAAAAGGGTGAGCAGAACCGCGAGAAGATCGTCACAGCCTTGGCCGAATGCGGCGGACTTTCGGACGATGAGATGGCGGCGGCCGTCGAGGCTTACGCCAGGATGATCGTCAACCAAGGAGGCGCGGAGAAGATTGAAGTGGCCAAATACAATAATGGTCCCGATAACTCGCTGCCGCTGAAAGTCAGCGTCGGACGGATTTTCAATGACAGCGAGACGATTCAGGCCACCGAAGGCATGGCGGTCATGCTGCTTGAAAGGGCTAAGGCGCTGCGGGCGACGGAGCCGGCCGTGGCGCGCGAGATTTTACGCATTATCGAAGCCGCTCCGCTGAGACCGGTCGAAGTCAATCTGGTCGAGCGCATCGGCGAGGGCCGGGCCGATGTCGATTCGGTCGCGTTGGCGCTCGAACGCCGCGACGCGCTGGCGCCGAGCGCGGGCGATGAGCTTAACGGTTTGATCAAACAGGGCGGGTATGCTGCGGGCGTCGCGGCGGCGATCCTGAACGACGAACACGATTGGAAGGCCGCGCTCGAAAGCGGCGACGCGAAAACTCAATTGGCGCTCCTCGCCGGCGCCCGATACATGCGCGACAAGCTGCCGGTCGAATCCGTCGCCAGGCTGCTCAATTCGCCGAACCGCGAGCTGGCCAAGGCGGCCGAAAGTTATCTTGAAATCGAGGACGGCCCGGAGGCGCGCAAATTGGTCCTCGCGCGACACCCCGGCGAGATGCGCATTCTAGGCGACATCACCGCCATCAGCGACGAGGACAGCAACATTGGGGACATTCGGAGTTGGGAGGACGCGCTGCGCAAAGAGCTGCGAAGCCGAAACGGCCCGGAAGCGATCTATGCGGTCGCGCGATTAGTCTCAGCGGCGGACTTCACCGGGTCAGTCATCCGAATTCGCGACGGTAAGGCCGAGGTGTGCGTATACGAGACCCAGGGGCGCAGGGACGTCCGCCGGCTGACCGAGAGCGAATTCGAAGAATTGAAGAGCTTGACCTCACGACAGGAGATCGAAGACCTCGGACCCGAAAGTTACCCTGGAGAAGGCGAAATAGACTTCTTGATGTACGAATATCTGCGCCTGACGAAAGAAGGCGGTCTCAGGATCGCGCTCGACGACTTGCGGCGCGCGCCTAAAAATCCGACGCCGCATGAAGAGCTTTCCGGCCTTTTTTATCGCTTGAGCAGATCGGGCGAATTCACCGCTCGTTATAACATCGAGGAAAAAATTCCCGGCGTCGAGGTGGTCTTCGCCGACAAGAAACATTCTGTATCGAAGGTCTGCGCTGAAGGCGGAGAGATTCGGGCGTTGATCGAAGAGAAAGGCGCTGAATACAGGCAGGGCGCCGTAAAAGACGCGCCGGAATGGCGCGATTTTTCATCGGGCAAGCCCGGCGAGGTAAGGGATGAACCGCCCGCCTGCGCCGCGTTGGACGCGCCTTCGTCGGCGGTGGAAAACGCGACGGTCATTCGTCCGAATCCGTTTGGCCGGCCGGCGCAACCTGGCGGGGCGACGTTTCATTACGTAAGCGGTGAGGGCGGCGGCGTATGGAAAGCCGAACCGGGAATGGAACCGGTCAAGATTGTCAGTGGCAATTTCTTCCAAGCTGTCATTACACCGGAGGGCAAATGGCTCGTGGCGATTAAATGGGTTACCGAGAAAGGAAACGTCTCCCAACAATTGATCCGTCGTAACCTGCAAAGCGGCGAAGAGTTTGTGGTCAAATCGCAGCAGAATGCGTACAGTCAACGGATAGAATATGTCGCGGCGCATGGCAAGGTCCTGGCGTTGAGCCCTGTTTACGTGAAAGGCGCGCAAGATATTGAGAGCTGTATGCTAGATCCCGAGACCGGATCTGTCCAACCGGTGAAGGGAGAATTCCGCCCTCTGACTGCGCCTCATTCCCGGGCGCCGCAATCGGCCGGAGCGCCGAATCTGTTCTGGGCAGCCATTTACGACGTGGAGAAAAGAATGACGAGATTCGGGCGATACGACTCTAAAAATTTCGTCTTCACTCCCCTGCTCGAATTTCCCGAACTGGAATTGAGCGGCGACGACATCTGGGTCGACGCGGACGGCGGTAAAATCTGGTTCGTCTATCGGGGCCATCTGCTGCGATTGCCATTGCCCCAAAGGACGAATTGAGGACAAAGTATGAAACCACGACTCGCAGCCTTCTTTACGGGCGGCACGATTTCGATGCGGTTCGACCCCGCGACTGGCGGCGCCGTGCCCGCGCTTTCGGGCGAAGAGATCATCGCGCAGGTTCCGGGGCTAGACGTGATAGCCGATTTCGATGTGATCAATTTCGGCAGATGGCCAGGCCCGCACGTCACGCCGTCGCGGATGATGGAGCTGGCACGTGCGGTGCGAGAGAAACTCGCCGATGAAAGCGTCGCCGGGGCAGTCGTCACGCACGGCACCGACACGCTCGAGGAGACGGCCTACCTGCTCGACCTGGTTTTGAACGATGAGAAGCCGGTGGTCTTCGTCGGCGCGATGCGCAACAGCTCGGAGTTGAGCTGGGACGGGCCCGGGAATCTGCGCTCGGCCGTTCGGGTGGCCGTTGACCCGCAGGCTCGGGGCCTCGGCGTAATCGTGGCGATGAACGACCAGTTGATCGCCGCCGCAGAAGCCACCAAGACCCACACCGAATCTACAGACACTTTCCAGAGCCGCGATTTCGGACCGCTCGGATTCGTGGACAAAGACCGCGTGATCGTCACGCGCCGCCCGGTCCAATCAGAGGGGCGCGAGCATATCGTCACAGACAGGATCGAAGAGCGCGTCGACATGATCAAGATGGCCGCCGGGGCGGACGGTCGCTTCATCAATTTTGCAATCGACGACGGGGCGCGCGGCCTGGTGATCGAAGGCCTAGGCCGCGGCAACGTCACGGTCGCCGCTTTGCCCGCGATCGGGCGCGCCGTCGAGGCCGGCCTTCCGGTCGTAATCTCGTCGCGCTGCCCGCGCGGGCGCGTGCTCGACACTTACGCTTACGAGGGCGCGGGCCGCCAGTTGCGAAAGATGGGCGCGATCCTGGGCGGAATGCTGCCCAGTCATAAGGCGCGGATCAAATTGATGCTGGAACTCGGCGCGGGGTGGGACGTTGAACAGATCAGGAAATCGTTTGAAGGATAGAGCGGTTTGCGATTGACGGACGGCAAATGACAAACGATAAACTCCCTTGACAATCTAGGGGGAGCGCGCCTATTCTCCCCTGGTCAATCTAGGGAGGTCCAGAACTATGGCTCAATCGAAACAGAATCTGATCCAGGGCACGCTGGCGCTGCTGATCCTCAGGTCGCTCGCGCGCGGCCCGCTGCACGGTTACGAGATCGCGCAGCGGATTCAGCAATCGTCCGAAGACGTTTTGAAGGTCGAGGAAGGCTCGCTTTACCCGGCTCTCTACAGGCTGGAGGAACAGGGCTGGGTCGAAGCCGAATGGGGCGCTTCGGAAAACAACCGCCGCGCCAAGTATTACAAGCTGACCCGCGCAGGGCGCAAACAACTCGCCGTCGAGACCTCGAACTGGGAACGACTCTCCGAGGCGATCGCCAAAGTTTTACAGACGGCGTAGAAAGGAGGACTCGCCATGACAACCATTAAGTCCATTCTGCGACGCTTGGGCGCGCCCGTTCGGAGCGAGGCGGCAGTGCGCGAGATAGAGGACGAGCTGCGGTTTCACGTCGAGATGCGAGCGCGCGACAACATCGCGGCTGGGATGTCGCCGGAAGACGCCGTGGCCGACGCGATGCGGCGGTTCGGGGATTTCGACCGGATCCGGGCCGTCTGCGAAGAGATCAGAAAAGAAAGGTTGGCGGGCATTATGAAGGTGATCAAGGGCGGCGCCTGGTTAATCCTCGGGTGCGGGCTGATGCTGAAGATGTCTTCTAATACAGTCGGGGTCGTCGGCGACTTTCTGATCCTGATCGCTCTCCTGTGGCGCCTGCTAATCCACTTGCGCGAAATGCAGCCGGACCGGCGCCGCGCCACAGCCGCCCTCCGTGAGCGGTTTTACGGAGGGCCGCTCTCCCTGAGCGGTTTTACGGAAGACGCGCCCAAGCCGGTTCCCGCCTATGACAAAGACGGACGCACGCCCGTCGAAAGATTGATCTCGGATGAAAGCTCGGGCGGCGGCGTTAAATGAGACGGAAACAGGGACAGAGGTCAGGTTAGTTGGACGGCTCGCCTTTGCGTGCATGGCGGCGGCCATACTTTCTGGCCTACTCCTTGGATCCTGGGAGATGGCGCGCCCCGTTTTCGGAGGGGCCCGATACACACTGAATCCGGCGTCGCCGGCGCAACTCTGGAGCTACGGCATCCTCCAGGCCTCCAAATCGGTGGGATTTGTCTCCGGACTTTTAGGCTTTTTTCTAGTCGCAACCCGGCGCGGCTCGCCACTCAAGATCATTATGACCCTGGCGGCGTTCGGCGGGACGCTCTACGCCGTCGTGTGGATTATGATCGCGGTTACCGTGCGAGACGACGCAATCTATGTTCTCAACCGTCCGATAGGGTCGGACGCGCATTCCAACGGCGGCTTCCTGTTCCTCTGGATAGCTCCAATCGCAATCGGCGGCGAGGCTTTACTTGCGCATCGCGTACCCCGATGGAAATCCATATGGGTAATATTTGTAGGCCTTCTTGGCCCATGGATTTTTGGACTTTTTGCGCCCGGCGTGGCTTTGGTGATAGAGGGAGTTGTCTGGCTGGCGCTTGGGTACATTGTTTATATTTCTCGGAGAGGCGCCTTACAGCGCCGTTAAGCGGCGCTCGACAACTAACAGCTACCGTTCCGGAATAGGCTTGAATGACGAGGTAAGACGATGCGGCGATTGATCATCATCTCACTTCCACTGCTGGTTTGCTTCGCGGCCTGCGCCGGACGCGATCGGCGTAATGTGAATTGCCAGGCGCCTCAAGAGACCCCCTTTTCGCTCGACTTGCGGAATCCGGAGCATAGGCGACATCTCAGTGATGAAGCCTTACGCGCAGAAGACATAGCTGTTCGCTACTCCGATTCAAGCGCCTGGAAAGTCCCCGGACAGCCCACAGGGCATGGCGCTTATGTGCGAGCGCGGTACGATTGCATGGCGACGCTATTCAGCGCGATCGCAAAGAACCATGGAGTAAGCGTAGAGCAGGTTCGTGAGGCCGTCGGACAGCGCCGCCTGAGTTTCGACGCGGCGGTCCTCCTTTCCTTCGCCGCGCTCTACTTTTTGGCGGCATACCGTTTGGCGCGGCGGGTATGTCGCCGCTTTCCACTTAGCGAAAGTTGGCCTACTGCGCTGTTGTCTGCCATCGGGGCCTCAATCCTCGTGAGCTTCGTCGGGTTACTGGCGCTTGAAACTATGGCGTTCCTTACAGAGAGTTTCTACCTTGGAAACAGTCATTTGAGTGATCGGGCGAATCGCATCCCTTGGGCGCAAAACCGAATGGCGCTTTTCGCCGGCGGGCTTTTCCTTTTCTGGCTGGCCGCCGCGCTTCGCTACCGAGCATCCAGCCGCGGCGCTGAGGTTAATGACTATTACTGTTCCCTTCGCCTTCACCATTGAAAGGCTCAGGTCGCTTACGCTCCCCATACTGTACCGCTTGCCATCCCGTATACGCATTTGCGATCCGCTCTAAAGAGCGCCGCCCGTCTTGCTTTTTTCGCTCCTGCCTTTTTAAATCCGCTTCTACGGAAAACTCGTAATAACCCGTGGCGTCATAACACGATTCGATTACAACCGAGGAAACAACCAAATGAAAAGGCGTCTCCCGTATCTGCCGCTCTTGATTTCGCTCTGCTATGTCCAAACATTTGCGCAGTCCGGCGGCGCACGGACGCTCAGCGGCGCGCTGGTCACGAGCAGGAACGAGGCCGTCGCCGGGGCGACTATCACGGCGCGCTCTTCGTCTGGCGAACAGACTGCGAAGAGCGACGCGGAAGGCAATTTCACTCTGGCCGTCCCGCGCGAGGCCGTGACGCTGGTCGTCACGGGCAAGAATCTAGTTACGATTGAAAAGACGATCGCGCCGGACGCGCCATCGGGAAATCTGCGGATCGAGGTTGAATACGTCATCCCGAAAATTCACGACGGCCTCGTCATCTCAGCCTCGCAACTCGACCCGACAATCGATCGCCGCAACGAAGCCGTTTACCGCGACACCCTCTTTTCGCGCGACGACCAGGTTTTCCACACGCTCGACGCCGGAGTCAACGCCGGGCAGCACGAAGGCGGAGGCAAGTCCCTCGAGATCCGCCGCTTCGGTTTCAACCTCGATCACGGCGGGGTGAGCGGCGGGTTAAAGGTGCTCGTCGACAACGTGCAACAAAATCAGGGCACGCAGGGCCACGGGCAGGGCTACCTGGGACAATTGAAGTCGTTGACGCCGGAACTGGTCCAGGACGTAGACATCCTCAACGGCCCGTTCAACGCGGAATACGGCGATTTCTCCGGCCTGGGGGTCGTTCACATCCGGTTGAAAGAATCTCTGGACGATCATCTCATCGCGCGTCTTCAGGGCGGATCGTTCGGAACCTTTCGCACGTTTCTCGGCTACAGCCCCCAGCTGGAGAAGGGCAAAGCGATCGTCGCATACGAAGGCTCGCGCACGGACGGGCCGTTCATCAATCCGCTCGATTACAAGCGCGACAACATCAATGGCAATTACATTCGCGATCTGGGCGGGGCCGAGTCGCCCAAGTCGCTGGGATTCAAATTCAACTTCGGCCGCAACGATTTCACCTCTTCGGGCCAGATTCCGCTCGACGAGGTGGCGGCGGGAAGGCTCGACCGGTTCGGATTCATCGACCCCGACGGCGGCGGGCGCGTGCGGAGCGGCATATTCAGCGTCTATTTCAAAAAAGAGTCGCGCGAAGGCTCGGTCTTTAAACTCGACGGCTTCGTCGCGCGTTCGCTCTTCGACCTTTACTCCGATTTCACGTTTTTCCTGAACGACGAAGCGCGCGGCGACGAGATTCAACAGCATGATTCGCGCTTGCAGGAAGGCGCCAACGCGCAATTCCTGCGGCCCTACACGCTCTTCGGCCGTCGCGCGCTGTTCGCCGCCGGCGCCAATTACCACGACAACCAGATCAATGTCGCGTTGAACAACTCGGTCGATCGGGCGCCGGTCGGCGTAGTGTCCAGGGCCGACGCGCGCGTGACGAACGCCGCAGGCTACGCCCAGCAGGGAGTGGATTTCTTCCACGGCCACGTCCATGTCGCCGCGGGGCTGCGCTACGACTATTTCCGCTTCAGAGTCGATGACAGAGTCGCCCCGGCGGTTTCGGGCGCGCAGGGCGCTTCGCGCGCGCAGCCGAAATTCAACCTGTCGGTCACTCCCGCCGACCGCTTGCCGCTGACGCTCTATTTCAACTACGGCCGCGGTATTTCGAGCCAGGACGCGCGCGGAGTCGTTCAGCGGCCCGACGGCGAGCGCGTTTCGACGACCGACTTCTATCAGACCGGCGCCTCGCTCAACTTCAAGCCGGCTTCTTTCAGCGCTGACCTGTTTCTGATCGACCGGTCGAACGAACAGGTTTACATCCCGGACGACGGCAGCTTCGAATTCAAAGGCCCAAGCCGCGCCTACGGATTTGAAGTGAAGACCTCGATCAAATTAACGAAGTATCTGGCCTTCAACGGCGGCCTGACCCGCGTGATGAACGCCTTCTATCGCGGAACCGCTCCGAGGATTTACGTCGACAGCGCGCCGCATCTGACCGGCAATGCGGCGTTGACGTTCGCCGGTTGGAAAGGGTGGAGCGGGTCACTACGATACCGTCACATCGACGGCTATCGTCTGGACGGCGAAGACCCCGCCGTGCGCGCTTCGGGTTTCGATGTTCTCGATCTGAGCATGACCAAACGGATTCGACCTTGGGTCGATTTCAACCTCTCGATAGACAACCTGACCGACAAACGCTATTTTGAGACGCAGAATTATTTCGAGTCGCGCGTCACTCCCGGCGCCGAAGCGCGCGCGCGCATTCATGGGACGCCGGGCTATCCCGTCGGTGTCAGCGCAGGATTTACTTTCAGATTAGGCGCGAAGGATTGATGCGCCGAGATGAACATGAACAGTTCAACCTGTAAGGGTTTGTAGAGAGTAGAAGCAAAAAAGGCAATAAGGGCAAAGAGGGTAATAGATAATAATCCCCTCTTTGCCCTTATTGCCTTTTTTGCTTCCTCTTTGATCACTTCATAAAGCCCTTCGCATGGTTGATTTTCCGCGGGAGAGGAGATGGGATTACAAAATCGATCCGTACAATCTGAATCGGCGGCGCCGCCGCATTTCACTATGCTGCAAATGATAACCGGCTTCTGGGTTTCGCGCGCGATCCACGTCGCCGCGAAGCTGGGGCTGGCTGATCTGGTTAAAGACTCGCCGAAGACGGCGGATGAACTAGCGCGATTGACCGGGACACATGCGCCGTCGCTATTTCGTGTGCTTCGCGCGTTGGTTGGCGTGGGAGTTTTCGCCGGCTCCGAACAAGGACGCTTCGCCCAGACGCCGTTGTCGGAAATATTACGGAGTGACACGCCGGGATCGCTGCGCGCAATGGCGATGGCCGAACTCGGCCAGGAACACTTTCCCGCCTGGGGCAACTTAATGCACAGCGTCAAGACAGGCGAGATCGCGTTCGATAATCTGTTCAAGCAAAGCGTATGGGAGTATTACGCGCAGAACCCTGAAGACGCGAGGAATTTCAATGAATCGATGAGAGGCTTGAGCGAGATGATCAACGCGGCCGTGATCGGGGCGTACGACTTTTCAGGGGTCGACAAAATAGTGGACGTCGCGGGCGGGACCGGCGGGTTGATCGGCGCGATCCTCGGCGCCAATCCGCGGATGCGCGGCGTCTTGTTCGATCTACCACATGTGATCGCGGAGGCCGGGCCGCTGCTCGACGCCGCGGGCATGCGAGACCGATGCGCGACGGCGGCAGGCGATTTCTTCGAATCGGTTCCCGAGGGCGGCGATGTTTACGCGCTGAAATGGATCATTCACGACTGGGATGATGAGAAAGCGACATCCATCTTGAAAAATATCCATAGAGCGATGAACGAAAAAGGCAAGCTGCTGTTGGTTGAAATGGTCGTCCCCGAAGGCGATCAATCCGACCTGAGCAAATTAATGGACTTGGAAATGATGGTGATGACCGGCGGACGCGAACGAACCGAAGCTGAATTCAACTCGTTGCTCGCAGATTCCGGGTTCGAGCTTACGCGCGTGATTCGCACGGCATCCCCCCTTTGGGTTATCGAAGCCGTTCGCGCGTGAGCCGGTGGGGAGAAAGAATTGCGGATTGCGGATTGCGGATTGCGGATTGCGGATTGATACAACTTTCAATCTTGATTTCGCATTCGCGGTTGAACAAATTCATAAATCCGCAATCCGCAATCCGCAATCCGCAATCCGCAATCCCCGTTCCCTATTCCCCACTCCTCGCTCCCTGTGGTAAACATTTGCCCGGTGACCATTGATAACAACAAAACCGGCGGGCTGCGCCGCGTCGGAGTCTTAGGCGACATTCATTGCGAAGACGACCGTCTGGAGACTGCGTTGCGATTCTTCGAGGCCGGGCGTCTCGATCTGATCTGCTCGGTCGGCGACGTCGTCGACGGGCCGGGCGACCCCAACCGCACGATCGATCTGCTGATCGAACACAACGTCGCATGCGTTCGGGGCAACCACGAACGCTGGCTACTCAAGGGCGAGATGCGCGATCTGCCGGACGCCAATACTTACTTCGATTTCAAGATGAGTTCGTGGGAGTTTGTGAGAATGCTTCCGCTGCGCCGCAAGTTCGAGACCGTCGCCGGCGCGATGCTGCTCTGCCACGGCCTGGGCGAATACGACATGGGCGGCGTCTGGCCATGGGACGACACCCTGACGCTGCATTCGAACCATGCGCTGTGGAAGCTGGTCAACTTGCATGAATACGATTTTGTTATCAACGGCCACACACATCGTCGCCTCGTGCAAAAATTCGACGACCTGACGCTCATCAACGCCGGGACGCTCTTCCGCGAGCACACCCCTTGCTGTCTGATCGTGGATTTCGAGTCGCGCGTCGCCGAGTATTTCAACCTGCCCGGCGAAGATAAGATCGTGGAGGCCGAAAGGATCGAATTGTAGCTCGCGGTTAGCTCATTTTCTGAATATGAAGACTGTAAACAAACATCTTGCCTTACTGCTCGTCATTTCGCTGGCGCTCATCCCCGCGCTCGCGCAGCAACCTTCCACGGCGCCCGACAGGCCGGCGACGCTGGCTGAACTGCAATCGCGGATCGCGGCGCTGCTCGATCAACCTAAATTCGCTTCGGCCCGCTGGGGCGCGCGAATCGTCACGCCTGATGGCGGTGTCGTCTTCGAGCGGGACTCGGACAAGTCTTTCATGCCGGCGTCGAACATGAAGCTCTACACCTCGGCGGCGGCGCTGGACGCCTTCGGCCCCGATTTCAAGATCAAAACCTCGGTCTACGCTACCCGCCCCGCCGGTAAAACCGGCGTCTTGAAGGGCGACCTGATTCTGTATGGTCGCGGCGACCCTAACCTCTCGCCGCGATTCGACACCGACGATCCGGACCGCTATAACAAACTCGAGCCCGCCGACACGATCACGGCCGTCGAGCGAATGGCCGATCAGATCAAGGCCGCCGGGATCAAAACCGTCACGGGCAATCTGATCGGCGACGACAGTTTCTTCGCGGGCGACCTGCTCGGTCCGGGCTGGGAATGGGAAGACGCGCAGTTCTATTACGGCGCGGAGGTCAGCGCCCTGACGGTCAATGACAACAGCGTGACGTTCACCGTCACCCCGGCGACCCGCGCGGGCAAACCTCCCTCGATCAAAATTCAGCCCCAGACCGCTTATATCAAAATCGTCAACAACGCCGAGACTGTCGCGGACGGCCAAACCCGCATCGGCGTCCACCGCCCCCTCGACAGCAACACGGTGGAATTTTTCGGCAGCGTCCCGCGCGGCGCGAGTGAATTCAAGGTCGACATCGCCATCCACGATCCGGCGAGGTTCGCCGCCGGGTTATTGAAAGAGGCTCTGGCCCGTCGCGGCGTCCGCGTGCGGGGAGGTGTCGAACGCTATGACGCCGTCGCCCGCGTCGCCAATCCGTTCGACGAATCGAAACTTTTCGAAGTCGCCGGCGTCGAATCGCAGCCGCTCGCCGAGATGCTCAAGGTCATCAACAAACAGAGCCAGAACCTGCACGCCGAATTGATGCTGCGGCAACTGGGGACGCGCCACGCCGACGCTCTCTCTCTCGACGATTACGGACGCCCGAAATCCACGACGGTGTTGGGCGCCGAAATCCGCCGCCGGTTTCTGCAAAGGGCCGGGATCGACGTCGCGCCGCTCAGCCTTCGTGACGGGTCCGGGTTGGCGCGGCAGGACCTGGTCACGCCGCGTTCGACCGCGCGGCTGCTCGAATTCATGCTCGGGCGCCCGTACGCCAAGACCTGGCTCGAATCGCTGACGGTCGCCGGCTTCGACGGCACGCTCGAACGGCGCATGCGCGACTCCTCCGCAGCGAACAACCTGCGCGGCAAAACCGGCACGCTCACTTACGTCAACACGCTGTCGGGGTATGTAACGACCAAGCGCGGGCAGCGGCTGATTTTGAGCCTGATGGGCAACAACTATACCGGCCCCGGACGCGACACGACCGTAGTGATGGATCAGATTTGCATAATGCTGGCCGAATTCGAGGGCGAGATATCCGCCGATAAGAGTGCGGGCAGGGATGAATAGGCGCCGCAGAGCACAGAGGGCACAGAGGGCCTGATCATTTCTCTGTGTTCTCTGTGACCTCTGTGGCTAACAGTCTTCATACATTTTCTCAATGACAATGTACAGCGCAAAGGTTCTCGAACATTTGGAAAATCCCCGCAACGTCGGCGAAATGAGCGACGCGACGGCGCGCGGCGAGGCGACCAATCCGGTCTGCGGAGACCTGCTGCGTCTTTACATCAAAGTGGCCGAAGGCAAAATCGCCGAAGCGAGTTTCAAAGTTCAGGGCTGTCCGCCTAGCGTCGCCGCAGGCTCAGCCTTGACCGAGATAATCATCGGTTTGACCGTTGATGAAGCCCGCAAACTCGCGCCACGAGACGTAACGCGCGCTCTGGAAAGCCTGCCTCGTAACAAGGAACATTGTTCCGTCCTGGCGATTGACGCGCTGCGCGCGGCTCTGGCCGCCTGATTTGGGCGCTCTCTCGCCGAAACCGCGTGGGCGTGACATAATTTGAGGTTCGCGCATAAATCCCGGCGCCGCATGAGTCCCCGGCGCGGGAAGCGCAAAAATCGTTTATGGAAAATTATCAATCCGAGACCGCGCGCCCGCGCGCGATCTCTCTTGAGACAATCATCTACCGACTGCGCGAAATGTTCGGCGAAGATCGCGCGGAATTAGCGTCCGGCGGCCATTTCTGTGTTGGAGACGAACGCGAACGCGCCGTCGCCTTCCCTAGCAATATTGAAGAGTTGAGCGAGATGATGCGACTCGCGAGCGGCGAGGGCTGGCGCGTGATTCCGGCGGGGGCGGGGACGTGGCTCGAAATGGGCGCCCGGCCCACGCGGTTTGAGCTAGTTGTTTCGACGGCGAAGATGAACCGCGCGCTAGAGTACGAACCCGCCGATCTGACCGCGACCGTTGAAGCCGGGACGCGGCTCGCGGCGTTCAACCGGAAGGCCGCCGAAGACCGCCAGTTCATCCCGCTCGATCCTTTCGGCGACGAGCGTTCGACCGTCGGCGGCGTCATCGCGACGGCCAGCGCCGGCCCATTGCGCTGCGCTTACGGGACGCCGCGCGACTGGCTGATCGGCGTCGCCGTGGTTCATGCCGACGGCCGGATAACTCGCGCGGGCGGCAAGGTGGTCAAGAATGTGGCCGGCTACGACCTCTGCAAACTTTATGTCGGGAGTTTCGGCACGCTGGCCGTGATCGCCGAGGCGAGTTTCAAGCTCCGCGCGCTCCCTTCTTGTGAGAAGACTGCCGTCTTCTATTCGCGCGACGCGGAGTCGCTCTGCTCGCTGGTCGCGCGTATTACCGATTCCGACGTTCAGCCTGCGGCCATGGAGTTGATATCGCCTTACGACGAGGCTTCTACGCTGCTCGACGCGGAACATTTCGCGCTCGCGCTGAGATTCTTGAACGATGCCGAGACTATAGATTGGCAGCTCGAAGAGGCGGCGCGGCTCGGATCGGGTCTTAGAAATGCGACGCTCGGGGGTTCCGACGCCGGCGAATTCTGGCGCGCATATCAGGAGAGCGAGACGTCGCCTCGCGCCGAATTCATTCTGAAGCTGAGCGCGCTGCCGGCCGATTTGAACGCTTTTATCGCCGACATAAATCGCGCGACGCCGCGCCCCCCTCTACGCGCGCATGCGGCGAACGGCGTCGTTAGATTGCGAGGCGACGACCGATGGCTCGACGGACTTAAGACTGAAGAACGCCTGAATAAGCTCGCCGAAATAAGACGTCTGGCTCAGGCGCGTGGAGGCCAGATGTTAATTCTGCGCGCGCCCGACGAGATCAAAAGTCAAATCGATGTTTGGGGCGAGGTCGGCCCTGGCCGCGGCCTGATGCGCGCGTTGAAAGAGAAATTCGATCCGGAGGCGTTACTTAATCCCGGCAGATTCGTGGCGGGTATTTGACATGGCGCCTGGCGCAATCACAAATGGAGGTTTGGCGTATGGACACGCTGGTTACTACACTCGCCGTCATCTCGGTATCCCTGCCAGTCATTATCGTCTGGGTTATCGGCATTGCTTTGGCGTTATTGCGATGGCGGCGGCGCCCACGAGTCTCACAATTCGCGCTAATCGCTTGCGCTATGATGATTATCAACACAGTGGCCAACAGATTTCTGACTATATGGATGCCACTGTCTATGCGGGATTTAGGCTGGACGACAGTTCAAATCGGATCAATTTTCACCGCCATTGGGATCATCACCGGATTGATTAGCGCCACCGCATGGGCGCTCGTTATTTCCGCGATCTTCGGTTGGCGCGACGGGCCTCAAAAGCAAAACATCCCTCCCCCGCCGCCCTCGACTTTCGGCAATGAGCCCAGCGGGCAAAATGCAACGCTATGACTTCAGAACCGATGAATAATTCGATAGCTTCGCTTCAAATCTCCCTTAGCGCCGAAACGGAGAAACTGTTGGGCTGCATTCATTGCGGCCTATGCCTGCCCGCCTGCCCGACATA
>Ga0209382_10005514_pt1 | contig 16462 bp, 13 predicted proteins | sample SoiMetdeltSBSDD5_FD_187599 | JGI IMG/M metagenome (GOLD analysis project Ga0209382, IMG submission 187599) | Bulk soil microbial communities from a Populus tree surrounding site in Tennessee, USA - Soil MetaG P. deltoides SBSDD5 (SPAdes) (version 2) | ecosystem: Environmental > Terrestrial >...
AACGCCCAACTCGAATTCACCGAAATCCGTAGCCCGTTCGCCGGAGTCATCACCGAACAGATGATGTATCCCGGCGACATGGCGAAGCCGGACGCGCCGATCTTCACCGTGATGGACCTGTCCACGGCCGTCGCGCGCGCGCAGGTTCCCGAAGCCGAGGGCGGCAAAGTCCGCCGGGGACAATCGTGCGGCTTCACGCACGCCGACGCGCGCGACGCTTCATTCACGGGCCGCGTCTCCGTCATCAACCAGGCCGTTGACCCGCAGCGCCGCACGGTGGAGGTGTGGTGCGAGATTCCGAACGGGAGCCACAAATTGCGCGGCGGCGTCTTCGGCTCGTTGAGCGTGACGACCGGATCGGCCGCGCAGAGCGTAGTCGCGCCGGTCAGCGCAGTGCAATTCGCCGAAGGCTCGAAGAAAGGCGTGGTGATGGTCGTTGATGACAAAAACATCGCGCACGCAATAGAGGTCGAGACGGGCGAAGTGATCGATGGCAAGGCGCGAATCGTCGAAGGCTTGAAGGGCGGCGAGACTGTCATCATCGAAGGCGGCTACAATCTTCCCGACGGCACACAGGTGCGCAACAAAGAAGAGAAGGAAAAAGACGAAAAAGAGAAAGACGGGAAGGGAAAAGAGGAGAAAGAGAAATGACCTCGCGCCTCGCCGATTTCGTTGACGCGCACGGACGCGCGCTGATCCTGATCTTCCTGAGTTTTGCGCTGGCAGGGCTGGTCTTCTTATTCCGCCTGCCGATCGCGCTCTTCCCGCAGACTGATTTTCCGCGCATCATCATTCTGGTGGACAACGGCATTGCGCCGGTGGACGTGCAGATGCTGACCGTCACGCGCCCTGTCGAAGAGGCCATACGCAGCGTGCCGGGCATCACCGACGTGCGTTCGATCACCGGGCGCGGCTCTTCGGAAATCAGCGTGGTGTTCCGATGGGACGTGGACATCCTGCATGCGCTGCATCTGGTTCAGGGGAAGATCGCGCAGATCATGCCGACGCTGCCGCAGGACGCGCGCTTCTACACTAATCGCCTCACCTTCTCGGTCTTTCCGATGATCGGCTTCAGCGTCATTTCGCCGAAGCGATCAGCGGCGGAACTCTACGATCTGGCTTACTACGAACTCGCGCCGCGCCTCTACCGGCTGCCCGGCGTGGCCGAAACGCGCATCGTTGGCGGGCGTCAACCGGAATATCACGTGCTGGTCGAGCCGGAGAAACTCAACAGCTACGGCATCCCGTTGACCAAAGTCGCCGACGCCATCCGCAAGACCAACCTGATCGGGTCCGCCGGCATGTTGCAGGAAAATTACAAGCTCTACCTGACGACTGTGACGGGCCTGCTCGAAAATAAAGAGCAGATAGAAGACGTCGTCGTAGACGTCGTCAAAGGCACGCCGGTTTACGTCAAGAACGTGGCGCTCGTCGTGGACGGCGAGCGCCCGGTCTATAACGTCGTCACCGCCAACGGGCTGCCCGCCGTGCTCGTCAACGTGCTGCAGCAGCCTGACGGCAACGCGGTCGAGATTGCCGACGCGGTCAATCGCGAGTTGCAAGAGATTCGCAAGACTTTGCCGCCCGACATTCAACTCAACATCTTCTACGACCAATCGATCAACGTGCGCGATTCGATTGGCAGCGTGACCGAAAGCATTCTGATCGGACTGGCGCTTTCCATCGCCGTGCTGTTGGGCTTTTTGAAGAGCTGGCGGACGACGCTGGTCGCGGCGCTGGTGATTCCGATCGCGGCGCTGATCGCCGTGGTCTTTATGAAGCTCTTCAATATGAGTTTCAACGTGATGACGCTCGGCGGCATCGCGGCCTGCATCGGCGTTGTGATTGACGACGCGATTGTCATGGTCGAAAACATCGTCGTCCATCTATCGCTTGGACAGACTCCGCGCGAAGCGGCGTTGAGCGCCATCAAGGAATTGACGCCCGCGCTGACCGGCTCGACGCTGACGCCGATTGTAGTCTTCGTCCCGCTGGTTTTTCTCGGCGGCATCACGGCGGTCTTCTTTCGCGCTCTGGCGTTGACGCTGGTAACGGCGTTGCTGGCTTCGCTCTTCCTGGCGATCTTCTTCACTCCCGTGCTGGCGCGCGTGTTCTTCAAACGCCATGAAGGGCCGGCCGAGACGGAGATCGAAATAGCCGAGCAGGCCGGCGAAGGCCGCATCCTGCGCGGTCTGGCGACGCGCTACGAAAAGGCGCTGCGCTGGACATTGCGTCACACGAAGGTGACGCTGCTGGCGGCGCTGCTTGTAGTCGTTGCGGCGGTCGTTTTGTTCTTCAATTTGGGGATCGGGTTATTGCCGGAGATGGATGAGGGCGCGTTCGTGCTCGATTACATTATGCCCTCAGGGACCTCGCTCGAAGAGACGCATCGCGTGCTCAGCCACATCGAGAAGATGCTGAAAGAGACGCCGGAAGTCGAAAGCTACTCGCTGCGCGTCGGAGCGCGCCTGGCGCTGGCGATCGCCGAGCCGAACACGGGCGATTTTCTGATCAAGCTTAAACGCAAACGCGACAAGTCATCCGACGAGGTGATCGAAGAATTGCGCCACAAGATCGCCGAATCCGAGCCGGTCATATCCGTCGAGTTCCCACACATTCTCGAAGACCTGATCGGCGATTTGTCGATGGCGCCGGAACCAATCGAGATCAAGATTTATCATCCCGATGACAAGAGCTACAAAGCGACCGCCGCCGCCGTCGCCGAGTGGCTGAAGAAAGAAAGCGTCAAAGGCGTAGTTGATGTCAAAGACGGCACCACCGCCATCGGCCCGTCGCGCAATTTCCGCGTCAATCCGGAAAAGGCCAGCCTGGCGGGCTTCGGCGTGCAGGATGTGCTCGATCTGCAGTCGGGGATTCTCGACGGCGAAGTCGCCTCGCGGGTGATCCGCAACAACAGGCTCATACCGATCCGCGTGCGTTATCCGGCGGAGAGCCGCGCGAACAGCGACAAACTGAAAGGTCTCTTGATGACTTCGCCGAACGGCGGCGCCGTGCCGCTTTCGAGCGTCGCCGAACTTGAACCCGAGGAGACGACCTACGAAGTCCAGCGTGACAACCTGCGCAATCTCTCGACCGTCACCGCGAGACTGGAAGGCCGCGATCTCGGCTCGGCGGTGGACGAGATCAAACGCAGACTCTTCAAAGAAGTCAACATCCCGCCCGGAACCGATATCGAATTCGGCGGGCAGTACCTGATTCAACAGGAATCGTTCCGAGGGTTGACGATGGTCTTGCTCGGCTCGATCCTGCTCATCTTTATAATTCTCGTCTTTGAGTTTCGTTCGTTTTCGCATCCGATTTCGATTCTCATCGCCACGATCCTGTGCGGCTTCGGCGCGCTGTTGGCCTTATGGCTGACGAAGACGACGCTCAACATCTCGTCGTTCATGGGCGCGATCATGGTCATCGGCATCGTGCACAAGAACGGCATCCTGATGCTTGATTCGGAGCAACACTTCTCCGCGCGCGGTTACGAATTGCGCGAAGCGATCTTTCAGGCGGGACGCAGAAGGCTGCGCCCGATTTTGATGACGGCGCTGGCGACGGTCTTCGGCATGCTCCCGCTGGCGGTAGGCGTCGGCTCGGGCGCCCAGCTTCTGCAACCGCTGGCGATTGCGGTGATCGGCGGCGTGACGGTCTCGATGGTTCTATCGCTTCTGGTGACGCCGGCGCTATTCTACTTATTGCGGAAGCGAGGACTCTGAGAGTCTCGCGGGAACGCGCTAACTCGGCGCTGAATAAATTCCGCCGCATCCCGTTTGCGGGCTGTTGCACAGACCCTTGCGACGGCAGAACCCGGGGCACGGTGGGGATGTCCGACTCTCCGCCGTACCGCAACGACGCGGCGATGATTGTTCTTCGCCAAAACTCGGCGCCTTTTGACCTTCGTTGGCAGACGCCGACTCAGCCTCAGCCAAATCGCTGTGGGAGATTGACATCTCCACTCCGAGGGCGTAGCATCGCCCCGTTTTCAGCATAGCTTTTTCTGCTCATGGCTTTCTGGAGCGGCGCCCAGATAACGGCAGACAGTCACAGCCGAATTTCAGCCTCCGCACATTTTTGATTATCCAGGTGGCATTCCAGGAAGGGGAACAACTAAAAACCGAATAGGAGGTGACATGAAACTCAGCTCAATCACTCAGCGATTCATTTCAGACTTTCAGCAACGCACCTATGAATTTGCATGCTTCGGGAACTTTACACATGTCCTTTTTGCAGATGTTAGATATGCAGACGACTTTCGTATTTTATGCGCGACAGAACGTAAAGCGCTAACCATACTACACGAATTGTCTGAGTAGCTATACGCTTATCAGCGTCTTTCCCTGGAGCCATCGAGCCTGCCCAGCGTCAGCCTAATGGCCCCACGAGTAGCCGAGGCCCATAATAATTCAAAGATGCCGTTATCCAGGTGTCGGAAAGAGAGGAACAATGCCTGAAAGTAGATCGAGTGGCGCGGATTCATCAGCCCAACAACATCTCTATGACGTTTTTCTGAGTTACAACAGCGGCGATGAGAAGCAGGTCGAAACCCTCGCTAAGCGGCTTATGGTTGAAGAGGGGCTGAATCCATTTCTCAACAGATGGCATCTCATATCGGGTGAGCTTTTGAAAGATGGTCTCCGCAAGGCTCTTGACCAAAGTAAAACATGCGTGGTGTTTCTCGGACCAAGCGGGTTAGGGCCTTGGATTGACGAGGAGATGTTAGTAGCTCTCGATGAGCGAGTTCGCTCTGAATCATTCCGCGTTATTCCCGTCTTATTACCTGGGGCAAAGCCTAAAGACGAACAGACATTGCCGGGCTTTCTGAGCCGACTTATTTCGGTTGATTTCCGTGCGGGTCTTGATGACCAGGACGCGTTTCGCCAGCTGGTGGCCCTAATCCGTGGGGATGCAAGTGAACCTGATTTAACAAGCGTGAATCCTCCTACGGACGAAGCGCAGCGCACGGCGGAGGAGCGCCCTGGGGAGCAGCCGCTCACCAGGATCTCTGAATTCGAGACCGCGGATTCGATCGAATTCCTGATGCAGCGGGCTATCGACATGGCAACCGGTCCCACCCCGCCCAAAACGCTCAACACGAGTTTCATGCTATTTGCCATCAGCGAATCGACCGATACCGAAGGTCCATGGGCCCCGCATTTTCTTCTCGATGCCATCAACAAGCTATCTCCGGACTATAGACAAGTCCGCGACCGCTACTTCAGGAGCAAAAACGTCCGGGGTCTTGAAGACCAAAGTCTTCGAGACCAAAGGAGGAAAGCTACGCGCGGCGGCGCGCCGGTCGCGATGACCAAAAACATGTTCGCCACACTCGAGCGGGCGTCGGACTTTGCCCTGCGGACTACTGGCCAGCCGGTCATACACGCACGGCACCTGCTCGCCGCGTTGTTGACCAGCGGTCAGACGCCGCGGGAATCCGGCGTGCTGCGGCGCCTCGACGAACTGGGCATCAAACCTGCCGCACTGCGTCTGGCGCAATACGACTGGATGCGCGGCTACGGGGATCGCGACGCCGTCTGGGCGGAGATCCTCATCGGGGCCCTGCCGGCGGCACGCCGCCTTGGCGGCTTCAATGCTGACCGCGCTGGCGGCAAGAAAAAGGAAGACGACCTGCTCGGCATCGACGCCGAGGTGCAGGCCTTCGCCGCTCTCATTGCGGCCCGTACCGTGTCGCCGCCTCTGTCGATCGGGTTATTTGGTGAATGGGGCTCGGGCAAGACCTTCTTTATGCGCGCTTTGCGCTCAGCCATTGACGGGCTGTCGTCCGAGGCCCGCGCTGCGAACCAGATGCAGCGCGAACTTCCTTTCTACAAGCATATTGTGCAGATCGAGTTTAACGCCTGGCACTACGTGGAAGGGAATCTGTGGGCCAGCCTCGTCGAGCACATCCTCGATAACCTGTACCAGAACAAGAAACCGTCAGACACCCGCCGACTGCAGGAAAGTCTGATCAAGCAGCTGGCCGAGGAAAGGGCCCTGGCGCAAGCAACGAACAACGCGGTGGCAACGGCGGCAGCCGCAACGAAAAGCGCGCAGGAAGCGGTCGATGCGGCCCAGCGGGAGCTCAACGGCAAGACCGCTGAGGTCGCGCGGCTCAACGCAGCCAGCGTACGAAAGGATTTCGTGTTGACCGGCGCGGTCAAACCCATAGAGACTGCGCTCGACGAGTTGGGGATCAATCTGGTGGGCGAATCGGCGGTGGATCTCGAGGCGGCGCTCAGTCAGATCCACAGCGCGTTCGGACGCGGACAGCGTTTTCTGACACCATTACTGCGCGGGAAGGATCGCCGCCGCCGCTTCGCCTGGCTGGCCCTGAGCCTTCTCGGCGCCCCAGCTGTAGCGGTCATAGTGAACTACGTGATGCGCAACGTACCTCGGGCAGAGATATATGCCTACGCGAGTGGGCTGGCCACGCTCATCTCAACCGTCGTCCCCTGGCTGAAGCGTCAGGCCGATTGGCTATCCGATCGACTGAAAGAAGCCGAGGATGCGCAGCGGGCCTTCGATAGGGATATGGCGAAAGCGACCGCCGACTACGTGGCCGAGGTAACCACGGCGGAACAGAAACTGCGCGAGCTCACGTCCGCCTTCGAGGCGGCCCAACAGAAGCACATTGAGGCTAAAGGACGTGAGGCGGCCGCCGTGGCTGAACTCGAGGCCGCAACGACGGGCCGGCTGCTCGCCAACTTCATCGCGGATCGAGCATCCAGCAGCGACTACCGCAAGCATCTCGGGGTGCTCGCGCTGGTGCGCGACGACTTCGAGAAGCTCTCCGGACTGATAGAAGAGGAGAACTGGCGCCTGTCGCCGGAAAATCCAGACGAGGAGCCCAGGGGCGACGACCTGAAGCGGTTCAAGGATCTCGTGGACGAGGAGAAAGATAAGGACAAGCGCATCAACCGCATCGTCCTTTACATCGACGATCTGGATCGCTGCCCACCGAATAAGGTTGTCGAAGTGCTCCAGGCCGTGCACCTGTTGCTAGCCTTTCCCCTCTTCGTCGTAGTGGTTGGAGTCGACGCGCGATGGGTCACAAAATCCTTAGAGACGCGCTACCGGGAACTGCTACACGTAGATACGAAAGCCCCGAACGGAGATGATAGACTGCTGTTTGGCGCTGCGACGCCGAACGACTACCTGGAGAAAATCTTCCAGATCCCTTTCTGGCTGAGACCGATGGACCCGACCGCCTCCGAGAAAATGTTGCGCGGGCTGCTGAAGGAAAGCCTCGGGCGCCCGCCGGAACACACGGCCGCCGACAGCGACCAATCGGCTAACACCGGCCCGCAGAACGGCGACACTGGAATGACATTACCGTCGCCCGACCTGGGCCAGCCATCCGCAACTTTTCAGAAGGAGCACGAAGCCTCCCTGCCGCCACCATCTCCGCCGCATCCGCCGGCTGGCGGAAGTCCGGCAGTTCCGAAGACGAAGCTACCTGTGCTCGACCTAACGATTACCAAGGACGAACTCGATTACATGAGAAAGCTGACGGGGGTCCTCGGGCGCTCGCCGCGCGCGCTCAAACGGTTCGTGAACGTTTATCGATTGATCAAGGCGGGTCTGGAAGAGCACGAGTTGCAGGCTTTTACACGTTCGAGGCTGCCGCTCAGTGACTATCAAGTAGTGCTGTTCCTCCTCGCCGTCGACACCGGCGCGCCCCTAGCCGCGAGACTGTTCTTTGAAACAATTGAAGCGGGCGCAACCGGCAATGGCGTCGTCAGCTGCAAGTGGCTCGTCAGCGAGATCGACAAGAAATTGACCACCCAAGCTGGGGCCGGCAAGAAATTGACCACCCAGGCTGGGGCCGACAAGAAAGTGACCACCCAGGCTGAGGCCGACAAGAAAGTGACCACCCAAGATGTGGCCGACTGGAACCGGCTGCGTTTGTGGCTCATGTCGCAGCAAAAGGCTGTGCCCAAAGAAGCCAACCTGGAGTTGCTGGCAGCTTGGACGAAGCGTGTTGGACGCTACTCGTTCGAGGTCGGAGGATTATGAGGGATTGTAGTTGGCGCATTGCTCCGCCGCTGTTCCTCGTTCCGGACAGACTGCGAGCATCTCGTCGGCGCCCGCGCGCCGACGCCGCAGCGCGCAAATAAGCCTTAATCAAAAGTCACATTCATATGAAAACCGCAAAAGGCGCCGCGCATGTTGAGGAATGATCATGCATTGCCGGCCTTGTTGAACAGAAGCCTCAGTAGCATAACGCAGGGATTAAGTGGTAGATTGACGTGTGAGTTTGTGAACAAGGAACCCTGCTATGAAAACGTTGCTAGTTTACCCGGAGTTTCCCGATACCTACTGGAGCTTCCGCCATGCGCTCTCGTTCGAGGGCAAGCGATCGGCCTACCCGCCGCTCGGCCTCCTGACCGTCTCCGCCCTGCTGCCCGAAGCGTGGGAGCGGCGGCTGGTGGATATGAACATCCAGTCGCTCAAGCCGTCCGACATCAAATGGGCTGACGTGGTCTTTGCCAGCGCCATGATCGTGCAGAAAGATTCGCTACGGCGCGTCGTCGAGTTGTGCAAGGCGGAAAGTAAGCGAGTGGTCATCGGAGGACCGTATGCGACGTCAGGCGCGAAGCATTTACCCCAGGCCGATCACATCTTCCTCGGCGAGGCCGAGACGACCTTGCCGGAGTTCGTTCGCGACCTCGAGCGCGGCGTCCCTAAACGCATCTACCAGGCCGCCGAGCGGCCGGCGCTCTCCGCGGCGCCCATCCCTGACTTCCATCTCGCCGACCTCAGACGCTACAGCGCGATGCCGGTCCAGTACTCGCGCGGCTGCCCCTTTCAGTGCGAGTTCTGCGACATCATCGAGATCTATGGCCGCGTTCCACGCACGAAGAGCAATGAGCAGATGCTGGCTGAGCTGGACGCGCTCTTGCGGGTCGGCTGGCGCGGGACGGTTTTCATCGTTGACGATAACTTTATCGGCAACAAGCGCAACGTCAAGCGGCTGCTCCCTGTCCTGGCCGACTGGTCGGAGCGTCATGGCCGCCCGTTCTCTTTTATTACCGAAGCCAGCGTGAACCTCGCCGAGGACGATGAATTACTTGACGGGATGCGGCGCGCTCATTTCCGCCGCGTCTTTCTCGGCATCGAAACCCCGGTCGAGGCGAGTCTCAAGGAGGCCCAGAAGGGCCAGAACATGCGCCGCGACCTTCTCGACTCCGTCAGAAAAATACAGAGCTACGGCATGGAAGTGATGGCCGGCTTCATCGTCGGCTTCGACAATGATCCTGATGACATCTTCGAGCGGCAGATCGAGTTTATTCGGGAGAGCGCTATTCCGCTTGCGATGGTGGGTTTGCTGACGGCGCTACCCGACACTCAGCTCTGGCGACGGCTTGATCGCGAAGGGAGGCTGCTCCTTGAGAGCACGGGGAACAATACCGATTGCTCGCTGAACTTCGTCCCCAAGATGGACGCAACGCGCCTCATCGAAGGCTATAAATCGATTATGCGCGCTATCTACAGTCCCGGCGAATACTATCAGCGCGCGCTCGATTGCCTGGAGCGGGTAGTCGCAGGCGCGCCCGAGTCGCAACGCAATAAGTTTGCCAGCGACGTCGTAACCCTCTTTCGCATTGTGCTGGCGCTCGGCGTGCGCGACCGCGCGCGCGGCGAGTTCTGGCGCTACTTACGCCACGCCCTTACCCGGCATCGCGAGAAGTTTGCGGACGCGATGAGACTGGCTGCAGTGGGCTATCACTTTCGCAAGCTGACCGAAGGGCTTAATGGCTGAATCCGGGAGCTGTGTCAGCGACAAATTTTTCATTGTACAGATTCAGACCTGGGCATTGGCGGGGCGCCCTTTCATTCGTAGCCTTTCTTGCCGTAGTACATCGCGTCATAGTTGCGCGCCTGGCGGTCTTCGGTTGGCTCCTCTCCCGCCGGCGTTTTCTCCACATTCGCGCGCACTTCAAGCCATTCGGCGGCGAAGACCACGAAATTGGTCGGCTCGGTGTCGTATTCTTCACAGACCGCAAGGTGCTGGCGATAGTCACGTGAGCAAAGCCCCATTTGTTCGCCCGTTATTTCAGCGAGCAAGCGTTTTCGTTTCTGCGTCTGTGGCACGCCCATTGACGCGCCATTGGGTAAATGAATCATCGTTTCCCTTCTCTCTCTCTTGGACTTCTTCGATTTGGGCATTCAACACCTTAATGCGTCGCTTTACCAGAGAAGCGCCCACCCATCGCCGGCGCGAATCCTTCCGCCGTCTCGCTCGCGATAACCACCTCGCAGCTTTTTGTCTCGAAAAATAACTTCACAATCTCATTCGAGTCGCCGTGGCCGCCAACATTGCGAATACACTGTTTGTTGGACTTCGTCCGGGCGCCGCTCTTTAGGAATCTCGAAGTGGGGGTGTTTTCAGGATGGCTGAAAGGGTTCGGGAGATTTCCCGCCGCGCTTTCGAGCCGTCCGCCCCAGACCCGCCTCTCGCCTTGCAGCGATGATGTCCGGGCTGGCGCTTTGAGTGTCGCGCTTAGGCGTTTCTTCTTTTGACATTTTCACCTTATCATAAATTCTTGCGTTTGTGCGCCTATACACAGGGACCGTTTCCCTCTCTGTGCGCCGGCGCACGGCTTCTTGTAACTATATAATGGCAAAGCGGAGACGCCTTCCGACGTCTTGAAGCTGTCTGCGACTCTGTTTGCAAATCCCCACCGAATGGTTCAGCATGTCGCCCGTTCACTCCTTCTCTCGCGCATCAACGTGGATGCGCCACTTGCCCCTAAAAGATCTGGCGGCAGCGGTATGGATGGTTCGAGAGCAGGCTAACCCAAACTTTAGAAGCTGTTCTTTTATGAACGTCCGATCACGAGCCTTCGCTGCCACCGTTCCGCGAAGCACACCGGATTCGAAGCTTCTTTTAAATCCCCTCGGGGAAAGGTACCATTATGTCAATGAAACTCTATGTCGGTAATCTCTCGTTTGGGACGACGGAAGATGATTTGCACCAACTCTTTTCTCAAGTCGGCACGGTCGATTCAGCCACGATGGTGACCGATCGCGATACTGGCCGTTCACGCGGTTTTGCTTTCGTGGAAATGTCATCGAAGTCAGAAGGTGAGGCCGCCATCGCCAAATTCAATGGCGCGGAACTTGACGGTCGCAGTCTGACCGTGAACGAAGCTAAGCCGCGTGAGAATCGAGGCGGAGGCTTCGGCGGCGGCCGTGGCGGCGGTTTTGGTGGCGGCCGTGGCGGCGGCCGTGGCGGCGGTTTTGGTGGTGGCGGCCGTGGCGGCGGCCGTTCGCGTTACTAAAACGCGTATGACAGCGATCCATAACCCCTGTGGAAAGCGCCTTCGGTAGATCAATTGTCAACCGGAGGCGCTTTTCGCTGTGGGAAGTGAATTTCGAATGCGGCGATGGCCGGCGAATAAACAAGAGGTTGAAGCGCGAAGCGAATCCCTTGCTTCGGGCCGGGCTACTTCTACGAGGCCCTATTTTGACGCGCTCAGGCAAATAGTCCGGATTTGACAACGCCTCGCTTTTACCGCATTGTGGCAAAGAAAAGAGTATAGCTCACTCCTTTTTCAGTTCCTCTGGAATTTACCAGATCACCTGAATACATAGCTCACCTTCACGCGGAGCTTCAATGACAGTCAATTCTTATTGGCTTAAAAGCTCCCGCTCAAGGCGCCAACGCATCCTGACATCGCACTGGTCGTGACGGGCGATCTACGCCTGACCGGGACGTCCGCTCATTATTCGATATCTTAACAATTGGCTATCAGAAGGCAGGTTGAAGATCGGGTGAGAATTATGACTATTACCCTGATAGATCTGGCGGAAGCAGGCGAGCGCCTGGACGCTGGCGAGCAAGCGTATGAGTATCAGACCGATAACAAGGCGCTGCGGCTTCTGGGGCCGGCATGCGGATTCGGACCCGATTATCTGCGGCGACTCCGGGGGGAGGGACTTTACGCGGAAACTCTCGATGAAGCGATCGCGCATGCCCGGACCAAAAACGCCGCTCTAACCGGCGTCTGGTTCGTGAAGCGCTAACAGCGCCCCGACTGTGGCGCCGCCATTGGAACAACGGCTGTCCGCCTGCCATAACACTCGAAACTCTCAGAACGTCATTGACTCGCCTCATTTTTTCTTTTGAACTGCGTCGAGTTCGTACATTACAGCAGTTTTCATAAGGATGAATAGCCATCGCAGGGCGCCGCAGAACACAGAGAAGTCATTAAATACTCTGTGCCCTGCGGCGCGCTGCGGTGGCTAACAATCGTCATCCATTTGAAAACCGGCCTATGTTCTCGCGTGAACAGAGCAGAGAATATATTCCCCATAATAGGCGCAATAGGTTATCATTATCGTTGATCGTAGCGAGGGGAATTCGAAGGGCTGGTAGGCTCTCATTGAAGATCTCATAGTTCAATTCGGTTTAGATGAAAAGAAAACAATGGGTATTCGTCTTTACGTCGGGAATCTTCCGTTTAATGTCACCGAAGAGGAGTTGAGGGGGCATTTCTCAACAATTGGGACACTTTCTTACATATCCATTCCGACCGACCGGGAAACAGGTAAGCAGCGCGGCTTCGCTTTTGTTGAATTCAAAGACCGCGCTCAGGCCGACGAGGCCATACGCCGGTTCAATAATCAATCGTTTCAGGGCAGGTCTCTCTCGGTTAGTGAGGCCCGAGCCAGAAATGAGAGCAAACCCGCCGCGCCAGCGCGCCCTTCCTTATCCCGCCCCACTACGACTGCGGGACCTGAACCCGCCGATCCGCCCGGTAACAAGTCGAGTCGGAATCTTGGCCCCGACAAGCCATCCCGTCGCGGCCGCGGCAGGGAGAAAGGCGAGTTCAGAGCGGAGCGTGGTCCGAAGGGGCCAATGCGTGAAGTAGTCAGAGGGCGGTTCTTTGGCGAGATCGACGACGACGATGACGACTATGATGAGGAGGTAAATGAAGACAACTTTGAAGCCGGCGTGAGCGATTCGGAGAAGTATGCCTAGAATCGATCTTCAGTCTTGGCTTAATAATGAATTCAACCATGACTTTGAACATCCAGACGGCAATTAATAACCGGGAACAAGGAATAATAGAATGGCGAAAAAATCGAAGCAGACATTTCAGAAACGAGAAAAGGAAAAAGCGCGCGTGCAAAAGCGGAAGGATAAAGAGGCTCGCCGGCTCGAATCAAAGGCGCTTAAGGCCAACGTTGCGACTACCATCGGTGACGAAGACCCTGACATCGCCGGCATTCGTCCCGGACCTCAGCCCTTACCGGAGCAGTGGAATTATGTTGAAGATGACAGTGTAGATCTTAATGGGAAGCAATAGGGGAACCGTTTTGACGCTTGCCTGCAATCATTACTTTCGGCGCCGGATACAATCTGTCTTTGATATGCTTGCATCTTTGATTCAAGCGGCGTAGCCTGAAACAGAATCAACGAATTGATTAATCACTGTCGCTTTCACGCCACGGAATTCTCTCTGCCGAGATCACGCCACTGATTAGTCCCCAACAACTGGCAATTCCACCCAGAAGGATTCAAACATGTCAACACTGCGCCTCGCGCTGAAGCGAATGCTGCGGTCTCGGCAATAACGCGAGGGGGAGCTTATGAAGAACCAACCGGGAACGAATGCGGGATCCCCCGTGTTAACGGAGCAGGAAAATGAATGGGTGCGCCAGAGGCGCGAAGAACTACAAAAGGAGGCCGCAGTCTTTGCGGATCAACTTGCCGCGTTGGAGCAGGAATACGCCCGCTCTCCCGCGCTGCTCAAAATGCTCGGCCGAGCGTTCGGATTCGGAGCCGCAGGAAAGCTAGAGCGGGCGCGGTTCAAGGTCAGTTACAAGCGGGAGCAGTTAGCCGAATTCGAGTCCCTACATCCCGACGGGCGCTCGAAGCGGTAATTTCATGATTGCGAATTAAGGTCAGTGTCGCAGCAGTTCGGTCACAAATATGCGGCTACGACTGAGCGCGCGCATGGATAAGCCGGCGGACTTTATCCGAGAACAGGACGTCTATCTTTTGCGGCTCGATGACCGCCGTCACCTCTCCAAAGCCAAAAGTCGGATGTGTCATCGTCTGCCCCTTGCGATATGTGCGCGTCCAATCGTAAGGCGCGCTGTTTTTAGTTGAGGGGCGGGCGTCCGTCGGCGTTTTGCCTTTTTTGAATGCAGTCTTTATGCCGCATTGCGGGCAGTTAACGCGCGAAATCTGACCTCGTTTGTTGAGCGAGACTACGACGTGCCCCCGTTCCTCGCCGCACGGCACGCATAATTTCTCCACCCGATCACCGACCGCGTATTGATGTTCTTCCATAAACTTTCCTGCCTTTCTGTATTGTGGGGCTGATCGTCTTACCGCCACTCAGCCTTTGTGCTCACGGCGGGTCAATTCCTGGCGCGCGGGTCTTCTGACCTGAGAACAATCCATTATCCATGGCCCCCCTTCTTTGGCTCAATCCCGCTGCGCCCGAGTCTCGCTCATCGCGAGCACTCGCTTGAGTTCCCTCCCTTTGATGCCAAAAAACGACGCCATCTGTTTAAGTTGTTCTCGCCCGGTATAATCAGCCGGTGTTGAGCAAAACCGCTCGATCCCGGGGGTGAAATCCACACACCTCATATTCTTTGGCGTAGCGTGTCCTCTGGAACAAATACCATCCGCCTGCTGGAGCACACAAAATTCACACAACGTCATGGAGGCGTCTCATTCCGTAATTTGATCGGGCTTAAAATCACTATTGATTCGGGCGTTCGCAACCTGTTGTTTGACCAGGATAATCGCATGCTCGCAATTAGCCGGATTATTGTACCCTTCGGCTGATTCGGCCAGAATCCTTCCATTGTTTGCTTTAAAGCGCCAACGAAACTCAAGCATTTCGTCTTTATAGATTTCGAACTCCGCCATCACTGCCCTTTCCGGCGCCTCGGGTTACGGTAAACGCGCCCACTAGTCGCCGAGTCTTGCGACGGATGTCTTATCGATTACTTCCAGATTTGTTTCTCCGGCGCCAGCTTGCCGGCCGTCGCCTCGATTATCGCGTCCACTTCTCAAATCCGAGACCTGTGGCAGGTGTTCAAAATTGATCAGACCGCGGTCGACCTCTTCGAGCGCGATGCGCGTCGCCCTCTTATTTGAATTTTGAACGAGCGGACGCGCGCCTCTGTGAATCTGTTTGGCGCGCTGGGCAGCAACCAATACCTTGAGGAATCTATTATCGCCTATGACATTATTCATTGTGTTAGTCTGTTGTTGCTCTAATATCGATCAATGAGCGGCTTCTTCAATTCTTTCAGTACACGGAGCGAAGCTGGAAACTGCAGCCGACTCCGAGTCGAATGTCTCAAACACCGAGTCGAGTTTCGTGATCGCCAGCAAATATTGCAGTCGATTGCTGAGGTGGAGCAGCTTGACGTGTCCATTCAACCGTTGCAGAGCCGTATAGCAGGAGATAAGTTCACCCAGCCCGCTGCTATCCATATATTTGACTCTCTCCAGGTTGACGATCAGCTTACGAGCGCCGGCGTCAATGGCGCCGGTGACATGCTTTCTGAACCGCGCATTATCATTCAAGGCCAGGTTGCCCTCGAGATCCAAAACTGTGACATCGTTGATCGTCCGTTCGATGATGTTCATCCGCATTCCTTTCCATTCGGAGGCGGTTAAAAGTCCATACCGCCCGCGGCGCCGGGCATTGCAGCGGCGCTGTCGTCTCCGGGGAAGTCCGAAATCATCGCCTCGGTGGTAAGCAGCAAGCCCGCGATCGAAGCCGCGTTTTGCAATGCCGCGCGGGTGACCTTGGTCGGATCTATGACGCCGGCCTTAACCAGGTCCTCGAACTCTTCCGTCAGCGCGTTGAAGCCCACGTTCTCGTTCTTTTCGGCGCGGACACGTCCGACCACAATCGCGCCCTCCCTGCCGGCGTTCTGCGCGATCAGACGCATCGGCTCTTCCAGCGCGCGCTTGACGATGTTCACGCCGATTTGCTCGTCCGCGTCGCCTTCGCCATCTTTGTAGATGCGGAATTTCTCCAGCGTCCTGGCCGCGCGCACGAACGCCACGCCCCCGCCCGGCACGATGCCCTCGTCGACGGCGGCGCGAGTGGCGTGCATCGCGTCTTCGATTCGCGCCTTCTTCTCCTTCATCTCGGTCTCGGTCGCCGCGCCGACCTTGATCACTGCGACGCCGCCGACCAGTTTCGCCAACCGTTCCTGCAGCTTCTCGCGGTCGTAGTCCGACGTGGAGGATTCGATCTGGGCGCGCAGCGTCTTGGCGCGGCCCGCGATCTCGCCCGGCTTGCCGGCGCCTTCCACGATGATCGCGCTGTCCTTGTCAATCATCACCTTCTTGGCGCGACCCAACTCTGCTAGTGTGACCTTCCGAAGCTCGACGCCGAGGTCTTCGCTGATCACCTGGCCGCCCGTCAGTATCGCGATATCTTCGAGCATCTCCTTGCGGCGGTCGCCGAAG
>Ga0209382_10005515_pt1 | contig 16458 bp, 14 predicted proteins | sample SoiMetdeltSBSDD5_FD_187599 | JGI IMG/M metagenome (GOLD analysis project Ga0209382, IMG submission 187599) | Bulk soil microbial communities from a Populus tree surrounding site in Tennessee, USA - Soil MetaG P. deltoides SBSDD5 (SPAdes) (version 2) | ecosystem: Environmental > Terrestrial >...
GCCGAGTCGCAGTTCGGGGTGGACGAGGCCGGGCCCGCGGACGCCGGCGCGACGAACGTGGTGGACACCGGCACCGGCAGCGACGAGGTGTGGGGCGGCACCGGGGTCGACCTGGTGACCAGCCGCTCGCTGGGCGAGCAGACCGCGCGGCTGCGCGGCGGCGGCGCCGACGACGTGCTGCTGGGCGGCTACGGCACCGACGAGGTGTACGGCGGGCCCGACCAGGACTACGTGATCGCGGAGCCGGCGGAGGTGTCCGAGGTCGACGGCGCCGACGGCATCTTCGGGCCGCTGCGGCAGGTGACCCGCGCCGCGTTGCCGGCCGGGGTGGCGTCCAACCCGAAGACGCTGGTCGGCGGGCTCGGCAACGACCACATCGTCGGCGGTGACGGGCCGGCGACCATGTTCGGCGACCGGCGGATCGACGCCGAGCTGTGCACCCTCGGCGGCCCGGCGGAGTCCGACCCGGTGGCGGAGAGCACCAGCGCCGCCGCCGGTGATGGCAACGACCGGATCCTCGGCGGCGCCGGCGTGGACACGCTGTCCGCCGGTGGCGCCACCGACGTGGCCGACCTGTCCGGCGGCGACGACCTGGCCTGCGGCCAGCAGGGCGACGACACGCTGCGCGGCGGCGCGGACACCGACCACGCGTGGGGCGGCACGGGCACCGACACGGTGTACGGCGACGCCGGGGTGGACTTCGTGTTCGGCAACGGCGGCAACGACTTCCTGTACGGGGGCACCGAGCCGGACGTGGTCGAGGGCAATGACGGCTCCGACGCGGCCAACGGCGGCTCCGGCGATGACCTCGTCTACGGCGGGACCCGCTTCGCCGGCCGCGCCGACAGCGGTGGCGACACGCTCTACGGCGACTCCGGCGTCGACCGGCTGGTCGGCGACAACGGCACGGTCGATCTTGGCGCCGGGTCCGCGCCGGTGGTGCCGTTCGACCTGGACGGCCTGACCCCGGCGGCCGGCGCCGGCGACGCCGTGTTCGGTGGCGACGGTGACGACACCGCCTACGGCGGGCTCGGCGACGACGCGGTGCACGGCGGCAACGACGCCGACCACCTGGAGGGCAACAACGGCGCCGACACCGTGCACGGCGACGACGGTGAGGACCACGTGGTCGGCGGCTCGTTCCAGGAGTCCGCGCCCGGCTCCGGCCGCCCGGACACCGGCGACGTGCTGTTCGGCGACGGCGGGGCCGACCTGCTCGCCGGCGACAACGCGGTGCTCGCGGTGGTGACCGATCCGGCGGCGACCACGCCGGTGACCCGCCAGCGCGGGTTCGCGCTCGGCCACGCGGTGACGCTGCTCGACCTGGGGCTCTCGCCGGTGGCCGGGGTGTCCGGTGCCGACCTGATGTCCGGTGGCGACGGGCCGGACGTGCTGTACGGCCAGTCCGGCACCGACCGGGCCCGCGGCGACGCCGGCGACGACTACGTCGAGGGCGGCCAGGGCATCGACTGGATCGAGGGCGACGCCGGCTCCGACGACCTCGTCGGCGGCAGCTCGACGGCCGCTGCCGGCGGGCAGGCGCTTTCCGGGCAGCTCGACGGCGATGACGCGGTGTACGGCGGGCCGGGCGACGACGTCGCGCTCGGCGACAACGGCGTGCTGCTGCGGCCGGCGGCTGGCGTGACCCCGACCAGGGCCACCGTGCGGCTGGCCACCTCGGGCGGCAACCCGATCGCGGGCCGGCTCGTCGAGCTGTACGACCTGGCCGCCGCGGTCGACGGGCGCTACGGCGCCGACCGGATCTCCGGCGGCGCCGGCGTGGACGTGCTGTACGGGCAGGACGGCGGCGACTTCGTCTCCGGCCACGGCCAGGCCGACTACCTGGAGGGCAACGGCGGCGCCGACGTGCTGCGCGGTGACCTGCCGCTGAGCGCGGCCTCGTCCGAGACGTCGGTGCAGCCGCTGCCCGACCCCGGCTGGCCCGGTGCGCCGAGCGCGGTCGGTGAGCTGGAGGGCACCGACACCGTGGCCGGCCAGGACGACATGATCGGCGGCTCCTCGTCGGCGGCGTTCCGGGACGCGGCCGACACCATGCAGGGCGACGGCGCCGACGACGTGCAGCTCGGCGACAACGGCTCGCTGGTCCGCACCCTGCTCGGGTCCCCGGGGTCGATGACCGAGCGGGTGTACACCGAGCGCTACCCCACCGGCGCCGTGCCGGCGGGCGCCACGGTGTCCCGCACCCACGACCCGGCCCTGCCCGGCCCGTCGACCCGGTTCTGCACGGCCGAGCAGGCGACCTGCGAGCCGGCCGGGGCGTTCGGCGGCGACACCATGTTCGGTGACGGCGGCAACGACGGCATGTGGGGCCAGGACGGCGACGACACCATGGCCGGCGGCGACGGCGACGACGACCTGCTCGGCGAGCTCGGTGCCGACGTCATGTTCGGCAACGCCGGCGAAGACGCCATGCTCGGCGACCGCGGCGGCGTGGTCAACGAGTTCCTCAACGCCGACGACGTGGCCGCCCGCGGGTTCACCGCCACCCTCAGCTCCGTGCCCCAGGAGTCCTACACCGGGTTCCGGGCCGGGCTGTACGACCGGCGGGTCGACCTGCTGCACGACGCGGACGGCGACGCCTTCACCGGCAGCGGCGCGGCCGCCGTCATGCCGCACGACGGCATCACCGAGGGCGGCGACGACCGCATCCGCGGCGGCTCGGGCAGCGACAACATCCACGCCGGCTACGGCGACGACCTGGCCAACGGCGACAGCGGCGGCGACCAGCTCTTCGGCGCCGACGGTGCCGACGTCCTCTGGGGCGGCAAGGGCTGCGACCCCGTGCTCGACGCCATCACCCCGGACTGCCTGGTCGGCGGCGCGTTCGACCCGTCCTCGCGCGGCACCGGCGACCGGTTCGTCGACCACATCTTCGGCGGCACCGGCGGCACCTCGGCGGACTCCAACGCCGGCGCGCTAGGCTCGGACGTGATCGACTTCAACCCGCGCGGCGCCTACCCGGACAACTGCGCGGCCGGGCCGTGGCCCACCACGCTCGGCAGCGGCACCATCGACCCGTGCCGCTGGTTCGAGCTGACCGACAAGGCCGACGCCGACGAGTCCAACAACCAGCACCACCACGGCACCGACTGGGCCTACGGTGGCTGGGACCGGGACGTCCTCCAGGCCGACCAGGCCGCCAACGGCCCCAACCCCGGCGACCGGCTGATGGACTGGAACGGCACCTACAACCTGTGGACGCACTGCAACGCCGCCTACGGTGGGTTCAACGACGTCCGCCAGCACAGCCCGGCCATGGTCAACTTCCTGCAGCAGCTCGGCTGGGCCTCCGGCGCCGGGCAGACCGGCACCGACATCACCACCGAGGGCACCTCGGCCTTCCGCGAGATCGCCATCTCCTACTCGGAGGACATCAGGGACCACGCGGCCGGCCAGGCCTTCCCGAGCACACCGGGCCATTTCGACGACCCGGTCTCCTGCTCGGACTAACCGCTCACCCGTCGAGCCGCGAGCCGTAAGGCCACGTGGGCGTCCCTCGGTGCGCACAGCGCATCGCGGGACGCCCACCGGCCGTCTGGTCCACAGGCACTCGGTCATGAACCCGTCCCGGCCCCCGTGTGGCCGATGGTGCCGTCGTGCTCGCTGAGCGGCCCGGCTTCCCCGGCACGTTCGGCGGCCACGTCGGCCAGATCCGCCGCCGGATGCATCCAGCCGCTACCGTAGGACGCGTGAAGGCTTCCGCCCCGGAAGAGCTGTTGGACCGGTTTGCCGACGTCCTAGCCGACTTGGCTGAGCGGCACGGGCTGTCCAACCTGCGGCACGGTGGACCAGGCACGGTTGTGGCTGACGTCGAGCCCGGACGCACGCTGTCCGACCTCGCGCGCTTCGAGCTGGAAGCCGAATCGCTCCTCGCTCACGAGGTGTTCGTGGTCAGCTCCGACGCGCCGGCAGCGCGCCAGCTGACCGGTGCGCCGCTACGCTCCTCCAACGCCGCGTGACCATGCCCGGCGTGGGCCTGGCCGAACTGGACCAGGCCCTCGAAGCGGTCGACACGATCATCCGGCTCCGCGATGATGGGCGTACAAGCTTCGATGCGTCCGAGGAACGCCGGCTGGCGCTAGCGTTCCTGTGGGTCAACATCGGGAGCGCGCTAAAGCAGTTCTGCCGGCGGCGCGGCATCGAGCAAGGCTCATCGCCCTTCCCCGGCCCGATCCGCATGCGTGACCGTCTCTGCTACCGGCCACCCAGCACCGTGTCCGCGCGCATCCTGTGGGACACCTGCGTGCACGACGCCGACTCACTCGCCGTTCTCCTCCGCGACCTCAAAGCCGTGATCCGGTAGTCAGCTGCCAGTACCTGGTGCAGCTCGATCTCCGCTCGGTTCGCAACAATGCCGGCTATGAAGCCGACCAACTTCACCTTCCGGAAGACAGCCGCAATGCTAGGTCGAAGGAAGCGCTAACCGGGCGAGCGGTGGCAGGATAGAATAGCTCGGGCAAGCCGACATCACAGCCGGGTAGAAACGCTACTCCAACGTAAGATGATCAATGATCGTGCCGCAGCCGCGCTCGAAGTCTTTTGGCCGACAACAGCAGGACCGAAGCAAGAGAATGTAAATTCTTCAGTAGGCAACCCAGGACGACAGAATGGCGAGGCATGGCAGAACCAACAGGACAAGAGGAGTGTAATCTCTATAAGGAGGCGGAATCAAGTGGTCATCGCGACAGGGTGACCCCCGGCTTGACCTGGGTCCCTCGCGGGCGCCCACATCGGGCCTGATCAGGGGCAGGTCGGCGCCTGCCCGATCCGCGGGCAAGCGTACGGGCACCCGCCCCAGGTCAAGCCGGGTGTTGCGTTCACCACTTGACCCCGCCAAAGGGCGGTACATGCACGTCACAGAAGGACTGCGGCGCGAGGTGGCTGAGCAAATCAACGGCTATTTCTGGACGAACCACGACCGATAGCTCGCGGAAGGACTCTGCGCCGGACCGTTATGGATGTGATGGGCTGGCCCCCTTGGATGTCCCTGATGACCGTTCACATTGCACGAACGGGGATCCACTGTTGAACCGCCTCAGTGTCGTCGGGTGCATTAAGTACCGGACCTATCGCGAACCGCAAGTAAGGCAGCCGTTCGGCCAACTGCAGACGACTAAGCGGCGCGATGCTCCTTCTGCCTGCGACAACATAGTGGAAGCACTGCGCTGCAATGCACTGATTTACGCGATGGAACCGCTTAGGTTCGACGTGCCGCCAGGTGAGGTCCCCGACCTTGTTGCGGAACACAAGCATGCCGGTCGGGGATAGCGGGAACCGCACCTGCTCACACGTGTCGAGACCAACCCCCTCAAACGCATCGCGGTAGGTGGGGCGCCGCCAAAACATGACCGCTCGATCGCTCGTGAACAGGATCGGTTGGCGACACACTTCCACCACCCACTCCATTGCGCTCAAGCGTGGTGCGTGATTCTGCAGAGCATTTGTCAGAAGTATCCTGATCGCGTCGCTCCTCGACGGCAGTCCGCCTACTTGTATCATGGGCGCGGCCAAGGACCACGCAGCTTCCACCTCGTTTTCTGTCGCTGCTGCGCCGAGGAGGTCATCTTCCAGGTATCGGCGAACTGCGTCGCGCGTTACTGGCCGCCCTGGGGCAAGCTTCGCGATTTTCGACACAAATTCCACCCGCTCAAAGCTTGCCGGGGTTCGGACGATCTGCAGTGCGGCAAAAATGGCAATCTGGTGTCTCTCGTCCCGTGACAGCAGCGATCCTGGCGACAGCAGCTTTGCCCGTAGTGTTGGCCATTCGTCTTCGAGCTTTTGAAAAAGCGCATCCCGTATCTGACCATCGCGGCCACCTTCATAGAGATAGCGCTTAACGCCCACGTTCACGAGCGCCGCCGGGTACGCTCGTGCGCTACCGCGCCGACGGACGGCCACCTGGCCATCGCGGTCCGCCCAGGCCCTGAGGTAGACGGCCGGCAAGTAGTGGGGTCGCTTGACGGCCTGCTGTCCCGTCACTTGCCACACACCTCGTCCGCATCCCATCCCGGGAGAACTGAGACCCAAACCGAGACCCAGCGCCCGCATGGTAACGGTCGGGCGCGACGACGATGCAGGCCAGAGGGTGGCCAGGGGCGGGGTCGAACCGCCGACCTTCCGATTTTCAGTCGGACGCTCGTACCAACTGAGCTACCTGGCCGGGCGGCGTCCGAGGGGTTGTACCCCCGGACACCGGTAGCGACCCAGACGGGACTCGAACCCGCGACCTTCGCCGTGACAGGGCGACGCGCTAACCAACTGCGCCACTGGGCCTGGCGTACTGCGTGCCCCCAACGGGATTCGAACCCGCGCTGCCGCCTTGAAAGGGCGGAGTCCTAGGCCGCTAGACGATGGGGGCTTGGCCGGTCAGGCCTTGCCCTCCAACGGCTAATCCGTTGGGAGCATCGGCAAGCATAGGGCACGTCGCCGCCTGCTCCAAACCAGGTAGCCGATCCGGCACGGCGGAAGTGGCTGGGCGGGGGCCGGCCGGTCTGGCAGGGTGACCGCCTGTGGGCATGCTGGACGGACGAAAAGCGCTGGTCACGGGCGTGAGCCGGCGCGTGGGCATCGGGTTCGAGGTGGCTCGGCGGTTGGCGGCAGGCGGGGCGGACGTGCTGGCGACGGGGTGGCGGCCGCACGACGAGGAGCAGCCGTGGGGCGCCGACGGGCTGCCGGCCGGCGAGTTTGCCGAGGAGCTGCGGCGGGCGCTGCCTGCCGGGGCCGGCGCGATCGGGTACCGGGAGGACGACCTGGCGGATCCGGCCGTGCCGGCGGCGCTGGTGGACGCCGCGGTGCGGGAGCTCGGCGGCGTGGACGTGCTGGTGGCGGCGCACGCGCGGTCGAGCGATGTGCCGCTGGCCGCCAGCACGGCCGGCGAGCTGGACCTGTGCTGGGCGGTGAACGTGCGGGCGACGTTGCTGCTGGTGCAGCGGCTGGCGGCACTTCGGCCCCCCGTACAGCCGCCTGAGCCGCCGGCAGGGCAGGCGCCGGGGCCACCGCGCGGACGCGTGGTGCTGTTCACCTCGGGGCAGCACCGGGGCGCGATGCCCGGCGAGCTGCCCTACGTGGTGACCAAGGGTGCGTTGCAGCAGGTCACGGCCACGCTGGCGAACGAGCTGGCGCCGTCGGGGTTCACGGTGAACTGCCTGGACCCCGGCCCTGTCGACACCGGGTACGCCGACGAGGAGAGCCGGGCGCTGGTGGCCCGGCGGATGCCGTTCGGGCGGTGGGGGCGGCCGTCCGACACGGCCGAGCTGATCGCCTGGCTGGTCAGCGACGCCGGTGGCTGGGTCACCGGCCAGACGCTGGTCAGCGACGGCGGCTGGTCAATCCGGGCTTGAATCGGTCCTAAACCCGCAGCTCAGGGGTCGTGAGTGGCGTTTGGTGCTCTGACACCATTTCCCACTCACAGGGCGCGGCGCGCCAAAGCGTGCACCTCGTCGCCGAAGACCAGCCGGGGCAGGTGGCGGATGCCGGGCAGGGTCAGCGCGGTGCCGAACGGGCGGACGGCTGCCACCGCCGCGGCGTCCTGCCACCAGGGTCGCTGGATGCCGGCGATGGCACGCAGGTGCGCCGGCACGAGGGCGACGGCCGCGGCGGCGAACAGCCGCATGGGCGCCTGCAGGTGCAGGGTCTCGCGCTGGACCGGGGGGTGCATGACGAAGTTGATCGCCTTGCGGCTGTACTCGGTGAGGCACAGCTGCGGCCGCACCGCGGAGAAGTAGTCGCGGTACTCGGCGCGTGAGGCCGGGATGCGCTCCCGCGGGGTGCCGAGCAGGCTGCCGACGATCGCGCCCTCGGCGAGATACTGGTCCTGCTGCTCACCCGTGAGGGTGCGCCTGCCGTACACCCGGTAGGCGGCCAGCAGGGAGTGCCACTCCACGCAGTGCACCCAGATCTGGATCTCGGGGTCAGCCGCGCTGTACGGCCGCCCCGTCACCGGGTCGATGCCGCGGATCGTGCGGTGCACGCGCTTGACCCGCAGGACGGCGTCGTGCGCGGTGGCGGTGTCGCCGAAGGTGGTCGCCGTGACGTAGTAAGCGGTGCGGCGCAGCCGGTCGAGGGCACGGCGCTCGTAGTCGCTGTGCTGGGCGACGCCGGCCATGGCCAGCGGGTGCAGAGCCTGGATGATCAGTGCCCGCAGCCCGCCGACCAGGGACATCGGGTGGCCGACCACGCGCCAGGCGACGGAACGCGGACCGAGCAGTCCGTGATCGGCGCGGCCGGTAGCACGGTCGGAAACGCCTTCGGATGCTCCGGTGATCGGCATGGTCGCCTCCGACGCATGGTGACGACGACCTAGCCAGGGTAACCGCGACGGTCGGGCCGGGGAGCGAGGCGGCTCGCGGGGTGTGGTTTGTTACCTGCTCACCGGCGGGATGCCGTCTGGGCCGTCGATCAGGCCGAGCATGTCCAGCAGGCGGCGGCAGTCCTCCGGGTCGAGCGCGTTGCGCGCCACCACGACTCTGGCACGTTTGACCTGATCCGGTGAGACCCGGAGCGGGTCGGCGCCGCGCTGAGTGGGCACCCCGCCGGAGGGCGTCCGCAGGTCCAGGCTGTCGAATTGACTCAGCCGATGCGTGCCTGAAGTGCTGCTCATGGTGCCTCCCCGACTAGCCGGACCGTGGCGTCGATTCGCTGATTGGCGGAGGTTATCCACCGGCGACGGCGCCCGCAGCCTCCCAGCGAGTGATCTGTCGTGACACGCTGAGTAGCTGCCAGTGACGGTTGTTGTGCCCGCCTAACGAGCATGGCGGGCGCCGGCATTCCACTAGCCTCGCGATCCGTGACCGGCCTCGCGGCTGCCGGTTCGGCAGTGCGGCCATGCGCCTTTGCGGGTGACGGCCACGGTGATCAAGGTCGCCACCGTGCTGGCCGTAGCGGAGCTGCACGGCCTGGACGTGCCCACCAGCGGCACTGCGGCGCTGCTGGGGGGTCGACGCAGCGCTGGTGGTGCGGCTGCGCGACTTCCACACGGGCTGTTGGCCGCGGGTACGCGGTGTAGCTGGTGCCGCGCGCCGGCGCCCGCGCGCCGGCCGACGGCGCGTTGCTCCGGCCGTTCAAGAGCGCCAGCGGCGACCAGAACTACCTGATCCCGGTCGGCGCACGGGTGGACGGGCCGATCACGGTGCTGAGCTGGTCGCGCGGGTTCACGTGCCTGGTCGCGCACGCCGTGCTACGGCGCTGAGCCAGGTTATGACGACAGCGGGGCGAAACGCCGCGAATGTCAACCGCCGAACCGGTAGCCCCGGTTGGCCCAACGCCGGACCGGTCAGTGTCCCAGCACCGTCGCGGCCGTGTGCCGGAACCGCAAACTCGGGTGTCCGCAACCGCGGACACGCCGGGGTGGTGGGGTGCGGCGGCACGCCGGGTGGGGGGCACGCCGGCACGCCGGGTGGGGGTGTTAGGCGAGGGGGGCGAGGAACTCGGCGAGGTGCACGGGTTGGGCGGTGGACAGCTGGCGGGCCTGCAGGCGGCAGCTGAAGCCGTCGGCGAGGAGCACCGCGTCCGGCCCGGCGGCGCGCACCGCGGGGAGCAGCGCGCGCTCGGCCAGCGCCACCGAGAGCTCCTCGTGCCCGCGCTGGTAACCGAAGCTGCCGGCGAGCCCGCAGCAGCCACCCGGCCAGGCGACCACGTCGAGGCCGGACCGGGCGAGCAGGGCGGCGTCGGCGGTGGCACCGAGCACGGCGTGCTGGTGGCAGTGGGTCTGCACGACGGCGCGCAGCGGGCCGGCGACCCGGCGCGGCGACCAGTCGGGGGCGTGGGTGGTGAGCAGCTCGGCCAGGGTGTGCACGGAGCCTTGCAGAGCAGCCACCCGCGGGTCGCCGGGCAGCAGCTCGGCGGCGTCGCTGCGCAGCGCCGCCGTGCAGCTCGGTTCCAGGCCGACGATCGGCAGCCCGCCGTCCAGGTAGGGCTGCATGACGGCGAGGCTGCGCCGCAGCACCCGGCGGGCGGCCGGCAGCTGCCCGGTGGCGAGGTAGGTCAGCCCGCAGCACACCGGCCTGGCCGGCACCTCGACGCGGAAGCCGACGTGCTCCAGCAGCTCGACGGCGGCCTGCCCGACGTGCGGGTCGAACGCGTCGGTGAAGGTGTCGGTCCAGAGCAGCACGCTGCCCCGCGGGGGGGTGCCGAGCGGCTGCCCGCGGCGGCGCAACCAGGTGCGCAGCGACTGCCGCGCCGGCACCGGCAGCGGCCGCCTGGTGCTGACCCCGCCCATCCTGGCCAGCAGCCGGCTCATCCCGGGCGAGCCGAGCGCGCGGGACGCCAGGCCGGGCGGCACGGCACGCAGCCACCTCGGCAGGCCGCCGAGCACGCGGTGCTCGCGGGGCCGCCGCCGGTGCCGGTAGTGCTGGTAGAGGAACTCGGCCTTGTACGCGGCCATGTCCACCCCGACGGGGCAGTCCGAGCGGCAGCCCTTGCAGGCCAGGCACAGGTCCAGCGCCTCGGCGACCTCGCGCGAGCGCCAGCCGTCCCGCAGCAGCCGGCCGTCCAGCATCTCCCCGAGCAGCCGCGCCCGGCCGCGGGTGGAGTGCTGCTCGTCGCGGGTCACGGCGTAGCTCGGGCACATCACGCCGGCACCGTCGGTGCGCCGGCAGGCGCCCACCCCGACGCAGCGGCGCACCGCCCGGGCGAAATCGCCGCCGTCGGCGGGGTAACCGAGAAAGGTCACCGGCGCGATGTCGCGGCGCATCGGCGCCGGCGGCCGCCGCGGGCCGTACCGCAGGTCGCGGTCCAGCGGGGCCGGCCGCACGGCGATGCCGGGGTTCATCAGCCCGCGCGCGTCGAACACGCCCTTGAACTGATCGAACAGCCGCAGCACCGCCGGCGGGAACATCCGGTCCAGCAGCTCACCGCGGGCCCGGCCGTCGCCGTGCTCGCCGGACAGCGACCCGCCGTGGGCGGCCACCAGATCGGCGGCCTCGGTCACGAACCGCCGGTAGGCGGCGATGCCGCCGACGGAGAACAGGTCGAAGTCCATCCGCACGTGCACGCAACCCTCGCCGAAGTGGCCGTACACCGTGCCGCTGCGGCCGTGGCGGCGGCGCAGCTCCTCGAACTCGCGCAGGTAGGCGCCCAGCCGCGACGGTGGCACGGTGGCGTCCTCCCAGCCGGGCCACGCCTCGTCGCCGCCGGCGCCCCTCGTCGCCAGCCCGGCGCCGTCCTCGCGGATCCGCCACAGCGCGCGCTGCTGCGCGGGGTCCACCAGCACCAGCGCCGGCCGCCCCGCGTCGGCGGCGAGCCAGCGTGCCCGGTTGCCGGCGTCCGTCGGGTCCGTGCCGGCCAGCTCGACCAGCAGCCACGCGGCGCCGGCCGGCAGCTCGACGGCCGGCCGCCGGCCCCTGGCGGCAAGCGCCGCGACCAGCGCGGCGTCGATGCCCTCGACGGCCAGCGGGTGCGCCGCGAGCAGCGCCGGCGCCGCGTCCGCCGCGGCCGGCGCGTCCGGGTAGCCGAGCACGGCCAGCGCCACCGCCGGCGGCACCTCGACCAGCTGCAGCACGGCGCCGAGCACCGTCACGCAGGAGCCCTCGGTGCCGACCAGGGCCCGGGCCAGCTGCTCGCCGTGCTCGGGAAGCAGGTGCTGCAGGGCATAGCCGGACGAGCGCCGCGGCCAGTCCGGCAGCGCGGCACGGATCAGCGCCTGGTGGCTGTGCACCAGCTCGTGGACTGCGGCGGCGATCCCGATCGGCGGCGGGACCTCGGCCAGCGGCCCTGCGGTGAACCGGGTGCCGTCCACCGCGAGCACGTCCAGGCTGTGCGTGTTGCTCGCGGTGGTGCCCCAGGCCACCGAGCGGGCCCCGCACGCGTTGTTGCCGATCATGCCGCCGACCGTGCACCGGCTGCGGCTGGACGGGTCCGGCCCGAACCGCAGCCCATGGGCCGCGGCCGCGCGCTGCAGGTCGTCCAGCACGACGCCGGGCTCGACGGTGGCCAGCCTGGCCCGCTGGTCGATGCCGTGGACGGCGTTGAGGTACCGGGAGCTGTCGATGACGACGCCGGGGCCGATCGCGTTGCCGACAATGCTGGTGCCGCCGCCGCGGGGGGTGATCGGCACGCCGAACTCCGCGCAGATGGCCACCGCGGCGATCACGTCGTCCACGCTGCGCGGCAGCACCACGCCGGCCGGCGGCACCCGGTAGTTGGACGCGTCGGCGGCGTACAGGGCGCGCGCCTTGGCGTCGAAGAGCACGTCGCCGCGCACCGCGGTGCCGAGTTGCCTGGCCAGCTCGACGGCGTCGAAGTCGTGCACGGCTCCACTCTGTCGCACGGCGACGCTGTTTCGCCAAGGAGCCTCACCGCAACCTCACGCCGTGGGGCGCATGGTGAACGCGCTGACTCCCCCAGTCAGCGCCAAATGGAGATCCTTACGGCCCCCGCGCTCCTCCCCCTCGGCGCGGGGGCCGTTCTTCGGCCGTTCGGTGTCTCGGCCGTTCGGTGTCTCGGCCGTTCGGTGTCTCGGCCGTTCGGTGTCTCGGCGGGCGCGAGCGGTGCGCTGGCCGGCGACGTAGGCTGCGCGGCATGCGACTAGGCCGATCGAGACCGGCTCCGGGCAAGCACCGCCCCCCGCCGCCGCCTGCGCCGGCTCTCCCGGTGGGGGAGCCGGACCACGAGCTCGAGGCGTACCTCGCGGCGCTCACCCCGATGCCCACCGACCCCGAGACCACCGACCCGGGAAAGCGTTTCGGGAACGCGCAGGTCTACCAGGTGCGGCTGCCAGAAGAGGCGGACGAGGGTCTGCGCAACCTCGCCATGGAGCGCGGCACCTCGCCGCTGGCCATGCTTCAGGAATGGTGCCTGCAGCGCCTCGATTGGGAGCTCCGCGGCCGCCGCCGCTGAGCTCCGCGCTTGCCGGCGTGTCCGCGGTTGCGGACAGGTGAGTCCGGCGTTCCAGCACATCCGGGCCTGCCAGAACGCCGAACTCACGTGTCCAGAACCGCGGACACGCCGGGGTTCAGGGGGCGGTGACGAGGTACTTGGGGCCGGTGCGGGCGGGGTTACCGTCGTCCGGCTCCAGGGTGACGCCCATTTTGGGGAAACGCGCCGGGTCCGCGGCGGAGATCATCTGCACCGTGGCCGAGCCGCCGGCGCCCACCGTGAACGTGCCGGCGGAGACCCGGTTGGGCTGCTGCTCGGTGTCGCCCGGCCCGACGAACCAGCACTCGTAGTACGTGCCCGGCGGGTTCGGCGGCAGCCCGGACACCGACAGGCGCACCTCGCGGCCCTGCGCCAGCTGCTTGACGACGGCGCTGCCGCTGCCGGTGCCGACGTCGGCGGCGACCAGGGCGACCGTGGTGGTGCCACCGCCATCGCCGCCGAGCAGCACGAAGCCGACGCTGGCCGCGGCGACGAGCAGGAGGGCCGCCGCGGCGGCGCCGATCCAGCGGGTGGCGCGCTGCCGCGGGCGCAGCGGGGTCACCACGCCGTCCGCGGGCACCACGTCGCCCGGCGGGGGCGCAGCGCCAGGCGGCCGCCCAGCACGCTCCGCGCCGGGCTCCCCCACGCCAGGCACCTGCCCGGCAGTGGGGCTCCGCCCGGCACCGAGCCACCGCCCGGCACCGAGCACGGTGGCGCCGGGCGCCTCACCGGCCGCCGGGCCCGGCCAGGCACCGCCCGGCGCGCGCCCGCCGGCGGCCTCCGTGCGGATCGCGTCCAGGGTGCGCTGCCGCAGCGCCGCGGGCGGGGCGAGCTCGGCGCCGGCGAGCAGCGACGGCAGGCCGCCCAGCTCGGCGACCTCGGAGCTGCAGCGGGCGCAGCTGGCCAGGTGCGTCTCGAAGGCGGCCGCCTCGGCCTCGGTGAGCGTGCCGAGCACGTACCCGGCCACGTCGAAGTGGTCAGCCATCGATACCACGCTCCTGCAGCGCGAGCTTGAGCGCCCGCAACGCGTAGTAGCTGCGGGTCTTGACGGTGCCGAGCGGGATGCCCAGCACCTCGGCGATGTCGGCCTGCTTGAGGTCGCCGCGGTAGGACAGCTCGAGCACTTCCCGGTGTTGCGGCGACAGCGTCGCCATCGCCTCGTTCACGGCGACCGCCGTGAGGACGGCATCGGACTCGTCACCCGGTGCTGCGGTGTCCGCCGGCTCGGGCTCGAACGGCCGCGACGACGGCCGCCGCCACAGATCGATCGCGATCCGCCTGGCCATGGTGAACACGAACGCGGTGACCGTGCCGCGTCCCGGGTCGAAGCTGCCGGCGCTGCGCCACAGCCGCACGAAGGTCTCCTGGACCAGTTCCTCCGCAAGCTGGCGATCGCCGAGCTGGCGCAGGCCGAAGCCGTAGATTCGCCCGGCATAGTGCTGGTACAGCTGGTCGAGCGCGTCCGGCGGATGACCGCTGACGACGCCGAGCAGCAGCTGCGCCTCTGGTGAGCCGGCCACCGCGTCCGTGCTTGACACGGCAGCCATCTTGGCAGCTTCCGCATGGCGGGCCACCTCCGTATCGGGATACGCGACGAACGTCGCAGCGGGTTCAATACGCTCGGCCACGGGTTATGGCCGCACCGCGACCGGCCCACCGCCGGCCGCGCCCCCACACACGGCGAATGGACCATCCAGCCGATCGTGCGGGCCGAATGGTCCATTCACCCCGGATGTCAGACGCCGGCCTTCTTGCCCTGCGGCGTGATCGCGAACCAGACGCCGCCGACGCCCTGGCCGTTGGTGTCGCACGGCTTGGTGTCCTTGGCGAAGCGGTAGACCGGCCAGCCGGCGATGGTCACCTGCAGGCTGCCGTCGGCGCGGGTGACGGTGCCGACCAGCGCCTTGTCCACGCCGGTGACCTCGATGTTCGCCGACGACGTGAGCAGCGGCGGCCACGCGACGGCGCAGTCACCCTCGCAGTTGGACTTCGACGGCTTGGCGGTGTCCTTGTCGAAGCGGTACAGGGTCATGCCCTCGCGGTCGGTGACGATCGAGCCGAGCGCGCCGACCTTCATCACCACGAGCGCGGCCGGCGGGGCGGCCGGCGCGGCAGCGGCGCCACCACCGGTGCCGGCGGCACCCGGGGAGCCGGCCGGCGCGGCGCTGCCGGCGATGGCCTTCTTGCCCTGCGGGGTGGCGGCGAACCAGCGGCCGCCGGCGCCCTGGCCGTTCGTGTCGCCCGGCTTGGCGTCGCCCGCGTAGCGGTACAGCGGCCAGCCGGCGACGGTGACCTGAAGGTCGCCGTCGGACCTGGCGACCGTGCCGATCTCGCCCTCGACGCCATCCGCCTGCACCTCGTCGGACGTGGCGAGCACCGGCGGCCACGCGGCGGCGCACTCGCCGTCGCAGTTGGACTTCGGCGGCTTGGCGGTGTCCTCGTCGAAGCGGTAGAGCGTCATGCCGCTGGCGTCGGTGAGGATCTTGCCGAGCGCCGGCGAGTCCACCGCCGCCAGGGCCACCCCGGCCGCCTGCGCCGCCGCCGGGGCCTCGGCCTCCGTCGCCACGACCGGCGAGGCCTGGCCGTCGACGGCGTCGCCGCCACCGTAGGAGCACCCGGCGATCGAGCCGAGCACGAGCGCCGCGGCCGCGACGGTGATGATCCTGGTCCTGTTCATCTGGAAAGTTCCTCCCGTAACGGTGCCTGTCTGCTGGGCGTTACGGAGCCGGCACCGGCGAGAGTTTGGTGGCCGCGGCAGCTGTGACCCAGATCACGTGCCTCGCGGCCTGTGAGTGGTAATTGGTGCTGGAGCACCATTTGCCACTCACGACTTATCCACACACCGTCAAGACTTGTCCACAGCCGCGGCCGGCGGCTCGCGGTCGCGCAGCCGGCGGGGCAGGTAGACCGCGCCCGGCCCGCCGGCGGCGGCGACGTCCTTCGGGTTGGAGATGGCGCAGCGGCGCAGGGAGAGGCAGCCGCAGCCGATGCACGAGTCCAGCCCGTCGCGCAGCGCGGTCAGCGCGACGATCTGCTCGTCCAGCCGGCGCCGCCAGCGGCGCGAGAGCCGGGCCCAGTCGACCTTGGTCGGGGTGCGCCCGCCGGGGAGCTCGGCCAGCGCGGCGGACACCTCCTCCAGGCTGAGGCCGATGTTGCGGGCGGCGCGGATGAACGCCAGCCGGCGCAGCACGCCACGCTCGTAGCGCCGCTGACCACCGGCGGTCCTGGTGGCCGCGACCAGGCCGAGCCGCTCGTAGTACCGCAGCGCCGAGGCGGCCATGCCGCTGCGCTGAGCGACCTCGCCGACGGTCAGCAGGTCGGTGGCGAGCACAAAATCCTCCCTTGACTTCAAGTTGACTTCAACTCCCAGTATGGGCTACATGGCTGCTGTCGCACTGATAACCGGCGCGTCGCTCGGCTTCGGCCGGGCGGTGGCCGCCGCGCTCGCCGCCCGGGGCTGGACGCTCGTCATGGACGCCAGACGGCCGGCGCCGCTGCTTGCGTTCGCCGAGTCGCTCCGGGCCGCGACCACCGGCGCCGGCGGGCCCGAGATCGCCGCGCTGCCCGGGGACGTCGCGCCACCCG
>Ga0209382_10005516_pt1 | contig 16457 bp, 15 predicted proteins | sample SoiMetdeltSBSDD5_FD_187599 | JGI IMG/M metagenome (GOLD analysis project Ga0209382, IMG submission 187599) | Bulk soil microbial communities from a Populus tree surrounding site in Tennessee, USA - Soil MetaG P. deltoides SBSDD5 (SPAdes) (version 2) | ecosystem: Environmental > Terrestrial >...
CGGTTGCGGAGAGCCGGCCGGCGCGCACCCCGAGCGTCGGCCGGCCGGCGGCGGGTGCGCGTCGCGGGCCCTGGCCGCCGACCGGCTCGTCAGCGCGGTCGCGGCCACCGCGACGCTGATCGGGCTGCAGCGCTGGGCTGCAGCGCTGGGCGCAGCGTTGGGTTGACCAGGACGTGCAAGCCCGGCGGTAGCGCGGCTCCCGCCCATGATCGGCGACACGGCTATGGGCAGTAAACTTTACCGATGACCGTGATCCGGTTGCCCGGCACGCCGAGGCTGCTGCGCGCGATCAACGACCGCACCGCGCTGGAGCTGCTGCTCGAGCACGGCCCGCTCACCAGGCCGCAGCTCGGCGCGCTCACCGGCCTGTCCAAACCGACGGCGTCCCAGCTGCTCGGGCGGCTGGAGTCGCGCGGCCTGGTGCACGCGGTCGGCACCCAGGAGGGCGGCCGCGGGCCGAACGCCCGGTTGTACGCCGTCGTCCCGTCCTGTGCGTACGTGGTCGGCGTCGCCGCCGGGCCGTCGGCACTGAAGGCCGAGGTCGCCGACATCGCGGGCACTGTCGTCGGGACCGCCTCGGTGCCGGCCGGCGACGGGGCCAACCCGGTGTCGCTGGTGCACGAGGCGGTGGCGTCCGCGACCGCGCACGCCGGGTTCTCGACGGACCGGCTGCGCCGCGTGGTGATCGGCACCCCGGGGCTGGTCGACCCGGCGACCGGCGACATCAGCTTTGCCTGGGACCTGCCGAGCTGGCACCAGGGGCTGCTCGCGGAGCTGCGCAGCGACCTCGGCGCGCCGGTGGTGTTCGAGAACGACGTCAACCTCGCCGCCGTGGCCGAGCGGCACGCCGGCGTCGTGCGTGACCGGGACGACTTCGCGCTGATCTGGATCGGCCGCGGGCTCGGCTTGGCCGTGGTGCTCGGCGGCCGGGTGCACCGCGGGGTGAGCGGCGGCACCGGCGAGATCGGCTACCTGCCCGTGCCGGGCGCCCCGGTCGCGCGGATCCGCCCGGGCGCCAAGGTGTACCCCGGCGGCTTCCAGTCGCTGGTCAGCGCGTCCGCGGTGCGCACGCTGGCAGCAGCGCACGGCTTCGAGGCCGGGTCGGCGCAGGACGCCCTGTGCGCCGCGCACGCCGGCGGGCAGCCGGGCCAGGCGCTGCTTGACGAGCTGGCCGAGCGGATCGCCCTCGGCGTGGTCGCGGTTTGCGCCGTCATCGACCCCGGCGTCCTGGTCCTGGCCGGCGAGGTCGGCCGGGCCGGTGGCACCCCGCTGGCCGAGCGGGTGGCCGGCGCGGTCAGCGTCATCTCGCCGCTGCGGCCGCAGCTGCGGGTCAGCACCGTCGACGGCGACCCGGTGCTGCGCGGCGCCGTCCTGTCCGCCGTGGTCGCGGCCCGCGACGAGGTCTTCAACTCCACGACCGCCTGACGCCGCGCGCCGCGACCGCGTGCAACCCACCGCGTGCAACCCCGGGCCCACTGCGCCGGCGACCCGGACACGGCCGGTGCGCCGTGCCCGGGTCCGCCTGGGCTGGGCTCAGCTCGGGACTCAGCTGTTGAACGCGTTGCGCAGCGCGGCGTTCAGCGAGGCCTGGGCGTCGTCCCCGTCCAGCGACCAGATCATGGCCCCGCCGAGGCCGTTGCTCTTGATCCAGTTGGCCTTCTGGGTGAGCAGCGTCGGGTCGTCGTAGGACCACCACTGGTTGCCGTCGTACAGCCACAGCGCCCCGTTCGTGGTGTCCCGGAACCGGGTGCCCGCGCGGCCCTTCAGCACCTTGTAGTCCTCGGTGCCGGCCTCCCAAGTGCCCGGCGCCGGGCCGCTCGACGCCTGGTACAGCCCGTTGTTGGTGCTCCCGACGCCCTGCCAGCCGCGCCCGTACGCCGGCACGCCGACCACCAGCTCGCGGGCCGGCGCGCCGCCCGCCCGGTAGGCGCCGATGGCCGACTCCACGCTGAACCGCGGGCCTGGGTCGGCCGCCGGGATGCGCAGCTGGGACTGGTGGTTGGTGCGGTTCTCCCAGGAGCCGTGGAAGTCGTAGCCCTGCACGGTGGCGAAGTCGAGCTGGTTGAACACCGGGCCGATCTCGACGCCGGCGCTGATCTTGGCCGGGTCCGCCGGCAGGAACGCGGTGAGCAGGAACTGCCGGCCGACCTGCTGGCCGTAGGTGTTGAGCTGGCGGCGCAGCTCGGTCAGCAGCAGCGTGAAGTTGTGCTTGTCCTCCGGGCGCACGATGTTGCCCACGTTGCCGGGAGAGCCTGGCCACTCCCAGTCGATGTCGATGCCGTCGAACACGCCGTACGCCGAACCGGGCCCGCCCTGCGGCTCGCCGCCCATGATCGGCAGGTTGCCCTTGATGAACAGGTCGATGCACGAGGCGGCGAACGCCTGCCGGGAGGCATCGGTGAGCGCGGCGTCGGAGAAGTACCTCGACCAGGTCCAGCCGCCGAGCGAGATCAGCACCTTCATGCCGGGGTGGCGCGCCTTGAGCTTGCGTAGCTGGTTGAAGTTGCCGGCCAGCGGTTGGTTGAACGTGTCGGCCACGCCGTCCACGCTCTCACCGGCGGCGAACCGCCGCTGGTAGTCGGCCCAGGCGTCGCCGACCCCGGCCTGGTTGGCCTCGAAGCACCGGCCGGTGGATGAGACGTTGCCGAAGGCGTAGTTGATGTGCGTCAGCCGGCTAGCCGCGCCGCTGACCTCCACGTCACGGACCTTGAAGTTGCGGCCGTAGATCCCCCACTGGGTGAAGTAGCCGACCTGGGCGAACTGGCCGGGCGGCGGTGGCGGTGGGCCGGACTGGGTGGTGCCGGTGACCGCGGCGCTGGCCGCCGAGACGTTGCCGGCGGCGTCCCTGGCTCGCACGGTGAACGAGTAGGAGGTGCTCGACGCGAGCCCGCCGACGGTGGCCGAGGTGCCGGAGACGCTCAGCGCGAACGTGCCACCGCGGTACACGTCGTACCCGGTCACCCCGACATTGTCGGTGGATGCGGCCCAGGCCAGCGAGATGCTGCTGGACGTGGTGCCGGTGACATTGAGGCCGGTGGGCACGGTCGGTGGCGTGGTGTCCCCGCCGCCGGAGCCGTCGCAGGGTGCGCCGTTGAGCCGGCAGTTGGTCGGCCCGCTGAACGTGCCGCTGTAGGAGCCGTTGAAGCCGAAGCTGGCGGTCGCGCCCGGTGCGATCGAGGCGTTCCAGCTGAGGTTGGTGAACGTGTAGTGGGTGCCGCTGCGGGTCAGCGCGGCGTCCCAGTAGGAGTTCACGGTGACGGTGGACGCCAGGTCGAACTCCACCCGCCAGCCGTTGATGGTCGTCGATGTGGAGTTCGTGATCACATACCGGCCCTCGTAGCCGGTGCCCCAGTCCTGGGTCTTGGTGAACGCCGCGGTGGGTCCGGCCGCCTGCGCGACCGGCGCCAGGACGAGCGCGAGCCCGGCGGCGAGAGCGGAAGCAGTGGCCATCATGCGCAGCCTCATGGCGCGCCTCCCACGGAATGGGGCCAACGGAAATTAGCCAGAGAGTGGCAGAGGTGGCAGAGAAGGAAACTTTACTAACAATTCGCACCGTAGTCAGGTCGCCACTGCGCGTCAATGCTCCGTTCGGGCAGGCTGATGCGCCGGCCGGCCGGATCAGCCGGGCAGGTGTGCCCGCCAGACCTCCTCGGACGGCCAGCGCCGCGCCCAGCCCGCGGTCACGTAGTCGAAATCGGTCGTGGCCTGCCGCGGTGCCCTGACCTCTATCAGCTCGTCGAGCACGAAACCCGCGCCGCGCAGCAGGCGGATCCACTCGCCGTGCGGCAGGTGGAACTCCACGCTTCGGCCGCTGGCCGTGTCGGCTGCGGTGGCGGTGCCGGTGCCGGTGCCGGTGCCGGCGGCCCCCGGTGCAGTCGCCGTGCCCGCCGTCCTCGCCCGGCCTCCGGCGATGCTGGGATTGCCAGCGCCGCTGGGGCTCTCGGCGTTGGGGCTCTCGGCGTTGGGGGTGTTCTCGGTGTCGGTGCGATTGGCCTGGTTCGCGGGGTTTGCGGCGGCGGGCTCGCCGAGCCGGTGCAGGCCGAACAGGTCGCGCAGCAGCAGTGGGCCGGCCGGACCGGTTTCCGGCAGGCACAGCATCAGCAACGTCGAGTTGCGGAGGAACACCAGCCGGCCGCCGGGCCGCAGCAGCCGCGCCGCCTCCGGCACCCACCGGTACGGGTCGCACCAGACCGAGGCGCCGTACTCGCTGATCGCGAGGTCGAAACTGCCGTCGGGGTATGGCACGCGCTCGGCGTCGCCGTGCACCAGCGGGAACCGCACGCCGAACTCCGTTTGCATGGCGGCGGCGGTGGCGAGCTGGCGCTCGGAGTTGTCGACGCCGACCGGCCGGGCGCTGCGCCTGGCCAGCCACGCGGACACGTAGCCGGTGCCGCATCCGAGCTCGATCGTGTCCAGGCCGGCCACGTCGCCCGGCAGGACGGGCAGCTGCTCCTGCGGGATGTTCCAGATCCCCCACAGCGGCTGCTCGGCCGCCCAGAGCAGGCGGGCGCGGGTGGCGAACCGCTCGGCCAGCCCGTCCCAGTAGACGCGGTTGGCCAGTACGTGCGCGGCAGGCTCCTCGGCAGGCATGCCGGGCAGCACAGCACTGGCGCGCGCCGGAGGTCAACGGCGTGCGCCTTGGCCGGCGGGCGGACCGGCGAAATTCGTGAGGCCGGGTGTGCTGATTGGTACCACTCGCACCGCCGCCGGCGGGAACGGTCATTCGCATTCGGCGCACTGCGCGCGACCGCTCGCCACCGGCCGGCGCATTTTCCGGTTTTCGGCGGATTGATGACGCTCTTGTTAGCCGCGACTGTGACTGTGGGTCGTATTTCAACCACCCTGCGCGGCCCGCAGCTTCACAGTGCAGTCGAGGAGGCCACACGATGCACGATGCGCACAGTCGCCGCCGGGCGGTCGTCACGGCGGGCGTGATCGCGGCGCTCACCCTGCCGGGCACCATCATCGGGGCGGTCGCGCTCGCCGGCCCGGCTACACCGCCGGGCGTGGCCGAGGCCGCTCCCACCCCTGGCACCGACCCCACCGGGACCACCATTACCGACCCGACCACGATCGACCCGACGACCACCGACCCGACGTGGCCGACGACTACCGACCCGACGTGGCCGACCACCACCGACCCGACGTGGCCGACCACCACCGATCCGACCTGGACGACCACAGATCCCACCTGGACTACCACGACCTCAGGTCCGCCGCCGTGCGAGGACCCAGGGCCGCAGCCGGGGCCGGAGCAGGAGCCGAGCGACGAACCCGGGGTGCCGAGTACCGGCGGGACGTCGATCAACGACGACCTGATCGACGTGGGAACCCGGATCCTGGGCCTCTTCTCGGCCAACGGCTACGCCGGCTTCGCCGGGGTGATCGCCGAGCCGGCGTCCGCCGTGCTGCGGCTGTACTGGCTGCCCGGCGAGGCGCTGCCGCCGGAGATCGCGGCGATCGTCGCGGATCCGGGAGCGCCGGTCGACGTGCTTCGCGAGGACGCGACGTACTCGCGGGTACAGCTGGATCCGCTGGCCGAGCCGCTGCTGGCGAACGCGGCACTGTCGGACGCGATGTGCGGCTTCCTGCACACGATCAAGGTCAGCGAGGAGGGCACCGGGCTGATCGCCGGCGTGGAGCCATACGACGCGTCGGTCAACGTTGTGCAGGCGGAGTCGCTGCTCACCGCGGCCGCCGGCGTGCCAGTGACGGTCGAGGTCGGTCCGCAGTCCGAGCCGACCGGCCGGCTGGACGACGCATCGCCGTGGTTCGGTGGCGCGCGGGTGACCTCCGGTGCCAGCCAGTGCTCCACCGCGTTCGGCATCGTCAACGCCGGCACCAGGGTGCGGCACTACATGGCGACGGCCCTGCACTGCTTCGCCATCGGTGCCACGGTCTCCAACGGCGACGGCACCCGTGTCTTGGGGCGCGTGGTGAACAGCCGTCCAGAGCACGACTCCGAGCTGATCTCCGTGGACGCCGCCGGAACCGACGTCTACTTCGGCGGCGTCGGCGGGGTGGGCGCGGCCGAGAGCAACGCCCCGGTGCGCCGGGCCGCGGCCAATGTCCGCGGCACCACCGTGGCGTGCACGTCGGGTGCCTCGACCGGCGAGAACTGCAGCCTCACCGTGGTCGCCACGAACGTCCGCGAGATCAGGCGGATCGTGCAGATCGGCCCGTTTGGCCGGATGATCGTTCGCGACGTGGTCGTCAAGTCGGGGATGGTGGACGCCACCTCGACGGTCGTCCGCCGCAACGGCCAGCTCGCCGTGGCCGTCGGCCAAGGCGACAGCGGCGGCCCGGTGGTGACCGACAGCAGCCGTGACCGCCGGGCGCTCGGCGTCATGTCCTCCGGCACCAACGACGTTTCCTGCGGCCTGTTCGCCGCGCCGCGCAAGCGGTGCTTCTCGACCGTGCGTTACGCCGACATCAATGTGTTGCTGGAGACCTACGTGGCAGAGCTGCGGTAATAGCCGGTTGCCCGAGAGGGGGACGGTACCGGGTCCCCCTCTCGCACCCGAATTCGACATCCCGGCGTGCCAGGTTCCGCCGGCACTCTCATTCGGCCCACGACCAGCCTGCCCCTGGGATGGACAGCGCGCGGCGATGGCGCTGGCGAACGAGGCGCTGGGGGCGCACGACGTGTCCCACGATGCGGTGCTGCTGGCGCTGGACAAGCACCAGATGCGCCGCGTCCTGGTCCAGCACGGGCTGAGCACTCTGCGGCCGTTCCGGCTGGACTACCAGCTGCTGCGGGAGCGGCTCGACCGCGGTGAGCGGAAGGTGAGGGGTCCGCCGTCTCCTGGTACGGGCCGGCCTTTCCCGGCTCCGGGTGTTCGAGGAGAGCGAGGTGGAAGGGCTGCGTAGCTGGCTGGTGGGCGACCGCGCCCTGTTCTTCAAGCCGGTGCACGGCGCCGGCAGCGCTTTCGTCAAGCGGTGCCACAACCTCGAGGAGGAGAGCGAGGGCGGCTCGTTCTTCCTGGAGGAGGAGGCGCCCGGCGAGCTGGTGTCCCTGGAGGGCTTCGTCCACGACGGCGATTACCACGCGTGGGGGCTCAGCTCGCGGTCGGTGCTGGAGCGCGACGTCGCCGTCGAGATGGGCAGCACCTACCCGTACCGGCACCCCCGTCCGGGCTCGAGCGCATCGAGTCGTTCGAGCTGCCGGACGTTGACCTGCCGTTCGTCAAGATCACCAGGCCGGCCGGCACGGTGCTCGCCTCGACTGACCGACAGATCGACTGGATCGCATCGTTCGTCGTCTGCGGCGCGACCTTCGAGGAGGTGGTGCAGCGCGCGGTCGACGTCCGTCGCCGCACCCTACTGAACGGTGTGCCGCTCGGCGACGACCCGAACAACGTGGTGACCGTCCGCTGAGGCGGCGCCCGGCTCCAAGGGATGGGTTCGAGCCATCAGACGGCGGCGGGGCAGATGGCGGCAACGATGTCGCGGGCGGCGCGGGCACCGGACTGCAGCGCGCCCTCCATGTAGCCGAAGAATCCGACGCAGGACTGCTCGCCGGCAAAGTACATGCGGGTGGCGTAGGGCGTGGACAGCGCGCGGCCGACCGAGCACACCTGTCCGGGGGAGGGCACGGAGTAGCCGGTCCAGATGTATGGCGTGTTCGGCCAGTCCATGAATCGGATGGCGGTGGGCGCGTAGCCGGGGTACAGCTGGGCCAGCTTCGCCCGGTATTCGGGCTCCGGCTGTACGTAAGTGCCGCCCGAGTACACCGACAGGTCGAATCCGTTATGGGTCGCCGGCTGGCCGTCGGTGCCTTCCCACACCGAGCCCAGCCGGTCCCAGATGGCCAGCGGTGCCAAGCCTTGTGGCGCCCAGAACTGCGTGTCGAACGCGTTGAGGTGCTTGACCGCGGGGCCGTGCGACATGGTCCAGTCCGCCGGCGTCCACCCGTAGGACGACTCGACGGCGGGCCAGCTCGTGGGCGGCGCCGCCAGTACCGCGTAGTCGAAGGCCTCCTCCAGCGGCGCCGCGCCGCCGACCGAGATGCCGACCCCGGTCTCCTCGTTGATCGTGATCTTGGCGACGGGGCTGCTCAGCCGGACGTCGGGTAGCCCGGCGGCGAGCTGGGCGGCCAGCTGCTGGTTGCCGGACCAGCACCGGTGGGTCTCGGTGTATTCCCAGTAGCCACGCATGCCCTCCGTGTCGTTGCCCACCCGGCCGGCGCTGACCAGGGCGAGTAGACCGAGGTAGCTCTGCTGCGAGACCGGGGCACAGTTGTCGTTGCCGAGCGTGAGCTCCAGCGCGTAACGGGCGGTGCTGGACGTCGAGCCGAAGATCTGGTCGAAGCGCTGGGCTACCGACATGCGGTCGTAGCTGTCGGCGTTGGGGGACAGCCACGGCCGAACAGGGTCGATGTTACGGGCGTCGTGTCCGAGGGTGTCGATGACCGGCTCGAGGTCGAGCTCGAGCTGCTTGCGTTCGGCGTCGGTGAGGTTGCGGTCGCCGAAGCGCAGCCGCACCTCCTGACCCGCCCGCTCGTACCAGTCCTCGGACGTGACCTCGATCAGCTGCAGGCCGAAGATGGCCGACAGCTCGATCCACATCGGGTGGTTGATGCCGATGAGCTCGGCACCGGCCTCGACGTACTTGCCGGCGATGAAGTTGTAGTCGGTCAGGACCCGCCCGCCGAGCCGCTCACCGGCCTCGAACACGGTCACGCCGATGCCGCATTGCCGCAGGTACCAGGCGGCCGCCAAGCCGGCGAAGCCACCGCCGACGACGGCGACCCGAAACTGCGGCAGCGTCTCGCAGGCACCCAATGCCTCGGCGGACAGCCCCCCGGGCAGGAGCCGGTCGTGGTACAGCTGCCGGCGCTTGGCGGCTCCCAGCTCCAGCAAGGTGGCTCCGCTGTGGCGCCGTCCGGACAGACCCCGCAGCAAGCGGAACAGCGATCGGGCCATGGCTTCCTCCGTAGTGTCGCTGGTCCCCGGAGCGCCGATCGCGGCGCGGTGATACGGCGGCCGCCGGCCCGACCCCACCTGCCCGGAGATCGTCGCCGAGGCCGATAGCAGCACGTCCTGCCTGGTTTGGCGGGCAGACGACCGGGTAGCCCTAGCCAACGATTGCAGAAGTGCGTGCCCAGGGAGGCGTAGGTATGACCCAGAACATGAGCGGCTACCCCCCGGCGCCGGGGGCATCGCCCGGATCCGGCGATCCGCGCTCCGCGGGAGACGTGGTCCGTGACGAGGCGGCCGGCGTCGGCGGGTCGGTCAAGGAGGCCGGCGGCCAGGTCGCACAGGCCGCGGCCGACCAGGCCAAGGACGTGGTGGCGGAGACCCGGCAGCAGGCCCGCGACCTGCTCCGCGAGGGTCGGCACCAGGTGCGTGAGCAGGCCAGGACGGGGCAGTACAAGGCGGCCGACAACCTGGCCGCGATTGCGGACGAGCTGAGGCAGATGGCCGACGCAGGCGACCGCAACGGAGTCGCCAGCGAGCTGGCCGCGCAGGGCGCGGCACGGCTGCACGATTTCGCGGCGTGGCTGCAGAAGCGTGAACCGGGCGACCTGCTCGAGGAGGTCCGCAGTTGGGCCAGGCAACGGCCGGGCACCTTCCTGCTGGCGGCCGCGGCGGCCGGGGTGGTTGCCGGTCGACTGACCCGCGGCGCGATCGCGGCTGGGCAGGAGTCGCAAGAGGCGGCGGCGTCGACGCGCACGCGCTCGGCGTCCACGCCCATGAACGGTGGCACGGTGGCCCAACCGGGCATGCGGGCCCCCAGCGGTGAGCCCTACGGCGCCGACTTTGACGGTGGTCGGGGGCCGCGATGACCGCGCCGACCTCAGGCGACGCCGCGCCGCGGCCGTCGACCGTGAACCCGCCGGGGGCAGCGAACGCCTCGTTCGGTGAGTTGGTCGGCGAGGTCGCCAAGGACCTGTCCACGCTGCTTCGGCAGGAGCTCGAGCTGGCCAAGGTGGAGCTGAGGCAGGAGGCCGTCAAGGGAGGCAAGGCTGCGGGGGCGTTCGGCGGTGCCGGGGTCGCCGTCCTCATGACGCTGCTGTTCCTGTCGTTCGCGCTGTGGTGGGCGCTGAACGCCGGGCTGGACGGCGGGTGGGCGGCAGTGATCGTCGCCGTGCTGTGGGCCGTGGTGGGCGCCGTGCTGTATTCGGTCGGCCGCCAGCGGCTACGGCAGGTTCGGCCGACGCCGGACCGCACCGTCGAGACCCTGAAGGAAGTGCCAGACGCCCTCCGGGGCCGGTGAGGAGACCGCGATGACCACAACGGATCCCGACCGGATTCGCCGGCAGATCGAGGGGACCAGGCGCGAGCTGAGCGCGGACGTCAACGCGTTGACCGACAAGGTGAGCCCTAGCCGCGTCGTCGGTGAGCGCGTCGACCGCGCCCGCGACGCGATGACCAGGATGAAGGACAAGATCATGGGAACTGCCGAAACCGCAACGTCGAAGGTCGGTGACACCGCCTCCGGGGTGACCGACCGGGCGTCCTCGGCGGCGTCGGACACGGCCGATGCGCTGGGTGCCGCCCCGCAAGCGGTCCGGCACCAGACCGAGGGCAACCCGCTTGCCGCCGGCCTGGTGGCGTTCGGCCTCGGCTGGCTGGCGTCGTCACTGGTGCCGAGCACCCGCCAGGAGCGGGAGCTGGCCCGCCAGGCCGCGCCGGCCGGGCAGGCCGTCGGGGAGCGGCTGCAGCACGCCGCCACCGAGGCTGCGAGCGGGATGCGCGAGCCCGCAAGGCAGGCCGTCGAATCCGTCAAGTCGACCGCGAGCGAGGCGGCGTCCACGGTGGCCGGGGAGGGACGCGCGGCTGCCGGCCAGGTGACCGACCGCGCGGAGGAGGCCAAGACCAACGTCCAGGACCGCACGCGGAGCTGATCGGCCGGGGCACGGGCCCTCCGCCAGTGCTGTTCCAGCACCGGCGGAGGGCCTCCCGGTCAGTGGTGTTCCAGCATGGGCGGAGGGCCTCCCCGCCCATCCGATCTCTCCAGCGTGCTGTCGGCCCCATCGCGTACGGTCGCGGGCGTGGCGACACTGGTCTCGTTCCATGCCCACCCCGACGACGAGTGCATCGGCACCGGCGGGGTGATGCGCAAGGCGTCTGACGAGGGCCACCGCGTGGTGCTGGTGGTGGCCACCAGCGGCGAGCAAGGCGAGGTGCCGGAGGGATTCCTGGCCGACGGCGAGCAGCTATGGCAGCGCCGTGTCGCCGAGACGCTGGCGTCCGCGGAGATCCTCGGCGTGCACCGCACCGAGTTCCTCGGTTACCGCGATTCGGGGATGATGGGTCGGCCTACCAACCAGGCGGCAGGCTCGTTCTGGACAACGCCGGTCGAGGAGGCCGCGCGGCGGCTGGCGGCGATCCTGCGCGAGGAACGCGCCGACGTGCTGACCTGCTACGACGATAACGGGGGCTACGGTCACCCCGACCATATCCAGGTGCACCGGGTCGGCATGCGTGCCGCGGAGCTGGCCGGCACCGCGCGGGTGTTCCAGAACACGATCAACCGGGATCACCTGCTGAGCGGCTTGCAGGAGTACGCCGCGCAGGCGGCCGAGGCCGGCGTCGAGATGCCGGACATCGACACCACCGGGGAGGGCTTCGGCAAACCGCAGTCCATGATCACCGCGGCGGTGGACGTGTCGCCGTACCTGAAGCACAAGCGGGCCGCGATGCGGGCCCACGCCAGCCAGATCGGCGAGCAGTCCTTCTTCCTGAGCATGCCGGCCGAGGGTTTCGGTCACGCGTTCGGCACCGAGTGGTTCATCCGCGAGGGCCAGGGACCAGGGATCACCGAGACGGACCTGCTCGCCGGTCTGTGAGCACGGCAGCGGGGCAGCCCCCGGTCCGGCGTTAGGGTGAGCCGATCGGCCGCCGCCGAGGCCCACCGCAGCCGGGGAGATGATCAATGAGCGCGCTCAGCGGGCGGATCGACGCCGCGCCAAGCGAGGTATGGCACGACGAGGTGCTCGCGCCGCAGTTCACCTATGAGGTGAACCACCTGCTGCCGCACTACCTGGCGATCGAGCGGGTGCTGCTGGTGGAGTACCGGCGGATGGGTCTGCTGGACGCCGCGCAGTGCGCTGCCGTCGCGGACCGCCTGCGCGGCATCACCCGGGACACCATCGTCGCCGACCCCCGGGCCAACACCTCAGACATCGCGTTCGCGATCGAGCGGCACGTCACCGATGGGCTGGCCGAGCCGCCCCCGGCGTGGCATGTCGACCGCAGCCGCAACGACCTGCAGGCCACCGCGCAGCTGATGTTCGCCAGGGAGCAGGTGCTGGCCGCAGCCGAGGCTCTGCTCGCCTTCGACGACGCCGCGGCCCGGCACGCCGCCACCACTGCCGAGCTACCCATGCCCGGCTTCACTCACCTGCAGGCCGCACAGATCATCTCCCCCGGCTTCTGGCTGGCCGCGGTCTCCGCCGAGGCCCAGCGCGCGCTGCGCCGCCTGACCGCCAGCTACCAGGAGTTGGAAGCGGCCCCGCTGGGCGCCGGCGCGATGGCCGGGCAGGAGCTGCCGTGGGACCGCGGCCGGATGGCCGCGCTGCTCGGCTTCGCCGCGGTGAACCCGCACGCCCTGGTTGCGGTCGCCTCGCGCGGCGCGGTGCTGGGCGTCGCCGCCGACCTGTCCGGTCTCGGCGTCGCGCTATCCCGCTTCTGCACCGACCTGATGACCTGGGGCAGCAGTGAGTACCGCTTCATTGACCTGCCCGACGCACTGTCCGGCATCTCCTCGGCCATGCCGCAGAAGAAGAATTTCCCCATCCTGGAACGCATCCGCGGCCGCACCGCGCACCTGTCCGCGTTGCATCTGGACATGACCGTCGGCCAGCGCAACACGCCGTACACCAACATGGTCGAGGTCTCCAAGGAGGCCGGCGTCCACCTGCTCCTGCTGTTCGACACTGCGCGCTCGGTGCTGCGGCTGTTCACCACCGTGCTCACCGAGCTGCGTTTCGACGGCGACGCGATGCTCGCCGCGTGCGAGCGCGAGTACCTCGGCGGGTTCACGCTGGCCAACCTGCTGACGTTGCGGGCCGGCCTGCCATGGCGGCAGGCGCAGGTGGTCGCCGGCCGGTATGTGGTGGCCGCCATCGAGCGCGGGCTGCCGCCGGGTAAGCCGGACGGCGCGCTGCTGGCCGCCATTGCCGCGGACGCCGGGCACCCGCTCGGCGGTGCCGATGAGAATGGCGGTACTTATAGGGACCCGGACGGGGGGAGTGGTGGTACTTGGAGGCACACCATTGCGGAGGAGCTGCTGGCCGAGGCGTTCACGGTGCACGGCGCGCTGCGGGCCAAGCGGTCGGACGGATCGACCAACCCGAAGGCCGTCGGCGAGCTGCTCCGCGCGCAGCGCCGTGAGCACCAGGAGCTGACGGTCTGGGTGCAGGCCAGGCGTGCCGTGCTGCGCCAGGCCGCCGACGACCTGGACGCCGAGCTCGGCCGCGCGGTCGGGACCTGACCGGTGGCCGGCCAGCTGATCTTCGTGGAGTCCAACACAACCGGCACGGGCATGATCGCGCTGCGGATCGCCGACCGGCTCGGGGTGCGGCCGGTGTTGTTCACCAGCCGGCCCGGCCGGTACGCCGGGCTTGCGGAGCAGCCGGCCACCGTCGTGGAGTGCGACACCAACGACCCGGTGGCCCTGCGCGCCGCGGTGCGCCGGCAGCTGGCCGGCGAGCCGCCGGCCGGGGTCGTCACCACCAGCGAGTACTACCTGGAGGCGGTCGCCGGCCTGGCTGCTGAGCTCGGCGTGCCCGGCAACCGGGCCACCGCGCTGCGCACCTGCCGCGACAAGGCCAGCACCAGGCGGGTGCTCACCGCGGCCGGGCTGGTGCAGCCGCGGTTCGCGGCGCTGACCGAGGTGGCCGGCGCCGGCGCCGCGGTCGCCAAGGTCGGCCTGCCGTGCGTGGTCAAGCCGGTGGACGACTCCGGCTCCACCAACGTGCTGCTGTGTACGACCGAGGCGCAGGCCGCCGAGCATGCGGCCGCGGTGCTCGCGGTCACCGAGAACGGCCGCGGCCAGCCGACCGCCGGCACCGTGCTCGTGGAGCAGTACCTGCCCCAGGCCGAGCTGTCGGTCGAGCTGTTCAGCGTGGCCGGCGCCGCCACCTGCATCGGCATCACCAGGAAGACCGTGACCGGCGGTCCGTGGTTCGTCGAGACCCAGCACGTCTTCCCGGCGCCGCTGCCGGCCGGGGAGGCGGCCGAGCTCGCCCAGGCCGCCCGCCAGGCGCTCAAGGCCACCGGCATCGAGCACGGCGCGAGCCATGTCGAGCTCAAGCTCACGCCCGACGGCCCCGCCGTCATCGAGATCAACGCCCGGCTGGCCGGCGGCATGATCCCCGAGCTGGTCCGGCTGGCCACCGGGGTCGACCTGCTGGAACAGCAGCTGCGCGCGGCCATCGGGCGCCCGGTCGAGCTGGCTCCCGGCCGCGACCTGGTCGCCGGCATCCGCTTCCTGCTGGCGCAACGGCCCGGCGTGCTCGCCGGGGTGTCCGGGCTGGAGGCGGCGCGGGAGCTGCCCGGTGTGGACCGCGTGCAGCTGACGGCCCGGCCGGGTGCCGAGGTCCGCCCGGCCCGCAGCTTCGCCGACCGCCTCGGCTACGTGATCGCGGTCGGGGGTTCCGCCGCGGAGGTCGAGTCCACCCTGCACGCCGCGGCCGGGCTGCTGACCGTGAACGTGCGGTGAGGCCAGCGCGGCGCGCCGAATCGCCCCCGGCGCGACCCACCGGGAGCCGGTGCCGCCCGTCGTGCCGAATCGACCGCTGGGCTCAGTCGCCCGTCACAGCCGGTCACCATGGCCGGGACCGGTTCCTAGACTTCGCGCATGTCCGTCCCGGTGGAGTTCGAACGTAAGGTCCGGCAGCACGACAACGACATCGGGGCGATCTACGAGGTGCTCAACGACATCTCGGAAAACCAGAAGGCGCACGGCGCCCGGCTGACCGACCTGGGCGGCAGGCTGACCACCATCGCCGCCACCCAGATGCGGCACGGCAACCGGCTCGACGAGCTGGACGGCCGGCTCAGCGACCTGGACGGCAAGCTGGCCACGATCACGGCCACCCAGATGCGGCACGGCAACCGGCTCGACGAGCTGGACGGCCGGCTCAGCGACCTGGACGGCAAGCTCAACGACCTTGACGGCCGGCTCACCGACCTGGACGGCAAGCTCACCGGCATCACCGCGACCCAGCAGCGGCACGGCAACCGCTTCGACGAGCTGGACGGCCGGCTCACCGACCTGGACGGCAAGCTGGACGCCGTGCTCACCTTGCTACGCGGCCAGGGCCCGCCGGGCGCCACCCGCTAGCGCGCGGCTTGACGCGCGGGCGCGAGGATAGGGCCATGACCATCCTGGACGCCCTCGATGTTCCGATCGTGCAGGCACCCATGGCCGGTGGGGCCGGCACTCCGCGGCTTGCCGCCGCGGTGTCCGAGGCCGGGGGGCTCGGTTTCCTGGCGGCCGGCTACCTCACGCCGGAGGGGCTGCGCGACCAGATCCGGGAGCTGCGCGGGCTGACCGGCCGGCCGTTCGGGGTGAACGTGTTCGTGCCCGACACGGCCGACCCGGACCCGGACGCGCTCGCGGGGTACCGGGACCGGCTGGCCGCCGAGGCGCGGCGCTACGGCGTCCCGGTCGGCGATGCCGGCGACCCCGGTGGTTCCGCAGGCGCTGCCGATGGGGGCGGCTGGCTGGACGACTACTGGGCGGGCAAGCTCGCCGTGCTGCACGACGAGCGGGTGCCGCTGGCCAGCTTCACGTTCGGCTGCCCGGCGCCGGGCGTGGTGGCCGGCTTGCGGGCCGCCGGCATCGCGGTGGTGGTCACGGTCACCTCGCCGGCGGAGGCGACCATGGCCGCATCGGCCGGCGCCGACGCGCTGTGCGTGCAGGGGCCGGAGGCCGGCGCCCACCGCGGCACGTTCGACAACGAGCTGCGGGTCGACGACCTCGGGCTGCTGCCGCTGCTGCGCCGCGTGCACGCGGCCACCGGCCTGCCGCTGATCGCGGCCGGTGGGCTGGCCGACGGCCGCGACGTCGCCGCCGTCCTGGTGGCCGGGGCGCGCGCCGCCCAGCTCGGCACCGCGTTCCTGGCCTGCCCGGAGAGCGGTGCGAGCCCGCTGCACAAGGCTGCGCTGACCGACCCGGCCTACCCGCGGACGGCGGTGACCCGCGCGTTCAGCGGCCGCCCGGCGCGCGGCCTGGCCAACCGCTTCCTGCTGGAGCACGGCGCGGCGGCCCCGGCCGCGTACCCGCACGTGCACCGCCTGACCAGGCAGCTGCGCAGCGCGGCGGCCGCGGCCGGTGACCCGCACGGCATGTCGTTGTGGGCCGGGCAGGGGCATCCGTTCGCCCGCGAGGTGCCGGCCGGGGAGCTCGTCCGCGCGCTCGCCGAGCAGGCCAGAAGCGCCCTGGACGAGGTCAGCGCCCGCTGGCACCCGGCCCGTCGCCCGATCCGGTGACCGGTCCGGTGA
>Ga0209382_10005517_pt1 | contig 16455 bp, 11 predicted proteins | sample SoiMetdeltSBSDD5_FD_187599 | JGI IMG/M metagenome (GOLD analysis project Ga0209382, IMG submission 187599) | Bulk soil microbial communities from a Populus tree surrounding site in Tennessee, USA - Soil MetaG P. deltoides SBSDD5 (SPAdes) (version 2) | ecosystem: Environmental > Terrestrial >...
GGTTGATACCGCTGACCGCCTCCAGGTCGCCAAATCGCTTGACCAGATTGATCAGTTCGATCATATCCGCGCCTCACAGAGCGGTCAGGGCCTCGTTCACGAGGCGGATGCCGTTCGGCAGTTCCACCCGCATGATTTCTCCCACGCGACTGACGATCACAACCGCCTGATACCGGTCGAACAACCGCGCCTGCAACCGGTAAACGCGCACCAGCGAATGGCCGATCTTCAACGAATCATTCCGCGCCTCCCATTTCAAGCCGAGGGACAGGTTCCTGCCCGCCGAAGTGGTGTCCAGGCCGGAGAATGGCCCGATCGCGGCTACGGCCAAAGGACCTCCGAATTCCTCGATCAGGTTTCGCGGGTTACGCAACTCCTCGTAGGTGAACGTGCGCGACCATGCTTCCTCGCCGTCCTGGTATTTCAAAGTGAGCTCTTTCTCCGCGGACGCCGTGCGGACTTCCCACAAGGCGGGCCGAAGCGAGAGCCTCAATGACATCTCCTCCCAGGCCTGGTTTGCGGCGAAGCGGACGCGCGTATTGAAACGGGCGCGGGCAGTGGATTGACCGGCGAGGACGTTACCTTCGAGATCGATGGTGTATCCCGCCGGCTGCCGCACCCTGCCGTCCGGTTGAAAGTCATCGCGGAACATGTTGCCCACGGCCGCTTCCTCGCCCACGTTCGGAGTCCAGCGGCAGTAACCGACTTTCTTTCCATTCACGCTGATCTCCAGCATCGAATCATCCGGGGCGGTCAGGATTTTTTGCCAGACTACCTCCTCCGACACCGCGCTGCCGGTTTCCTTGCCGCCACCGAACTCAGTACGCCACAGGAGCGCGTTCATCACGATCCAGAACAACGCGATCACGAGGAAAAGAACACGGGCAAGCATGGACTATCGCGGGGGGAGGCTGAGCGGCTGGCCGGGACGGAGCCGTTTGGGATCCAACCCCGGATTGGCGCCCAAAAGCGAGGCCACCGGGACGCCATACGAGCGGGCGATGGAAAACGGTGTTTCACCAGGCTTCACAACATGCGTCCTGGACGCGGAGACAGGACGTGCCGAGGCTTCTCGGACCCCCGTGGTGGCGGCGCCTTCAACCGGCACACGGTTGTTGGCCGACTGCACCTGAGCGAGCGGTGCCGCCGTCCTGTCATCGGACGTTGCAGCTCCTGCGCCGGAAACCGGTGCGCGCGGAGTCGTCTGCCCCTTCAACTGTTCCACTTGTTGGCGCAGCTCGCTATTCTCGCGCATCAGCTTCTCCATTTTTTCCAGTTCGCGCTGCACCTGTTGGTTCAGTGACGCCAACGGCAGTCCCCGGGTCAGCTCCTGTTTGCAGTAGGTGATGTATTGCTGGACGCTGTCGGCGCGGTTCGATTTTGGATTGAGCCTCTGATATTTCTCGAAGTGATAAATCGCCGCGGCAAAGTCACCGAGGTTTTCGTAGCAAAGCAGGCCCAGCTCCAGATGCGCGGACCCGGAACGGGGATTGGCTTCCAGCGCCTTCTCAAACGCCTCCGCCGCGCCGGAATAGTTCATGGCCCGCTTCCGGCTCAGCCCCGCGAGAAAATTCGGGTCTTTCTGTTCGTCGAGACTGCTGCCGGACCAAAGAAAACAGCCGCTCAAACAAACGCACGCCAACAGCAGAAGAACGCAGCTCTGCGCACTGCCCAATCGAGTCATTGCCCGAACCTAAACGAACTGCCACTCGTGCGCAATCGCAGCCTTCGTTGGAGGCGAAAATCCGCGCGGAGACTAACAGCGAGCCCGAGCCGAAGTGTCAGGGACGTAGCCAATCAAGACATCTCAAAGACAAACAAGGCACAGCGCAGATAAACGCACGCCTCATACGGAATACTCAGTCAGATAGGACGCTCGCCCTCACCTCGTCCCTCTCCCCCCAAGGGCAGGGGAAGCTTTCGAGCGCCTCGGATAACTTTGGTTCATTTCGTCTCCTGCAGTACGGGTGGAAGGTTCAAAAGGCATTCGCGGATATTCTTCTTCCCTTCAGGGTTCTTCTTGCCATAAGGGTGTTCGAAACGAAGCTGTACTGAGTAGCCTCCTCCGATTGAAACAACGTACCAGACACCCCCGTGTTCACCGTCGAATGCGTGAATGTTCGTGGAAAGAGATACCACTTTTGAGACTTCATCGAATGTCATATTCTGCCGAATCCTTGCGACGATCTCAATCGCTTGTTCCCGGTCTATTGCCGGAGCCTTTGGCCGCCTCTCCATTCGTGCAATCGGTTGGCCGCCATCGGAGCGTCCGGCGCAGGACGACAGGACTGCGAGTAGAATGCACAGACTGAACATTTCCAGGTAACCTGGCACCGTTCGGGTGGAATCCGACTGGCGCTGGCACATTTGCACGGCAACCTTTTGGTTGGGTCAGGGCGACGTCTGCGGCGGAGCGGGATTGACCGGCGGTTCGTTCGTCCGCGCCGGCAAGCCTCGCTTGGTCCGGTAACGGTTGACGATGTCCAAATTGTATTCGCTTTCGAAGACCCGCTGCGCCTCCTGCTCCATCTCGCCGAACGGCGGCAGGCCTACCCGTACGACCTGGTTCCCGATCTCCGCCATGAATCGATCCCAGACCTTCCGCGCCAGGAGCGCGTAGTTGAGGGCCGTGTCGTCTTCGCCAATCGCGAGATTGTAAAACGAGCTGACCAGAAAGCCTTGGATGGCCGCGCGGACGCGCACGTTGGAAGTCTCGCTCACGTCCTCCGTCACACGGGCCGCGGCGTAATCCTCCACGGTCATGTCGGCGATCTTTTCCGCCGGCTTCGCCGGGTCCCGAACATCGTACGCCGTGGCGTCCGGATAGGACTTCGCCAGGTAATTCTTCCATTCCTGCGCCTCCGCGCGGTGGTTCTGTGTAAAGAGAAAGTACACGGCGTCCTTCAGAAAATTCTTGTGGGCATTCCTGATATGGTCGCGGTATTCCGGGTCTTCCCCAGCCATCTTTTCATACGCCTTGTTGGCCCGCGGGATCATGGCCAGGTTCGGGCCGAACTGATACGCCTTGTTGGTGCCGACGTTGACTTCAATCAGCCGGCCGCGCTGAAAGGCCAGTTGCATCGGCTGATAGATGGCGCGCCGCAGGGTGATCTGCTCCTGTTGCTTGGCACGTTTCAATCCGAACGTCGCCCAATACACCGCATGGGACTCCGGCAAGCGCCATTCCAGCGGACCCAATTCCTCGTCCACCTCTTTCATGTGGTTCGGATCGAGTTTGTACTTCTCGCGCAGGATGCGGGCGCGCTCCTTTTCATCGTCGCTGGCCGGATTGATCAGCGCCACGTAATTGGTTCCCTGGAGGACGGTTTCCATTTCGCGAGCCCACTGGGACTTGAAGTACATGTGGGCGTCGTCGAGATCGGCGCCCATCTTGTGCTGGAAAATCCAGGCCAGCTCGCGATAAATCAGGGTCTCGTCCGGGTTGTATTTCAGCGCTTCGTCGCGGAGCAATTCGATGCCGCGCAACACCCACTGCCAGCGGTCGCGCGGATCGTCGAACTTGATGGAAATGTTGTAGGCCATGTCCCAGGCCTGCACGACCCAGACCGTGGTGAAATGCGGCTGAAGTTTGGTGATCCAATCGGCCAATTGGACCTTTTCGAAATACTTGCCTTCGTCCTGCAGCTCCATGGCGCGAACCCAAAGCGCGTTGGCGATCAGGCCGCGGAACCCGCCCAGCGCCACGGTGGTAAAGACGAGCACCGGCGGCGCCGTTTTGCCCAGCGCTTCGCCGCGAGTAATCCCCATCGCCAAGCGGTCGCGGTTCAAGCGCGCCTGGGTAAAGGAAACCAGCGCCAGGAGCGGGACCAGGGCAAGCACCAGGGCGGCCTTGTAGAGCTTCACCCGGTTCATGTCATTGCGTCCCTTGGGCGGTGGCCAGTTCCCGCCGGGTGAACGTGATGATGCCCACGGCGCCAAAGACACCGCCGAGCAGCAGAACCACTTGCCCGAAGGCCAGGCCAAGCTGGCCCCACGTCACGCTCCGGCCCGTGCTGAGGGAATCGACGGGCGAAAACCCGTGGACGAGATTGATCACCGCCAGCAGGCCGCGAAAGAAAGGCAGCGCAACGCGATCGATGATGGCAGGGTCGTCCACGCTCCCGGTGTTTGGGTTAACCGCGCTGATGCCGCCTTCCTCCACCACCTGCTTCACCGTCCCGCTGGAAAGTCCGACAACCAGAATTGCGAGCGACACAAAAGCGGCGACGGGAAACGAAAGGAAACTTCCGGCGGAAAGCCCGATGGTCGCCAGCAGCGCCAGCCAGCAAAAGATAATACCCAGACCACGGATAAAATTCAGCCCAAAGCTTCCCTCATGATGCAACACCTCGATGCCGTCTTCGAGCGGGAAGAGAAGCGCCGTGTCGTTGTAGTTCACAAAATCGATGGTCAGTTTGCCATCTTTTCCGAGCAGGTCCGGTTCGATGCGGAATTCGTGGAATGTCTCGGCTGCCAGGCTCATGGGTTCGGGACGGTGACGCCGTCCCTCCGGCGGCCCGATTTCCCACAGCCCGGTGTAGGTCCCTGACCGGGCCGGCTGTGCGGCGAAAAACTTCGTACGGACATAAAGTGGCTGGCTACCTGCCTTGTTCGCCTTTAAACCAAAATCGAGCACCCATCGGCGCGTTTGACCCGGACGCACGACCTGGAAATAGGCTTTGATCCCCTCGCGAATCTGTTTGCGGACGAAATCGCGGTCCATCGCGGCGACACTGCTTTCCTTGAGCCGCACTTGCAACCGGCGCTCGACTTCCTCCTCGATCTCGGCGTTGTCCACCTGTTCCTTGACCGAGGCGCGGGCCACCATGATCTCGCTGCGGAGTTTGGCCTGGACCTCGGCCGGCAGCTGGGAGGCGCGCCACTGCATCAACAGATAAACAGCCGCCCCGGACGCACCGAGGAGCAACGCGTTGAGCAGCAGGATTCCCAGCCATTTGCCCAGCCAGATTTCCCATCGGGCGATCGGTTTGACGACGACCATCTGCATCTGGCACTCCTCGACATCGCGGGCCAGCGTGCCGCACGCCAGCCAGAGCGTCGCGAATCCGAGCAACACCGTGATCGCACCGAGCGTGTAGGTCAGCAGAATCTGAGTGAATCCCTGCGCCGAACCATCGTGCTTGATGATCGATGGCAGGCCAATCACCGCGACCAGCAGCAAACCCGACAGCACCTGGACCACGCGATAACGGAAGGCGGCCTTCAACGTCAGCCACGCCATCGCAAACAGTCTCCGCACTTTGGCCGGTGCGAGCGACAGTCCGGTGGCGGGCAGCCGGGTTTTCCAATCCTCGGGAATGGCGTCTCCCACTTGCACCAGCTTTGCCAGAGCGCTCCGGCCCGAACCGGCGCTGACCGCGCAAACGTACTCGAAGCCGCGCGCCTCCATCCACTTCGCCCGCCATGAGTTGCCCTTGAACCCGACGACGAGGCAAAACACCAACGACAGCAACCCGCCGGCAAACGCGTCTCCACGGAATGCCAGCCACCAGAACGCGACCAGGGCGACGTGAACGGACAACAGCGCCGCGCCGACAAACCACATCTGGCGCGTTAACGCCCAAAGCAACGTGAACAGAAACCCCGGCCACGAGAACCCGCTCTTGACCGCGCGGTATCCTCTGATGGGATGCTTAAATATTTCGAAGGTTCGATGCATTGCGGAACTGGTGAGAACTCAACCCGGAAAAACGGAACAGACTGCGATGCCGCCGGTCATTTCGGTTTGCCGAGCAGCGACGACAGTTTTTCGTCCGCCTTTTTCAGATCGACCGGCTTGGCGGATTCAGCGGTCGTCGCCGCGGCGGGTTGCTGCGGTTTGGCCAATTCGTCGAGCTTTTTGTGGTCCACGGTTTCCGCCGGCGCCGGCGTGGAGACCTGAGGTTCCGTCTTTGCCGCCGGCAATGTCAGCCGATCGAGCACTTTGTCGCTTTGGGTCGCCACTTCGGCGTCGCCACGGAGATAGGCCGCCACGCGGTGGCCGGACGTCGCGCCGGATGTCTGTGTTTCACTTTCCCGCGCCTTCTGGACGACGCCGAGGAAGTAGCTCTCCAGATTCTGCGTGGGCGTGTCGATTCTCACCTTGTCTTCGGTCACGTCGGCGCGAATCATGTCCAGAACGCGCTGCAACTTCTCCTTCGTCAACACCGGCGCCGTGATGCGGATCGAGTCGGCTTTGGCCAGCAGGTCTTTCAACGAACCCGCGGCCCGCACCTTGCCGCCATAATAGATCACCACCCGATCGCAAACATCCTCCACGTCCGCCAGCAAGTGACTGCTCAGGATGACCGTCTTGCCGCGCCTGGCCAGCGCAAGGATCAGGTCTTTCACCTCGCGGCAGCCGATTGGGTCGAGGCCGGAGGTCGGCTCATCGAGAATGACGAGGTCGGGATCGTTGATGAGCGCCTGCGCCAGCCCGATGCGGCGTTGCATGCCTTTCGAGAACTCGCCGACCATGCGGCGCCGCACTTGTCCCAGGCCGACCATGTCGAGCAGCTGCTCGGCCCGCCGACGCCGCTCGGCGTTCGACAAGTCGAACAAGCTGCCAAAGAAGTCGAGCGTCTCGTTCGAATCGAGATAGCGGTAAAGATAGGATTCCTCCGGCAAATAGCCGATCCGCGACTTGGTAGCGACGTGGCGCGGCGAATGGCCGAACACTTCGATGTGCCCTTTGGTGGGATAAAGCAGACCGAGCAGCATCTTGACGGTCGTTGATTTGCCCGAACCGTTCGGACCGAGCAACCCGAAGACTTCGCCGCGCCGCACTTCGAAATCGACATTATCGACCGCCCGCGCCTTCGGGCGTCCCCAGAAATCCTTGAACGTCTTCGTCAGACCGCGAACGGCGACGATGATGTCATCGTTTTGGGAACCCGCGCGGGCCGGCTGTGGATTTTCGATGGCAACCATGGATCGATAAGCGTCAAGCCGTTTGCGCGGCGATTTGCGGCAAGGGTCCGGCCTTTCGGTCTGTGCCACGGTCGGACGGCTCCGCAGGTGCCGTCCGGAAGGGCTCCAGTTCCTCGCCCTGCCGCACGAGCCGCGCGCTGTTGAATACGACGATCAACGAGCCCGCGTTGTGCATGATCGCGGCCAGGATCGGATTCAGATAACCGAACGCGGCCGCAGTCAGACCGCCGATGATGAAGAACACGCCGAACAAAAAATTCTGGTTGATCACCGCGCGGGTCTGGCGCGAGAGCTTCACGAGGAACGGCAGGCGGCGGAGGTCGTTGTTCATGAGGGCGATGGTCGCGCTGTGAATGGCCACTTCGCTTCCCGCCGCGCCCATCGCGATGCCCATGTCGCCGGCGGCCAGCGCCGGCGCGTCATTGACTCCGTCGCCAACCACCGCCACGCGATAACCACGCGCCTTGATGTTGCGGACAAATTCGACTTTGTTTTGGGGCAGGCACTCGGCCACGACCTCTTCGCAACCGATTTCGCGCGCGACTCGAGCGGCGACCGGCTGGCGGTCGCCCGAAACCATGGCGATCCGGCGGACCCCGCGTTCCTTCAGCCCGGCCAGCGCCTCGCGCGCTTCGGCGCGGGTCTGGTCCTGCAGACCGACCCAGCCGATGCACTGCCCGTTGCGGGCGACAAAGATCAGGCTATATCCCTCGGTCTCGTTCAAATCGACCGATTTCATAAAATCTTCCTTGATGCCGCTGTCCCTCAACCATTGCGCGCGGCCGATAATGATGTCCGCACCGTCCACTTTCGCTTTGATGCCGCGGCCCGCGGCCTCGGCGAAATCCTTCGGCTCGGCCAGCGGCACGCCGGCTTCTTCGGCAAGCTGCGCCAGGGCTTTGGCCGTCGGATGATTGCTGTATCGTTCCGCCGACGCGGCAAGGCGCAACAGTTCCGCCGGCTTCGTTTCGCCCAGCGGCGCCAAGCGGCTCACAACGAGCTTGCCCGTCGTCAAGGTGCCGGTCTTGTCGAAGACGAAGGCGTTGATGCGCGCGGCGAGTTCGATATCGCCGACGTTTTTGATCAGAATGCCGAGGCGAGCCGCGGCTGAGAGCGCAGCGACCATCGCGGTGGGGGACGCCAAAATGAACGCGCAAGGGCAGGCGACAACCAGCACGGCGATCACACGGTCCAGATCCTTCGTGAAAGCCCACACGAGCGCGCCGATCACGAGGACCAGGGGCGTGTAATACCCCATGTATTGATCGATGATCCGCATAATGGGGAGTTTTGTTTTCTCGGCTGCGAGGATCAGCTCGCGCACCTTGCCGAGCGTGGTGTCCTGCCCCGCACGTGTGACGCGGATTTCCAGGACGCCGGTCAGGTTTTGCGTGCCGGCAAAGGCGTCGTCACCCGGTTTCTTGTCCACCGGCAGCGATTCGCCGGTGATGTTCGCCTGGTTGAAGGAACCCTGGCCGGAAACAATCACGCCGTCGGCCGCCACGTTGTCACCGGGACGGACACGAATGACATCGCCGACGGCCAGCTCCTTCGCGGCGACTTCTTCCTCCGTTCCGTTGGCGAGCATCCGCCGGGCCCTGGTGGGAGTCAGTTTGATGAGCGATTCGATGGAAGCGCGGGCTCCCGCCGCCGTGCGGGTCTCGATGATTTCGCCCAGCAACATGAAAAACGCGATGATGCCGGCTGTCTGATAACCGCCGGTCTGCGACTCGCCTGAGGCAAACGCGGCGAGGACGGCGATCGCGACCAGCTCGTTGATGCTGAGAATGCCGCGTTTGATGTCTTTGAAGGCCGTGAGAACAATCGGCCAGCCGAGGATAGCAGCGCCGATCATAGCGCTGACGCCGGCGACCATGCTGCCCTTCTCGAAGACCCATTCCACGAGGAAGGAGTTGATGATGAAAATGACTCCAATCAGCGTTTGCTGGAGGCGGACGGGGATGTGCTCGTGGCCGTGGTCATGGCTGTGATCGGGATCAACGTGATCGTGATCATGATCATGATGAGGATGCTCGTGCCCGTGTTCTTCCCGGCTCAAAAGTGAGGTGACTTGCATACGGCTCTACTGTTATTGCGGCGTTTGTTTCACCGGTATTTCCGGTTCTTTGTTCAACTGTAAACGCAGTTCGCGCGGTTTACCATCGGCGCGCTGCGGCAGATACAGCTTGAACTGCGCGTTGGTCAGCACCCGTTGCATGCTGTCCGCCAGCAGGCGCTGTTTGAACAGGTTAGGATTGCTCCGGTAGCGGGGGAGCAAGTCGTTGAAGCTCTGCGCCTCGGCGGACACCGTTTGCACGATGGAGTTGCTGCGCGTCATGCCGCCGCGGATGATCGCCGACGCCTCGCCAGCAGCGTTGTTGGTGGCGCCGCGCGCGTACGATTCGGCATCCAGGATCTTTTTACCACCCTCCTGCTGGGCCCGGAGAACGAGATCAAAGGCCTCGCGGACGTACAGGGGCGGATTGGCGCGCACCTCGCCCGGGTCGATGGTGATTCCCAGTCCGAGCTGGTCGATCGATTGCTTCACCCGCGCCAGCACGGTTTCCTGGAATCCGAGTTTGTTTCGATAAAGGGCGTCATCGGCCGAGAACCGCGCTGACGCGTAGAACAGCGCGTTATCCAGGATGTGCTGCAAGAGGTTCGTGGTGTTGGCAAAGTTAAAAACATACCTGACCGGATCGGTAATGCGATAAGGCAGCGTGGCGCGGACATGGATGATGTTGCCGTCGCCGGTCAGCGTGTAACCGTCGACACCCGGTCGCAACGAAGGAAGCGGTTGCGGTTCCTGGCCAGCGGCGTCCTCTTCCGGCGTCACGTAATACCAGCCGGCGGTGGAGGTCACGGTGCGGCTTTCACCTACCGGGACGAAAACAATCTCCTCGATCGGATACGGCCAGGACCAGTGAAGGCCCGGCTTGAGCAACTGGTCCGCGCCGACGCCGACCACCTTGCCGAAACGGAGCTTGATTGCGATCTGGTTCGGTTTAACGGTGAAAATGCCGGAGACGAAGAACGCCACGACGAGCAGGACCATGAGGAGTTTGACAATCTGGAAACTGCTCCGCAGTGCCTCGGAGAGCGCCTGCGCTCCGGAATCCTCGATACCCGGCGGCGCCTGCGCGCCGGGGGCCTTTGCGTTCGCCGCCTCACGCTCGCTCCCGTGGTCGTGATCGTGATGGGAAGGGTCGGTGGTCATCGACGCGTTACTTTTTCGAGGGTGCCGGGCCGCCGGGCGTGGTCGCGCCGTTGAACAGGTTGAACGGCGGTGTCTGCTGGTCGAAAATCACGCTGGTGCGATCCTTGAGCGATTGTTCGAGGGCCTTGAGCTGGATGAGAAAGACCGCCAGCTCCGGGTTCTTCTCAAATTCCGCGTAATACCCGGCGGCCTTCTCTTCGGCTTCTCCGGCGATTAGAATGGCTTTGGATTTTGCGTTGGCGATGATTTCGGTGGCATCGCCGTCAGCGGTGCTCCTGATAATGCTGGCTTCACGATTCCCTTCGCTCTGATATTTGCTCACGAGCCGCTGCCGCTCGGCGCGCATGCGCTCGAAGACCGTGCTGGTGATGCTTTCCGGCAGGCCAAGCTGCTTGATCCCCAAATGCTCGATCTGGATGCCGTAGATGCCCTTCGCCTGCGCCTGGACGGCGGTCAGGATTTCCCTTTCGATCTGGTCAAACTTCAGCGCCGCTTCGTTGGTCGAGATCAAGTCGCTGAACGCGTGCTGCCCGATCACGCCGCTCTTGGCGTGGCGCACCAGCGGCTCCAGCCTCTCTTCGGCCTTCGTCACGTCCCCGCTGAAGCTTTCGAGAAAGATTCTCGGGTCGGCGATGCGCCAGCCGACGTAAACCGCGATCATCATATTGATCTGATCCCTCGTGATCGTCTGGTCGAACTTGCGCTCGAAGCTCTGGATCCGGTTGTCGAACTGGTAAACCTTTTGGATGGGCCAGGGCAGGCGAAATTGAAACCCGGCATTCGTGATACTCCGGGAATACCTGCCGAAGGTAGTGACCACGGCCACTTCCGTCTGGCGCACCTGGAAGGCGAATAGCATGAAGAAAAAGATCACCAGCAGCACGCCGGCGGTGATCAGGGTGATGGGGTTTCGTTTCATAGGCTAAAGCTCAAGCTGGAAATCAGTTCCGGTTTGCCGGAGGTTTTGTGGAGTCCGGCGGCGCGACGATCCTGTTCAGAAAGTCGCCGCGTATGTTCTGCTCGAGGTTCAATTGGATCACGTCCTGCGTATTCGTGGCGGCGAGGACGTATTTGTTCACGTTGGTGACGGCGCGCACGAGCGTTTCCAGATAGGAACGCTGCGTATACACCGAAGGCGAGGCGCGGTAAGCCGCCATCTGACTGCCAAACTGACCGGCCTCCGCGGACGCCAGCGCCACTTTGGTGACCCGTTCGCTTCGCGCCTTTGCCAGGACGTTGGTCGCGTCGGCCTGCGCCGCCGGGACTTTCTCAGCGGCATACGCCAGCGCGGCGAGGATATTCGTCTCTTTGGCCTGAATCGCTCCCACGACCGTCTCGAAGGCGGCGGCGACCTGCACGGTCTTGTTGCCGACAGGAGGATGAATGTCCTGCAAGCCGACGAATACGATGTGCACGCCGAGTCGAAGTTCATTGGCCCGCTGTTGAACGCGCTGACGAATCGCCTCGGCCGCCTCCAGACGTCCGCTCGACATGACTTTTTCCATATCGACGTTGACGAGGTAGCGGGAAACCTCACGATTCGCCAGGGCCTGCAAGGTCTTATCGCCGTCCGTGTGCTTGTACACCCAGTCAACGAGGTTGGTGATCTGGTATTGGAACGGGATGCTGGCGGTCAGTAGATTGGCCGGGACCGGCTTGTCCGAGCCGGCAGCATCGGTCCGAGCGACCTGCTCTTTGCTCGCGACCAGCATGTTGAATTCCTCTTTGTAATGAGGTTTGGTCCAAAGCACGGTCCGCTCCTTCTCGAGTTCCTCGTCCGGCACGACCCCGACCAGGAAACTTTGAACCGCCCTCGTCTGGTAGCGATACACCTTGTCGAAGGGCCACGGCCATTTGAAGTGCAACCCTGGATCAAGCACGGCGCGGCCCGTCACGGGGCTGCCGAACCGCTCCAACAAACCTTGCTCGTTCGGCTCGATGATGACGAACGCCGTGGAGAGAAACAGCACGCCGAGTTGCAGGAGGATGATCCAGGCGAGCGCCTTTTCGAGGAACTTGTAAAACCACGTCTCTGAAACCTTGAATCCGAACTGATAATCGAGCGCCTGCGCCGCCGTCTTAATCAGTCCCCCCGGCTGGCCGAGCAGACCAATCAGCCGGCTTTCGTATAGCAACCGCGCTGCCTGTCCCCTGACCCGGGGCCGATAGATTTCAAAGACGAGTCCAAACAGCGTTTCGATCGCTGCCAAGCCGAGCAACACACACAGGCCTCGCCCAACCTGGAAATCCACACCGGGGAAACCGAACCACGCCGCCCCCTCCGCGATCGCGATCACCAGGCAGATCAACGACCCCAGCATCATGTATCCTGCTCCGGGACGGAGCAATCGCTGCCGATCCAGCCGCGCCAGTCCGGCGGAATACTTGCCGAGCAGGAAGAGGATCAGGAAGAACAGCGCATACAGCGCGAGTGCAATGACGGAGCGCTCGACCACGGGAGGTGTCGCCTTGCCAAGCCATTTCCAGAACCCCCAGGCCGCGCCGCCCTGGACGAGGAACAGAACGACGGTGAATGCGGGCACCAGAAATCTCTCGAATTGCTCGCGCGAACGGCGCGCTGGAAACGTGTCCGCTTCGGCCTCCGTGAACAACGTCGTCGCGCCTTTCGCCTTCTTCAACTCCTCGAACTCGAGCTTCTCCAGGCGCTCGCGTTCCTCAAGTCGCATCTGAAAGTAACTGACCACCGCCACCAGGAACCCAAGCGCCAGGAACGTCACCCCGACCAGCCCGGCGGCGGAGTTGGCGTATCGCGCCAGCACCGCGCTGCAGACCGCGATGGCCAGCAAGGTGAACCAGTTGACGATCCCGATCTGTCGAATGTTGCTTTCCATGCCCGTGTTCAGCTCAGTTCCCGGTCCTCAAACATCAGCAACGCCAGCGTCAGCGCCGCGCCCAGATACCCCACCACATATCCGAACGCGCGTCCCACATAACTCCAGGGGATTTCATTCTTCCCTTCGAGGGCGTCGGCGAGCCAGAAAAGCTGCCAATTCGGAACCACGGTGTAAAGCACGGATGCCCACCAGGACCCAGCCCGGGCCATCTCGCTGAAGAGATAATCCGACATCAGGCCCAGCAGAAACACTCCGGTGCAAATCGCCAGCGTCGGAATCATGTCAAACCGCGTCGAGCACGCCGTCGCCAGCCCTGCAAGAATCCATAGCGCAAACAGAATCAGGATCGCCGCGCGCGCCAGCCGCCAATCCACATCCGTATCGGTCCGAAACGGACGATCCGTCGCCTGCGTGAAGAAGACGATAAAGACGGCGCCGAGTGTTGCCATGAGGACAACGCCCAGGACGGCGTCGGCCACAAATGGCCGCCGCAGAAAATAGTTGCCGAAGCCAGCCATCGCATATCCCAGCGCGACGGCCCCAACGAAAATTCCGAGCGACTGTGTGTCCGCCGCGCCGTAGGCATCGAACGCCATCCGGCTGGCGACGAGCGCCGCAACCAGATTCACGTAGGTCAACAACGTCAACGCGCCCGCCAGGCCCGCGTACTTGGCGAGGAGAAACTGTGCGCGACCCACCGGCTTGGCGAGCACGGCCAGCGCAGTGCCGGAGCGAATTTCCCGCGCCACGGATGCCGACGCGCTCAACACGGCGCCGAACAGACCCGACAACAGCATCACCGCAAGCGTGCTGTCTTTGACGAGTTTGGGGTCATCGCCGAAACCGAAGTAAGGGACCGCTGCGAGGAAGACTGAAAACCCAGCCGAGCAGGTCATCAACAGCAAAAAAACCGGCTGCCGCACCAGTTCCATGAAGGCGTTGCTGGCGATGGTTACAAACTGTCGCATCAAGGTTTATTAAGCGCCACAGGTTACGAATCCCAAGCCCGATTGCAAATGGTTATTCCCACGCCCGGGCTGATAGCAGGAATCGAGTGCGCAGGAACGTAACTGAAATGGCCGCGCTTTGAAAACTGTGCTTTTGCAGGCACACCCTCGAATCAACTCGTTTCGGACCGCGGCCTTCCAGGCCGCAGCGCGCTCGCAGCCGGATAGGTTTGAAAAACTTCCACGCATTCCGCATGTTCAGAGCCGCTGCGGCCTGGAAGGCCGCGGTCCGAAAAACTCGCGCACGCGCCGAACACTCTCACGCCGCCGGGAGCGACCGATTCCCGGTCGATTCGGGGAATTCGCCGATTCAGTCGGTGGACAAACAAGACGCAACGCGCCAGTATTTGGCCGTGACCACTTCGCGAGGAAAAGCCCTCCCGATTCTGTTGCTGGCCCTCCTTCTGACCGGCACTGTTTTGCTTCTCCTCTGGTCGAGTCGGACGGCTTCGCGCGGTGTCGAGCCGGCCAACGACGCGGACGCCCTTGTGCGTGAATTGGCCGCCCAACTCACCGCACTCGATTCCCAAGAACGGCAGGTGTCCGAAACAGCGTGGCGCAGGGAAATGCTCGCCCAGGAGTGCGGCCGAGTGTTCGAAGCTCTCTGGGATTCGCTGAACGCCACAACGAACAAGTTCGATGTCCTGGCCTTGTTGCCTTTTGGTGAATTGATTCCGCCGAAATGGAGCCCTCCCCACGCTGAGGCCCACGGAATTGAGTCTTTCGAACCGCTTGCCACGGAGTCGCGATGGTCGCCCGGAGTGTGGCACCGGATTCTGGACGAATCGAAGCACGCCGGCTGGCAACTCGACCAGGCCGAGTTCCGCCACAATCGCTTCGAGACCATCGACACGACCCGGCCACGGCGGAGCGAGTTTTATTTCTGCGCGCACCTCACGAACGGCGCGCGCGACCAACGCGCCATTTTGCGCGGTGACCTTGCAGTCGAATGGGCTGACCGGACCGCTGGCGGCGAACCAGCGATCAAACGCATCGACGCCAGCCGTCTCACTCTCCACGTGCGCCGTGGCCCGCCGCCGTTCCGCGAAATCCTGAACGAAGAAGTCAAGCCCCCGGAAAAATCCTATTTCATCGACCCTCTTATCCTCTACGACCTCGATGGAGACGGTTTTTCCGAGATTATTCTCGCCGCGAAGAACCTGGCCTTCCGGCGCGGGCCGGGCGATCAGTTCGAGCCCGCGGCGTTGTGCCGGCATTCACCTGGTCTCATCTTCACGGGCCTGATTGCTGACTTCGATGGCGATGCCGCGCCTGACTTCCTTTGCGCGAAGTTCGAGGGGATGATGTTGTTCCGAGGGTCGCCGCGCGGGACTTTTGACCGGCCTGGCGAGCCGGTCTGGTCCGTCAAGCCGCACCTGAAATACGCCCAGGCACTGACCTGCGGAGACATCGACCGCGACGGAGATCTCGATGTGTGGCTCGGGCAATATAAGGTGCCTTACGACCGCGGCCAGATGCCGACGCCGTTCTACGACGCCAATGACGGCCATTCTGCGTATCTATTGGTGAACGACGGCCACGGAAATTTCGCCGACGCGACGGAAGCCGCCGGCCTTGCCGCCAAACGCTGGCGCCGCACTTACAGCGCTTCCTTCACAGATCTGGACAACGACGGCGACCTGGATCTGATGGTGGTGAGCGACTTCGCCGGGATTGATCTTTACGCCAACGATGGGCGGGGCAAGTTCACCGACGTGACACCCTCATGGGTCACCGAGCCGCATGCCTTCGGCATGGCCCACGCGCTGGCGGATTTCGACGGGAATGGCCTGCTGGACGTTCTGATGATTGGCATGAACTCGCCGACAGCCGACCGTCTCGATCATCTGAACCTCGCGCGACCGGGCCACGGCCAGGACCGCGCGATGCGTGCGCTCGTGACCTACGGCAATCGTCTTTTTCTTGCGCGGCCGGAGGCGGGTTTCGTGCAAGCCGCCTTTGGCGATTCGATCGCGCGCTCCGGCTGGTCCTGGGGTTGCAGCGCGTTCGACTTCGACAACGACGGTTTCCAGGACATTTACATCGCGAACGGACATGAGAGCAAACAAACCGTCCGGGACTACGAACCTGAGTTTTGGCTGCACGACATCTATGTGGGCAGTTCGAAGGACAATCTCCCGGTGAATGCGTACTTTGCCGCCAAATTCGGGCGCACCCGCGGACAGGGGCAATCGTATGGCGGCTATGAAAAGAACCGCTTCTACCTGAACCGTCGGGGCGCTTCGTTCCTCGAAATCGGACATCTGATGGGTGTGGCGCTTGAACAGGACTCACGAAACGTGGTTGCCAACGACCTGGATGCCGATGGCCGCGTGGACCTGTTGGTCACGACCTTCGAAGCGTGGCCGCAAGTGAAGCAAACGTTGCGCGTATTCATGAACACGCTCGAAGGCAACGACAACTGGATTGGGCTTCGCTTTCACGA
>Ga0209382_10005518_pt1 | contig 16453 bp, 16 predicted proteins | sample SoiMetdeltSBSDD5_FD_187599 | JGI IMG/M metagenome (GOLD analysis project Ga0209382, IMG submission 187599) | Bulk soil microbial communities from a Populus tree surrounding site in Tennessee, USA - Soil MetaG P. deltoides SBSDD5 (SPAdes) (version 2) | ecosystem: Environmental > Terrestrial >...
TTCGAGCAGTTCATCCGGGCGCAGGTGGAGAGCTTGAGGGCGTTGATCAAGGCAGGGGTGTTGCCGGTGGAGTGACCACCCCACCCCACCCCAACCCAACCCAACCATCTCCCTGATGGGTAGGGGATCGTTTGTGTAGAGAAGAGAGTGATGACGGACAAATCGAAGAACATATCCCGGCCGCAGGACTACAAGCTCATCGTCGAAAAGGACGTGAAGATTCCGATGCGCGACGGCGCGATCCTGTACGCCGACGTGCTGCGGCCGGACACGGGCGGCGAGCGCGTTCCGGCGATCATGAACATCGGGCCGTATCAGAAGGACCGCCTGTGGATCCCGCCCGCCGATCTCGAGGAAGAAGCGAACCCGTATCTCGCATGGGAGACCGGGAACCCGATGTACTGGTGTCCGCGCGGATATGCGCTCGTACGCGTCGATTCGCGCGGCTCGGGCAAATCACCCGGTCAGTCGGACCCGAGCTCCTATGCCGAAGCCGTCGATTTCTACGATGCGATCGAATGGATCGCGAAGCGCGAGTGGTGCTCGGGCAATATTGGCACGCTGGGCGTTTCGTATCACGCCAACTGCCAGTGGCGCGTCGCGAAGCTCCAGCCGCCGTCGCTCAAGGCGATCATTCCGTGGGAAGGCCGCGCGGATCTCTATCGCGACCAGACGTTCCACGGCGGCATTTACGCGATGGGTTTCTTCGCGAACTGGGTCGCGACCAACATGGCGCACCACATCATGGGCCGCGCGCGAAGCTATAACCCCGGCGCTTTCAACAACAACATGGTCTGGAACTGGGTGAACCAGAATCTCGATTCCGAATTCTGGCGTCTGCGCAGCGCCGACTGGTCGAAGACGACGGTGGCGCTTTACAGCGTCGGCAACTGGACCGGCATGGGACTGCATCTGCGCGGCAACATCGAAGGGTTCGTGAATGCCGCGTCGAAGCACAAGAAGCTGCGCGTCCACAGCGGAACGCACTTTCACCCGTTTCATTCCGAGGAAGGCCGCCTCGATCAGCTGCGGTTTTTCGACCAGTGGCTGAAAGGAAAGGACACCGGAATCATGGATGAGCCGCCGGTGAAGCTCATGATCCGGACCGGCGGCGGCAATGCGAGCACCTACAAGTTCCGCTTCGAGAACGAGTGGCCGCTCGCGCGGACGCAATGGACGAAGCTGTATCTCAAGGTCAATGCGAAGGAGCAGAGCGGGAGCGGCGACGCGGAAGGCGAGCTTACGAATACGCTGCCGCGCGAGACCGGAAGCTCCACGTATTCCGCGAGCCCGCCTTCGCACGCGGGTGTGAGCTCGTCAGCGCCATCGAACGCGGCCGGGAGCGTGGACCGCACGGGAATCTCCTTCATCAGCGCGCCGCTCACCGAGGATACCGAAATCACGGGTCCTGTCGTCCTCGTGCTCTGGCTATCGAGCACTTCGGAAGACGCCGACATTTTTACAACGATCCGCAATATCGGTCCTGACGGTAAGGACGTCTGGGAAGAAGGCCAGCAAGGCCACACCGATTACGTACCGGTCGCGAAAGGCTGGCTGCGCGCGTCGCACCGCAAGCTCGATCCCGAGAAGTCGCTGCCGTATCGTCCCTATCACGTGCACAACGAGCGCCAGTGGCTCTCGCCCGGCGAGATCGTCGAATGCCATGTGGAGATCTGGCCGACCTGCATGGTGTTCAGGAAAGGGCACCGGATCCGGCTCGATGTGCAGCCGCGCGATGGCGTTGGCTCGTCGGTTTATCGCCATTACCACGCGGACTACAACATCGGCGCGATGAACACGATCCACGCGGGCGGAGACAAGGCGTCGTACCTGATGCTTCCGGTCATACCGGTCAGTTAGACAGGATCACCGGAAGTTGCGCGTGCGCGATGATGTGACGCGTCGCGCCGCCGAAGATGAGCTGACGCAGCCGGCTCTGCGTGTACGCCCCCTTCACCAGGAGATCGGCACCGCTGCGGGCGCACTCATGGAGCACCCTCTCCCCGGGTGAGCGTCCGTCTTTCGCGACGGTGCGCGGTGTCGCGGGTACGCCTGTGCGTGCGAGGTAGGCAGCGAGCTCAGCGCCCGTCGGGCCGGGAACACCCCATCCTTCGACGGAAAGGACCGTCACGCTGCGCGCCCGCACGAGCAGCGGCATCGACAATGCAACAGTGCGTGCCGTTTCGGTGCTCGAGTTCCACGCGATGATCACCTTCTCACAGCACACGTCCACGGGCGTCTGCGGCGCAAGCAGAACCGGCCGGCCGCTTTCGAACAGCGCCGATTCCGCAAGCAGACGCCAATTCAACCAGTGACGCGCGAAGTCGCGCCCGATGACGATGAGCTCGAAGAGTCGTCCGTGACTGCCGATGACGTATTCTTCCGAGCCCTCGATTTCCCGCCATCCGACCGCCGGGCCGTCGGCTGCGGTCAGCGCCGAGATCGCGAGGCCCTGTTCGGCGGCACACGCCTCGAAGCGCATGCGCGCACGATCGGCGGCACGCCGGGATTCCTCCTCGAGCTCCTTGAAGTGCGAATCGGCGAGCATGTCGCCCTCCCCGCTATCCAGGATCTGTGGCCGCCGCAGAATGAACAGGCCCTCCACATACCCGCCGACAGGTTGGATAAGCCGTGCACACAGCTCGAACGCCCGCTGCGAAGCTTCATCGTCATAGAAGGGGAGCAGGATCGTCTTCATCGTCATTTCTCCACGCGCGGCATGCCCGCTTCAGCAGCGACTTTCGTCCATTTCGAGATCTCGGCCGGAATGATCTTCCGCATCTCGTCCGGACCCTTGAGCTCGAGCACGGCGCCCATGGCCGCCATCTGCTTTTGTACGTCCGGCATCGTGAAATAGCGAACGATCTCTTCGCGCAGCTTCATGACGATCGCACGCGGCGTCCCTGAGGCGGTCGCGATCGAATACCAGTTCGCGCATTCGTAGCCTTTGATGCCCGATTCATCGAGCGTCGGCACGTCCGGGAGAAGCTCGGCGCGCGTGAGACTGCCGACGGCGAGCGGTCTTACCCGTCCCGACCGGATCTGCGGCAACACGGGCACGCTTGCCTGGAACGCGGCATGCGTCTGCCCTGCAATGACATCCATCATCGCCGGCGCACCGCCCTTGTAGAGAACGATGTTGAATTTTTCTTTGGAAAGACTCGTAAAAAGGGCTGTTGCGAAATGCAGAAAGCCCCCCGAGCTCGACAGAATGATCTGCCCCGGTTTGGCCCTGGCAGCCGACAGCAGCTCTTTCACGGACGCAACCTGCAGCGACGGACCTACGACGAGCACGAGAAAGCTGTTGCCGATTTTCGTGATGAATTCCAGCGCCGTGAGTGGATCGTAAGGGACTTTCATCACCACCGGATTCATCGTGTACGCCGAGGAGATGATGATGAGCGTGTAACCGTCGGGCCGCGCCTTGGCGGCGAGGTCCGTGCCGATTGTTCCTTCGGCGCCGGTGCGGTTGTCGACGATCACGGGCTGGCCGAGCGTCTGGTGGAGATGCGTCCCGACCATCCGCGCGAGGAGATCGTTCGTCGCGCCGGGCGAGAACGGGACGATGAGGCGTATGGGTTTGTTCGGATAGGGCTGGTCCGCGTTCGACTCCGCCTTTGTGGCGCGTCCGGAAGCCGCGTTCGCGGCAGCCGCGCCCACGCACAGAGTCACCATGAAAGCGATCAGCGCAAGGGCGAGCCTGTCGAGCATTGTGCCTCCTATAGAAGCGCAGGCATCACTTCGCGGGAGAAGAGCTCCATCGAGCGCAGCACGCGGGCCTGGTCCAGGTCGCCGAACCAGAAGCTGCAGTTGAAATGCGAGATGCCGACGAGCGCCTGCACGCGTTTGATCTGCCGTATGCAGGTCTCAGGGGTGCCGATCACGAGATAGCGCTCGAGCAGATCGTCGACCGCGGGCTCCGCGTTCCCGGGCACCGCGATCGCCTGTCCGTTTTCCACACGCTCGTAGTTGTTGCGCAGGCTCAGCGTGACGCGCATGTTCCAGCGCGCGTGTTCCGCGGCTTCCCGCGCATCCGCTTCATCCTTCGTTACGTACACGGCCCGTTGCACGCCCACGAGCGGCCGCTTTCCGGTTGCCGTTTCCGCCGCCATCCTGTTGAAGATCTGCCCGAACTCCGCCAGGCGTTCGACAGATACGCCGAACCCGCCGGTGAGCACGTTGAGGCCCCGGCGTGCCGCTGCTTCGATCGAGTATTCGCTTTGCGCAGTCACCCAGACCGGCGGGCGCGGCTTCTGCACGGGCTTGGGATAGATCGACGTCTCCGGAATGTCGAAAACCTTGCCGTGGTAGCTGAAAGGCCTGCCTTCGAACGCTTTCAGCAGAATGTCGAGCGACTCGTCCCAGCGGCTTCCGGAATCGAGCTTTAGACCGAAGCGCTCGAATTCGTAGCGCTGATAGCCGCGCCCGAGACCGACGTCGGTGCGTCCTCCGGAGAGCACGTCGAGCGTCGCGATCTCTTCCGCCACGATGAGCGGATGGTGCAGCGGAACGACGATAACCGCGGTGCCGACGCGAAGCCGCGTGGTCTTCGCCGCGATGTAACTGGCGAGTTGAAGCGGCCGCGAAAGATATCCGTAGGTCGAGAAATGATGCTCCGCGAGCCACGCGTTGCGAAAGCCGAGCGCCTCTGCGGCCTGCGCCTGCTCGATCGCCCGCGCGTAGAGCTCTTCGGAAGAGCGGGCCGATGGAGACTGCATGAGCAGGAACGTTCCGATGTCCATCGGGCCTCCTTCGGGCCGTTACGGGGTCGGGAAACGATAACCTGCGGACCTGCGCCAAGGCAAACGCGATGACAGAGAGCCGTTCGGCCAACAAGCCGATACCGAGCTTCTGTTTTAGCGGCACAATCTGGGGGGAATTGTAGGGGAGCTCTAATGGCTGAAACAAAGCCGGCGAAACGCCGGAGGTGCTCTGTTGGTTCGCTCTTCAGTCGCAAGTCGGCGCATGGAAGTCGGCCGTGGATGCTCATTTCAGTGAGCCTCCTGCTCGCCGGCTGCCAGGCGATGTACCTGCACGACCCCTCTAGAGCCAAGACCGCCGCCGAGGCGAGGAAAGCACTCGCGACCGTTGACACGGCTGCGCTCACGAAGGTCGAGCAAGCGAACCTGAACCGGCTTCTGGCCGAAGAGCTCAAAAGCCTGCGGGCACGGGCACGAATCGATTCGGACCTCGCGCTTCTCGAGATCGCAGATAACGAGCAAAACGTCGCGAGACATTACGTGAGACTTTCCGCGATCGTGGAGGAGCGATTCGGCACCGCCAAGTTCGACGTTCTCGCCCAGCGGCGCTTCGATCAAATACAACTGGAGGCGGATCGTGTGACGGCTGCGCACGCGAGAAGCGCTATTACGCGATTGAAGATCGCTGCGCCGGACTGCGGCCCCGACATGCCGCCCTTCGAGAAACTGTCTGGCGCGCAGGGCGTGGACACAAAAACACAGCTGGTCGCGCAGCTCGCGTATAACCGATACCTTGCCGCGTGCAAGCGCATGCTTGCAGACAGCCGCAAGCCGGATCCCGCCGGCGGCATGCTGCGGGCGGCGCAGGAGGAGGCAAGCAAGGCACGCGAGGCGCTGAAGAGCGACCAGGACAAGGCCGCGAAGGCGCAGAAGGCGTTGACGAGCGCCCGCACCGAGTACGCAAAGGCTGTCAAAGATCGGCAGAAAGCCGGTGAGGCTGGTGCCGTGGCCAGGAAGGCGCTGGAGGACAAAGCAAAAGACGTCCTGGACAAGATTCAAGCGCTTGAGTCCGCCAGCCCGGCCGCGGCAAACCACGAAAAAATCGGCGCGCTTGTCGAGGTGCTTACGGCCGCTGCAGGCGGCAAGGTCGAAACGACGAACGAAAATCTTGCGCCGGCGCTCATCATCGCGAAGCGCGTGCCGTCGCTCGTTGGTACGATCGAGCAAATCGAAGCGTTACGCTCGGCGCCTACCGTGTCCAATCTGGTGATCGCATTGAATCACCAGGTGCTGGCGGCCGAGCTCGATGCAAGGCTCGCCTCGATGCGCGAAGAAGAAGTGACGCTTCTGCAGGAAAAAGTAAGAGTCCTCGAACACGAGGCTTCATTGTGGCGTGCATTCAACGATCAGTTATGCAATCTCGCCCTGTTGGGGAGTGCCGCGAACCACCCGTCCACGACGTGTGAAGCGATCACGTTTCAGCCCGCGCCGGACAGCGGCACCGAGACGGTGACGTGCAATATCCGATTGTTGAGGCCCAACGGACCAGAGGAGAAGAGCATCCCCAAGTGTGTGCTGAGTCGCTCCTGGAAAGCACTGTTTTCGGATTCCAGCCTGAGCACAGCATCGCGACGCGCGCTATACGAGGCTGCGGTTGCATATCTCAACGCCCGAAACGCGGGCAACAGAGCGTACGAATACGACTTCAAGGTGGTGAATCACAGACACCGGACCTCCCTCGAGCTGCGGGAAGCGGCGCTGCGCCAGTGGAACAACATCGTGGCAGTGCCGGTCGAGCAGCTCGACGCGTACTACGCGAGCGGCATCAAGCCCGCCGAGCTTGCCGACTTATTGGTGAAAGCGCTCGGACTCACGGCGATCGCGATAGGAGTTGCGCAATGAAAGCGGTGAAGATGCTGATCACGGCCGCGGTGGCTGCTGTAATGGTCGGCTGTGCCACGCCGAGTGCCGTGTATGAGCTCGCGGACAAGAGCTCGGCCAATGCAGCCCTGTTCGGACAGCGTCTGGGCACGCTGGGCACGCAAAGCCGTGCACTGGCCGAGAAACGAGCGGCTCATGTCGCCTCGATGGATGCCTTCAATGCGTCCATGCAGGCCGATTATCAGCGCGACCTCGCAATTACACGCAGGGCAGGAGCGGGGGACGCGGCGAAGCGGCTGATCGATGACCTGTCATCGTTCGTGCAGGAGCTCGAACGCATCGAGAAAAGCGGACAGTTATCGGAAGCTGCGCGGCGTCAGGAGCTGATGAACAGCTATGTGGCACTCGAGCCGAATACGGTGGCGCTCCGAAACGTAGCGAACATGTTAACGGCGCTTGCTAACCAGGAGAGTCGGGCTGATCGCGCGAAGTTCCTGGCCGACTTTGCCGCGCAGGTGCATCGCGAAGCGCAGGTGCTGCTCGAAAAAGACGAGGCCTCGAGTAAGCACGCGACTCAACTGCTCGAGCACATAGGGCAAAAGCTCACGCCGGAAAGCAAGAAATAGCCTTTCACGCAAAGGAGGTCATATGGCTACCGCGGACGTTCTCGAAGCGGCTCACCCGAAGGACCCGGAACTACCGCTCGCCGCCGCCATGGTCGAAGTGCTGCTCGCAGAGCACGCACAGGTGGTGGCGACGGTAAACAAGGCCCTGGAGAACAATCCAAGCGCGGACGACCGACGTGCGCTGCAAGGGAAGTTGATTGCGCTGAAGAACCGGGAAGACGCGCTTGTCAATGCATTGATTCAGCTCGATGCCGCCGGGCGGGATATTCCGACGCCGTCCGACGAGATGGTGCAGGAGCTCGCAAAGCTGGCCGAAGACGTGGAGCGGGCGACGAATCAGCGGCTTGCCGCCGCCGAGGCGCTCGGACTCGCCACGCAGTTCGTGACATTGGCGAGCGATGTTCTCACCGCCTTCAAGATTCCGGACGGGCCGCGAGCATAGACTTTCGTAAGTGTATCTTCAAGATCGTCGCAATCGTGGGGTCGCGCGCTTCTCCCGCTCGATTTTCGGTGTCGGCTGGCCGGACCACGTCATTCGGTACGCGCCGCCCCGTCGAACGTTCGCGACGACTGCGGGCCTGAAGCACGCGAGATTCGTGCCGCGCGGCCGGCGTGTGCTCGGATAGATGATGCCCACCGAGCCTTTTTCCATGAGCCGCGCGGCGAGGCGCTGAGAAGGCGCGTAGCTCGACGGGTCCACGCACGACTTGAATCGAGGATCTCTTCTGATGTCGTGGAACTCGTTCGTGAAATCGGCGAGGAGCGCCTCGTAGGTGACGCTGTCCTCGAAGTAGCCGATCTCCCGATACTCGACGCTCTTGTGAAAAGCCACTTCCGCGAGCGCCGTCTCTTCCTCGAACGAGCAGTACCACGCGCCGCGCTCGGGGCCGTTGAAGCGGCTGCCTTGCGGATGCGCATACGTGAACGCTGCGTTGACGAGGCCGGCGTTGGGCACGCCGAAGACAAGCTCGTCGACACCGATGCCGGGGAGCAGACCGCGCTGGCCGCGCAGCCGCTCGTTGGTGGCGTTGTCCAGCTCGAAAAGATCCGCAAGATGCGCATCGTCCTCCGAGATCCCCGTGAGGACCGAATCTTCCCGCATGGCAAAGCGCGACGGCAGCAGACGGTACGTGTCGAACTGCCGCAGTCGGGTCGTGCGCGGAAGCGGCGCGCTCACCGAGGTTCCCTAGCCGCCGCGGCGTGCGTCGAGGAGCTTACGCACGGTCTGCATCGCGACGAGCCCGCCGCCGATCATGTATGCGAGCGGGGTCCCGCCACCAAAGATCGTGTTCGTATTCGGGAGCTTCACCCACTGGTCGGCGAGTTTCTCGCCATAGAGAATGTGCAGCGCCTTGTAGATCCCGGTGAGATAGGAAATGCGCATGATGCGATCGACGTCGAGCACGCGATCCGGATTCTTCTTCCAGTCGTAGTAGGCGCTGCTCGAGAGTCCCCCAAGCAGCTCGCGTGCGTCCTCGTCGCGGATCTTCCATCGCTCGATCATGCGGAAGAAGCCGCGCAGCGCCGAGCGCGACAGGCGTTCACGCTCGCTTTTCGAGCTGAGATCGGCGATGCGAGGCAGCTCGAAGCTGCTGGAAGGATAGGCAAGCCCCACGGTGATATCTCCTTATTCGGACAGAATACACTCCGAATTCGGAGGCCGCAACCAGAGCGTCCGACCTTGAGGCACTCTTTCAATGCGCGGCGTTTATTGGCGGGGCAGACGCGCCGCCCGTACGACCTGGCCATACCGGTCGATGTCGGCGACGAGCAGCTCGCGAAGCTGCTCCGGCGTACCGGGCCACGGATCCACCCCCAAAGCGGTCAACCGCTCGCGGATGTCGGCTGCTTCGAGCGCCCTCACGAGCTCACGGGACAACCGCGCAACGATGTCCGGCGGCGTGCCGGCAGGCGCGAACATCCCGTACCAGAGCGGCATGGTGAAACCGGGAACACCGGCCTCGATGCCCGTGGGTACGTTCGGCAGCGCCGGGATCCGCTCGTCGGTCAGTACGGCGAGCGCCCGCACTTTTCCCGCACGGATGTGCACGAGCGCGGTCGAGACCGGCATCACCACTTCGTCCACCTCGCCCGTGAGCATTCCGTAGACGGCCTGTGTCACGCCTTTGTAGGGCACATGCACCATGTCGATTTTCTCGAGGTGCTTCAGCAGCTCGTTCGCGAGATGGTTGGTGGTGCCGGCGCCGCCCGAGCCGAAATTGATCTTGCCGGGGTGCGCGCGCGCAAGACTGATGAACTGCCGCAGCGTTTTTGCCGGAACGGACGGATGTATGAGCAGCACGTTCGGAATCGACGTCAACCGCGCAACCGGTACGAGGTCTTTCACCGGGTCGTAGCCGAGCTTCGCATAGAGCGAAGGGCTGACGGCGATGCTGGAGGTGGCGATCAGGATCGTGTAACCGTCGGGCGGAGACTTCGCTGTCGAGGCGATGCCGACATTGCCACCGGCGCCCGGCCGGTTGTCGGCCAGCACCTGCTCGCCCAGCTGTGCCGAGAGCTTCTCGCCCAGCATGCGCCCGACGATGTCGCTCGACGCGCCCGCGGGGAAGGGCACGATCAGCCGTATCGGTTTGGCGGGATAGGCCTGCGGCACCGCAGGTATCGCGGCGAGCGTACGAACGGAAGGGCAGAGCAGCGAAACCGACAGCACCGCCAAAAGAACCGCGCGACGTATCTCGATGGGGCCCATTCGTGCCTCCTCTGCGCCTGGTCCGCCCGCGGCAGGCAGATTAACCGCGGCAGGGCGGCGCCGCTATCTGCCTTTCCACTGCGGCTTGCGCTTCTCCTTGAACGCGCGAGCGCCTTCTTTCGCGTCTTCGCTCTCGTAGAGTGGTGCGCAGATCTGTTTGCCGACTTCCAGCGCGGGCTCGAGCCCCATATTCAACGTGTGCCGCACTACTTGCCGCACCGCGCCGACCGACAACGGCGCGCACTCGATGATCTCGCCGGCCATCGCGAGCGCTGCGCCGATCAACTCTCCGCGCGGCACGACCTGATTCACGAAGCCGATCTCGTACGCGCGCTTCGCGTCGATCGTTCTGCCCGTCAGCATGAGCTCGAGCGCGATGCGGCTGCCGAGCATACGGATCATCGGCGGCGACCACGCGACACCGCGTCCGACTTTCGGCTCGGTGATCCCGAACTTTGCAGTGTCCGCCGCGATGCAGAGGTCGCACATCTGCGCCAGCACCCAACCCCCGGCGATGGCGAAACCGTTCACGGCCGCGATCACCGGCTTGCTCACGTGTAGCGTATCGCCGAGGATCGGCAGCGGCGGCAACGGCAGCCCTTCTTCGCGTGCGCCTTCCTTCAAGTCGCGGCCGGCCGAGAATGCCTTGTCGCCCGCGCCCGTGAGGATCGCGACTCTCAGCGCCGAATCCTTGTCGAAATCCTCGAACGCGCGCCAGAGCTGCGCGCACATCGGACGGTCGATTGCGTTGCGCTGGTCGGGACGGTTCAGCGTGATGAGCGCGCACTGTCCGCGTACCTCGAACAGCACTTCGTTTTGCGTTTCCATGACTCCTGCCGCAGCTAAAAAAGACTGTGTCTGTTTATCCTTTCGTGCGCGGCGAGGCAATAGTCATTCGTTCTATGGCGGCATGCGAAAGGGATCTCGTGCTTCTCACCGCGGCGTCCGAGCATTTCGGCGAGCCGCGCTGCGGTGAACGCGGTCGCGCCCTTGCACGCGACTGGCTCCTGCGTCCGCCCGGCTGAGTCCGCACGACCACCTCGATTTCGGATGGAGCGTGCGCGCGTTTCCGACCATCGTCCCCACGCCGACCAGTTGACGCTCGAAGCTTACACGATCACTGCCGGTTTCTCGCACGCAGCTGTGGCACCATTCGTACTGCGCATTCGCGCAACTTCACTGGGCTATCGCGGCGCTCCGTCGTCCATGCTCAGCAAAAGAAGAACGGAAGCTCGGGCTCGATGTGATTCGACCATTCCTCCTGCGGCTTGCCCGCATGCAGCAGTTTGCGGCGCTTCGCCATCGCGGCTTCCGCCTGCTGTGGAGCGCCACGCTTCTTTCCTCGACGGCGCGGTGGGCCGACACGGTGGTGATCGGCTGGCTCACTCTGGAGCTGACGAATTCGGCGCTCATGGTCGGCATCGTCGCGGCGAGCAAGATGGCGGGCTATGTCGCAGCGCCATTCATGGGCGTCATCGCGGACCGTATGGACAGGCGCCTGCTCCTGATCATCGCGGCAGTCGTGAACCTGGCGGTCTCGGCGCTAATGCTGATTCTCTTTGCTACGGGCGCGCTCGAGTTGTGGCACGTCATAACGCTCGCGCTCGTGAGCAGTCTCACCTGGGCGCTCGACAACCCGACGCGTCAGGCTTTCCTGCCGGACCTCGTGTCGAGAGACCGCCTCACGAATGCGATCGCGCTGAACGCGCTCGCGAACGAGATCACCGTCGTGGTGGGTCCGGCGTTAGGCGGGATATTGATTCCGGTATTGGGGATGGGCGGCGCGTACGGGATGATCTCAGCCATGTACGTGCTCGATGTGTTCGTGCTGCTCATGCTCAAAGATCGCAAGGACGTCGCCTCGCACGTGCACGAGTCGCCGGTCAAGAGTCTGATCGGCGGTTTCAAGTATGTCTGGCGCCACCAGACCGTGCTCGTGTTGATGGTAATCGCGTTCGTCATGAACCTCCTTGCAGCTCCTTACCGATACGCCTTCCTTCCGGTCTTTTCGCGCGACATCCTGCACACGGGCCCGGCGGGCTACGGCATCCTCACGGCGATGGCTGGTGTCGGGGCGCTGGTCGCGGGGCTCTGGGTCGTGTCTTTAGGCGACTTCGAACGCAAGGGCAGGCTGCTGATATGGACGAGCATCGCGTGGCCGGCATCGCTGCTGCTGTTCGCCGTGTCGACGTCGTATTCCCTTTCGCTCGCGCTCATCTTTGTCGCCGGGCTCACGCAGGCGATCGTGTGGACCGTGATCGCGACGTTGATATTGAGTCATACCGAACAGGCGATGCGCGGCCGTGTGATGGGTCTGCGCACGGGGGTCATTGCGAGCTTACCACTCGGGAATCTGTTCGCAGGCGCCGTAGCGGAGCGCTTCGGTGCTCCGATCGGGCAGGGCGCTTATGCGCTGATTGCGATAGTCGTCATGTTCGCGATCGTTCTGTGGGCGCCGAATCTATATCGGTCGGAATGAGACATGGCGGCGCGTGTTCAGCGTGCTCTTTCAGCGTTTCTCGGGTGTCCAGCCATATGCCTTCGCGCACGCACCCCCCATCAGCATCGCCCGTTCACTGTCGGTCAGGCGATTCGTCTCGAGGAAGGGCTTCACCGCCTGCTCGTAGTTGCAGACCGCATACGCGCGCGTCCAGTCGGTACCCCAGAGGCAACGCTCGAGGCCCCACGCGTCGAATACACGCTGGAGCGGATCCCAGATGTCCGGATAGGGATACGGCTCGCGGGATAGCGTGCAGGCGCCACTCACCTTGATCACGGCATTCGGCCGTTTCGCGAGCGACAGTACCTTCGGCAGCTCGGCCCAGGGCTGCGGCGGGGCGGGTGGCGTGCGAGGCTGCATGAGTCCGAGATGGTCGATGATGAATCGCACGTCGGGATGGCGGTCGATCAGCGTCGTGCCCACGTCGATGTTGCCCCAGAACAAGATGTTCACGGGGAAGTCGTGTTTCACCGCTGCTCGCAGGATGCGGTCGAGGCCCGGATCGGCCGGGTCGCGGTCCCGTCCCGGATCTTTCGTCAGCATGATGCGAATGCCGACAGTGCCCGGCGTCTTCTTCCAGTCGGCGATGACATCGGCCACCGCCGGATTGTCCGGGTCTACCGGTTTTACGAGCGCAAAGCGGTCAGGATGAGCCCGTTGCACTTCGACGGAATAGCTGCCGTCATAGCGGTACATGGCGAACGGCGAGATGAAAATCGCACCGTCGACGCCCAGCTTGTCCATCGCCGCGACCATCTCGTCGCCAGTGACGTGATCGGGCCAGTTCGGCACGCTGTGCCAGGGGCGTTTCGGAGTGTTCGCCTCATAAGCGTGGACCTGCGAATCGATGATCGGCATTGCGAAAGCTCCTCTGTATGCGTCTACTTTGTGGTCATGCCGCTAAACCAATTGCTGAATTGGCGGCGACGGCGCGGCTATAGATGATATCCGGCTATCATAGGACTGCGATAGAAATCCGTCGTTGCGGCCACCAGCGAGGTCGATGACCCGATACTCACGCTGCCGCGTTCAGTATCTCCAGCACGTCATGCGCGGTGCTCATCTTGCGTGGATTCGTGTACAGCCATGCATCGTGCAGCGCATGCTCTGCGATCACACCGAAACGCTCGCGGCTTACGTCCACTTCCGTGAGCCGGCGGGGCAGGCCCAGCGCGCCGATGAACGACGACACGACTTCCGCTGCACGCTCTCCAGGGTGGGCCATCGCTTCTGCAACGAGTCGCTGGCGGTCGGCGTTGGCGGGTTCGTTGTAACGCAGAACGTACGGCAGCATCACGCACGAGGTGTATCCGTGCGGGACACCGCACGTTGCGCCGAGCGCGTGGCCGATTGCGTGGCTTGCCCCCATTTGCACGCCCCCGTGCCGCCCCGCCGTCGAGAGCCAGGTCGCGAGCTGGCAGTCCAGGCGAGCGTCGAGATCGCGCGGATTTTGTTTCACGCGCGGAAGCGCCGCAGCCAGAAGCTTCAGGGCATGCACGTAATACATGTCGCTGACCGGATTGCTGAACTGCGAGCACAAGCCCTCGGTCGCATGATCGAGCGCGCGAATTCCGGTGGATAGCCAGACCCACATCGGCGTGTGTACCGTCGGCGCGGGATCCAGAATGACGACGCGCGGCACGAGCAGATGATGGCGATAGCTGTGTTTCGTCTTGCTTCGGTGATCCAGCGCGCCCGCCGTGGCGTTGAAGTCGCCGGCCGAGAGCGTGGTCGGAACCGAGATCTGGTCCACTGAAGGACCGTCGAATGTCGGGTTTTCACGTTTGCCGTCGGCGCCAAGCGTCGAGCGATACGCGTCGAATCCGTCGAGATCGTCGATGCCATGCTGCAGACAAAGCCGCACCATCTTGCCTGCGTCCGTAAGGGAGCCGCCGCCGAACGTCACGATCAAGTCGGCCCGAACAGCTCTCGCGGCGCGTGTGGCGTCGAGCACGGCCTCGCGCGGTGTAAGGGCAGGCATCGCGTCGTAAAGACCCGCATAGCGGCTGTCGAGTGCGTCCCTTACTTTCGCGACCTCATCGGTGTTGCGACTCATCGTGCGGCTCGCCATCAGGAACACCCGGCTTGCGCCGAGCCGGTCGGCTTCCGCCGTCAGCGCGACCGCAGTGGGTTGGCCATATACGATGCGTTCGGTTGCGGGAAAATCGAATATTCCGGACTGCATGCCGAATCTCCGATGCGGGATTGAACTGCTCGGGAGGCGAGCGCTCGGTCAGGCCGACTTCGTGCAGACGCCCTCAAACGGGGGCTGGACCCCGCATCATCCGCATCGCCAGAAGTATTTCACCTGCCTCCGCTGACCAGCTCAAAGCCGGCGTCCGCCCATCGCTGACGTTGTGCGGGATCCGAGATGAACCTGACAAACGCGAGGCCGGCATCCGGCACAGTACTGTTCAGGGGAAGGGCGGCACCATACACCACAAAACTCTGGAAAGGGGGCGGCAGAAGACCGACCACAACGACATCCTTGGCCTTGCGCACTTCGCTGATGAGATACAAGCCGACATCGGCTTCGCCGGTCGCGACCAGGCCTGCTCCGCCGTCGATCGCAGCCTTGAAGAGAAGCTTCGGATTTATGGCCTCTGCAATCCCAAGCTCCGCGAACGTATGCATAAGATGACGCCCACTGGGAACGCTTGCCTGCGGAAGGGCAATCCTTCGGGCATCGAGCAGCGTCTTGCGCACGGCATCAGCTGTCGAAATATCAGGGCGCTTTCCATCCGGCCGCGCGATAAGCGCGATGCCGACCCGCGCCACTGTTGAGCGTCCGTCTGATCGCATAGGCACGTTTTTCTCGGTCGCGGCGAGCAAAGGCTCGGGCAGCAGGACGACATCCGCGCTTTCGCCGGCTGCGAGCTTTCGCTGAATTTCCGTCACGAGTGCGAAAGTGAATGCCACACTGTGCCCGGATTGCTTTTCGAATTCCGGCGCGAGCAACCGCAGTACTTCCTGTGGCGCGCCGCCACTGTATACGCGGATATCCGCGGCATGCGCAGACTGAGCGAACATGCAGGCTGCGGCTACTGCTATCGACCTGAATCTCATCTCCCCTCCATTTGATCATCGATTCGATGGGTCTGCCGCTACATTCAGGTCCGCGTTCCCATTCGCGGACGTCATTTTCCGCTCGACCAGGTTCACCTTGAGCCACTGCTTCATGTCACGCCAGACGTGCGCAAGCTCCTCATCGGTCGGCATATCGAGCGCGTGCGGCAGTTCCAGCGTGACCACCGGGATGCCTTCCTTCAAACCGCCGAAATTTCCCAGCGAACCAGGGAACACGCCCAGGCGTCTGAGATGCAGCCGGCCGAAACGTAGTGGCGCCTTCATGCCGGCTGGCGGCCCGTCAAAGTCGAGAACGTTGTGCGGCGCGTGAACGGACACGATCACGTCGGGCTTGAAGCGCTTGATCTCGTCGTATAGCCAGCGCGATTCTGGCTCCGAACCCGGTGCGCTACCCGGAAAGCGGCGCGGATCGCGCCTCGCCGAAACCGACCAGTAGCGGTGTGCTTCGGTGAACCAGTCATCGGTCGGGAAATTGCGGTTCAGGTCCACCCCGCGCGCGTTGACGCGCGTCGGCGGCTTTGCGAACAGCCCATCCGGGTTCATGACCGGAACCATGCGCCAATGGTATTGCTCGGCATCGCCGGACGGCTGTTGCAGCAGTTCGAGCCAGCGAAAGACGATCGATACTGCCGTCAGTTCGTCGCCATGGATGCCGCCGACGACCAGCACTCGTCCCCTGGCGTCCTGTGCCGGCTTGAATTCGCGAAGCATGATGGGCCGACCATTCACGGACCGGACCGGAACGGGAGCCAGCCTTGCCGCTACGCACGCTTTCGACTTGATGCGCGGGATCACGCGGGTGACGCTTGCACACCAGCTCTGCAACTCGCTTGCAGTCCGCATTGGGGGCGGCTGCATGGCATGAATGCTCGTGGGAGCCGACAGAAGAAGAACGGATAACAGCGGCAGATTGCGCGGCATCGTTTCTCTCTAAAGCGCTGGACCTGGC
>Ga0209382_10005519_pt1 | contig 16452 bp, 26 predicted proteins | sample SoiMetdeltSBSDD5_FD_187599 | JGI IMG/M metagenome (GOLD analysis project Ga0209382, IMG submission 187599) | Bulk soil microbial communities from a Populus tree surrounding site in Tennessee, USA - Soil MetaG P. deltoides SBSDD5 (SPAdes) (version 2) | ecosystem: Environmental > Terrestrial >...
CGGCGGCGGCGGCGTTGGCGGCGGCGTCGGCGTTGGCGGCGGCGTCGGCGTTGGCGGCGTAGGCGGCGGCGTTGGCGGCGTAGGCGTTGGCGTTGGCGGCGCTTCGAGCCCCCTCCGCTGCTTCCCTGGTCCCCTTCGACTCGCAGCGCACCGCGGCCGCCTCGAGCGCCTCGCGATGCGCCTTGTTGCCCTCCATCCCGGCGGCAGCGCGAAGCGCCCGCGGGATCACGCGCTCGATCGTCAGTCGTGCGAGGACGGTGGCGAAGGCGCGCTGGTCGATCTCGTTGCTGCCGAGCTGTGCGACGGCGAGCCGCCGGAGGCCCTTCGTGCGCTCCTCGTTGGAGCTCCAGCGGGCGTCGTTGAGGGAGATTTTCGCTCGGCGCACGGCGCTTCCGACGCAGGGAGGGTCATCGCCATGGGGGAGGCCGAGGGCGAAGCAGACCGCGGCTTCGACGCACATCTTGCCGGGCTCCTGCTTGCCCAGGCCATGGACGAGGCCGGCGTCAACGGTGTCGAGGACTTTCTGGGCGAGTGCGAGGTCGATGGCCATGGGTTATCTCCTTCCCTGGGTGGAGTCGGTGAGGGTGGAAATGGTGGCGGCGGAGTGCGCATGGCGTCGCCGCTTCTCGTCCCTGGCGTGGCGCCCTCGCTCCTGGCGCACGGTTTCGCCCATGAATTCCGAGCGCTCGGCGGCGATGCTGACGACCACCCAGCCCTCGGCGTCGGGACCGGAGAAGAAGCGCTCCTCGGCGTCCTCGGCGTCGTGGGCAATCACTCGGACGGTGAAGATCGGGGACTCGGGAGCCTCGTCGCGGTAGCGAATGACGTAGCGCTTCATGATTGGCTTTCTCCAAAGACCCTCCCGTCCCCGCTGGGACCGGCACCGATTGCGAGCCGGCAGATGGCCCCAGCGGGGAGCGGGAGAGATTTGCGGGTGGATGGGTGGGAAAGTGGCATGGCCGGCTCGCAGAAGGGAGGCTACGCTTGAGACTCTGATTTGTCAAGCTGGCAGGGCGAAGAGGGCTCTCACGGCCTCGCCGGCTGCGCGCAGTTCCTCGTCGGTGGCGATCTGGGGAGTCTCGAGCAGCGGAGCGGAGGCCCATGCGGTTTCGCGTCTGCGCTCTTGCGCGCGGGCCGCTTTTGCTTTCTTGCGCGTCTTCCTCATGACTTCTCGCGGGGGAATCTTCTGCCCCTTGCCGTCGAGTTCCATCGCCTCGTGGCAGGGTCTACAGCAGGAGTAGAGCTTGGTGATTCTCTCGCCCCGCAAGTGGGGACCGTCATAGGTGCCGTGGTGGACCTGGCTTGCCAGCTGGTCACAGAACCGGCATCGGCCACGGTCCCGGCGAAAGACACGACGGCGGATGGCTCGCCAGAGGTCTGATTGAAGGTACTCCGCGTAGGTCGCGAAGCCCATGTCCGCCAGGAGCCGGTTGCGCTCTTGGTAGATCCCGTAGAGATGCCCGGTGCGCTGCTTGTAGTCCCTCTCTTTCGCCTTGAACTTCTTCCCTTGCTTCCTGCCCTGTCGCCGCTGGCGACGATTCGGCATCCTTGACCTCCGTTTCTTCCTTGGCGTAGTCTACCGCTACCAAGAAGAGGGACTGGCATCGGCCCCCCGAAGACGCTTGGTGCTTGATGGCGGGGCTCTCCGCCAGACATACCTCTGGAGGCGCAGGAATTCCAGAGGTCCCCGGGGATCGCGAGGTCCGCAGGATTCGGGGCGCTCGGAACCATACGGCCGGCTCCGTCAGACGGCTCATTGCCATCCACTCCTCGGATTTCGGCGGGAGGAGCCCGCCTCCGAGTCGGAGGGGACGTCTGATGGTGGGGTTGGAGGGAAACTGGGCGATGGCTGGGGTGGGGGTCCCCTCTTCGCGCGCGCGCGCGTAAGACCAAGAAACGGACCCATAGAATCTATGAGCCGCCACTTCATAGAATCTATGAGCGAGCTTGTGCGTGACGCGAACAAGCGATGCCATAGGAGTTATGAAGTTGCTTGTGCGTGACGCGAACAAGCGGCAACGGACCTACTAGAAGGTAGGTAGTTTCCCAGAACTCCGAGTCCCTTCCGACAGATCCCCCAACTCAGTCAGAAGTAGAGAGGAATCAGCAACTTAGAAGGGGCCAACAGCAGTTGAAAGACAGCGCTTATCGAGGCATAGCACGTAACATCAACAACATCAACAGCTTACAGTGCGAAGCAAGGAGACATAATCACGGTTGCCGGACCCTGCCCTTGGAAATGCTGGGGTCGAGGCGAGCTCGAGGCCCAAGACCCGGGGGGCCTGTACCCATCCGCGCCGCGGGCCCGTATCCCGTTCAGCTCGCTTGCAAACCCAACGCGCCCGGGTAAAGATCCTTCTCGGACTGGCTGCCCCGGTGCTCCTTAGGGCCGGCACCCCATGGGCGGTTTTGCCCCCGGCGCCTCGGCGGGTGTCCAACCCGGGGCAACTCCCCCCTCGCTGCCGTGAGGAAGCAAATCCGTCACGCGTGACGGATTTGGTATAGCCTCTCCTCCACAGGGCGAGGCCGCCACGCACCCGGCGGAGAATCACCCGAGAGTCCCGTGGCAAGAGCGCGGGCGGGCAAGGGCCGGAGAGATCCGGCTCTCGCCTTCTTGGGTTGAAATAGGATAGGGTTAGCGGATGAAGAAGCCAGCCCCCCGCGTGGACACCGAGGAGTGGCTCCCCTACCCGGACTCCCCTCTCGAAGTGAGCAACCGGGGTAACGTGCGCTCCCGGGCCTACGGGCTCACGAAGCCGCGAAGGCTCTCCCCAGGTCCCCGGCCGATGGTGTCCTGGCGCACCGCAATGGGCAAGGTGATGACGCGGCAGGTGGCAAGGCTCGTGCTCGAGCTCTTCGTCGGCGAGAAGCCCCCTGGCGGGGAGCCGGCCTACGCCGATGGGGACACGACCAACTGCCGCGTGACAAACCTCTCCTGGGGGCCGAGGAAGCACCGCGGCAAGACGTGGAAGCTCAAGGGGCCCGACGTGCTGGCGGCCCGGAGGCTCGCCGCGATCGGGGCGCAGGAGTCCCCGAAGAAGCGCTACTGGACGCAGAAGAGGATCGGGAAGGCCCTCGGCGTATCAGGGCCGACGATCTCCCACGTCGTCAACCGGAAGACGCATCGCGGGGTGGAAGACCCCGGGCCCATCAACTACACGAGCTAGGGAGTAGACTTGAGGCCATCCGCCATGACCTGGGCACCTCGGCAAGACCCAGGGCAGTACCCTCCAACCGGCTGACCGCCCCCGCAGCCGGACAAGAAGTCAGCCTCGAGTCGTCGAGACGCGCGACGTGGAAAGGTCGGCGACGGGGGCCTACTCCTCGAAGCGACGGCCGAAATCGATGGCCGCACCGCGATCCCATTCGAGGATCACCTTGCCGTCGATGTGGCCGGCCCCGTGGAGCTTCTCGGCGCCCTGAAGGTTGTCGAACCAGGCGAAAAAGTCTCCCGCCTCGTTGCGCTTCGCGTGGAAGCCGTAGGGGGCGAGCTCGGGGACTCCGGATCCCAGAAGGGCGGCAGGGCGGATCCCCTCGGCGAAGGCGTGCGAGAGAAGCGGGATGGCCGCGTTGTAGCCGCCGTCCGCCCTCTTGCCGTACGCCGGCTCACGGAGCCAGCCGGACAGGAGGCCGGCGATCGCCTTGTCGCGCACGCTGTTGACCACCTTCGGTTTCTTCGGGGAGCCAGAGCGAGCCCCGGGCGTCAGGACGCGCAGGCCCTCCTCGTCGGAGTAGGTGCAGAGCCGGCAGGCGGCGGTTTCCGGCTGCCAGACGGCAAGCGTCTCCGTCTCGAGGTCGGAGCTCCCGCAGAGGCGCGCCCCCCAGAGGAGCGCCGCGAGTCCGGCGTACCAGAGCTGCGCGTGGCTCGGAGTGAGCACCTCGACGGCGGTGCCGATCGAGAAGTGGCCCCGGGCGCGCATCTCCTCTAGAAAGGCGCGGGCTCGCAGGACGGCGGCCGCCTGGCGGCGCTTGTCGCCCGAGAAGGCCGCGGTGAGAAGCCAGACCGCGCAGCGGAGGAGCTTCCAGTTGGGAGTTCCACCACCGAATCCATGCTCTGGCATCGATGGGCCGGCTACTTTCCGCCCCTGAGCCAGAGCCATCAGGTCCTCCATGTGGGAGTGCTCTTCACCCATTTGCCACCGCCTTCCATGCGTCACCGGATTTTGCAGAGCGGGACGTTCGCGGGTTGACCCCGGAGCGGTCGGCCGCCTCGGCCGCGGATAACTCTCCACGACGCATGGCAAGCACCATGGCCGAGGTCAACTTTGCCTGATAGTGCCGCTCGCCAACGACGCGAGTGCCGTGCCTGTCGGTGTCGGCGGAATTCTCTTTTGGTGTGCCCCAGGCGAGATTGCTCAGGCTCGGGTCGGCTCGATCTCCGTTCAGATGCCGCGCCTCCATCCCGACTGGACAGGGGCCTACGAAAGCAAGGAGTACGAGCCGATGGGCCTTCTCGTATTTGACCTCGCCGCTCCGAGAAAGGGCTACTCGAGGATAGCCCCATGCATCGGGAGACGCCTTGAGAATGCGCCCAGCCCTGGTTCCTCTCCCTGGCGTCAATCTCCGTACTCGGCCGTAGTCGCTGACCTCGTACTCATCCCACCCTGGCACGGGCAGCCATCTCTCTTCGCTCAAGGGCCGATCTCCTTCTCGCCCGCCGGGCACAGCCCGCGCCCGTCCTTGCGCGGGTGGGGGTAGCCGAGGGCGACGGTGCGATGGCACGCTGGGCACTCGGCGTAGAAGGCGCGCTGGTCGCCGTAGTCGGTGGGTGAGTGGTCGAGCGCGCGTCGCTCGGCGCGGATGCCCTCCCGCGTGCCCCTCTCGGGTGCCACCCGGCCCACCTCCCGGTGGGCCAGCAGCGCCGCGTGCAGTTCCTCGCGCGTGATCGGCCGCTGGCTGCCGTCGGGGAAGTTGTGCGCCCACTCCTCGATGGTGCGCAGAAGCTCCTCGCGGCGGGCGGGAGTGAGGGCGGGCGTCGGCCCGCTCACGGGGTCACCTCCGCAGCAAGAAAGGCGGCAAGCTCGCACGTCTCGACGTGGCCGCTACCGTGCGAGTAGTTGCAAACCGGGCAGTAGTCGCCGTCGAGGTCAAGCAGCTGGTCGGTCCACTCAACACGTCGCAGCAGCGCCTCGCCAGCGGCCGCTCGTTTCTCAGCCGCACCGAGCCTTGAATGGCAGCGCAGAAGCGCGGCCAATTCCATCGGCGTCAGCGGCCACCACTGGCGCTGCTCGCCCTCGCCGAAGTCGCCAGAGCAAAGCGCCGCCGTGCGCTCCGCGCTGATGCCCCCTGGTGCCGTCTGCCAAGCCTGCGCAGACCGCTCCGCCTCGGCCAACATCTCGTGCAGCTTCGCGTGGCACGGCTCGGCCTGGGCGTCGAACCACTCGGGGCAGCCCGGCGCGCGGCACTTGATGAGCGGCAGAGTGCGCTGGCCGCAGTGCTCCAGGTCATTGACCCACTCGCAGCACTCGCTATCGGCACAGCGGCGAGTGAACTCCTCGGCCGCCCCCTTCGCATCGGTCTCGTTGCTCACCTGATTCCTCCAGTAGTTGTCGCGCATTTCGTTGGCGCGGGAGTCGGACAGCATGCCGGCCTAGGGCCTCAAGCAACCCTCTTGGAGCCGGCGCCCGCAGCACGTGCAGTGGTCTGGATGGTCGGTGGTGTGCTCGCCTCGCTCGCATAGGCCGCACGGACGGAGGTCCAGCACGTAGCACAGGCGTAGCCACCAGCGCGGCGCACGCTTCCTATCCACCGCTCGGCCCTCCCTTCGGCGAGGCGGCCCAGGGGTCGCGCGTCTCGACCATGACCGGCGGCTGCGTCCAGCCCGAGACGACCCACAGCCAAGCCGGGCGGCCGAACAGCATCGCCAGCCGCTCGCGCCACGTAGGCTTCCAGCGCGAGATGCAGAACTCGCCGTCGGTGTACACCGAGAGCGGTTCGCAGTTGTCCATTCCCTGCGGCGGCGCCAGCGTGCGGTTGGCCTGCGGAAAGCGCGTTGGCCTCACGGCGCACACCCCCGCCCCCGCACCGAGACGGGCTCGACGGCAGTGACCACCGACTGAGGCGGAGTGACGCGCCCGCAGTGGAAGCACCGCACACCGCAGCCGGAGAGAAGCCTGTCCATGTCGTCGTAGCCTTCGTGCTCGACTGCCACCTCGTGCGGGCGCGAGTAGGTGACTGCGCCGCGAGCCCTCCCGCGCAGACGGTTGTAGGCGCCGGCCTCGTAGGCGTTGCGGGTGCGATCCGTCGGCCGGTTGTCAAAGAGCCATCGGTACAGGTCGATCACTCGCGTCATGGCGTCACCGCCAGGCACTGCGCGTTCTGCCCGCTCGACAGCACCCCCGGCGCAAACGCCCCCTCGTTGATCTTCGCAATGGGGCACTCGGCGATGCCCTGCGTGCGCAGCGGCCCGTTCTTCTTCCCCGCCTTGAGCTGCTCCCACGCTCTAAGGCACGCCTCGCTGACCACCACGCGCACGCCGGGGCGGCACAGGGCAGCCACGGGGCACGGCTGCTGCGGGGGGCACACGGGCGGGGATGGCGTGGCTACCGGCGTGGGGGCCGGAGGCGCGGCGGTCGGGCTGGGCTGCGGGGGCGGCGGCGAGCTCGTCGGCACAGGCGCCGGCTGCTGGCACGGGAAAAACCGCTCCAGCACGTCGCAGGCGTTCGCCTCAGCGCCGGCCTGCACGTATGCCAGGTCGTTGATGTCCTGAGGCGTTCCCCGGTAGCCAGCCGGCAGGCCGAGGTGGCGCGCGATGCACTCGCCGACCGCCCCCTGCTGATCGCCGACGGTCCAGCTTCCCGCGCACCGCTCGCCTGCGAGGCTGCCGTTCACCCGCTGGCCGGTCTGCCCGTACCTCGCGGTGCAGTCGCCGCCGTTGCTGCAAGGAATCTCGGGGTGGAAGATGCCGCGCAGCAGGTAGCGGCGCCGCTGCTCGTCGAAGCGCTCGACCCAGATGGAAGCGCGGTAGCCGCGAGCGGAGAGGGCGGCGCCGACCGACGAGGGCGCCGGCTGCCCCCACGCCTCCCGCGCACACGCACCGGCGTAGCCCACCCCCACGAGCAGCAGCGCGCACGCCACCACTTGCGCCACCCGCGCCCACAGCGGAACCCAGGGCGAAGAGCTGAGCAGCGCGCCCTCGTCGCCCGGCTCGTCGTGCGCCACGAAGTGGGGGAGGTTCTCGCTGCGGTCGTGGAATGGCCGCCGGCCGGGGGGCGTGGGGCGCCGGGTCATGACGACACCGCCGCGTAGGCCCAGAGCAGCAGCAGGAAGCCAACGAAACAGATCACGGCGACGACCAGCGGGCCGTCAACGGCGGAGTCGGCCTTGGCCTTGCGGCGCCGGGCCGCGGAGCCCTCGGCCGAGATGAAGTGGCGATGCTCTGGCATGGAAAAGTCCTCCCTCTTGTTGGCCCGAACCTAGCACATCCGTAGCCCCGTTGACAACCCCCCTCCGCATCTGCTAGGTTCCGGGCCGTGCCAAGAGCCGGATGCCCCCTCACCCCGCATCAAGTGAAGATCCTCTCTGCCGTGGCGACCTCGGGCTCACGGGCGCTCGAGATCGCTACGCGGGGAGGGCTGGGGGTCGAGGCCATCTATCCGGCGCTGGCGCGACTCGTGAGCCGGGGCATGCTGGAGAAACGCAGCGTGTCCCGGCTCCCCATCTACCTGCTGACCGAGGAAGGGGCGAGGCAGCTCGTCGCCTCGCAAGCCTACCAAGAGAAACTGAGGGCGTCATGATGCGCTTCACGTTCACCCGCATGGAGCAGCCGGAGGCCACGGCCGTGAACATCAACCCGGAGCCCGCCCGGGTGGTCACCGAGTGGTTCGTGGACCCGCTCGACATCGTAGCCGTTGGCGGGGACCAGCAGGGAGTCGTCCTGCTTCTCAGCGGCAATCACGCGATGCGGGTGGACGGCACCTGGGCGGTCATCGCGGAGAAGGTCAAGATGGCGAAGCGGGAGGGCCACGTCGTGCTCGCCGAGGCGCCGCCGCCGCCCTCCCGCCGGGAGCGGCCCCTGCCCGACGAGGACGAGAGCCGCGAGGACGTGGAGATGCTAGCGATGCATGACGGACCGGCCGAGGTCTACGAGGAATGACAGACTTCCGGCGCCCCCCGACCATAAATGGCGAGCCAGTTCCGACGAAGGCTCCCGAGCCGCCGGTCACCGAGGAGCAGTTCTACGCCGAGCTCGCGGAGCAGAAGCGGTACCTTCTCCGAATCCTCGTCAAGTACCTCTCCGTCACCCCCGAGGAGGGGTTGGCCCTCTTCGCCGCCGACCAGCCGGGCATCTTCCTCGACGCCGCGCACGGCGGAAAAGCGGGGCCGCCGAGGATCCTGCTGTCTGTGCCGGAGGAGCTGGTGGTCAACCTGAAGGGGGATCCGAAGCGGCGGGATTTGCTCCTGTTGATCCACATCCCTCGGGCGACCCAAGAGTTTCTCGAGGGGGTTGGCGAGGGACGGATCGTTCTGCCGGACTAGGAGGGGCGGATGCAGTTCTACGACATCATCTCGCCGGAGGCGGCTGCGACTTGGAAGCGGATGGCGCGCGAACGCTTGGTCGATCTCATGTCTCCGCCGCCAGGCATGCGTTTGCTTCTCGGCATCCCACCGGGCGGATTCATGGAGCGCGAGGCGGCCGAGGCCATCGTCGCCAAGATGACCGACGAGGAGATCGTCGAAGCCCTGCGTCCGACGCACTGTCCGGAGTGCGGCCAGCCTCTCCCGGGCGAGGATTGACCCCACCCGCCGCGCCGTGAGAGACTGCGGCTCGCATGGCGTCCAATCGTCTGCGGTCCAATCTGTCTCTGATGGCGCGGCCTGCGCCGGCTTTCGTCAATGCGATCTCCCTCGCGGGCGGCGCGACGGTCGAGACGCTGACGGTTCCCGGGAGCGCAGGCGGCGCCACCTACATCGCAATCTTCGGCTACTCAGTCGCTGGGGTCTATGTCCGCGTCGGCTCTGGAGCCGCCGCCTGGACTCCGGGTGATACCACTGACGGCACGGCCTTCTCTCTCACCCCCTCCGCCTACGAAGTCGAGGCTGCCCAGGTGATCTCCTTCCAGTGTGCCGCCGCGGCCATTGTGACGGTGGAGTTCTACCTGGGGGCGCAGAGCAGGGGCTGATGGCCGACGTGGGCGGCGTCCCCTTCTGGAGCCAGCCGCCGGGCGGTGGCTCGGCGGGAAGCGGCGACTTCGTAGGCCCCGGATCCTCCACCGACAACGCGATCGTCCGTTACGACGGCACGACGGGGAAACTCGGGCAGAACAGCATCGTCGTCATCCCCGACGCCGATGCGCTGGCGACTCCGGCCCTGGCGCTCGGAACCGACCCCGACACGGGCGTCTCGTGGGTGGGCGGCGCCAACACCGTCTCGCTCGTGGCTGGCGCCAAGGAAGCCCTGCGGGCCCTGACGGCCGCCAACGCCGTCAACTACGCCACGGTGACTCCGAGCGCGACCGGCACTGGCCTCGCCGCCACGCGCGTGGAGATCGCAGCCGCTGGCTCCGACGCGAACGTGAGCCTCAGCCTGCTCCCCAAGGGCACGAGCAACGCCACGCAATCGCGCATCCTCTTCGGTGCGCTGGGCGGCATCACGCTGTGGGACGACGCGGACTGGCAGCTCGGCAACAACGCCGGCTCCGGCTTCACTCGCTTGCGCTTCAACAACGCATTCGCCCTTTCGGCGCAGACCGCGGACACCTTCGTAGTTCAGGCCAAGGATGGATCATCGTCGTGGCTTGGTGTGCAGCCGGCGTTTCTAAGGACTCAATCCGGTTCGGTGCATGGCTGGTCTTCCGATTCCAGCCCGAACAGCACGGCGGCAGACTCCGGCCTCTCGCGCATTGCAGCCGGAGTGGTCGGTGTGGGGACTGGCGCTGCCGGATCGGCCGCGGGGAAGCTGCTGACCGCCCGCCTGGTCGAAGCCAACACCGCCGGCAGCGGCGCGCCCAACCTCCTCACGGTCAACGAGAACCGGACGCTCCTCACCAATGAGGGGGCGACCGCTGAAAACTACCACACCCTGCCGACCGCGCTGTCGGGGGATGAGCTCACCTTCTACTGCCAGGACACGGACGGCATCCGCGTTGTCGCCAACACCGGGGACACCATTCGCCTCGCTGGCACCGCGAGCGCCGCAGCCGGCTTCGTGCGCAGCTCCACCGCTGGCTCTTGCATCACTCTCGTTGCGATCAACGCCACCGAGTGGGTGGCGACCAGCATCGTGGGGACGTGGACCGTCGATGTCTGAGGCTGCTCCATGGCGGTGACCGTCCGCCGCGGCCTCGAGTACGGCCGGCCGCTCTTGCAGGCGGACCTCGTGCCGATCAACACGGCCGCCCCGGCCGACGTGGCGGTGATCCCCGTTCACGACGAGATGGTCACCCGCGGCTACCGCGTCACCGGCTTTCTCGTCTACAACCCCAGCGGGACGCCGGTCCTGGCGCAACTCTCGCTGCGGAATGCGGCCGCCGGAGCGGGCGATCTTCTCGTCGCCGCAGCGGTCCTGACGGCCCTCGACACCGCCGCGAAGATCCTCTCCATGACCGTCGCCGATGGTGGCAAGCAGACGGCCGCGAACCTCTACGCGAACCTCACCGTGGCGAACGTGGGGGCTGTCACCGTCTCGGTCAAGGTGCTCTACGAGCTTCTCTGAGTGGCAAATGGAAGCGGCATCCTCGGAACAGTCCAGCCCACCGGGAATCCGGGGCAGTTTCTCGCCGCCGACCTCATCTGGCGCGACCCGTGGCCCATCGGCTCGATCTTCTTCGCGGCGGTCGGCACGAATCCGGCAACGCTGCTCGGCTTCGGCACCTGGCAAGCCATCTCCTCGGGCCGCGTGCTCGTCGGACTCGACGCCAGCCAGCAGGAGTTTGACGCGCTCGGCGAGACTGGCGGCGCCAAGACCCACACCCTCACGACGCCCGAGATCCCGGCCCACACCCACGTTCAGGACGCCCACGGGCACACCCAAAACAGCCACACTCACCCCTCGATTCAGGTGCAGGGCGGAACGACCGCGGCGACGACCGGGACGCACATCATGACCTCGACCGCCACGGGCGGCAGCAGCCGCGCCGCGACCTCGCCGGAGCTCGCGAACGCCGCCACCGCAGTCAACCAGACGACCGTGGCGACGAACCAGAACGCGGGCGGGGGCGGGGCCCACAACAACCTCCAGCCCTACCTCGTGGTCGCCATCTGGCAGAGAATGGCGTAGGGGAGACTCAAGTTGCCCAACAAGACCATCTCCGGTTGGACCCAGGTGCCCGTCGTCGCCGCGAATCTTCAGGTGCTCCACTACGAGCGCCTCAACCCCACGGGGAGCGCGTGCAATCTGACCGTCACCTACGAAGTGAAGGACGACACCGGGGCGGTTCGGCTGGTAAAGTCCTACTCGCAGCAGGTCGGCGCGTATCCCGTGGCGGTGGCCACGATCGTCTCCTCGATCAACACGGTCGAGGGGACATAGACCATCGAATCGCAAGGAGAAAAGAGAGATGGCACAGGGAAAGCAAAAGCTGCACATCGGCTCATCGTTTGTGATCCGCATCGAGCCCAACGACAACGGCGGGTTTCGCTTCCACGCCGAGGGCCCCAACGGCGACGGCCGGTTCCTCGAGATCACGGACGGCGGCGGGCACATTCATCTGTCCTGCCCCGGCTCCATCACCATCAACACCGGCCTGCAACTGGACAGCGGAAACCACGCCATCTTCCATCTGGAGTAGCCGGTGACCGACGACGAGCGCCGCGTCCTCCGTCCCGTCGAGCTCGAGCCCGCCGAGGCCGCCTTGGCCTACTTGGCGGTCCTGGCGATCAACGTGCCGGGCGCTCGGGTGAAGGACGCGGCCTCGCTCCTCTCCAAGATCGAGAAGGCGATGGAGCCCGATCCCGTGGTAGCATCCGAGTCAACCTCGCAGGAGTAGCGACATGCCCGAGGATTTCAAGGGTTTCGACGACCAGCCCAACGTGCAAGTCTCCGAGGGCGCCCCCGGCGGCAGCAAGGCGTACCGAAAGCCGAACCGGGCGACCGGCTTCGAGGGCCACTCGGAAAGCAACCTCGCGGACTCCGAGGCGCTCGGCAAGAAGAAGGGCAGCGGCCCGCCGAAGGCGACGCCGAGCGAGAAGCGGAGCTACTAGGCCATGGGTCGCTTCGCGCAGGGCGGGGGCATCGACCCCAACATCATGGCGGCGATCCAGGCGCGCATGCAGCAGGGCGGCGGTGGTCCCGGTGGGATGCCGACGCCCGGAGCCGAGGGCCGCCCGTGGGCTCCGCCGATGGGCACTGGCCCGACGGACGCGATGGAGATGCCGCCGGCCCAGCTCCCGCAGCCCCGCGGCCGGCAGAATCTCTCCGGTGCCACCAGCGCCGGCATCGTCGGCCGCGGTGGCAACCTTCAGCCGCTCGGCGCAGCCGCCCAGCGACGCATGCCGCCCCAGGCCCCTCCGAGCGGGCCGATTTCGGCCCCGGTGCCGCTGACTCCCGACGCTGGCTTCCGTTTCGACATGCCGCCGCAGATGGACACGCCGCCCGGCGTGGGCTCCCCGGACAACCCGCAGGGTCCCGTGTACAGCGCGACCACGAACCAGCCCCAAGTGAATCCGGCGATCATGGACGTGATCGACCGCGTGCGGATGAACTCGGCCGAGCAGCCGATCAGGCCCGCCGGCCCGCAGATCATGCCACCGATGCAGGACAAGGCCGGGAAGCGAGACATCATGGACGGCAAGGGCGGCGGCCGCATGGGCGGCGCGATGCGCCCGCCCGGCCCCGTCGGCAAGCCCCCCATGAAGCCCGGCGGGGGAATCCGGCCTCCTGGTGGCGTCGGCGGTACCGGTGGCGGTGGCGGCGTAAGAGGCGGCGGGATTGGCGGCGCCAGCTTGCCCGGCGGGGGCAGCACGAAACTTCCGCAGCCACCGCCCGGTGGCGGAATCGAGCCGGTGCCCATCGGCAAACCTCCGGTTCCGATGCCGATGCAGGGAGCGCCCGAGGGCCCCGCCTTCGAGGACATGCTGGCGAAGCTCAAGCAGCAGGGCGGCATCGGCGGAACGGCCGTGCGCCCTCAGCGGGGCCGCCGCTTCGCCATGGGCGAACTGCTGCCCGGCCAGGTGGCCCGCTAAGGGCCGCCGCTTGCCGCGCCGTCCAGAAGAGCGCCCCGTCGGCTGGAGCCCCGACTTCGTTCTCGGCTGGCTCAAGGAGCACCCGACGCAGCAGCTCTCCGAGCTGGTGGAGCAGGTCGCTCCCCGCTGCGGGGAAAAGGGAGTCCTGCCGGCCGCCCTCTACGCCGAGTTCACGAGGTGGCGCAGGGACGACCGCGCGTTCTCCCTGGAGTTGAGGCGCCTCACGCTGGAGCGCAAGCCTGCGCCCTCGGGGCCGCACCACAAGAGCCGCGACTTCAAGGATCCCGACTGGCGCCAGAAGTGGGCCGTGGCCTACCTCAAGACGCGCAGCTACGCCAAGGCCGCGGAGGCCGCTGGGCTCGACAAGACCAGCCTGTGGCGAAAGCGCACGGTCGGCCACCCCGAATTCGAGCAGGAGTTCTACGACGTCTGGCGCGGCTGCCTCGAAGCCATCAAGGAGCACTACGAAGACGTGCTCCACTGGGCGCTCGAGGAATCGGAGCTCCAGGGCGACGCGCGCACCGCCGGCAACCTTGCGCTCACCATTCTGGAGCGCGTTGACAAGGCGCGGTGGACGCGGGCCGAGGACCGCAGCGTGACTCTCAACGCGACCCACAACGTCAACGTGCAGGTCGAGCTTTCCGAGGGCGCGCACAAGGCGCTGCGCAATGCGGAGCTGCTCTCGGCGAAGATCGCCGGGGCGCTCGGGTCTGGGGCCCAGGATGTGATCGACGTCACGCCGACGAGGGTGCGCGAGAAGGTGGCGGTGGGCCACGATGCCGCACGTCGTTGACGTCTCGGTAGCCGACAACTACGCCGTCTCCCCGGCGTACCACGGGTTTCAGGCCCGGATCACTCTGCCCGAGGATCTCCAGGGGTACGCGGAGCTGTGGCGGGCGATCGAATCGATTCGTGCGCGGGCGGCGACCGAGAAGGGGGCCTACGCCGACTGGAAGGCGATGATGCGCCTGTGGTCGGCCGGGGACTGGTACTTCCGGCTGATGTTCGTCCTGATGGCCGGGCGGGACGCCTGGAACACCTGGCGCCACGAGCCGCACTTCTGGCACCCGACGCAGATAGAAATCGCCCGCTGGGTCCAGTTCGGGGACCACGACAGCACCTACCTCGTAGCCTCCCGCGGGCTCGGCAAGAGCACGCAACTGACGCTCAACGACCCCATCGGGCAATGCCTGTTGGATCCCAACTTCGGCTCGTTCACCTTCTCGCACACCAGAGAATTTGCCCTCAAGCACCAGGGCGCCAAGCTATCCGAGCTGCGCCACAACGAGCTTCTGAAGGAGATCTGGGACGATCGCTTCTTCGCCGACCCCGACGAGGACGCCATCCTCTTCTCGCTCAAGGAGGGCATCAACTGCAAGCGGGCGACCGCCCGCATGGAGGCGACCTTCGGCGCCTACGCCTTCGTCGATGGCCTGCCGGTGGGGCTCCACCCCGACAAGCGCTACTACGACGACATCGAAGTGGACAAGACCGTCGAGTCCGAAGAGCTGATGGACAAGGTGGTCGATCGTTACGTCGCCTCGCAGGATCTCGCGAGCAGTCGGCGCGAAAAGGCGGTCTGCGGCACCTACTACCACCCCAACGGCCCCATGCGCCGGCTCGAGACGAAGTTTGGCATGAAGCCCGTCGTCTGGCCGTGCGAGGATTTGAAGGACCGGCCGGCGGACCCGAAAGATGCCGGGCCCGGGAAGGGCCGGCCCATCAACGGCTTCACCGCCGCCGAGTTGCACAAGCTCGTGAAGGACAAGGGCGGGGTGCATAACGCTCTCGCCCTGCGCTCCTACGGCCGGCAGAATCTCTGCGATCCGCTGGCTGGAGAGCAGGCGAAGCTCGACAAAGACTTCGTGCAGCGCTACGACTACAGCCAGGTTCTCTCGATCGGCGGCCGCTGCAACATCTACATCACGCAAGACCCCTCGCCGGGCATCAACGATCCGACGTGGACGTGGGTCTGGGGGCTCCACCCGGACGGCAACTTCTACTGGCTCGACGGCTTCCGAGCCCGCATGTCTCCCGCCCGGCGGAAGGCGGAAACCTACCTGCTGGCCTTGAAGTGGAACGGCATCGGGAACCTGATCGAGATCCGGATTGAGAGCTTCGGAAACACGACGTACGCCGACGAGCAGTCGGAGTACAACCAGCAGCAGGGCATGGGAATCCCCGTCGTCCGCTGCGCCGACAACAAGCAGAACAAGCGAGACAGGGAGTATGAGGCGTGGCAGCCCCCGCTCTACGGCGGGCTCTTGCGCTTCCCGGCCTCGATGTGGCGCGAGGATGAGTTCCAGAAGCCTGTCGATCTGGTAGGCTACTTCCTGGACTTCGAGCTGGGAATGTACCCGCAATCAGCAACCGACGACGGCCTTGACGGTGGCGGGCTCTTGTGGGCGCGTGCTGGCATCGCTGAGCCTCTCCAGTGGCCGCAGCCTCCACGGCCGCCTCGCCGATACGAGGATTTGCCCATGCACGACGGGGAGCCGGCGCCCTTGGCCAGCGGGATTCTATGAAGATCACCATTCGCAAGGCGGACTTGCGGTTTAGGGCCTTTCGTTCCTCTGGGCCCGGCGGCCAAAACCGCAACAAAGTCTTCTCCGCCATTGAGGTCACGCATCTCCCCACCGGCCTCAAAGCTACGGCATGCCGAGAGCGCTCGCAGTATCAGAACAAGAAGGCGGCACTCCGGGTGCTGGTGGCGAGAATTTACGCCCACTACGAGACGCCCACCGAGCGCTTCCGCGCCCCGGAGACGAGGGTCCGCAACTATCACGAGCCTGACAACCGGGTAACGATCTGCGCCTCCGGTGAGCAATTCTCTTACCGAAACACCATTGGCAAGGGCGACCTCGGGCCACTAATCGAAGCCAGCGCCCGGGCGGCTGGGGGATAGCCGAGATGCCTACCATCGGCGGCGTCACCCCTCCCGGCGAAGGCGGCATCGGGGCCAGCAATCAGTCCGGCATCGAGATCCTCGAGTGGATCGAGGGCGAGGAGACGGCGAAGCACCTCAACCGGCGCCTCTCGCAGTCGGCCGACCTCTGCCGTGACCGCTGGCTCAACGCCCAGGAGAATCACCGCTTCGTCTCCCCGACACCGGGGGCGCAGTGGCACAAGACGGAGTGGGACGAGCGGCAGCGCGACGGCCGGCCGACGTGGACGATCAACGACGTGGCGCTGGCGGTTCACGCGCTCGCCGGGCAGGAGATCACCGGCCGCTTCCGGCGCAGCTTCAAGGGCCGGGGCGACGATGGCTCCCCCCTCGTGGCCGAGGCCCTGAACATTGTCGATGCCGTGGTCCGCGAGCTCGCCCACGCG
>Ga0209382_10005521_pt1 | contig 16451 bp, 15 predicted proteins | sample SoiMetdeltSBSDD5_FD_187599 | JGI IMG/M metagenome (GOLD analysis project Ga0209382, IMG submission 187599) | Bulk soil microbial communities from a Populus tree surrounding site in Tennessee, USA - Soil MetaG P. deltoides SBSDD5 (SPAdes) (version 2) | ecosystem: Environmental > Terrestrial >...
CCTTGTGGAATCGTCCGTTGCCGGAAAAGTGTCCTGATTGCGGCGCGCCGTTCCTGGTCGAGAAGATTACGAAGCGCCACGGCCGCCAGCTGATTTGCAACAACGAAGAGTGCGATTACTCGCGGTCCGAGGAATTAGCGACAGCGTAGCGTCCGGCTTTAGCCGGACCACTTACCAATGGTCACCATCATTGGCGGCGGTCTTGCCGGAAGCGAGGCGGCCTGGCAGGCGGCTTCGCTCGGCGTCGACGTCACCCTCCACGAAATGCGGCCGGTCCGGGCGACGGCGGTTCACAAAACCGACGGGCTGGCGGAGCTCGTTTGCAGCAACTCGTTTCGGGGCGACAAGCTCGATAACGCCGTCGGCCTGTTGAAGGAGGAGATGCGCCGGCTGGGCTCGTTGATCATGCGAGCAGCTGACGCGTCGCGCGTACCGGCGGGCGCGGCCCTCGCTGTCGATCGCGTGCATTTTTCCGACGTCGTCACGCAGGCCATCACCACCCATCCGCGTATCCGCGTCGTGCGCGAGGAAATCGCGCGGCTTCCGTCCGGGCTCGATCCGTTGATTGTCGCGACCGGGCCACTGACGTCCGACTCGTTGTCACGCGACATCGCCGCGCTCGTTGGCGCAGACCATCTCTACTTCTACGATGCGATTAGTCCGATCGTCCTGGCCGAATCCATCGACATGTCGAAGGTGTTTCGCGCGTCGCGGTGGTCGCGAAGTTTGCGCCCGGACGTGACAAAGGGGGACGCCAGTTGCGGCGTGGATGACGGGGAAGGAGATTATCTGAACTGTCCGATGGACGCCGAAGCGTACGCGCGTTTTCATGAAGCCCTGATGACGGCAGAGAAAGCGTCGCTCCACGAATTCGATGCGGCCAAGTTCTTCGAGGGGTGTCTGCCGATTGAAGTCATGGCGGCTCGAGGTGTCGATACCTTGCGCTTTGGTCCGATGAAGCCGGTCGGCCTCGTCGATCTGCGCACCGGCCGCGAGCCCTATGCCGCCGTGCAGCTGCGGCAGGACAATCTGGCCGGCGATCACTTCAGCCTCGTTGGCTTCCAGACGCAGATGAAGTGGGGCGAACAAGCGCGAGTGCTGCGGATGATCCCAGGATTGGAGAACGCTGAGTTCGTGCGCTTCGGCATGATCCACCGCAACACCTACATCAATGGTCCGACAGTGTTGCGCGAAACGTGGCAGATGAAAGCGCGCGACGATTTGTTCTTTGCCGGGCAGATTTCAGGTGTTGAGGGCTACGTCGAGTCCGCCGCATCGGGGCTGATTGCCGGGCGCAATGCTGCGGCGCGAGCGCTCGGTGAGCCGCTGCGCGTGCCGCCGCGCACGACCGCAATTGGCGCGTTGGCTTACTACGTTTCACACGCGGATCCGCGGCATTATCAGCCAACGAACATCACATTCGGGATCATGCCGCCCGTCGACGATCGACGGTTGCCGCGCCGCACCGCACCGGACGGCCGCAAGATGAGCCGAAAGGAATGCCGCAAGCTCACACTGTCGGAACGCGCGCTCGCCGATCTCGAACAGTGGACGAGCGCCGGCATGCGTGACGCGCAGGCGGCCACCCCATGAAGGCTGCACTCGACGAATTTCTGGAGCATCTCAGGCTGAACGAAAACGCCTCCGTTCACACCGTTCGCGCGTACGAGAGCGACCTGACGCAGTTCCTGGTGTTCCTCTCTGGAAGGCTGGGACGAAAGAGGGCGGATCTCGCGCCGGCCGATTTTGATCACGTTCACGTGCGCGAGTTCATGAGCGAGTTGCACAAACGCGGCAACTCGCGCTCGTCCGCGGCGCGCAAGCTGGCCGCCATTCGAACGTTCGGCCGGTATCTGCGTCGCGAGGGCATTCTCGATGGCGATCCCGCCGCGCTGGTTGGGACTCCGAAGCGCGAGCTGCGCCTGCCGGCGCACCTCGCTGAAGGAGAAATGGCCCGGCTGCTTGAGATGCCGGATCCGTCACATCCGCTCGGCCGGCGTGACCGGGCGATCCTCGAACTGTTCTACGCGTCCGGGCTGCGCCTGAGTGAATTAGTCGGGCTCGACGTGGACGACGTCAACTTGAACAGCCGGATGGTGCGGGTGCTGGGCAAAGGCGGGAAGCAGCGGATTGTGCCCTTCAACACGAGTGCAGAAACTGCGATCCGCGCCTGGCTGAAAGACGGTTGGAACGCCGGTTGGGGTCAGACCCCGGTCGTCGATTTACGTACTAGGTGGGGTCAGACCCCAGCAGGTCGGCGTAGCCGAACGCCGTTGTTTCTGAACTATCAGGGAGGGCGCCTGTCCACGCGCAGCGTGGACCGGCTCGTGAGGAAATACGTCGCTGCGTGCAGCGCGCGGTTCGGCATCAGCCCGCACGCGCTCCGGCACTCGTTCGCGACGCATCTGCTCGAACGTGGCGCAGATCTGCGCGCTATTCAGGAGCTGCTCGGCCACGCGCGCCTGAGCACCACGCAACGCTACACGCACGTCAACGCGGCACAGTTGATGGAGGCGTACAAGAAGGCGCACCCGAAAGCCTGATGTCCGCCGCTGCTCGCGGCCCCCCGGTTACTAAGAAGCCATCGACTCGACCATCGGCCTGCGCCCACGCGCGTAGTCGATGCCGAGCGTCTTGATCTTATAGTTCATGACCCGCGGGCTGATCGAGAGCAGCTCCGCGGCGTCCTTCTGCACCCAGTTCGACATCTTCAGCGCTTCAATCAGCGCCTGCCGCTCGATCTCCTCGAGCGCGATGCCGGTCGGCGGAATCTTGACGACTGGGCTGATGTCGCCCGACGGCTGGCTGGTCGAGAGCTCGCCAAGCCGCAGGTCCATGCTGCTGAGCAGCGGTCCCTCGGTGAGCAGCACCGCGCGCTCGATGGCGTTCTCAAGCTCGCGGATGTTCCCCGGCCAGTTGTAGCGCATCAGCAGCTTGTGGGCATCTGGCGACAGCCCGTCGAGCCGCTTCTTCAGCTCGCCCGAGAACCGGCGCAGGAAGAACATCGCGAGTTGCTGGATGTCGTCCTTCCGTTCCCGCAGCGGCGGCATGTCAATCGACACGACATTGAGTCGATAGTAGAGGTCCTCGCGGAACAGACCGTTGGCCACCATCTGCGGCAGGTTCCGGTTGGTCGCGGCAATCACGCGCACGTCGACGCGCAGCGTCCGCGTGCCGCCGAGGCGCTCGAACTCGTGCTCCTGGAGCACGCGCAGAATCTTCGCCTGCGTGTTGGCGCTCATGTCGCCAACTTCGTCGAGGAACAACGTGCCGCCATCGGCCTGCTCGAACCGGCCGACGCGCTGCTTGTCGGCGCCGGTGAATGCGCCTTTTTCGTGGCCGAACAACTCCGATTCCAGCAGGTTCTCCTGAAGCGCGGCGCAATTCACCTTGACGAAGTTACGTCCCGAACGGAGCGAATTGTGGTGGATCGCACCGGCGATGAGTTCCTTGCCGGTCCCCGTTTCGCCGCGAATCAGCACCGTCGTGTTGCTCTTCGCGACCTTCTTCACGATCGAGAGCACCGACTGCAGCGCGCCGCTCGCGCCGACGATCCGGTCGAAGTCGTAGATGTCCTGCTGCGTATGCCGGAGGTACTCGATCTCGTGCTTGAGGCGGCGGTGCTCGATGGCCTTCTCGACCTTGAGCTCCATCTCCTCGATCTCGAAGGGCTTCTGCACGTAGTCGAATGCACCGATCTTCATCGCTTCGACCGCGGTGTGCACCGACCCGAACGCGGTCATCAGGATGACGGCGGTCGTCGGATGTAGCGACTTGGCGGTCCTCAGCACGTCGAGGCCGTCGCTGCCGCCCATCTTCAAGTCGCTCAGCACGACGTCGTACTGTCCTTCGTGGAGCTTCTCGATTGCTACGTTTCCGTTTGGCGCTTCATCGACTTCGTGATGAGCGTCCGACAGGGCGCGGACAATGCCGCGCCGCAGCGAATCGTGATCATCTGCCACCAGAATCCGACCCATTGCTCAGCCTTTCTGCTCGAAACCTTGCACCCCAGCCGATTTATCGAAACAACTGCTGATTACTCGACACCGGTAACGTCACCCGAAACTGCGTGCCTCCTCCAGGAGGCGCGTTCATATCGATCCGTCCATCGTGCGCGTTGATGATCTTTCGAACGATCGCCAATCCAAGGCCCGTCCCCTGCGGCTTGGTCGTGAAGAACGGGCTGAACACCCGGTCCACCACATCCGGCGGCACCCCCGGCCCGTCGTCGACCACATCGACTTGGACCATGGGACCGCTGACCGCGTCGCCGCCAACCGGCGGATCTTCTTCCGGCAGTTCGGTCGCGCCGATCCGCACGTTGCCCCTGCCATTCATGGCTTCGAACGCGTTGATCAGCAGATTCGTGAACAGTTGTCGGAGCTGGTGCGGATCGCCCTGGATCGTGGCGAGATCCGACGGCACGGAGACATCGACTCGCACGTTGCCGCGCGGCGCGTGGCCTTCGGCTAACGCGATCGCATCCGTGATGACGTCAGCCAGGGACATGCGCTCGACCTGCAGCCGAATCGGCCGCACGAACTCGAGCACCTCGAGGACGATGGCGTTGGCCATCTTGGCTTCTTTGATGATGTCCCCGAGGATCGACTGCGCGTCAGTGGAGTCTGGAAGCTGGCGCTTGAGGATGCCGGCCATGACTTCGATGCCGGCGAGCGGGTTCTTGACCTCGTGCGCGATCGCGGCCGCCATCTCGCCGAGCGCCGCCAGTCGATCGCGCAGGCGTTCGCGCTCTTCGAGCTGTTCGACGCGGGTGAGGTCCTTGAAGAAGAGCGCCGCGCCGGTGACCCGGCCGCGCGCGTCCTGGACCTGCGAGATGGTGTACCCGATCACCTTGTTGCTGCTCTTGAGCCGAAGCTCCGCCCGGTTCGGGAGATGCGTCAGCTCGAAGGCGCTGCCGATGATGCGGGCGACTTCGGGCTGGTCTTGAAGCACCCCGGTAAACGGCCGCCCGATGTCGGATTGGCGCTGCGGAAGCCCGAGAATGCGGTAGGCGACGTCGTTCATGACCGCCACCCGGCCATCGACGGTCACGGCCAGAACGCCATTCCGAAGGCTCCAGACAAGGTCGCGGTAAAACTCATCCGTTGCGACGGTGCGGACGGACGCGACTGAGGCTGCCTTCGATTTGCGTGACTTGGCCGCGGCCTTCGGGCGGGCGTCGACGGGCCGCTGCTCGGCGCGTGAGTTGCGCGTAGGCACAGAATCGGTGGCGGGACCCTCTCCGGACAACAGGTCCTCGGCCGGCAATATTGTAATCGCGCGATCCTGGTCAGCCAAGCTCATTTCCATGTTGCAGTTACGGCGCTGCCGCGCCTTCGTCTTTCTGTCCGGGAAGCCGCAACGAGCCCCGGGGACGCACTTCTCCTGAGTCGGAGAGCGCAGGGGCAAACCGTATGCCCCGGCCACAAACAGTCGAGGCGACGAATTCCTTGGGAAATTGACTGGCTTGGCGGGGATTACACGGCTGGGGCGAGTTACAAATCTGACCAGTGCTTACAATTCTGTCTGCAGTGCTTCCCACTGATTCATGAGATCTCCCACTTCCCACATCAACATTTGGTGTTTGCTGATCAAGGGTTGGGCAGCGTCGCGATCGTCGTAGAATCCGGGCGCCGACATCGACACCTCGATCTGACGGATAGCCTCCTCCCGCTCGGCGATGCGCGCCTCGAGATCGGCAATCCTCTTCTTGAGGCCGTCCGACGCTTTCTTGACCTTCCGGGCCTCCGCCTCGCGTTTTCTGCGATCTTCGTAGCTCTCAGCCTGGGGGTCGCGGCTAGGGGTCTTGGTTGGGGTCTGACCCCGAGGGGTGTGTAAATCGACGGCTGGGGTCTGACCCCGGTCCGACGCCTCCCGCTGTTTCTTGCTCCAGAGCCATTCTTCGTAGTTGCCCGGATACAGGAGCGCGTCGCCGCCACCGATTTCGATCACCTTCGTGGCGAGCTTGTCGACGAAGTACCGATCGTGCGAGACGAAGATCAGCGTGCCGCCGAAGTCCTCGAGCGCCTCGAGCAGCACGTCTTTCGAATCGAGATCCAGATGGTTCGTCGGTTCGTCCAGCAGCAGCGTGTTGGACGGCCGAAGCAGCATACGCGCGACCGCCAATCGCGTCCGCTCGCCGCCCGACAGCACCCGCACCGGCTTCTCCACATCGTCACCAGAAAACAGGAAGCCGCCAAGGATGTTGCGGATGTGCGGCACCATATGGATCGGCGAATCGCCAGCCAGTGTTTGGTACACGGTCTTCGTCGGATCCAGCCGCGTGGCTTCGTCCTGCGCGAAGTACTGCATGACGACCTGGTGCCCTTCGGTTCGCGTGCCGCGATCCGGCTGCTCGACTCCTGACAGCATCCGCATCAGCGTGGACTTGCCGACGCCGTTCGGACCGATCAACGCGATGCGATCGCCACGCTCGATGTGAACGTTGATCTGGTTGAACACCCGCACCGGCCCGTAGGCCTTGGACACGTCCTTCAAATCGAGCACCGTGCGGCCGCTCTTCGCGCACGCCGGAAACGTGAAGCGCACGCGCTTCCGCTCCGGTGGAATCTCGATGGGCACGATCTTGTCGAGCATCTTGATTCGGCTCTGGACTTGGGCGGCTTTCGTGGCTTGGTACCGGAACCGATCGATGAACGCCTTCATCCGCGCGATCTCGTCATCCTGGTCGCGCTTCTGCTGGCGCAGCCGCTCCATGCGCTCGTCACGCGTGCGCAGATAGCTGCTGTAGTTGCCGGGATAGTCGGTCAGCGTCCGAAGGCCGATATCGGTGATGCGCGTGACGACGGCGTCCAGGAAGAAGCGGTCGTGCGACACGAGGATGACGGCGTGCGGGTACTCGGACAAATACTCCTCGAGCCAATTCCGCGCGTCGAGATCGAGATGGTTGGTCGGCTCGTCGAGCAGCAAGAGGCCGGGTCGGCCGAGCAGCAGCTTGGCGAGCGCAATTCGCATCTGCCAGCCGCCGGAGAACGTCTCGGTTGGCCTGTCCATGTCCTCTTTGGAGAAGCCGAGCCCGCGCAGCACGGTGTGGATCTTCAGATCGACGCTGAACCCCTCGAGCCTGCGGAAGCTGTCCTGGAGTTCACCATACCTGCTGAGCATTTCACCATGCGCGGTTTCGGGCACGGAGTCATCCGCCAGACGTTCCTCGAGCGATTGGATCTCCGCGCGCATGTCCAGCAGCGACTTGAACGCCTGACCGGCCTCGTCCAGAAGCGTGCGTCCGCTGTGATGCAGTCCATCCTGGGGCAGGTAGCCGATGGTGAGCCCGCTTGGTTTGACGACCAGACCGCTGTCGGGCTCTTCGAGGCTTCCCAGCATCTTCAGCAACGTCGTCTTGCCAGCACCGTTCGGGCCGCTCAGGCCGACGCGTTCACGATCGTCGATCTGCCAGCTGACCGAGTCGAGCAGCACACGATCGCCAAACGATTTACTGAGAGATGCGAGCTGGATCATGGTCCGGCGTTATCGGCGCAGGTAAACATTCCACTCTAGCACACCGATTTGTGGAACTCTAAAGGACACTAATGACTGTGAGAACGGGAGGAACGAGCCTGGATTATTCGCCGAGGGCCTTCGCTGCGGTGGCGAGAACGCGCGGCACGCGGAACGGCTTGGTCAAGTATCCGGAGACGCCGAGATTCACGGCCTCGATGGCACTGGCTTCGGTTGAAAAGCCGGTGATGATGACGACCGGGATATCCGGCTTGAGCCGTCGCGCCTCGCGAATCACGGTGAGCCCGTCGATCCCGGGCATCTTCAGGTCAGTGATGAGGAGATCGTAGGGGATCATCCGCAGGCGTTCGAGCGCATGGCGTCCGTCCTGAGCCAAATCCACGTCATATTCGGCGAGCGCCAGCGTCTTCGACAGCAAATCGCGAATCGCCGCCTCATCGTCTACGACGAGCACGCGTGGACGTCCGGCGGGGGACCCCAGTGCTTTGGGTGCCGGCGCGGCGGCCGTTCTGGACTGGCGTGGGCGCTGGCTCTCGAGCCAGCCGTCGATGTCGCGCTTGCGGAAGCGCCATTGGCGGCCGACGCGAACCGCGGGGATCTTGCCCGCCTTGATCAGCCGGTAGACCGTGCGGAGGTTGACCTGAAGGTATTCCAATACCTCTTCAGTCGTGAGAAACCCCTCGTCAGCCATTTCTATGGAACTTTACCAGACATAGACGGACAGTAGAAGGGGGTCAGACCCCGCCCGCCGCGGGTAGCTCGATCGTGAACACGGCGCCCCCGTCCGGGCCGTTCGTCGCCTGAATCGTCCCGCCATGCTCGTTGATGACGCCGTACGTCAGCGTCAGCCCCAACCCCGTCCCCTGACCGACGTCCTTGGTCGTGAAGAACGGATCGAAGATGCGCGGCAGGATGCTGGCCGCGATGCCGGGCCCGCTGTCCTGGATGGTGATGCGCACACTCTCGCGGCTGGGCGACGATGTGGCAATGCGGATGGTGCCGGACTGACCGGTGTACTTGATCGCGTGCTCGGCGTTGACGAGGATGTTCGTGAACGCCTGTTGCAGCAGCAGCTGATCGCCGACGACAGGCGGCAGATTCTCGCTAGACTCACGCACGACGTCGATGTTCGCGCTCGCCAGCGACGATCGCCGCGTCGTCAGCGCTCGCGTGATGACGCGGTCCACGCGCAACTTTCGCCGCGTGATCCGCTGCGATCCCGAGAACGTGAGCAGGTTGCGCACGATCTGCGCCGCGCGATCCGCCTCGTTGTAAATCAGCTTCAGCTCTTTCCGCAATCGTTGGCGGCCTTCGGCCATCGGCCCGTCTTTGTCTTTCGGCGCGGTCCACAAGAGCAGCTCGAGATGTCCCAGCGCGCCTTGCAGCGGGTTGTTGATCTCGTGCGCAATGCCAGCCACGAATTGGCCAAGCGACGCGAGCTTCTCCGATTGCGCGAGCCGCGCGCGCAAGGCATTCTGTTCGGCTTCGAGCGCCGTTTGACGCGTGATATCTCGCGCCACCAGCACGGTTCCGATCGGCTCGCCATCTTCATTGATCAACGGCGTCGCCGTGATGTGAAAGATCCCGCCAAGACGCGCGTGCTCGATCGTCCGGGCGCGCGCTGCGTCGTGCGATGCGCCGCCGGCTTCCGTGTCGGCCGCCCATCGCGCCAAATCGGCCCCGACGAGATCCGAGAGCTGCCGCTCGAGGAGATCGGATCGCGCTTGCCCCATCCGCATCGCAAAGGCATCGTTCATCTGCACCACGCGCTGCGCTTGATCGGTCACGATGACCAGATCGACGAGCGAGTTGAACGTGTCTTCGAGCAGCCGCCGCTGCAGCAGCATCTCTTCGAGCAGCAGCACGTTCTCGATCCCGACGGACAGCTGTCGCGTTAAATCGCTGGCGATATCGAGCTGCTGGTGCGGGTCTGGATCGCCCGCGAGCGTGCCCTCGATGACGAGCGTGCCGAGCGCGCGCCGCCAGCCGCGCAGCGGACCAATCAGCGTGGGATGCGGTTGATCGTCGAGAATCTGCGGCCGATCGAGGCGGAGGCCGCGGGCGGCGGGCGCCTTGGGATCGGTGCTCGCGACCCGAGACCCGAGTGCGCGGTAGGCCGCATCGGAAGATGCCGCGAGCAGCAGTTCGCGCGCGCGGCGATCGTGAAGCCAGACCGAACTCCGCCGTGCCCCGACCTCCTGGTTGAAGGCGTCCAGCACACGATCGAGCGCTGGTCCGAGCCCATGGCTCGTGGTAACACCGCGCCAGAACGTGCGGGAGAGGTCCCGAAACGGGCGCTGTCCGGCCCGATCCGGCGGAGCCGGCTTCTGACGTTTCGGTGAAACCATCCGTAGGCGGACGCATTCTAAGGTGTTGAAGGCAAAAGGTAAAATGGATCCAGACCGCCGTTCCCTGCCCGGCGTCTAACATTTTGAACGGCAGCGGTTTCTGGTACCTGGATCCGCCGGATCCGCCCAAATGATGAGCGACGAGGAGTTGGTCGCCCGCTCGCGCGGCGGCGACCTCGACAGCTTCAACCAGCTGGTGCTGCGCTGGGAGAGGCCAATCTATGCCTTGGCGTACCGAGTGATCGGGCGGGAGGAAGATGCCCGCGACGTCGCCCAGGAAACCTTCCTTCGCGCCTTCCGAGCGCTTGGCGGCTTCAAAGGCCAGGCAAAGTTCTCGTCCTGGCTCTACCGCATCACGCTGAATCTTTGCCGCGACTGGATTCGGCGCGAGCGCCGCACGCCCATCGCACAGGCGCCGGAAGGCGTCGATTTGGTTGACCTGGCGGGCGAAGCGACCCCGGCGGAGTCCATAGAGGATCTGGTTTCGCGCAAGCAGCTGAGCGAAGCGGTCGCGAAGGCCATGGCGCTGCTGCCCGACGAGCAACGCACGGCGATTATCTTGAAGGAGTACCACGGCCTGACGTTCCAGGAGATTGCGGACTTGCTCGATTGCCCGCTGAGTACCGTGAAGACGCGGTTGTATCAGGGCCTCACCGTGCTGCGACGGCATCTCCATCGCGCCGACGAGGGGCTCGCCCGTCCGCGTCCGGCGGATTCGCTCGGCCAGGCAATTCGATCAATAAACTAGGCGATGGATGACACGGATGACGCAGAAGCATTCGTGAACTAGATAACGACGACACGACAATGTGCGAAACAGAACTGCTCATCGATTATCTCTATGGCGAACTGGCGCCTGACGAGCGCCACAAGTTCGACCTGCACCTGAAGTCCTGCGCGGACTGCCGGCGCGAGATCGACGGCATGCGCGCAACGCGTACAACGCTGCAGTCGTGGGCGCCCTCCGAGCCGGATCTCAGCTTCGAGGTCGTCCGCGCGCCGCAGCGCAGCGAATCGAGGAAGTGGTGGGGGTTATCCCCGGCGTGGGGACTCGCCGCCGCCATGCTCGTCGGCGCGGTCTCGGCGGCGATTGCCAACGTGGAAGTGACGATCGGCGGTAGCGGACTCACCGTCAAGAGCGGATGGAATCGCAACGCCGTCGCGCAGGTCCAGGAATCGACGACCTCGGACGACGCGGCAGCGCTGCGGCGCGAGATCGTGGCGCTATCCGATCGCCTCGCGCGCGCGGAGGGTCTCCTCGGGCAGCAGGACACAACAAACGTTACCGCCACCGATCCCGTCCCCGGCCGGATGACGGACGCCGAAATCGCGCGTTTCGTCCGCCACATGATCAATCAGAGCGAGGAACGCCAACAAACCGTGCTCGCGCGTCAGATCCTGCAGATCAACCGCGACCAGGAGACCGCGCGACGGACCGACTTCGACCGCCTCGGTCGCGGCATGGTTGAAATCCAGCGCACCGCCGTTGAAACGTTCCAACGGCAGAAGGCGATCGAGGATCACCTGCTGCGTGTGGGGTTGCAGCGGTAAAACGATTGACTAACGACTAGCGACTGACTAGCGACTAACGACTGACTAGCGACTAACGACTAACGACCAGCGACTATCTGAGGTGAGATCGTGACTAAGGGGAATGTTCTTCGCATGTCGGTTGGGGTCGCGGCCGTGCTGCTCACGGCGCCATGGCTGGCTGCCGCACAGGGACGCGATCCGGAAGCGCAGAAACGCCGCAACCACGTTCGCATCATGGAAGGCGTGCTGGTGCAAGCCGTCAGGCTCGGCGCGGAGGAAGTCAGCAAGGAGCTGGCACGATTCGAGCCGACCGGCGTCACAGTGCTGAGCGGCATGCCGCGCGCACGTGGCTTCGTGCTGGACGGCCACGGCATCTTCTTCGATGTCGAGATTCCCGACATGAACCAGAGCGTGGTCTGGTCGGTGATGGTGGTGCAGCGTGAACGCCAGATGGGCAATGCCGTGGAGACGCTGCGCACTGCGCTCAAGGGCCTGCCCGAGGGCCCGTCATCGCAGCAGGCCCAGGTCGCGCTTGCGGCGGTTGAAAAATCTGTTGCGCCGTTCCCGCCTAAGGTGTCGAACACGCCTGACCCTGGACAGCTGCCGGATCCCAACGTGCTCTACACCGAGACCGTCAAGGAAAAGCTGGTCGAGGTGATGCTCGACCATAGCCTGCAGATGAATCTCGGTCCGGATGAGTGGCTGACCGTGGCCGCTCGAGACAGCGAGGGCCCGCTTTCGCCAGCCGGATTGTCAGATGCCATCACGATCACGCTGCGTGTGAAGGGGAGCGATCTCTCCATCTACCAGTCGGACCCAACCCGCCGGAATGAGATCCGGGAAAAAGTGAAATCCGACGCGCGCGTGTTCTGATCTACAATCCCCGGATGCTTCGGAATCTGCTGCCGGTTCTGGCGATCGCGCTGGCGCTTCTGTCGGCGTCCTGCGGTCGAGAGATCGATTTCAAGCAGGTCCTCCAAATCACGGATCTGAGCGGTGGCTGGTTCGACGCCGGGATCGTCGATGGCAAGAACAAGCTGGTGCCGAGCATGTCGTTCCGGATTCGCAAGCCGGCCGACGTGACCCTCAACACGGTCTCGCTGAACGTCATCTTCAAACGCGTCTCACCGGACAAGAAAACCGAAGAAGATCTCGACGAAGTGTTCCTGCAGAAGGTCGAGTTCTCGGAAGGGCCCCAAACGCCTCTGCTCACCGTTCGCCCCCAGCATGGATACACGGGGGACGCGCCGCAAACGCGCGCGCAGATTCTCGAGCATAGCCAGTTCTGGGATTGTCGAGCAGTGGTGTTCGCGAAGCAGAGTTCGACCACGTGGGTCGAGCTCATTCGATACGACATTCCGCGCGTGCTGATCACGAAGTAGCGCCACACCAATATCCAGTGGCGCAACCCAAACGCACCCCCGTCGCCCCGCCGCAACCGGCAGAACCGTCCCAACTGGTACGTCGTCTTGGCCCGCTCGACGCGGCGGCGATCATCGTGTCGAACGTGATCGGCGGCGGCATCTTGTTCACGCCGCCACAAGTCGCGGCCGCGGTTCCTAATCCGTATCTTTTTCTCGGAACCTGGGTCGCCGGCGGACTTCTGGCGTTCGCGGGCGCGATGGCCTATGCCGAGCTTGCAGCGCTTCGTCCAAAGGCAGGCGGTGAGTATGTGTACTTGCGCGCCGCGTTTGGAAAGCTTGCCGCATTTCTGACTGGTTGGACGTCGTTCGTCGCCGGGTTCTCGGGCGCGATCGCGGCCAGCGCCGTGGTGCTCGCGTTCTACGTGGGCAGGTTCGTTCCGGCGGCCAACGACGCGACGCCGTTGTTCGTGATCCCGCTGCCGCTCGTGCCGTTGACCTTTTCGCGTCAGTCAATCGTCGCCCTGGCTGCCATCTTCCTGATGGCGTGGATTCACTTGCGCGGCGTCGGTCCAGGACGGCTGGTGATGAACGTGCTCGCCGGACTCAAGGTTTCGGCGCTGCTCATCTTCATCGCCTTGGGCTTCACGCTGGGTGCGGGATCCAGCGCCAACCTCGTGCAAAGCGCTGGCCCGGCGAGCGGGGGAGCATGGCTCCTGGCGCTCATTCCGGTCATGTTCACCTACGCTGGCTGGAACGCAGCCGCGTACGTCGCGGAGGAGATTCACGAACCTGGCCGCAACGTGCCTCGCGCCCTGGCGCTCGGCACGCTCGCGGTCGTGGCAATCTACTTCCTCCTCAACTTGCTGTTCCTCTACGTGCTGCCAGTCGATGCGCTTGCGAAGGTGCAGGGCAGCGTGCTCGACGTCATTGCCGATCGCCTCTTGGGCGTCCGCGCTGGCGACATCATGGGTATTGTCTCGATCGTCAGCATCGCCGCCAGCATCAGTGCGATGACGTTCGCGGGTCCGCGCGTGTACTACGCAATGGCACGCGACGGCCTCTTCTTCCGCGGTGCTGGCCAGGTGCACCCCACTTATCAGACGCCCGCGGCGTCGATCATCGCGCAGGCCGTGTGGAGCGGATTGCTCGTGCTGTCTGGCGGTGCCAATGCGTTGACGACCTACACAGGTTTCGCGGTCGTGCTGTTTGCTGGATTCGCCGTGCTGTCGCTCTTCGTGCTCCGCCAGCGGGAACCTCATGCGCCGCGCCCGTTCCGCGCCTGGGGTTATCCACTGGCACCGGCGATCTTCACGGTGGCAAGCCTGGCGATCGTGTCGAACGCGCTCTGGAACGATCTGATCGTCCCGATCCAGACTGGAGCGGCGTGGGGTCCGTCAGCGGTCGGCCTGATCATCATTGGACTCGGCATCCCGCTCTTCTACTTCTTCAACTCGCGTAAGTAGTCCGCCTCTCCAGGGCTGACCGCAATTCACGAGTTCTATCTCCAGTGCGCCTCCGCATCAGGCTGCTCGTCGCGGAGCAGCACCCACAGCGTCAGCAAGGCCAACGCGCCGTCCGACGCGGCAAACAGCAGAAACGACGACGGCGATCCTCTGAGGAAGTAGTCGAGCAGGAACGCGACTGCGCCCGCTCCTTTCAAGAACGGTCCCATGATCCACATGTAACCGCGATATCGCTCTGGATCGCGCCACGGAAGGTAGTACCCGAGTCCAACAGCTATCAGAAAGAGGCCATTCAGGTCGGAAAAGATTCGTGGAGTGGCAGGAGCGACGCCGAAGAGCGACCCGAGCGAGTCAGCGGCCAGCAGTAAAAAGGCCCCTACGACGAAGTCGTAGAGGCCCGAGAGTGCTGCGACGAACGACACCATACGGCCGCGATTCTACCGTTACCGGGCAGGCCCGCGGCCGTGTCGATTACTGAATGCGCTTCATCTCGCCTTTGTAGGTGACCGTTTCACCCGGCGTGATCAGCACTTCGAACTCCAGCGGCTGGAACCCGTCGGCCTTGAGCTCGACGCGATGGCCGCCCGACTCGAGGCCAAGCTTCTGGAAGGCGCCATCGAAGCTGTCCACGACGCCGACGTAGTGCCCATCGACGTAAACCTGCGCTTCTTTCGGATTGATCTTCAACCGCAGGTTGCCCTCTACGTTATAGCCCTGGCTGACCGAGTATCCGCCGCCGCCACCATATCCTGCCCCGCCGCCGTAGCCGTAGCCGCCGCCATACCCGTAGCCGTAGCCGCAACCCCATCCCCAGCCGCCGCAGTACCACGGGTCGTAGAAGAGATAGCCGAGGCCGTAGCCGTAGCCCGGTCCCCAGAAGCCCCACGGGTAGTACGGATAGCTTGGGTAGACGGGATAGATCGGAACGCCGCCACCGCCGCCCGGCACGCTGCCGCGATCGACTGCCGTGCCCGTCGCGGGACGATCCCCACGCGGCCGGCTGTACGCCGGAACCGCCCGCCTTGGTTCGCCGGAATCTGCGGACGCCGAACGTCCGCCCGAACCTGACGAGACGGAGCTGCTGCCTCTGGGCGCGCCGCCGCTGTCGCGTGAGACCGAGCTACCAGAACTTGGCGAATCCCCGCGGCTGCGCCCGCCCTGTTCGCTCGCTCGGCGCGGCGCCTCATACGCACCGCCAAACGGCATCGAGGCTGAACTCGACCCCGTCGACGATCCGCTCGACATGCCGCCGCTCGAACTTGAACTCGAGCCGCTCGACTCGCCTCCGCCGCCGCGCGACACCGCACCGCCGCCGCTGTCGCCGCCGCGGGAGGTCGACTCGCCCGTGGTGTTGCCATTCGACGAGCGCTGCGCCGCGGCGGTCGCCGGCAACGCCAGCAGGCCACCGATTGCAACCGCAAGCGCCAGGGAACGCGCGAATCTCTGTTTCATAACGCCTCCGACACCCGAAACGGAACGGATGCCCAACCGGACGAGCAAGCAACAGATCTGCCACTCTAACAGGCTTATTTTCCGGCCGGTTATCTCCATTTTACTCCGGAAGAGCCCCTGATCGCTGTCCCATTCCGAGTGCAGCGCGTCACCCGCGGGAGACTGTCCAGGTTGGGGACCAGCGTGGGAATGACCAGCCTAGGAATCTTGATAGACTGACATTTTCATCATGTTTCACGCAACGACGGTTTTGGCGGTTCGACATCGGGACGAAACCGTCATGGCGAGCGACGGTCAGGTCACGTTTGGCAATACGATCTTCAAGCACAGCGCCCGCAAGATCCGCCGGTTGTATAACGATCGGATTCTCGCGGGCTTTGCTGGATCAGCGGCCGATTCGTTCGCGCTGTTTTCGCGGTTCGAGAGCAAGCTGGAGCAGTATCGCGGTAATCTCGAGCGCTCGGCCGTCGAGCTCGCAAAGGACTGGCGCACCGACCGAATGCTCCGCCGGCTCGAAGCCATGCTCGTCGTGATGGATGCGCGGGTGACGTATCTCCTCTCGGGCACTGGCGATCTGATTGAGCCCGACGATGGGATCATCGCGATAGGATCGGGTGGGGCGTATGCGATGGCGGCAGCGAAGGCGCTGGCCCGCCATACGGAGCTATCCGCCCGCAAGATAGCGGAGGAGTCGATGCTGATCGCGGCCAACATCTGCATCTACTCGAATGACCGCGTCACGATCGAGTCCCTGTAGCTGTCACGGCCGCGGACAACCCGGATTTTCTAGCCACGGACAACACGGACAACAC
>Ga0209382_10005522_pt1 | contig 16445 bp, 13 predicted proteins | sample SoiMetdeltSBSDD5_FD_187599 | JGI IMG/M metagenome (GOLD analysis project Ga0209382, IMG submission 187599) | Bulk soil microbial communities from a Populus tree surrounding site in Tennessee, USA - Soil MetaG P. deltoides SBSDD5 (SPAdes) (version 2) | ecosystem: Environmental > Terrestrial >...
CGCCTAGCGATCATCGGTCACTCGTGGCGCGGTGATCGGTCACTTGTGGCGCGGTGATCGGTCACTCGTGGCGCGGTGATCGGTCACTTGTGGCGCGGTGATCGGTCACTTGTGGCGCGGCATGAGCGTGCCGCCGAGCGTCCGCGCCGCGATGACCAGTCCGGCGGCGATCAGCACGATGTCCTTGAACACGTACTGCGCCTCCAGCGTCGGTCCGTCCGCCGGGAACATGTCGGTGAAGAACAGCACCAGCGGCGACATGATCCCGATCATCGACGCGGCCAGGACCGCGAGGCCCGCCCGCAGCAGCTTCCCGGTGATCAGGGTGATCCCGATGAAGCACTCGGCCAGCGCCGTCATGACGAGTGCGGTCTGGCCGGACACGATCCCGAGTGACAGCGTGTCGAGCGTGCGCTCGACCAGCGCCTGCGCCGGGCTCGCGTCCGGGATGAACTTCAGCACGCCGAACGCCAGGAACACGACGCCGAGGCAGACCCGCAGGATGTCGATGCTGTAGCGCGCGAGCCAGTCGGTGACGCGGTCGACGTACGGCGAGCTCCGCATCGTCGGGCGTGGGTTGTCTGGTCCGGTGAGGGTGGTCGTGGTCGCCATGACGGGCTCCGATCGTCGAGTCGATTGATGACGCGACCAGCCTCGTCGCGATCGGCGGCCGGGTCGTCGGCCCGGAAGCGACACTTGGGCTACCGCATTTCGCGTACGGCTCGGCCGCCAGCTACGTCGGAGCGCGTAGCGCGGAGTACCCGAGCTACCTCGTCTCTGGTCGCGACTGACCGGCTTCGCAACCGACGAGCCGGCCGGGGCGCGACGCGGCCGGTCCGGCTTCCCCTCTGCATGAACCTGTCAGGATGTCCAGGGGACGCCCACGGTCACGTCGGACACGCAGACGGGCGAGTGCCCGGAGACCACCGAGACTCGCAGCTCACCGCCGGCTGCCTGGAGCGGGACGAATGCCTGGCCGATGCCGGGCGGGGCGAAAACCTCGTGGCGAGCGTCGCCGATCTCGATCGCGAGGGTCGTCGAGTCGCCCGTGAGATAGCCGAGGCGGAGGATCGAGCGGCTATCGGTCACCGGATCGAGGTCGACGATGGTCGTCGGCACCCGGCGGACGAGCCAGCCGCAGTCGGGCCGTGGTCCGCGCTCGTTGAAGGTGGGCGACACGATCCTCACGGGCTTAGGCTCGCCGAATCCGTCGAGAATCGACAGATGTGTGGTCGGCTCGTCGAAGGTGACATCGACGCCCGCCGCTGAGTACACGACGTCCACCCGCTGCGCGACGACCCCCGTCGGTGGTGCCGAGGCGTCCACCAGAACGAGCGATCGGTCCGCTCGGGCGGCGGCAAGGGCGTTATTCGTGTAGTCCTTCGCATACGTGTGCCGCAGCTCCCCTGACGTCTGGGTCATGGTGTAGAGCCCGCTACACACGATCACCAGGACCGTGGAGCTCAGGATCGCCGGATTGATGCGCCCGGTCAGTCGATCGATCCACCGCGCACGAGATCCCGACTGGGATTCGACGTCAGCTGCGGTGACCGGCAGGGGTGCGTACGCCGCGCACACCGCGATGACGGCGATCGGCAGCGCGTCGACGATGTACCGGGGATCACGAGCGAGGAAGGACGCGTAGTCGGTTCGTCCGACGACGACGAGAGCGACATCGACTGCGAGGTAGCCCACCAGCAGCACCCAGCCCTCGAGCGCGCCCAAGCCGCGCAGCAGGAACGAACCAACCACCACGGCTGCCGCCAGCGCCGCGCACAGCACGACCACTGCCGGCTCAGGCGTTGCCGCGATCGTGTTCTCCGCACCTGTGCTCGACCAGGGTCCGCCGAACAGGCCGGGCAGCCAGGTCTGGAGCAGGACTTTGTCGAGCACCTCGCCGACGTCGGCTTCCGCAGAGCCTTGATCGCTGTCGAACGTGATGGTCGCGGCGTACCAGCCCAGGTAGGCGGCCGCGAGCACCGCGTATCCTGCCCAGAAGCTCCACGAGGCGCGCAGGTACGACCACCGCACCCCCACTTTCAGACCGCGGAGCATGACCAGGACCACGACGCCGAGGACGGCTGGCAGGATGAGAAGCGCTTTCTCCCAGAACAACAGACCCGCCGCGAACGCGATCCACGACGTCGCAGTCCAGCGCCACGAGCCCTCGTCGAGCGCGGCGGATGCGGCACCGATGGCGATCAGCATGAAGACCTGCAGAGGCAGCCCCTCGAGCGACGCCGCCCACCAGGTGCCCGACACCAGGCCGAGCGGCGTGAACAGGTACGCCGCGAAGGGAAGCAGGAGAAGAACACTGTTGCCGAACAGTCTGCGTAGCACCCAGAGCAGGGCCACCGATGCAGCCAACTGCAGGACGACCATCGTGGTCGCGGCAGCGGCGTAGGAGAAGCCGAAGAGCTCGAGGACCAGCCAGATGGCCGTGAACTTCGCGGGCTCGAGATGGTCGTTGTAGTCCTGCAGGATGAAGTCCGCGGAGAACCCGTCCGTGCGCGCCTGCGAGAGGTGCACGAAGTCGTCCTGCCAGAAGTAGCCGCGGCTGACGAGCACGGTGCGCACGACGGTCTGCAGGACGACGAGCGCGAGTCCGCCGATCAGCATCGCGTCGGCGCCGGCGATCCTGGATCGTTCGTCACCCATCCGGCCGAGTCTCCCGGATCTGCGCCGCGACCGGGCAGAGCGCGATGCCCACGGTGACGGAGACGAGCAGGTCGGCGGCCACCGATCGGCCGTCGCCGAGGATCAGCAGCCCAGCGGCAGCGGCGCAGCATCCCAAGGTCACGCCCACCCGGACGGTGAGCCGCCGCCCGTAGGGGAGCACGCCCAATCCGGCCCCGGCGAGGACGCCGATTCCGCCGAGCAGCGCGACCGCCGCCACCGCTTCCCAGGCCAGCACGACGTACCACTTGGTCCGCATCGGCGGACCTGACAACCGGCCGACCGCCCCCGCGCCGCGGCGCCGGAACACCGCCCAGCCCGTCAGGGCGACGAGCACGACGAGTGCTGCCGCGCCGACAAGCAGGCTGGCGGTGAAGGCGCCCTGCGGTTCGTACGTCAGCTCGAGCCGGCCACCCTCGCCTTCGGGCACGAGCCAGCCTTGCGCCCATCCGTCGACGTTGACCATGTCGAGCTGATCCCCGTCCAGCGTCGCCGTCCAGCCCGGATTCGTGTTCTCGGTGACCCAGAGCACCGCGGCGCCACCAGGGCCGACGGTTAGCGTGCGACTCGTGTTCGACCAGTCGTCGATCTCGAGTGCGCGGGACTGGTCGACCGGTGCCGGCAGCACTCCCGAAGGCCGGAAGAACGCGCTGACCGGCTGGTAGCGCGCGGTCGAGGGAATGGACAGGCGGTGGATGCCCTCGTCGAGCTCGATCGGCGTCCGGGGACAAGGAATGACGCGCATCCGCGTCCCGGTCAGTAGCTGGCGCACAGTGCCCTCGACCCTGGTGGGCACGATCTGGTCGTCGAGCACGATGTCAGGCCCGAATCCGCACGGCTCGCCGGTACGGGTGCTGCGCGTCGGCGTGAACCTGATGGGCGCAGACGAGCTGAGGTCGAGATCCGTGATCCGCATCGGCAACTCGTCGTCGGCACCGCGGTCTCCCATGAACGTCAGCGTCACGCTCGTCGCCTCGAACGGCCGGACCCGGACCATGTGATCGCCGGCGTCGAGGTCGACGTTGCGCGTCTGGCCACCGCTGCCCTCGACGCGAACACGGACCGGGCGTCGCAGATCGACGCCGCTCGACCGCACTCGGATTCCGGAGATCCGCCGCTTGTCACCCCAGTCCAGGGACAACGTGGGATCGACGTCACCGGGAGTGGCCGTCCAACCAGTCCGTGTATCGTCATCGAGCGCCAGCATCGGAGAGGCCGCAGGTTCGTTGCCGAAGACTGAGGACGCGACGACGGTGAACCGCGGAGCGAGGGGCAGGAGCAAAGACAACGTCTCGAGCGAGCTCGTGGCGACGGCGCGGATCCGCGGCAACCAGGTGCCGTCCTCCGCGGTCCTGAACACGCGGAACAGCCCCGAGGCCTCTTCGGCCGCAGCGAGCTGAGAGCCGAGACAACCGACCAGCAGCCGGCAGGCCCGGATCGGCGGTGTGGACTGGAAGGAGAGAGCTGTATCCGGGCCGGCGCTGTCGGGGACGACCAGGTACCGGCTCGTGTCGATCGTGTCTCCACCGAACTGGAGATCGGAGATCCCGACCTGACTGTTACCCGAGTCATCGCGGGTACCGGCGATCATCACGGTGAGCGCGCGCGTCGGCCCGCGCGGGACTCCGACGACGGCCTCCCCCGTGACCGGACTCACCGGCTCCGTCGCCGACCCGTTGTCCGTCGTCACGGTGATGGCGGTGACCAATGGCTCGCCGAGGAGGATCGGCACCGTGACCGTGACCTCCCTGATGTTGGAGGGCGACGCCAGCACCATGCCGATGCCTTGGCCTCGGGGATCGGTGAACGGCGCGCTGATCCAGGAGGTCCGCGCCACGCCGTCGATCGCCGAGTAGGGACCGCGTGACGGATCGACCGGACCGAAGATGTCGGCGTAACCAGCCGAGCTCGTCGCCCAGAGCCGGACGATCCCCGGATACCAGGCCACCGTCTGCGGCACACGGCCTTCGGCCGTCTCGTAGTCGGGCGCTGCTCGGTCGAGCCGGTAGTCGTCGTCCGCGGCCATGATCGATGAGAGCTGCTTGTGCGTGCGACCGAACGATCGCTCGCGTCGCTGCATCCCGTCCGTCAAGCCATCCGGCACCGTCGGTGTATCGCGCTCGCTCACGAGCTCGGTCGGGGCATCGACCGCGGTCCACTGCGGGCGCAGGAGACCGGCGATCGACTCCGGGCCACCGGACACGGTCTGAAGGCTGCCGGCATCCACCAATCTGGCCCGCGGATCGGATGCCGTGTCCTCGTCCACCGACCACAGCTCGAACGGCCTGGTGCCCGTTTCGCCATCGGGGAACGTCTCTTCCAGAGTGAACCTGGGCGACGCCCGCAACGTCGCGCTCACGAGACCGGCCCTGGGCGCATCGGTCGTGTCCGGGTCGAGATCGGATCGCACGAGCACATCGGTGATGCCCGCGCGGACGAGCAGCGGGGCCAACACAACGCTGCGCTTGCCCGCGGCGAGGATCTGTTCGATCGAGTCGAGATAGCGCGTCGTCGCCCCCGGCACCAGCGACGCCTGTCCCCTCACCACCCACGGCGTCTCGACGTACGGCTGCAGTGGCTCGTCGACGGTGTAACCCCACTCTTGCAATGCCGAGCCGGTGCCCGGAGCCACCAGGACCCGGCTGCCTTCCGGAAGTGCATCGATCGCCGCAGTGGCGTCGGTCCAGGCTTGGGGAAGCTCGTCCCAGCCGGGCTCGAACCGCAGCGTGCCGGCGAAGGCGGGAGCTGCTGACGCGGCGAGCAGAACCCCACAGGCGACCGCCGTCAGGGTTCTCGCTCGGGTGGTGAGCGAGTCGAGCCAGGGCCATCGAACCGCGTCCGATCGGAGCAGGCGCGCAGCCTCGGTCATTGCGTAGGCGAACCCGAGCGCCAGCGGTAGGCGTACGAGGGGATCGACCTTGTGGATGTTGCGCAGCGCGGCGAGTGACCCGTCGAGCAGGTCGCGGAGCGGGTCGGCGAACAAGCCGCCCGCTGCTGTTCCCTGCGCGGCGACGAGGCACGTCAGCCCGATCGCCATCGGCACAATGAGGGTCAGCCGATCGGGAACCCTGGGGTGGAGCAGGCCGCACAGGCCGATCGCGGCCACGACGGTAGTCACCACGATGAGCGCTGGATTCGTGAGCAGTAGGTAGCCGGCCTGCCACCAGTGATGGTCGCCGAGACTGACGCCGGCGAGCCAATGGTCCGTGCCGCGCAGCGCGTTGGTCCACCCCACGGGACCGGTCGTGATCGCGGCAGACTCGATGTAGTCGAGAAACGGTGGACTGTAGCGCCCGAGGAGCAGAAGAGGGCCGATCCACCAGGCGCAGGCGAGTAGGACGCCAAGTCCCCACAGCCAGATCGCACGCACCGGAAGTTGCCGCGCGAAGACGCCGGCGATGACGACGGTCGCCGGGAGCGGCAGCGTTGCGACCGTCTCGACCGCATTGTGTCCGCCCATGAGGACCACCGAGAGCGCAGATAACCCCACGGCAGGAAGGACATCGAGCCGGCCTCGACGGGCGAGCACGAGCGGCAACACCGTCCACGGCAGGACCACGGTCGGCAGGGTCTCCCCCGTCAGAACCCCGATCGTCGTCACGAATCGCGGCGCGACGACGAATGCGACGCCGGCGATGAGCGCGCCGCGTTTGCTGAGGCCGCCCCACGCCAGGGCGACGCGCCGTGCGCCCTCGAAGGCGGCGACGGTCAGCAGCGCGCTCCACAGTCGTTCCCAGATCCACGGTGGAATGGAGAGGACGTCGCCGATCCAGAAGAACGGGCCGATGGGGATCAGGTAGCCGTAGGCTTGGTTCTGCAGTTCACCGAAACCGCTCCGCTCAGACCACATGTCGAGCGACTGCGCCATGAACTGGCCGGGATCGACGACCAGATCGAGCTTCGTGTCGAACGTGACGGTCCCTGGGTCCTGCGCGAAAGTGACGACGACGATCACGAGGATGCAGAGCCACCACAGCCCCCGGGGTGAGCTGGCCCGGTGGTACAGCGTCCGCGCTGACGCGAAGATCCCGCACCTCCCTCTCACGTCCTCGGCGCATGCCGAACCCGGGCGCTGGCCTGTCGAAGTATAGGCTGCGTGCCCTGAGACGGCCGGGGAGTGAAGCGAGGCGGCGGTGCCCAGGGAAGAGCCGAATTCGGCGGGCCATGACGCGTTCGAATCCGTGTGGGAGCTGGCCGACGCGGTGCCGGGCTGGCTCACGAAAGCGCAGGCGCGCCGCCTCTGGGACGAGGCGTCGACGTTGCCGGCCGGCTCGGCCGCTGTCGAGATCGGAAGCCACAAAGGTCGTTCGACACTGATCCTCGGCCGAGCGGTCCAGCGCCGGCAGGGAACGCTCTATGCCATCGACCCGTTCGTCGAAGGAAAGCTCTTCGGCGGGCCGAGCACAAAAGCGACCTTCCTCGCGACCCTCGCTCGAGCCGAGTTGGACTCAGTCGTCGTTCACGTCGACGACTACAGCACACGCGTACGCCAGGGATGGAAGAACGCGTACGCGTTGCTCTACATCGACGGGAAGCACGACTGCTGGACCTGTTCCGACGATCTCGCCTGGCGATCCCGGCTCGGGGAGGGGGCAGCGGTGCTCGTGCACGATGCCTTCTCGTCGATCGGTGTCACAACGGCGATCCTGGTCAAGGTGCTGTTCTCCCGCGACCTCGCCTACGAGGGCCGTGAAGGATCTCTGGCGACCTTCCGGCGTCGCACCCCTCGCCTGTCCGACCGCGGCCGCATCATCAGCGAGCTGCCCTGGTGGGTACGCAACGTGGCCGTCAAGGTGCTGCTGCGGCTCCGCCTCCGTCCGGTCGCGCGGGTCCTCGGCCACACCAGCAGCTACGACCCCTACTGAGCAACGCGTCCGCGCTCGATCTGGTCCGCGATCGCCGTGCACAGGCGCTCGGCCGAGCTGGCAGTGAACGACGACCGCGACATGCGCACGGTCACCGTCGTCGCCTCCGCCGTCGACGCGACGCCGACCGCCACCGCCCGCGGTCCGGCAGCGGCCGGGTAGAACGCGACTCGGCGGAGCAGCCCACCGCTGGTGAGGCGGCCCAGGTTGGACACGAAGAGGCTCGAGCCGAGCCGGTTCCTCAGCATCCGCGTTGCGAGCGGCGCGAGGTTCCACGAACCTCGCGTGACCGGGAAGTCCGGCTCGGGCTCGGCCGACTCCAGGCGCGCTCCGATCTGTGGTGCGTGATCAGGTGGGTCCACGACGATGCGCAGATAGGCGGTATCCCGGTCGGGCGTCGGTGCGTCGGTGCGCCGGGAGGCGCCGACGGCGACGACGATGCGGCTGGTCGGCTGCCCGTGTGCTGCGTTCCAGTCGCGCATCGCCTGGCACGCTGATGCAGTCACCAGGCTGGTATCGGCCTTGGTGACGGTGAGGTGGCGCACGCCGAGGACATCGCCTGCAACTGCGGCGGAAGCGGGGTGCGCGACCTCCGCGGCGAACCGGGATGGCGGTGCGAACACTGCCTCGCCCAGCCTGCGCATCGACGACACGACGAATGTCCGCGAGCTCCTGCGCGCACCGATCCCGCGCGAGTCGGAGCCCACGCTCGCGTCGACGAGCCGCCCGGCGACGGCGAGGAGTCCGAGCCCGTCGACCGCGCCGTGGTGCGCAGCGATGACGAGCTGCCGGCCGTCGACGGTGGTGGCAAGGCGGAGCAGCGGATCCCGGTCGCCGTATCGATCATCGAGAAACCCTGTCCTCGTCTCGCCCAATTGTTGAGCCTGGATGCTCTGCACGTCCGGGGCCGCGCCGAGATGCGGAAATTCGGCCACGACTGCTCCGAGCCTCTCGGCCAGCTCTGTGGCCGTGACCGGCTCCGCCAGCTCGGCGTGCATGCCGATGCTCCAGCTGATCGTCGGATCGCCGTACAGTCCGACGACGCGACGAGCCTGCTCGACCGCGGCTTCGGAACTCACGTCCGCCTCAGCACCAGAACAAGATTCCAGGTGACCAGCTCACGCAGCACCGGCACCCGAAGCAGACCATGCGACCAGGCCGGGTTGTAGCGGGGCAGCACATCGATCGCGGCCGCGCCGGACACGCCTGCGGCATAGCGAAGACCCTCGCGCACCGTCACGCGGAAGAGCGACCGGCCGTAGTTGTTCTTCGGCCGGCGACCATGACGCCGCTCGTAGCGGTCGGCCGCTCGACGCCCACCGGCGTAGTGCCACGGCGACGTCTCATGCCCACCCCATGGGCCGTACCACGTGGTGTAGCTGATGAACACCACGCCGCCCGGCCGGGTCACGCGGACCATCTCGTCGGCCATCGTCCACGGTTGCGGCACATGCTCCAGAACGTTCGACGAGTAGCAGATGTCGATGCTCGCGGACCGGATCGGCAGCTGCAGCCCGGAACCCAGCACGGATCCCCTGCGAAGCTTGCCGGCTGCGGACATCTCCCCGACATCCGCGTCGACGGCGAAGTAGCGTGCCCCCGCTCGCTCGAACGCGTCGGCGAAGTAGCCAGGCCCACCTCCAACGTCGAGCACCGTTGCCCCGGCCAGCGGGGCATAGCTGCTCACGTGTGCCGCCGCGTCGCGCGCCAGGTCGCCGTAGAAGCGAGCCGGGTCGGTCTGTTCGACACGGAACGCGCGGAACAGCTGGATCGATCGCCCCAGCGTCGCCTTCCACGGCCGCTCGGAGACGGAGAACACCGCACGAGGCTAGCCCACCGCAGGCGGATCGACGGCTCAGGTCGACCGGACGAACAACTCGCCCCGCTCGCGGAGGTAGTAGCCGAACTCGGTCGGCGTCTCGACCTCGAACGCCGCGCCGACGGCGCCGAGCACGTGGGCCGGCCACTCGAACGAGTCGACGTTCATCACGAGTCGGCAGCGTTGGTCGCCGAGCGCGTCGACGCTGCCCCAGTGGTAGACGACCCGCTCGACGTCGGCCGCCGCCGTCTCGATGGTCACGACGACGCGGTAGCGGGTCGGCACCGACGAGAGCTGATTGCGTACGAACGTCGCGGCGTCGCCGCCGGGTACCTCCCGCTGCCGGAACCGGGCGCCGGTCGACGCCGGGTCGCTGAGCCGGTCGACCCGGAACGTCCGCCAGTCATGCCGCTCGACGTCCCAGGCGACGAGATACCAGCGCCGGCCCAACGACACCAGGCGATGCGGCTCGACGAGTCGGGCGGTCTGGCTGCCGTCGCGGGCGGTGTACGCGAACTTCAGCCGCTCGTCGTCGCGACAGGCCTGCGCGATGACGGTCAGCGCGAGCGCGTCGACGGTCGGCCCGCCACCGCCCCAGGCAGCCGGCACGGCGTATGTACGCAGCGCCTCGACCCGGTTGCGCAACCGGCGCGGCATCACCTGGACGACCTTGGTGAGTGCGCGCAGCGAGGTCTCCTCGATGCCGTCGACGGCGCCGCCGGCCGCCGTACGCAGGCCGACGGCGATCGCGACGGCCTCCTCGTCGTCGAGCAGCAGCGGCGGCAGGGCGCTGCCGGCCTGGAGCTGGTAGCCGCCGGCGACACCACGGCTGGCGTTGACCGGATAGCCCAGCTCGCGGAGCCGATCGATGTCGCGTCGCAGCGTTCGGTCGCTCACCTCCAGCCGGTCGGCGAGCTCGCCACCCGGCCAGAACCGGTGCGTCTGGAGGAGGGACAGCAACCGAAGCATGCGTGCGCTGGTGTTCGCCATGAGATCAGACTGCTTCGCATTGAGGTCAGAAAGTGGCCGCAATGAATCATAGCGTGGTGGTCATGACGACGACGCTGAGCGACACCACCCAGGTCCTCGAACCATCCGCTCCCGAGGTACATGAAAGCCCTGCCGCCCAGTCGCCGAGCGCGACCTATCCCAGGCGCTGGCTCGGCCTGTTCGCCATCTTGGCCGCGAGCCTGATGAACCTGCTCGACTCGACGGTCGGCAACGTCGCCGCGCCGGTGATCCGGGCCGACCTCGGCGGCTCGCTGTCGACGCTGCAATGGATCGCCGCCGGCTACACACTGGCGCTCGCGGTCGGACTGCTGACCGGTGGCCGGCTCGGCGACATGTTCGGCCGTAAGCGGATGCTGATGTTCGCGGTGGCCGGCTTCGTCGCGGCGTCGCTGGCCTGCGCGTTCGCGGGATCGCCGGAGACGCTGATCGCCGCGCGAGTCGTCCAGGGCGCGTTCGGCGCGGTGATGCTGCCGCAGTGCTTCGGCCTGATGCGGGACATGTTCGGGGCTGAGGTCGGCAAGGCTTTCGCCGTCCTCGGGCCGGTGATCGGGCTGTCGATCATCGCCGGGCCGATCGTCGCGGGGCTCCTCATCGACGCCGACATCGCCGGAACCAGCTGGCGGATGATCTTCCTGCTCAACCTGCCACTCGGCGCGTTCTCGCTCTATGCCGGCCACAAGGTGCTGCCCGCCGCCGCGCTGTCGGCGAACGCCACGCGGCTCGATCTGCGCGGTGCCCTGATCGCAGCCGCCGGCATGTTCATGTTGGTCTATCCGTTGGTCCAGGGTCGCGAGCTGGGCTGGCCGGGCTGGTCGCTCGTCATGCTGGCCGCGTCGGTGCCGGTGCTGGCCGGATTCGCCTGGCACCAGCGCGGTCGCGCGCGGTCCGGACGTACTCCGCTGGTCGAGCTGAGCGTCTTCGCCAAGCGGTCGTACACGTCGGGCGTCCTGTTCGTCATCGTCTTCTTCGGCGCCATCGTCGGCTTCTCGCTGGCGCTGGGCCTGTTCCTGCAGCTCGGTCTGCGCTACAGCGCGCTCGACGCCAGCGTCGCGATGGCCGCATGGCCGGTCGGCGCCTTCATCGGGTCGGTGTTCGGCAGCACGATGATGACCAGGCTCGGCCGCCACATCCTGCACATCGGCCTGACCGTGATGACGATCGGGCTGGTCTACCTCTACATGGTCTTCGACCGCGTCGGCAGCGACCTCGGCGCCTGGGACCTGACGGTGCCGCTGGTGGCGTACGGCGCGGGCATGGGCATGATCTTCGTGCCGCTGTTCGACATCATCGTGGGTCGCCTGGAGGATCACGAGGTGGGCTCGGCGTCCGGCCTGCTCGAGTCGTTCCAGCAACTCGGCGCCTCGCTCGGCATCGCCGTGCTCGGCACGATCTTCTTCGGCGTGGTCGGCTCGCAGGTCGACGTCGAGAGCTTCCTGAGCGCAGCGCGGCACGTCACGTTGCTGACCGTCGGGCTGACGGTGGCCGCCTTCGCGATGGCCTTCCTGCTGCCGAAGCGGGCCCGGGAGCACACCGTCTGACCCGCCCATCCGTCGAGATTGCGCGTCCTCGCCGCCGGTCGGTGAGGCCGCGCGATCTTGCTGCGCAAGACCCTCGTCAGCGGCGGGGCCGGGCCGGCGCGCTGCCGATGCGGAGGCCGAGCACGGCGATCGCGCCGGCATGGCCGATCACCAAGGCGCCGGCTTGACTCACGATGCCGGCGATCACGCGCTGCACGAGGCCGGCGTCGTCGGCGAGCCCGGGGGCGTCGATGCCCGACGGCACGATTACGGCGACGGCGGTCAGCACACCGACCAGGAGCAGCGGCGGGAGTACGCCCACGACGAAGAACCCGTCGGAACGGACCATCAGGGCGGCGGTGAGCGACGCGAGGACGAAGCAGATGCCGAAGAAGGCACCGAGCGCGTCGGTGAGCAGCAACTGGAGCGTGGCGGCTCCGACCGTGCAGGCCACGCTGAGCGTGACCACGGCAGGAGTGCTGAGCTCGCGGCGGGCCACTCGGTGGCTCGTCGCGGGCATCCGCTCCTGCCGAGCTGCCACGACAGACCTCGCGGAGCCTCAGCCGACTCGTCGGGGGCCCGGCGGCGGCATCGAGTCGAGCAGCTCGGGAGCCGACAGCGGCCGGACCGACGCCTCGACCGATTGCGGCGCGTTGAGCTTCTGGTCGGTGACGTCGAGCTCGCGCATCTTGCGGGCCGACACCAGCACGCGGCTCTCCAGGGACGCGACCGCGCTGTTGTAGCTGTCGACCGCCGACGAGAGGCCACGGCCGAGCTTGTCGACGTGGCCACCGAGGGTGCCGAGCCGCTCATAGACCTCACGGCCCAGGGCGGCGACCTCGCGGGCGCCCTCGGCGACCGACTCCTCACGCCAGGCGAGCGCGACGGTGCGCAGCAAGGCGATCAGCGTCGTCGGGGTCGCGAGGACGACCTGGCGGGACGCGGCGTACTCCAGCAGGTTGGGCTCGGTCTCGAGCGCCTGTGACAAGAACACCTCGCCCGGGATGAACAAGACGACGAACTCCGGCCCCGAGTCGAACTGGCGCCAGTAGGCCTTCGCGGACAGCGCGTCGACATGGCCGCGCAGTTGCCGGGCGTGTCGGATGAGCTGCGCCTGGTGGACCTCCTCCCGCTCGGCCGACGTGGCCTCGAGGAAGGCGTCGAGGGGGACCTTGGAGTCGACGACGACCTCACGGCCACCGGCGAGATGGACGACGAGGTCCGGCCGGAAGGACGTGTGGCCGTCGCGCACGGTCACCTGCTCGGTGAAGTCGCAGTGCTCGACGAGCCCGGCCAGCTCGACGGCGCGGCGCAGGTGCATCTCGCCCCATCGGCCACGGACCTGCGGCCGGCGCAAGGCAGTCGCCAGCGACGACGTCTCGCGTCGCAGCGACTCGCCGGTCACACGCACGGACTCCACCTGCTCCCGGAGCTGGGCATGCCACTCGACCCGGCTCGTCTCGAGCTCGCGGAGCCGAGCGTCGAACCGGTCGAGACTCTCCTTGACGGGGCCAACGACCTGCTGAGTCGCGCTGCTCACCGCCTGCTGGGTGGCGGTGGAGACGGCCTGATGGGTCGCGCTGGTCACCGCGCCGATCGCCTCGCGCTCCTCGTCCGGATCCCGCTGTGGCTGCCGGCCGATGCCGATCTGGACGCCGAGTTGCAGGCCGACCGCCAAGCCGACTCCGAGGGCGAGCAGAGCGGCCACGATCACCGTAGTTGCATCCATGTGATTCACGGTGCCACGGTGCCCCGACAATTCGGTGGTGTACGCGCCGGAGACAGGATTTGATGACGTGGTGATCCTCGAGACCGAGCGTACGGTCGTGCGCCCCTGGACCGACGCCGAAGCCGACCGTATCTACGACACTCTCCGCCGGATGGAGGTCGCGAGGTGGCTCGGCTCCGAGCCGAAGCCGATGCAAAGCCGCGACGCGGCGGTGAAGTGGATCGAGACCTGGCGCCGCCGGAACGACAAGGATCCCCGCATCGGCTGCTGGGCCGTCGAGGTCAAGGAGACCGGCGTCGCGGCCGGCTCGGTGCTCCTGAACCCGCTCCCCAACGGCGAGGGTGAAATCGAGATCGGCTGGCACTTCCATCCCGACTCGTGGGGCAAGGGCCTCGCCCGCGAGTCGGCGGCGGCGCTGCTCGATAAGGGATTCGAGGACGGCATCCCGCAGCTGTGGGCCCTGACCCACCTGACCAACGAGCGATCGCAGAAGGTCTGCCTCGCCCTCGGCATGCTCGACCAGGGCGTCTTCCACGACCGGTGGTACGACGGCGACAGCCGGATCTATCGGCTCACGCTGGAGGAGTGGAAGGCTCGCCGCTGACCGACGGCGGATCTGCCGTGTGGGATGCGATGGCGACCGCAGATGTGAGGCTGGCGTCGCGTACGGAACACTAGGCCCACGTGGCGCTCACCATCGGAATCGTCGGTCTTCCCAACGCGGGAAAGTCGACGCTGTTCAACGCACTGACCCGCAATCAGGTCCTCGCGGCCAACTACCCCTTCGCGACGATCGAGCCCAACATCGGCGTCGTCGGCGTACCCGATCCGCGTCTCCCCGTGCTGGCCGAGATGTTCGAGTCGGCGCGTACGGTCCCGGCGACGGTGCAGTTCGTCGACATCGCCGGCATCGTACGAGGGGCCAGTGAGGGTGAGGGGCTCGGCAACAAGTTCCTCTCGCACATCCGCGAGTCCGATGCGATCTGCGAGGTCACCCGGGTCTTTCGCGACGACGACGTCACGCACGTCGCGGGCCAGGTGTCGCCGGGCGACGACATCGAGACGATCGACACCGAGCTGATCCTCGCCGATCTCCAGACGCTCGAGAACGCGCTGCCCCGACTCGAGAAGGACGCCAAGAAGGACAAGTCGCTCGGGCCGCAGGTCGACGCCGGCCGCGAGGCGCAGCAAGTGCTCGAAGGCGGCAAGGGCGTCTTCGCCGCCCGTCTCGATCGCGGCCCGCTTCGCGACTTCCACCTGCTGACGGCGAAGCCGTACGTCTACGTCTTCAACTGCGACGCCGACGAGCTCGCCGACGCCGGCTTACGGGCCAGGATGCAGGAGCTGGTCGCGCCGGCCGAGGCGATCTTCCTGGACGCGAAGTTCGAGGCCGAGCTGGTCGAGCTCGACGACCCCGACGAGGCTCGCGAGCTGCTCGCCGAGACCGGCGTCGACGAGCCGGGGCTGGACGTCCTGGCCCGAGTCGGCTTCGAGACCCTCGGCCTGCAGACGTTCCTCACCGCCGGTCCGAAGGAGTCGCGGGCCTGGACGATCCCGAAGGGTGCCACCGCGCCGGAGGCGGCCGGTGTCATCCACACCGACTTCCAACGCGGCTTCATCAAGGCCGAGATCACCTCGTACGACGACCTCGTCGGCGCCGGCTCCCTGGCTGCCGCCCGGGCCGCCGGCAAGGTCCGCATGGAGGGCAAGGACTACGTCATGCGCGACGGCGACGTCGTGGATTTCCGCTTCAACGTCTGACCCACGGGCGGCCAACCGAGCCGTCCCAGTCACCCCATGCGCCACACCGGTGACAACATCCGACGACCCGGCCGGCCGCGGTGGGCGTTCGCGCCGTACGCGGGGTTTCAGAGGCGGGTGTGGCGGCCCATCCGGACCGGAGTCAGGGCAGCTTCGACGCGCGAACGTCAATCCTCTGGATGTCGGGAGCGCCGCTGAACAGGTCCGGCGCCTGCGCCATCAGGGCTTCGGCCACCTTCCCGTTGAGGTGCGCGTCCCGGCCGGTGTCGTCGGGGAAGACGTCGAAGATCCCGAAGGTCGACTCGCTCAGGCGGATCGCGAACCAGGCCACCGTCTCGGGCTCGTCGTTGACCAGCGGCACGGCCGACGCGAGGAAGCTCTCGACGTCCGCCTCCTTGCCGGGCTTGGCCTCCATCGTCACGAGCAGCCCTACGGTCGGAGTGGCTGTCATGGTTCCTCCTCGGGTCGTGTCGAGCGAAGGCGGCGGTTTCACCGTACTGCGGCGGCGCCCCAAGCTGCGCCGGTTGTCAGTGCCCGCTACCTAAGATTCGCCCATGACGACTCGCGCGCAGCTCCGCAAGGCCGCCCTCGCCCAGCCGGAGGTGGAGGAGGGTACGCACTTCGGCATGCCGGCCTTCCTCGTCGGGGGCAAGGGATTCGCCTCGATGACGAAGGACGGTCACGTGCAGCTCTCCCTGCCGGAAACCGACGTCGAGGCGGCGCTGGCGATGTGCCCGTCCGGCGAGCCGGTCAGGCGAGGCGGGACGCAGATCGGGTTCGAGGCGCCGCTGGCCGACGTCAACGGCAAGGACCTCAACGACCTCCGATGCCGGGCCTGGGCCCATCGGGCGCCGAAGCGACTGGTCAAGGCGGCGGCCGCGACCGAGTCGGCGGCCGATCAGGCGGTGGGCGACCTGCTGCCATCGGTCGCCCCGCGACGCGGGCCCTGGCCGGCGCCGGCATCACCACGCTCGACCAGGTGGCGGCCCACACGCGGGCCGAGCTGCTCGCCCTCCACGGCGTCGGGCCACGAGCGATCCGGATCCTGGCGGAGGAGCTGGTCCGCA
>Ga0209382_10005523_pt1 | contig 16443 bp, 20 predicted proteins | sample SoiMetdeltSBSDD5_FD_187599 | JGI IMG/M metagenome (GOLD analysis project Ga0209382, IMG submission 187599) | Bulk soil microbial communities from a Populus tree surrounding site in Tennessee, USA - Soil MetaG P. deltoides SBSDD5 (SPAdes) (version 2) | ecosystem: Environmental > Terrestrial >...
CGCTCGCGTTCTTTAGTACCACCCCGCTCGCCTCGTTCCTCGGCTCGCTGCCCCTCCTATCCCAGGAGGGGACGTCCGCGCGCCCGAAACATTTGTGCCATTCCTAACAGCCATGCGTTCGGCAACAAGCCTGTGCCAGGAAGGGACCTTTGCTGGCCCGACGATAACTCGCATGTAATTCGTCTTGCCGCGTGCCCATTTTGGCAGTACGTTTCAAGGTCCAGGAGATCTCGTGCGAAGCTTGTTGAACCTCATTCTGATCTTGGCCTTCGTGCCAGCCGCGCCCGATCCGATCTCCGACATCGATCGTCTCTTCAGTTACGGCGCGGATCCTTCAAGCGAAAAGCAGGCCCTTGAAATTGCCGAACGCGCCTTGAAAACCCAACCGAACGATTACGAGCTCCTCTGGCGTGCCGCGCGATCTTATTACTACACCGCGGACGGCGTGGCCGATCGCGACAAGCTGCAATATTACAATCGTGGAATCGCGGTTGGTGGTCGCGCTGTGGATCAAAAAAAGGACAGTGTCGAAGGACACTTCTGGCTCGCGGCCAACTACGGCGGTTACTGCCGTGTGAGTGGCGGGATACCTCTGAAGACCGTGAAGAAGGTTCGCGAAGGCATGGAAATGGTCCTCCGCTTGAATGACCGCTACGAAGAAGGCTCGGCGTATGTTGCATTGGGCGAGATCGACCGGCAACTACCCAGACTGTTCGGCGGCGACGACAAGCGCGCTGTTGCGCGACTAGAACAAGGCCTGAAGATTGTCCCAGAGAATCTCGAAATGAAGCTGGCTCTGGCAGAAGCCTACATGGATACCAATCGGAAGACCGACGCTCGCCGTCAACTCGAAGAACTGATGAAGATGCCGTTATCACCCGCGCGCACCAACGAGAGCCGCCGGGCACAGGAGAAAGCCCGAAGTCTGCTGACGAAACTCGGGCGATGATGCAGAATTCCATCGGCGCACCGGCCTCCAACTACGACGTTGTCATCGCGGGCGGTGGAATCGCGGGAAGTTCGGTAGCTGCCGCGCTGGCTGATTTCGGTTACCGCATTCTGATCGTCGAACCTGGACTCGATCACGCAAAACGTTTGGCCGGTGAGTTGATTCATCCTTCCGGCGTCGATCACCTCTCCGAGCTTGGCCTGCTTAAACCCCTGTTGGCCGCCGGCGGCATCCGTATACGCGGCTTCGCTTTGTTTACCGGCAGTGGCGCCAACAAGCCAGCGCATGTGCTTCCCTACTCCGATTCGTGCGATGCCGGCAGCGGCGGCTTCGCAATCGAACACGGTGTGATGGTCCGAGCGTTGCTGGACCATGTGGCGACGCTTTCAAACGTCAAGGTCCAGTCTGATTCACGGGTCACAGGAATTGACTCGAATTCTCCCGATGCCGTGATTGTTACCATCGAACATACCCGCGGTCGCGACCGCGTAACCGCGCCTTTGCTTGTCGCGGCCGACGGACGCAGCTCGCACGTGCGAACGATGGTGGGTATCCCGCATCAGCAGACTCACATATCCAACATGATCGGTTACATGCTGCCTGGCGCCGAGCTGCCGCAGCCGAACTTTGGACATGTTTTCATCGGTGGATCGTCGCCTGTTCTTGCGTATTCCGTCTCGCGCAGCGAAACGAGGATCATGTTTGACCGGCCGCCGGACTCCAACGACGATTGTCTGCACGCGTTACCTCCAGCGGTAAAGGAACGGAGCGTTCGGGCGATCGAAACGCAGGCGCCGTTGCGATCCGTGAATGTTTCGATTACTCCAGAGACGGTATTCAAAGGCCGCACCGTCTGTGTCGGCGACGCCGGGGGCTGTTGTCATCCATTGACGGCAACAGGTCTGAGCGCGTGTACACGGGACGCGGTGCTGCTTCGCCAGGCGCTTCGTGAAACCGGGCACGACATTCCGAAAGCCATGCAGCATTACGCCCGGCGCCGTGCCGGTCCGCAACGCACGAGAATGGCCGGAGCCGACCTGCTCTATGCTGCATTTCGCGCCCAGACTCCTGAAATGCGACTGCTGCGGCAAGGTCTATTCCGATACTGGGATCGCAGTCCCGCGGGACGGATCACCACAATGGCGCTGTTGTCCATGCAGGAAGAACGGCTCGCGGCGCTCGTCCGTGAATACGCTCAAATCTGCCGGCATTCGGTACCGGAGTTAATGCACATGGAGACGCGCGGCCGGGCCGCCTTCGGACTATCGCGCGAGCTGGTGCGCTTCGTAGGTCATGCCTGCGTCGATTCACTCATGATGGCGGCGAAATGAGTCAGGTTGACACAGACGTTGCGATCATCGGCGCCGGTCCTGCCGGAACAGCGGCGGCCATTCACCTCGCACACATCGGTGTGCAGAATGTTGTTCTGGTCGACCGTTACGATTTTCCACGCGATAAAACATGCGGCAGCGGTGTTTCGCCCAAGGGCATGGAAGTGCTGAAAGAGCTGCGCGTCTGGGAACAAGTACAACCTCAGGCGTACAGCATCAAGGGCCTGCGGCTGGTGACCCCGAAGGACCACGAGATCTTCCTCTCGGGGGGCGAGGGCGCGGCTGCGATCATCTGCTGCCGCCGCACGCTCGACTATCTGCTTTTGTCGGAGGCAATGCGTTCCGGCGTTCGCTTCATTCCGAATTTTGATGTCGAAGGTTTGCTGAATACCGGAAGCCGCGTTGTGGGCTTCCACGGTCGGGACGGCCGGCGGGTGCAGGCAAAATACACGATTGTCGCTAACGGCGCGCATTCCCGACTCACGGTCAACTCATCCCCGAAGCAAATGATGCAGGCCATCATGGGATGGTGGGACCACGTGCCTTTCGAAGCCAACCACGTGGAGATGGTGTTCGATAAAATGGTCACTCCATGCTACGGGTGGCTGTTTCCGGAAAGCGCGACACGCGTGAACATCGGCATCTGTTACGAGGATGAGCATCACACGAAAAATGCGCGAACTCTATTCTCACAATTCCTTCAAAAACACTACCGCGCCAGATTGGCAGGCGCTGTTCAGGTGGGCGAGTGGAAAGGACATCCGATTTCTTACTCGTACGACGTCGGACGGCTTCATTCACCGGGCCGTGTCATCATCGGCGAGGCTGGTCGCATGACCCATCCGGCGACAGCCGAGGGCATTTACCAGGGAATGCGTTCAGGCATCATCGCGGCGGAAGTTCTGAAAAAAGTCCTTGCTGGAACCATCAGCGATGAAAAAGCAGGCGCCACGTACGAAGCACAATGCCGGCGCACATTCGGTTTATCGTTTTCGTCGGCGAAACTGTGGCGACGACTTGTGATGTCTTCGATGTTGGATCGGATTGTCGCCTTCAGTGAGCGACCGACGATGAAAACAGCCCTGGGCAAGTTGATGGCGCGGATGTGAGAGATCACACCACAGCGTCGAAACTTGACGTTCTGAGCGCCGTCGCCATGCTGGCCGCTCTGCCTCCGCTGACATACTACCTCCGCATTTGTGTCGATGAATTTCAGGGCGCGCTAGTTGTGCCAACCGCTGATCTCCTTCGCCGCATTCCAGCGCCGACCGTTACAGCTGTTCTGATCTATGGCTGCTGGTTGCTGTTTCAGACCTCGGCGTATCTCCTCATTCCCGGAAAAATTTACGAAGGCGAGCCGCTTTCGGACAAAACACGTCTGAAATACAAGACGAACGGCTGGTTTTGCTTCTGGCTGACGCTATGTGCGTTTGCATTGGCCATCGCATTGGGATGGATACCTGCCACGATCCTTTACGACAACTTTGGACCGCTGCTCACAACTGCCAATCTCTTCGTATTCCTTTTTGCTGTTTTGTTATACGCGCTCGGAAAACGGTCCGGGCGAAGCGAACGACGGACCGGCAACCTGCTGGTGGACTACGTGATGGGAACGTCTCTGAATCCACGGCTGGGCAGTTTCGACGCTAAGTTCTTTTGCGAGAGTCGACCCGGTCTGATTTTCTGGGTATTACTGAATTTTTCGTTCGCGGCGAAGCAGTACGAGTTACACGGGCAAGTCACAACTCCCATGTTGCTCGTCCTGGCCTTTCAACTCCTTTATGTTGCCGATTATTTCTTCCATGAAGAAGCGATCCTCACGACATGGGACATCAAGCACGAAAACTTCGGCTGGATGCTCTGCTGGGGTTGTCTGGTCTGGGTTCCGTTTACTTACACGTTGCAGGCGCAGTATCTGATCCACCACACGCACGAGTTGCCGATTGTCGCTGTGATCGGTCTGGTCGGTTTGAACCTGGCGGGTTTTGCGATCTTTCGCGGCGCCAATATTCAGAAACATCGGTTTCGCAAGAACCCCGAACGGTTGATCTGGGGTAAGCCGCCACAATACATCAGGACATCGCGGGGCCCGCTTCTGTTGACGTCGGGGTGGTGGGGAATCGCCCGTCACTCCAATTATCTCGGCGATCTGCTGATGGCATTGGCATGGTGCCTGACGACCGGATTTACGCACGTATTGCCGTACTTTTACTTCATCTATTTCGCCATACTGCTTATTCACCGCGATCGTCGTGACAACGTCACCTGCAGAGGAAAATATGGTGAAGACTGGGACTCCTATTGCCGAAAGGTCCGGTGGCGCATTGTTCCCGGCTTATACTGAATGGTGATGCCGGTGATGCAACCCAATCTTCAGCCCACACTCAAAGGAGAGTTGCTCGAACTGCGACCTTTGCAGCGCTATGATTTCGACGCGCTCTACAGCGCTGCTGCCGATCCGCTCCTTTGGGAGCAGCATCCGGAGCCGGATCGTTACAAGAAGGGAGTCTTTCAGGTGTTCTTCGAGCGCGCCCTGGAGTCCAAAGGCGCGTTCGCCATCATCGAGCGAAAGACGGGAAGAATTATCGGCAGCTCGCGATTCTATGGCTACGACGCCGAGCGTCATGAGGTATTCATTGGCTACACGTTCCTTGAACGCGCATTCTGGGGCGGACAGTACAATCGTGAACTGAAACAGTTGATGCTCGACCACGCGTTCGGATTCGTGGAACGCGTGCTGTTCCATGTCGGTGAGAGCAATCTACGGTCGCAAAAAGCTCTGCAGAAGCTTGGCGCAACCGTCTTAACGCGGACCGAACTGCCCGACCGCAACGGCACCATGCAACCGCATCTCATATTCGTGATCTCTCGATGATGCCGTTTTCCCTCCTTTCCGCAAAAGCCTGGTTTGCCCTGGGAATACTCTCCGCCGCTTTTTTCGTCGGCACACTGATTGCAATCCCGATCATCCTGATTCGGCTCCCGGTGGACTATTTTGACGAGCGAAAGCACCGGCCGTGGCTTGAAAACCATCATCCTATCGTGCGAATCACAGCGTACGTCCTCAAGAATCTCGTGGGTGTTGTGTTTCTGGTTGCAGGCATCGCCATGCTGTTTCTTCCCGGCCAGGGCGTCCTCACGGTCCTGCTTGGCATTTCGTTGATGGACTTTCCGGGAAAACGAAAGCTTGAACGGAAATTGATCGGCAATCCGACCGTGCTTTCAAGTATCAACAAGATCCGCGAAAAATTCGACCGCGCCCCATTGGTGGTTCACGAGTAGGCCACGCCTTCTTCGCGAAACAGCTGCCCAAAATACGAAACACGATTCGGTCGAGGCTAATCCCCTCCTTCGCGAAGGCAGGGCTATCCAAATTACGAACCAGGCTTAGGGCGAGGCTAGTCCCCTCCTTCGCGAAGGCAGAGCTGTCCAAATTGCACTTCACGCAAGCGCTGGAACGCTGACGGGACGTGAGTGCGCGGGTTTCAATGGTCTGTCGGGTGTCGTTCTCAGGGTGATAATCGAGGAAGGGCGTATTCCCCTCCTTCGCGAAGGAGGGGTGGACGCGACCTAAAGAAAAAGCTGCGAAGCATCCTTTAAACAGGAGCGGACGGGGTAGTTGTTTCAAGCTACCGCTTATCATGCCGAACGGTTTTGATAATCGGTGTCTTGAAACAACTACCCCGTCTGCGCCGACGAAGGAACGGGGCCGCTTCTTTATGGCGCAGCCACCCCTCCTTCGCGAAGGAGGGGACTAGCCTCGCCCGAACCGTGTTTCGTTGGACAGCTCTGCGTTTCGTCGTTTCTAAGTGGCACCAAGGGTTCAACAAGCGGCCTGCCAGGTGCATCATCATTTAGGCATTCCTTGACTAAGTCGGAAGCATCAGATCGCCATTTCCCACGATTGTCGTTTGCGTAGATTGCTGGAATTCCAACTTTGCGACAGCGGCGCTCTGGGGCGGCGGTCTTCTCGGCCAGCGTCGACGCCTTCTTCAACGATTCCCCGGCATCGGAAAAATCGAAGTCATTAAGAATGTCGACTAAGAAAAGTGGTACCGGCGAGTGATCGGACAAGTTGGCATGAAGGTCATCATTACTCTATGTCGCTCGTCTCATCCCCGAAGCTGATGGCAATGGAGATGCGAGAAGCTCTCCTTACATTCGGAGGAGAGCTTATGCGTGCCGTTTGTTGGAAAGGAAAAGGCCGAGTTGAGGTGTCTACGGTTCCTGATCCGGCGATTCTAAATCCCAACGACTCCATTGTACGTGTTTCACTAACGGCGATTTGTGGCTCGGACCTCCATATCTATGGAGGGTACATCCCGACCATGAAGGAGGGTGATGTTCTCGGACATGAGTTCATGGGTGAAGTTGTCGAAACTGGGTCTGCAGTCCGAAATCTGAAAAAGGGCGATCGGGTCGTTGTTCCGTTCGCGATCGCGTGCGGCCAATGTTACTTCTGTCGGCGTGGAGAAACATCTCTCTGCGACAACACCAATCCAAACGCCTGGATGGCGGATGCGTTGTACGGTGAATCGGGTGCCGGCTTATTTGGTTACTCACATCTCTATGGCGGTTATCGCGGTGGTCAGGCCGAGTATGTCCGTGTGCCGTTTTCGGACTTCGGTCCTATAAAGGTGCCCGAAGGCCTTTCAGACGAACAGGTGTTGTTTCTATCGGACATTTTTCCGACAGGATACATGGCCGCAGAAAACTGCAATATTCAGCGTGGCGATACCGTCGCGGTATGGGGGTGTGGCCCGGTAGGCCTGTTCGCGGTTAAGAGTGCATATCTGTTAGGTGCCGAGCGTGTCATTGCAATCGACCGTTTTCGGGAACGGCTCGATGCCGCCGCCATCTGGAATGCGGACGTGCTGAACTATCAGGATGTCGACGTACTTGAATGGCTAAAAGATGCCACCGGCGGCCGAGGACCTGACAGTTGCATTGATGCCGTTGGCATGGAAGCGCACGGCAGATCTCTATCGGCAGTGTACGATCGGACGAAACAAGCCATGATGCTCCAGACCGATCGGCCGACTGCGCTTCGTCAGGTGATTCAAGCTTGCCGAAAGGGCGGTGTCGTTTCTATCCCGGGCGTGTATGGGGGTGTCGTGGATAAGTTTCCACTCGGGGCCGCGTTCGCGAAAGGATTAACGTTCCGAATGGGACAGACCCACGTCCACAAATATCTGAAACCGTTGTTAGATCGAATCCAAAAGGGCGAGATCGATCCATCATTCGTGATCTCGCATCGGCTCCACCTCGATAAGGCAAGCCACGGTTACGAGATCTTCCGAGCAAAAGAGGACAAATGCATCAAGGTTGTGATGAAACCATAAAGGGACAAGCCAGATGAAGAGAAAGAAGACGCTTGCAATCATCGCAGGCACTGCTGCAATCGGCGTCGCGGGTGCGGCGTATGCGAAGAAGAGACAGAGATATTCCGGGATCAAAATGAAGAAGTCGATCGTGATCGATCGCTCACCGGCGGAGCTTTACACATTTTGGCGCAACCTCGAAAATGTGCCCCAGATTGTAGACATCATTGAGTCGATCCAGGTGCGAGATGAGAAACGATCCCATTGGACCGCCATTGGGCCGGCAGGTCTTCGCATGACGTGGGACACCGAAATCACAACAGATCGCGAAAATGAAATGATCGGTTGGCGCTCCGTTGATGGATCAATGCTGGAGACTGCGGGCTATATTCGGTTTGAACCGGCACTTGGCGGCAGAGGAACGGTTGTACGAGTCGCGCTGGAATATAGCCCGCCGGCAGGTCGTGTCGGCGGCACAATCGCATCAATTCTGGGAAAGAACCCTGGCTCGCATCTCGACCAAGCATTGCGACGGTTCAGACAAAAAATGGAAGCGGGAGAAATCGCGAGGGCGTAAACGGGCCATAGTTTTAGCCGCATACGTCAGCCGGACCCAGCGATTATGCCGCGCGTTTATTCTTTCCGACCCTATTCATGACGGCACCCAGCGCCGCGCCCGCTGTTCGGGCCGCACGTGTCACCAGGCCAGACTGAAGGTCTTGCTTGCGGCTGTGAATCTGCTTTCCAAGCTCGATCAGTTCATCGGCGGTCATCATCTTTCGCGCCTTGGGAAACATCCCGGCCTCTTCTTCTTCAGCATGATGTTCAATCAGGTCTTTCAGTACCTTCGCCTTGGCTCCAAACTGTTCTGACGCTACATCCGTCGACTTGATTTCAGGCATAACCAAATCGACTACGTTATGTTCCTCGATCGCTTCGAAATAGATCTCTTGATCGGACTTTGAACGGACCGCCTGCTTGAAGGCCGGATAGAAGATTTCTTCCTCAACGCTCGTATGAACCCTTACCTCGTTTTCTAGTTCGGACAAGAGCTCCTTACGCTGCGTCGTGGCCCTGTCTGTCGTGTTTTCAAGGCGTCGCAATAGCTGGCGCACCTTCTGGTGATCGCCTTTCAGTATAGAAATCGCGTCGGTCCTTGCGGATACTTTACGTCTCGTCAATCTAGCGGTTTTGCGTTTCGTAGCCATCAGAACTCGTTTTAAGTCTCAAGTCGCATGTTTTGCATTCACATTGCCAAAGCTTAGTCAGAAGAGACGCAACGTTCTGGCATCTCGCGGTTAGTCCAAACAAGTCTGAGGGTGCGTTCCGCTTACCGATTCGGACATCTACTTGCACGTCGATAAGGGGAGATCGCGGTTGGGATTCGCTGTTGCACGCCTGTCGACGTAGTCTGGATCAAATATTGAAGGGAGGCCAGAATTGAAAAAGGAACAATTAAATCGACTTCTGTACGAGGCCCTTGAAACGGAATTGGGCGGTGTCGAAGTGTACAAGACTGCGCTGCGTTGTGCGGTTAACGACGACCTGAAACATGAGTGGGAAGAATATCTCGAGCAGACGCAGAACCACGTCAAGGTGGTGCGAGGAGTTTTAGAAAAATTGAAGCTGGATGCCGACGCGGAAACACCCGGACGGCAGGTTGTCCGACATATTGGTCAGGCCCTTGTGAAGGCGATGGAAATGGCACGCAAGGCCGGCAATGCTGAAGCGGCGCAAATGGTTGCCGCGGAATGTGTCGTGGAAGCCGAGACCAAAGATCATCTCAATTGGGAACTTTTGGCACTGGTCGCAGAGAAGGTCAAAGGGCCTGAATCGAAGATCATTCAAGAAGCGGTGGATGAGGTTGAAGAAGAAGAGGACGAACACCTCTACCATTCGGCCGGCTGGGCCCGAGAACTCTGGGTAGATTCTTTGGGGCTGCCGGCGGCGTTGCCTCCTCCAGAGGAAGAAAAGGATGTCAAGACCGCAATAGGAGCGGCTCGCGCTAAACAGGAGCGCGACAAGATGGTTAGCTAAGATTGCGCTGGGCCATAGGACTGGTCATCGGAGCCAAGCCTATGGCTTGCTCATTCCTGCAGCGGACAAATGGCTGACTGCAGTTCTCGAAGGCGATGTGTGCCGACAACATTCCAACTAATTCCTCACGACATCTTAGCAACGGTGCGATTGCTGCGGAGTTAATGGCTCTTGCACAGTTTCTGGCGGCCAGCGGCGCAAATAAATTTAAGGTCAAGGCTTACCGACGCGCTGCAAGGACCATCCGAGGATTAGGTGAGAGCATCGACGAGTTGGTTCGAAATGACGTCGATCTAACTCAATTTCCCGGTATTGGCGGGGCGATCAGCGGCGCAATCCAAGAGATTGTTCGCACAGGCACACTTCGCCAGCTCGCGACGATCCGCGCGCAAGCGGCCCCGGAGCTTAGCGAAATTGCCCAGCATCCTGGTCTCGATCCGCGTCGTGTGCTGCGTATTTACAAGAAGCTTGGTATTTCCTCAACTGCAGCACTTAAAGAGAAGCTTCTCGGCGGAGAAATTGGCGCAAAGCTCGGTGCGAGAATGGAGCAACACGTCCGACAGGGGCTTCAAGAAGAGCACGAAATGCTGCAGTATGAAGCCGAGACTATCGTCGCGGCTATCAAGGCATTTCTGATACAGCAGTGCGGTATCCGCAAGGCCGAGCCTGTCGGGGATTACAGACGCAGAGTGGAGATCATTCGGGAACTTTCGTTTCTTGTTGAAACGGACAATCTGGCTGGTGTGTTGAGCCAAGTCGCGAGATACGGTGGGAAAGCCGATATCCTTACAGCGACAGAGACCACTGCAGTAACTCAACTTTCTTCCGGCACAGTGCTGAGACTGACGGCGTCGCCCGCAAAGAAATGGGGCATCGGGCTTATTCTTTCGACCGGATCAGAGGAGCATGTCCGTCAACTTCGGGAGTACAGCCCGGATTGGGAAAAGGCGGTACGCTCCGCCGAGAGTTTTGTGACGGAGAAGAGTGTATACCGTCATATGGGCCTCAGTTTCATCCCGCCGGAACTTCGCGAAGGACGAGACGAGATTGCGCTCGCTGCTCAAAACAGGCTTCCCACTTTGGTATTGCCCGAGGATATTCGCGGTGAATTGCACGCACACTCCACCTCGAGTGATGGCGCCAATTCAATTGAGGAGATGGTTAGCGCAGCCAGGGAGCGTGGCTACGACTACATCGGTATTAGTGATCATTCTCAAACCCTGAAAATCGCACACGGGCTTTCCGAACAGGACCTGTGGAATCAAATTCGATTTATCGACAAATTGAATAACAGACTGAACGGGATTCGCGTTTTGAAGTCGGCCGAGGTCGACATACTCGTTGATGGCTCGCTCGACTATCCCGACGATCTCTTGAAAGAGCTCGATTACACCGTATGTTCGATTCATTCACGGTTCGGTCTGGGAAAGGCAGATCAGACGAATCGAATTCTGCGAGCGATGGACAACCGGTATTTCAATATCCTCGGCCATGCGACTGGACGTCTTTTGCTGAAGCGACCAGGCTATGAAATCGACGTCGAGCGTGTCGTTGAACACGCGCAACTGAATGGATGCTACTTCGAGATCAATTCCAGTCCCGATCGTCTGGATTTGTCGGCGAGCGATGCGCGGCTGGCTCGTGAAGCCGGCGTAAAAGTGGCGATCACGACAGATGCACACAGCACACGTGAATTTGCCTATCTCACATTTGGCGTTGATCAAGCGCGGCGGGCTGGATTTGGAAAAACCTCGATCCTGAACTGCTTTTCATGGCCCGAGCTTGAACGGATTCTGAAGCGCTAGCCCGAAAGAACTTCAATCGTAAAATCACCACATACCCGGCAAAAAACACCGTGGCTGGATTGCAGCCCTTCGCGTTGGCAGATTTAACAGCGCCGTCCGCCCTCTAGCTGGGTCTGCCAAGTGTTTGTCGCGTCAAAGGTGTCAGGAACTAGTAAAAAGAAATCGGTTCGCCATGGACAGACAGTTGCAACGGAATTCATTGGGGCCAAGTTTTCAGCGCGTTTGGCGTCACCGTTCACTGGCGTCTCCGCCACTCCGAAGCATGGCTTCTTAACAATGGCGGTTGGGTTTTTCATAGGGCGAAAGTTTAGATTGCATGAACAGGCGCACTCAAACGGTCAAGAAGTGAAGCACGTGCCCAAAGCTGCGTCGCCAATCCGATCAAAACCGTAAGCGCTGCGCGAGTGGGGCGTTCGCTTCCAGGCTTTGCCGCCAGCCGCACGTTTATCGCTAATCCGAACCGCTCATGCAGAAAATTCAGATTCGTGACATCGATCCGGAGTTTGTCATCAGCCATCGCATCACGATCGATGATGTACCGGAGGCGTAGAGAGTGTTTGGCGACAAGGAAGACAAGGAATACGAGTGCATCAAGTTCGTGTTGAAGCCGAACTGATCGGAGAACGCGGACAAAAAGCGTTCTCCCGGCCCATCGCAATGACGAAGACGCTCAAGTTTCTCACCTACAACGTTCATTCCGGCATAGGAACCGACAGGCGGTATAACCTCAGCCGCATCCGTAAGGTGCTCGATCAAGAAAAGCCCGACATTGCCGCTATTCAGGAACTCGACTGCCGACGACAGCGCACCTCCTATCACGATCAGGCGAAGGAACTTGCCGCAGGTCTTGCCATGAATTCATTCTATTGCGCCACACGACCGACCGATACGGGTTCTTTCGGGATGGCCGTGCTCAGTCCGTTTTCCGTCGTTCACCGTCACGAGTACGATTTGAGCTATAACCCGCGCCGGGAACCGCGCTACTGCCTGCGTGTGGACGTCCAGGTCGAACCCAGAGCGATCATTCACGTGTTCAATTGTCACCTCGGCCTCGCTACCCGCGAACGCCGGTTTCAGCGGCAGCAAATGCTGAGTGAAGCGATATTGCTGAGCGAAGATCTACACCATCCGGTCGTTCTAATGGGCGACTTCAACGATCGCCCGATCTCCGTCGTTCACCGAAATCTGCGCCGGCATTTCACGGATGCCTACAATGCCGTCGGTAAGCATTGGGGCCCGACATTCAAAGTCGGGCCGATTCCAATTCGGCTGGATCACATTTATGTCAGTCGTGATATTCGAGTGCGCGAGTGCTGGGTCCGCACAGACAATCTGACGAAGGTGGCATCCGATCATCGGCCAGTGTTGGCTATTGCGGAGGTGACGTGGAACGGAGTCTCAGCGCCGGCGCAACACGACTAACGTCAGCACTGCAGCCGCGCCGCCAAAAGCCAATGCTAACGGCAGCAGACGACGTACCGGTTGCTGTTTCACAGAGGTTGCGAGAGCTTCAATCACGACATTGGCGGTGAGCGGCTTGTGCGGATCGGCAAGCTCGGCGCCCAGCACCATTTCCTCCGTGCTGTGTTTATCCGGGATTTCACGCAAGTACCTGGCATGACCGCGTCGCGAATCGACGAGCCGCAAAAGCGAGCGCTCGGACGATAAGAAATCGCGCACCTGCTTTTCCGACATCCCCAGATGCTCTGCGAGCAAACGGTTGCGCCATCCGGCAACCGCAATCCGCTTAGCCGCGCTATGTGCCTCGATCGTAAGATCGCATTCGGTATCCACGCGCATTGATCGATTCGTCAGGTTCGAGGAGCCAATGCGCATTAACCGATCGTCCACGATCAGGAGTTTCGAGTGGACTCCGACGGACCGGCCATCCATGTCGGGAACCACCGGACACATGATTCGCAGCCGATGAAATCGATCCATCTGCCGCAGTCGCTGAATCGAGCGCACCCGCAAAATTTCGATCGTGTGCGCCTCGAGCCAACCAAAGTTGTTCAATGGAAGCACAATGAGAATCTCAGGACCGTCGATCTGCTGCAAACGTTCGCCGAGCGCAGCGACGATCAGTTCACTGGTGAGATATTGGTTTTCGATATAGATGAACTCTCGCGCTGCCGCGATCAGGTCGAGGTGCAGATTTTCGATCTGTTGGTCGTGTCCGTTCTGACGATCCGTGCGCGAAATTGCGACGTCGACGTTCGTCACGTCCGGCTGCACAGCACTCGGCCAGATATCGGCACTGCGAACATCGGGCATGCAATCGCCGGTTGCCCGCCGCCACCGGTCTCGAACGATTTCAGCCAGCGAATGCGCGGCATCGCCATCCATCATTGCTTGCACGTCGTGTGAGGGCGGGTAACAGTCCCGCCTGCTCGAACGGCGGCTGTCATGGGCTCGATGCTCTTGCGTGTCCCAACGGCCGGCCGCGATGTCCATGCCTCCGGCAAAAGCCAACCCGTCGTCAACGACGACGATTTTCTGATGATGGCTCGCACCGGCGGCGTGGGTGTTGTCGAACTGAAACTGTATACGCGAGTGCCGGAACGGCCGGTCAAAGAGCAGGTTCGGATCCCGCGCGTTTGCGAATATCAGCGGAAAGTTCCAATTCAGGATGTAAATGTTTAAATCGCGGTTGCGGCGGACCAGACGCTGAAGAAAATGACGTAACCTCGGACCTCGCTGCCAGGCGTGAGCGGCCTGAAACAGCCGGATGCGGGTATCGAGGTCCCATCCCACAACGGCAATGGATCGCCGCGCCCGCTCAAACGCCGCCGCAAGGTTGTGGTAGTAGTTAGCCCCATCGATCAAGAGCACAAATCGATCTGCCCTAGCGATTTTCCAGCAGTTATGCCCCGGACGCAGCATACGTTCCATCTGTGGATACCCATTGATTTGTTAAATGGTGCCTGGCGGAAAAGCCACTTTGTCAAATCAGATTAACGTCTCCGGGCCGTTGTCTTAGCACCTTCCTTGCCCAGAGCAGTCCTAGCTTTTTGGCGATGCGCAACGGTTCGCTTTCGTTTACTGCCTTGACCACTTGAATGTTCTGACGGGCGGTAACTCCGCACCTGACCGGGCCGAAATCCAACAGAATGTCGTTACTGCCGGCGGATATCACAAGTCGAGCGAACAAGACTAGGCTCCTTCAGCCTCGAAATGCTTCACACCACTCTGCGTCCGCTGATTAACTGAAAAACGAGGACCACCAGTGCGATAACCAGCAAGATGTGAATAAAACCGCCGATCGTGTAACTGGACACCATTCCAAGGAGCCACAGGACGAGCAGAATTACAAATATTGTCCACAGCATAAGTACGTTTCCTCTTCTAATAATGTTGCAAGTCTGACTCCATGCCCAACCGCTGTGTTGAGTCCGCAATAACTACATCAGATCGCGACAGTTATGCTCTGGCAGGTGACGTGCACTTGGTCATTCTAAAGATCCGACTACCATGTGATGGAGGATACCGTGAGATTTCCTTTAACCATGTTGTTGGCAGTTCTATTAATAGTCCCAGCCTGTAAGAGAAATGAACCTCGGAGAACTCAGGCCGCGTCAGAAGAGCGAACGAACGCCGCGGAACAAATGAAGAATGAACGGGATGCTTATGTGAAGACCTCTGAGTCTCGACTGGCAGAATTCGATCAGAAGTTCGACGGATTGGACAAGAGAGCCGGCGCCATGACGGGAGCGACGAAAACGGACTTCAAAACCGCGATTGACGGTTTGCGAGATCAACGAAAGACAGTCGGGGCCAAATTGGACGACCTGAAGAAGGTCAGCGTCGATTCATGGACGACTTTGAAGGGCGGAGTCGATTCCGCGTTGGCGGCTCTTGATCGCTCCTACACGCAGGTGTCCGACAAATATGAGAAAGCTCCGGTGACGTCAACGAAGCCTAAAGCCAAGCCGTAAGCTAATAGCCTTTCGAGTCGGTGCGGTCTACCATCGTGCCGACTCGCGTGTCCTCCGCTTGGTGATGCGCCGACGCGTTAATGCCGCGACCTGTGATTAATGTGGGCCGTTGGCCTGCTTGGTTATTCTCGAAGGAGGTCTGGATATGGCGCGATACGGTAAGAAAGCATCGCAGAAAGTCGAGCGTGCAATGCACGAGCGCAAAAGAGGAACCTTAAAAAGCGGACGTTCCGGCAAGAAGGTAACAAGTCGAAAGCAGGCTATAGCGATCGGATTATCCGAGGCTCGAAAAAGCGGGTCCAAGGTGCCACGAAAAAAATCGGCAAGCAAGAAAAAATAAACTCACGCTGCATTGTGGCAATACTCCCGACTATTTGACCGCGGTAGAGTGGGGACTTTGTCCCAAAGTGCGAGTGCAAGCAAACGCTAATCCAGCCGGGCTATCGGTACACGTTGATGTCCACGCCTAGCCCATGGCAAAAACTGATTTGTGACCAACTTTGGAATCCCCGATAACGATGGAGAACTTTCCATTCTGTAAAACACCAAACAAGAAGATCACGCATTTGTGATCTGTGCCACATTTGTGCCACGTTAAGCGGCACGCGAATTTCTGAAGCAAACATGCCCGCAAATCGCTGCAGGCTCCTTGCCACTTCAATTCTGTAGCGCGGACCGATCGCAATCGTGGGATGTGGTTTACGAAATCCGTGAAGAGAGGGATTGAATCAGGAATTCCGGGGGCCGGGCGTCACAGAAAAGTTCTATTAATCCCTCGTCGCCAGACCGCAACAGGACTGCTGCGGTCCTGTTTTCATGGCGTATTCTATTGTGGTAACCTGCCGGACCGCTTGGGGGGGTCGTAAAGTACGCGATACCGGACCAGGGATTAAACCGGAGTTCCTGCCTTATGTGTTCGATCCATTTCGGCAGGCCGACCGGGGAGCCGTGTCAGCACGCGAGGGTCTAGGGTTGGGCTTAGCTATAGTCCGGAATCTTGTACAACTACATGGCGGAACAATTCGTGTCGGGAACTCAGAGGGTGGTGGCGCGGAATTCGGCGTC
>Ga0209382_10005524_pt1 | contig 16443 bp, 11 predicted proteins | sample SoiMetdeltSBSDD5_FD_187599 | JGI IMG/M metagenome (GOLD analysis project Ga0209382, IMG submission 187599) | Bulk soil microbial communities from a Populus tree surrounding site in Tennessee, USA - Soil MetaG P. deltoides SBSDD5 (SPAdes) (version 2) | ecosystem: Environmental > Terrestrial >...
ACTGATCTCCTCGGCCAGGGCGTCATAGGTCAGGACCATGCGGTGGCGCAAGACGTCGTAGGCGAGCGCCTGCACGTCGATGGGCAGGGCGTAATTGCGGCCCCGCAGCAGGGCGAGCGCACGTGCACCGTGCACGAGGTTGATCGACGCGCGCGGGCTGGCGCCGAACTCGATGTAGTTGGCCAGGCCCTGCAGGCCGACCCGCTCGGGCTCGCGCGTGGCCAGGGTCAGCGCCACGGCATAGCGCGCAACGTCGGGGTCGACGTAGACCCGGCGAGCCGCCTCCTGGTAGGAGTGCAGCTCCTCGGGCGTGAGGACGCGGTCGACGTCGGCTTCGGGGCGCAGTGAGCGGTCGACGACCGTGAGCTCGTCGCCCTCGCTCGGATAGTCGATGACGACCTTGAACATGAAGCGGTCGACCTGGGCCTCGGGCAGCGGGTAGGTGCCCTCGGACTCGATCGGGTTCTGCGTGGCCATGACCAGGAACGGATCCGGGACCGCGTAGGTCTGGGGGCCGATCGTGACCTGGCTCTCCTGCATGACCTCGAGCAGGGCCGACTGGACCTTCGCGGGCGCGCGGTTGATCTCGTCCGCGAGCAGGAAGTTGCAGAACACCGGCCCGATCTCGGTGTCGAAGCCGCCCGTGTCGGGGCGGTAGATGCGGGTGCCGACGAGGTCGGCGGGGACGAGGTCGGGGGTGAACTGAATGCGCTTGAAGGTCCCGCCGAGGACCTCGGCCACGGTCTTGATCGTGAGCGTCTTGGCCAGGCCGGGCACGCCTTCCAGCAGCAGGTGACCGCCGGCGAGCAGCGCCACGAACACGCGCTCGAGCATGCCGTCCTGCCCGACGATCACGCGCTTGACCTCGAAAAGGGCGGCTTCGAGGGCCTGCCGGGCGTCCTCGGGGTCGCCGGCGGGGCGGAGGTGCGGTTGCTGCTCGTCGGTCACGTCTGCCTTTCGGTTTCGAAAAAGCGCGCCTCGCGGCGCGCCCATTGGGACCGCCGTTTTCTAACGACGCGCCGTCAAAGCAGAGTAAACGCTCCGTTGCGATTTGAGCGAAGGCTGCTCGTAGAGTTCGCGACCCATGAGCCTCCGCCTCGTCACCGCAGGGGAGTCGCACGGGCCGGGCCTCACGTGCATCGTCGAGGGCCTGCCCGCCGGCCTGCAGGTCGCGCCCGACGATCTCAACCGCGATCTTGCGCGCCGCCAGCTCGGCCACGGGCGCGGCGGGCGCATGAAGATCGAGAGCGACGCGGCGGTCGTGACGGCGGGCATCCGCCACGGCCGGACCCTGGGCAGCCCGGTCGCGCTGCAGGTCGCCAACCGCGACTACGCCAACTGGGAGGAGCGCATGAACCCGTGGCCCGTCGAGGCCGAGGTCGCCGAGGTGCACCTCCCGCGACCGGGCCACGCGGACCTTGCCGGAAGCCAGAAGTTCGGCCACTCCGACGTGCGCAACGTCCTCGAGCGCGCGAGCGCGCGCGAGACGGCGGCGCGGGTCGCCGGCGGGGCTTTGGCCAAGACCTTCCTGCGCGCGCTGGGCGTGCGCGTCTTCTCGCACGTCGTCCAGATCGGCCAGGTCACGGCGCCAGAGGGCTCCGGGCTGCGACCCGAGGACTTCGACCACGTGGACGATTCGCCGGTGCGCTGTCTCGACGAGTCGGCCTCGCAGGCGATGGTCGAGGAGATCAACGTCATGCGCAAGCAGAACGAGTCGCTCGGCGGCCTGTTCGAGGTGCGGGCGTTCGGCCTCGTCCCCGGTCTGGGCGGGCACATCTCGTGGGAGGAGCGCCTGGACGGCCGTCTGGCCGGTGCGCTGATGTCGATCCAGGCCATGAAGGCGGTCGGGTTCGGCGAGGGCTTCGACCTGGCCGGCACCTATGGCTCGCAGGCCCACGACGAGATCTTCTGGACCGAGGAGCGCGGCTATCACCGCGAGACCAACCGCGCCGGCGGCCTCGAGGGCGGCATGACCACGGGCGAGCCGCTGGTCGCCCGGGTGGCCATGAAACCGCTGTCGACCCTGACCAGACCGCTGCGCTCCGTCGACACCGAGACCAAGGAGCCGGCCCAGGCGCTGCGCGAGCGCACCGACTCCACCGCGGTGCCCGCCGCCGGCGTGGTTGGCGAGGCGATGGTCGCCTTCGTGCTTGCCGACGCCTATCGCAGCAAGTTCGGAGGCGACCACATCGACGACGTGCTCGCAGCCGTGCGCGCCTACGAGGAGCGCATCCAGTGGCGTCGCCGCTGACCGACCGCGCGCTCGTCTTCGCCGGCTTCATGGGCGCGGGCAAGACCGTCGCCGCCCGCGCGGTGGCCGCGGCCTGGGGCGTGGAGCCCATCGACACCGACGCGCTGCTCGAGCGCGAGATCGGCGTGCGCATCCCCGACTTCTTCGCCGAGCAGGGCGAGGAGGCGTTCCGCCTGCGCGAGGAGGTCGCCGTGGCGCATGCGCTCGACCAGGCGCCGCCGGGGTCGGTGATGGCGCTGGGCGGCGGCGCGCTCGGGTCCAAGCGCGTGCGCGAGGCGCTCAAGCGCCACCTTGTCGTCTGGCTCGACGTCGACGTCAACACGTGCTGGGCCCGGGCCGGCGAGCAGGGCGACCGCCCGCTCGCCCGCGACCCCGCCGCCTTCGCGCGCCTGTTCCAGGACCGGCAGGCCGCGTACGAGGCCGCGGCCGACGCCGTGGTGCTCAACCGCTCGCTCGACGCCGTGCCGAGCGCGCTGCCCGCGCTGGTCGACCTGGCCGGGCGGCCGCGCGACACCCGCCTGTTGTGGGCGTGGTCGGCGTCGGCCCAGTACCCCGTGCTGCTGCGCGACGGGCTGCTCGACGATGAGGCCGTGACGTCCTGGCCGGCGGAGGGGCGGCGCTTCCTCGTCACCGACGGCGCCGTGGCCAAGCTGTACGCGGACCGGCTCGAGCCGCTGGCGGGCCGGGTGAGCATCATGCCCGGCGAGCAGTCCAAGACGATCGCCCACGCCGAGATCGTGTGGACCGAGCTGGTCCGCGCCGGCCTGACGCGAACCGACCACGTGGTCGCGCTCGGCGGCGGCGTCGTGGGCGACCTCGCCGGCTTCTGCGCCGCGACCTACCAGCGCGGCGTGCCCATCGTCCACGTCCCCACCACGGTCGTGGCCCAGGTCGACTCGGCCTACGGCGGCAAGACCGCGGTCGACCTCGCCGAGGGCAAGAACTACGTCGGCGCCTACCACCAGCCCAGGGCTGTACTCGTCGACCCCGAGACGCTCCACACCCTGCCGCCGGCCGAGCGCGCAGCAGGCTACGCGGAGGTGGTCAAGACCGCGCTCATCGCCGGCGGCCGCCTGTGGGACCGCGTGCGAGTCGGCGCCTCGGTCACCGACGGGGTCGTGATCGCGGCCTGCGCGCTGACCAAGCTGCGGGTGGTGGCGCAGGACGAGCGCGACGGCGGCCGGCGCCAGGTGCTCAATCTCGGCCACACGGTGGCCCATGCGATCGAGACCGCGACCGGCTACGCGCGCTACCGCCACGGCGAGGCGGTGGGGCTGGGCCTGCTGGCGGCGCTGCGCCTGTCGGGCCTCGACGGCCTGCGCGAGGAGGTGGCCGAGCTGCTCGAGGCCGGTGGGCTGCCCACGACCCTGGACGCCGACGTCGAGGCCGTCCTGGCGGCCACGGCGCGGGACAAGAAGCGCGTGGGGGAGGGACCGGTGCCATTCGTCGTCGTCCATGCGCCGGGCGACGTGCGCCCGGGCGCCGCGCTGCCGGAGGGCGAAGTCCGCGCCGCCGTGACAGAGTTGGCGTCCGCGAGCGGATGACGAACGTCCACAACCGCATCCAGGTCATGCACGGAGTCAACCTCGACGTGCTCGGACGCCGCAATCCAGAGATCTACGGCGAGCTCTCGTTCAACGAGCTCGAGCGCCGCGTGAGCGACATGGCCGCCGAGCTGGGCCTGCAGACGCGCTTCTTCCAGAGCAACTTCGAGGGCGAGTTCGTCGAGGAGCTGCACCGTCTGGACGGGCTCGCCGACGGCGTCCTGCTCAACCCGGGGGCCTGGACGCATTACGCGTGGGCGATCCGCGACGCGCTGGAGATCGCGGACCTGCCCGCGGTCGAGGTCCACCTCTCCGATGTTGGCGCGCGCGAGGAGTGGCGCAAGCTCTCGGTCATCGGGGACCTGTGCCTTGCTCGCGTATCGGGCAAGGGCCTGGACGGCTATCGCGAGGCGCTCGAGCGGCTCCGGGAGGCGTTGGCGTGAGCGCGCCGCGCGCCGACGCCGTGGCCGCCGAGGTGGCCGAGCGCGGACTCGACGCCCTCCTCGTCGCCCACGACGTCAACCTGCGCTGGCTGACCGGCTTCACCGGGAGCAACGGCCTCGCCGTGATCGGCGCCGACGCGCGCGTGTTCCTCACCGACTTCCGCTACGTCGAGCAGGCCGCCGACCAGGTCGACCCGAGCTTCGAGCGCCGCCGCGGCGAGCGCGACCTGCTCGAGGACGGCCGCGCGGCGCTGCCCGAGCGCCGCCCGCTCAAGCTGGGCTTCGACGACGCCCACACCTCGGTGCGCACCCATGGCCGCCTGCGCGAGCTGCTGGGGGAGGACATCGAGCTGGTCGCTGCCGCCGGCGTGATCGAGGACCTGCGCGCGGTCAAGGACGCCGACGAGATCGCGCTCGTGCGCACGGCCGCGCGGATCGCCGATGAGGCGCTGCGGGAGATCCTCGACGCCGGCCTGGCCGGACGCACCGAGCGTGCCGTCGCCCGCGCGCTCGAGGACGCGATGCGCGACCGCGGCGCCGAGCCGTCCTTCCCCACCATCGTGGCCGCGGGCGCGCACGGCGCGCTTCCGCACGCAGAGCCCCGCGACGTCGAGATCCCCGCCGGCGCGCTCGTCGTGATCGACTTCGGGGCGCACTACCAGGGCTACTGCTCGGACTGCACCCGCACGGTGGCGACCGGCGACCTCGACGGCGACGCGCGCGACGTCTACGACGTCGTCCTGCAGGCCCAGCGCGCCGCGCTCCACGCCGTCCAGCCCGGCCCGGAGGGCAAGGAGGTCGATGCGGTCGCGCGCGACCTGATCGCGGCGGCCGGGCACGGGGACGAGTTCGGGCACGGCCTGGGCCACGGCGTCGGCCTCGAGGTCCACGAGGCACCGACGCTGTCCAAGCGAGGCGACAAGCACCTGGCGGCCGGAAACGTCGTCACCGTCGAGCCGGGCATCTACGCGCCGGGGCGCTTCGGGGTGCGGATAGAGGACCTGGTCGTCGTGACCGACGACGGGCCCGACGTGCTGAGCTCCTTCACGAAGGAGCTGACGGATGTGGGGTAGGGCCGGGCTGGTCGCGATGCTCGTCGCGATCGGCCTCCCCGCCACCGCCGCCGCCCAGGATCCGCTCACGATCAGTGGGGGCAAGATCGTCGACGGCCGCGGACGGCAGGTCATCCTCCACGGCGCCAACGCGGTCTTCAAGCGCCCGCCCTACTACCCGCCGCTGACGCGCAGCGACTTCCGCCGCATGCGGTCGTGGGGCTTCAACACGATCCGCCTCGGGGTCATCTGGGCCGGACTCGAGCCCCAGCCCGGGGTGATCGACCAGGGCTATCTCGACCATCTCGCCGCGATCGTCGCGCTCGCCGCCCGGGAGCGCTTCTGGGTGCTCCTCGACATGCACCAGGACCTGTACGCCGAGCGCTTCACCGGGGAGGGCGCCCCGGACTGGGCGGTCAAGGACGACGGCATCCCGTTCACCCCCGTCCCGGGCGACTTCGCGCTCAACTACACGACGCCCGCGGTGGGCCGCGCGTTCACGAACTTCTGGGCCGACAGGGATGGCATCCGCACCGAGTACGTCAACGCGTTCAGCGCGCTCGCCACGCGCTTTGCGAGTGCCGACGCCGTGCTGGGCTACGACCTGTTCAACGAGCCGACGTGCGAGCTGCAGGCCGGCCCGCCGTGCGCGATCCCGCCCGACCCGGCCGCGGCGACGCAGTTCCTCATGCCGCTCTACAACCAGCTGGTCCCCGCGCTGCGCGCGGCCGACCCAAGGCACCCGGTCTTCTACGAGGACGGGGTGACGGTCAACCAGGGCTACCCGTTCCTCATCGGTGCACCGGGCGGGCCGACCTGGCCGTTCCCGAACCAGGGCCTCTCGCATCACGTCTACTGCTCGGAGCTGATCCGGGCCGGGGTGCCCTGCCCGCGGCAGGAGCGCGAGGCCGCGAACAACGCGGTGGCGATCGCCAAGCACAACCGCGTCGCGCCGCTGCAGACCGAGTTCGGGGCGACCGACGACCTCGCCACGCTGCGCCGGGTCACGGCCGACGAGGACGGCGCCGGTGAGGGCTGGCTCTACTGGCAGTACAAGACCTACGGGGATCCGACGACGAGCTCCTCCGCCGGCCCCGGTGGCACCGACGCCGAGTCGATCGTCGCCGAGTCCGGCCGGGTCAAGACGGCCAAGGTCAAGGTCCTCGCGCGCGCCTACCCCGAGCGCATCGCCGGCACCGCGGCGCGGTGGTCGTTCTCCGACCGCTCCGGGGTGTTCAGCCTGAGCTACCGCCCGCGGGGACGCGGCCCGAGCGTGGTCGTGGTGCCGCGGGCGTCCTATCCGCGCGGCGCTTGCCCGTCGGGTCGGGGCTTCACGCAGAGGCCCGACCCGGAGCCCAACCGGCTACGTCTTCGCGCCGAGCGCGGAGCGCGGCACGTCGCGCTTCGCGCCGTCCCCTGCCCGAGCGCCTAGCGCCTCGTCCGGGTAGGCCTCGCCGGCCGTGCGCTGCAAGCGGCGCAGGCCGAAGCCGAGGCTGATGAGCCAAGTGACGAGGATGGCCAGCAGCACGAGGTACGCCGGAATCGCGAGCGCGGTCGAGCCGCCGGGGGCCTCGCGCTGCCGGGGCGGATCCCTGTGCAAACAAATCGAGCATGGCGGCATACTACATTGTTTCATGACACATCAAACCTTGTACCGTAGAATGGGGCGGGATGGCGGATGAGCTGACCATCGACGAGCTGGCCCGCGCGACGGGCATGACCGTCCGCAACATCCGTGCGCACCAGTCGCGGGGCCTGCTGCCGCCGCCGGAGGTTCGGGCCCGCACCGGTTACTACGGGCCCGACCACGTCGAGCGGCTGCGCCTCATCACCAACATGCAGGCCGAGGGGTTCAACCTGGCCGCGATCCAGCGCATCATCGAGGCCAACGGCGGTGGTGCGCAGATCATCGACTTCGGTCGCGAGGTCCTCGGCGCCTTCGACGAGGAGCCGGAGCTGACGACCGCGGACGAGCTGGCCAGGCGTTTCGGCGGCACGCTCGACGTCAAGGCAATGGAGAAGGCCGAGCGGCTCGGCATCGTACGTCCGTTGGGCGAGGACCGCTACGAAGTGACGAGTCCGACGCTGATGCGTGCCGGCGAGGAGCTCGTGAACCTCGGGATTCCGCTCAGCCATGCACTCGCGGTGGCCGAGCGCATCCAGCGCAACTCGCGGCCCATCGCCGAGGCCTTCATCCGGCTGTTCGTGCAGGACGTGATCGGGCCGGGCGACCCGACCCGGCGCACGCGCGAGGAGTGGGAGCGCCTGCGCGAGGCGCTCGAGCGCCTGCGCCCGCTGGCCACCGAGGCCGTCCGGGCCGGCTTCCAGCAGACCATGAGCGCGGCCGTCGACGAGCAGGTGGCCAAGATCGTGGGCGGCCTCGACCCGTCCGAAGGCACGGGTTCGCAGCGACCGCGGCGCCGCCGCCGCTAGCCGGGCGCGCGCGCCGCCGGCGGCTCCGGGAACAGGTGCGCGAACAGCTCGGGCCGGTTGTAGTGGCCGGCGGTGTCGTGCACGAACTTGGGCGCGATGACCGCGTCGGGTCGATGTCGGCGAACACGAGCTGCTCGCCGTCGCCGTCGGCCTCGGCCAGGGTCTGCCCACCCGGCTCGACGACGCTCGCCCGCCCCCACGACGGGGACGCTCGCACACACCGACGACGGCGGCGATGCCGTGCTCCCCGCACGCCTGCGCGATCGTGTCGATGGCGGCTCCGGGCACCTCGACCGCGTTCTTGAACAGCCGCTCGTTGAGCTGCATCGCACGATCGTCGAGCGGCAACAGCTCGACCCAGCCGGGGTGCCCGGGCACGAAGCCCTCGGGGAACGCGACCACCGCGGCCCCGCCCGCCGCAGCCTCGGCGACGAGCCCCACCGTCTTGTCGACGGTCGCGTCGAGGTCGAGGAAGACCGGTGCGGCTTGGACCGCCGCGACCTTGAGCCCCGTAACCGGACCTCAGCTTCCCACCAGGGCGCCCGCGCCCTCAGCCGCGCCGCGCCCGCGCGAGCGCGTGGTCGGAGGTCAACCCTGGTTGGAGATCGGGCTGTGGATGAGCTTCGGGCGCGTACCCGAGCAACTCGCCGTAGACGTCGGTGCGCCGGTCGGCGAGCGGGGTGATGAGCGGATCTCGCACCTTCGCGCGACGGGCCTCGGACAGGTCGATCGACACGACCTCCACGACCTCGTCGTCGCGGCTTGCCGGCCCGGAGAGCAGGCGGCCGTACGGATCGATGATCACGCTGGAGCCGAGGTAGCCGAGGTCGCCGTCGGCTCCGACGCGGGAGGCGGCGGCCACGAAGACCTGGCTGATGTTGGCCTGGACGGCCGCGGCCTTGACCTGGTCGATGATCCCGTCCGGCGGCGGGGAGCGGTCGTAGCCCGGCGCCCACGCGGTCGGGATGGCGACCAGGTCCGCGCCCTGGAGCGCGAGGATGCGGAGCGCCTCAGGGAAGCGCAGGTCGTAGCAGACCATGATGCCGACGCGGCCGAAGGGCAGCGCGACCACCGGCAGCCCGAGGTCGCCGGGGGCGAACAGCAGCCGCTCCTCGCCCCACAGATGGAGCTTGCGGTAGACCGCCAGGAGTCCCGCCGGGCCGACGACGGCCACGCTGTTGAACAACGCGTTTCCGTCGAGCTCCAACACGCCGCCCACGATGTGGCACGAATGCCTGGCGGCGAGGTCCTGCCATTCGCGGGTCGTCGGCCCGGGGACAGACTGGGCGGCTTGCAGCGCCGAGCGCCAGTCCGACATGCGGTAGCCGGAGGCGGCCAGCTCGGGCAGAACGACGAGATCCGCATCGGATGCGGCGGCGGTCTCGATCGCATCGACGATGCGGTCGCGGTTGCCGTCGAGGTCGCCGGGAAGGAGCTCGAGCTGGGCGATGGCGACGTTGATGTCGAGCATGATTCGGGCGTCCTCCCGGGGCGGTGGTCCGGCGTTGACAACCGAACCCCATATGTAATACAAACGAAGGGAACAGCGTACCGCAGCGCACGAGACGCGGGGGATGCGATGGCGAAGTCGAGGATGCGGACCAACGACTCCGAGGAGGCTCTAAGCCTCGAAGAGCTCGACAACGTTCCTCTGGTCGCGCGCGCACGCACTGCGATCCTCAACGCGATCCTCGAGGATCGCTTCGGCGGCCGGCTGCCGGCCGAGGACAAGCTCGCGGCGATGCTCAACGTCAGCCGCACCACCGTGCGCTCGGCCGTTCAGGGCCTCGAGCGCGACGGCCTGATCAGCCGTCGTCGCGCGATCGGGACGACGATCAACCAACACGTCGGCCCACGGACGCTGGCGCTACAGCGCCTCGTCGGGTTCGACTGGCTGCTCAAGGAGCGCGGCCACGAAGTCCGTGTCGACATCAGGTGGGAACGCATGACCCCGCCTCCGTCGATCCAGCGGGCGGTCCCTTGGGATGACCCGGTCGAATGCTTCGCCACCGAGAAGCAGTACTTCGCCGACGAGTCGCTCGCGATCTACCTGCGCGACTTCATCCCGTGGGACAACCTGAAGCGCGACTCGATCGCCGACCCGCTCGAGCCATCCATCTTCGAGTTCAGCCGTCGCTACTGCACACAGCCCATCACCCACGCCGTGGTCGAGATCGTGCCGCTGGTCAAGACCAAGAAGGCGGGCACCAAGCTGCCCGGCGGAACCAACGAACCGTTCATCCGGCTGCACGAGACGCTGTATGCCCGTGACGCTGCCGTCGTCGGCTGGTCGTTCGTCGACGTGGAGGACCGGTTCATCCGGCTCGAGGTCTTCCGAGGTCACTGAGCCTCGCGTGCGGTGCGGCTCAGGCGAGCCGCGGCGCACGCGTCGCGCTCCCTCCACCATCGCGGCGAGCTTGCCGCGCGCGACGTCGCGAGAGAGGTACTTCATGCCGCAGTCCGGGGCGACGACGAGCCGCTCGGGCGGCACGACCTTCAGCGCCGCTCGGATCCGCTCGGCGACGACCTCTGGGGTCTCGATCTCGGGGTCGCCGAGGTCGAGCACGCCGAGGACAATCTGCTTGCTGGGGAGCGCCGCCAGCACGGCGGGATCGAGCTTGGGCTGGGCCGCCTCGATCGAGATCTGGTCCGCCGGGCACGCGTCGAGCTCGGCCAGGAACGAATAGCCGGTGTCGCGGTTCTGCACGATCGCCGCGTAGCCGAAGCACGTGTGCAGGGCTGTGGTCGTGCCGACGCCCGTAAGCGCCCTTTTCAGCGCGGGAAGCGCGTAGCCGCGCGCGGCCTCGGCGCGGGCCTGGAGGTAGGGCTCGTCGATCTGGACGACGTCGACGCCGGCCGCCGCGAGCTCGCGCAGCTCCTCATTGACTGCGGCGGCGTAGTCCATGGCGAGCTCGCCCGGGTCGTCGTAATGGTCGTTCTGGGCCTGCTGGCTCATCGTGAAGGGGCCGGGGACGGTGACGCGGATGGGCCGATCGGTGGCCGCGCGCAGGAACTCGGCGTCGCGCAGCTGCACCGGGCGGGTGCGCCGGATGGGCCCGACGACGCGCGGAACAGGGTTGGGATGCCCGGTGCGGTCCAGCGCGGTGCCCGGGTTGTCAAGGTCGAGACCCTGGAGCGCGTTGGCGAAGCGGTTGGAGTAGCTCTCGCGCCGGATCTCACCGTCGGTGACGACGTCCACGCCGGCCTCCTCCATGTCGCTGATCGCGAGCAGGGTGGCGGCGTCATGGGCCTCCTCGAGCTGCTCGTGATCGATGCGCCAGAGCTCCCGCGCAGCGACACGCGGCGGCAGCCGTGAAGCGAGTCGCTGCCGGTCGATCAGCCACTCTGGCTGGGGATAACTGCCTGTGATGGTCGTATGGAGCGGTCCGGGGATCATGTCAACGACCTAAGGTAACGGCGTGCAGGTTGCGCCGGACCTTGCGGCGCTGAACGCCGTCGAGCAGCGCGTGCTGTGGCTGGCCACGGCGATGGTCCACCACGCCAACCGCGTGCGCCGCGACGACGACAGCGGGGTGAAGGTCGGCGGCCACCAGGCATCGAGCGCGTCGGTGGTCTCGATCATGACGACGCTCTGGTTCGGGGGCTTCCTGCACGCGCGCGACGCGGTGTCGGTCAAGCCGCACGCCTCGCCGGTGCTGCACGCGATCAACTACCTGCTTGGTTCGCTTCACCGCGAATGGCTCACTCGCCTGCGCGCGTACGGAGGGCTGCAGAGCTACCCGAGCCGGGTCAAGGACCCCGACCACGTCGACTACTCGACCGGGTCGGTCGGGATCGGGGCGACGGCGACGATCTGGGGTGCGCTCGCGCACCGCTACCTGGCCGGCCACTTCGAGGTGCCCGTGGGCGGGCGGCACGTCGCGATCGTGGGCGACGCCGAGCTCGACGAGGGGGCGGTATGGGAGGCGCTCGTCGACCCGCTCGTGGCCCGTCTGGGCGAGGTCCTGTGGATCGTTGACTTCAACCGCCAGTCGCTCGACCGCGTCGTGCCGGTCATCGCCGCCGACCGCCTCTCGACCATGTTCGAGGCGGCTGGATGGCATGTCGTGGTGGTCAAGTACGGGCGCCTGCTCGACGAGCTGTTCGGCCGTCCCGGGGGCGAGGGCCTGCGCGAGCGCATCGACGCCATGAGCAACGCGGAGTACCAGCGGTTGCTGCGCGCCGACGCAGCGGAGCTGCGGGAGCGGCTGCCGGGGGAGGGCCCGGAGCGGGCCGGCGTCGCGCGCGTGGTGGCGGAGCTGCCCGACGATGTGCTGCTCGCCTCCCTGCGCGACCTCGGCGGCCACGATCACAGCGCGCTGTTGGACGCCTACGCCCGCGCCGAGGCGGTCACCGACCGGCCCTCGGTCGTCCTCGCCTACACGATCAAGGGCTGGGGGCTGCCGATCGAGGGCCATCCCAGCAACCACTCGGCGCTCCTGACCGAGGACCAGCTGCGCTCGCTCGCCGGAACGCTCGGCGCCCACGTGGACGATCCCTGGCGGGCCCCGCCGGAGGGCAGCCCCGAGGCGGCGCTGTGCGCGGAGACCGCGGATCGGCTGCGCCGTGACCAGCCCGCGCGCGTGGCGCCGCGCGCGCCACCCGCCGAGCTCGGGCGCCGACATACGGGGCGCGCGTCGACCCAGCAGGCCCTCGGCCGCGTCCTGGTCGACCTGTCCCACGACGCGCCCGAGGTGGCGGCGCGGATCGTGACGGTGAGCCCCGACGTGGCATCGTCCACGAACCTGGGCGGGTGGATCAACCGAGCCGGGATCTGGGCGCTCGGCGACCGCATCGACTGGTTCGGCGACGACACCGACACGCTCGTCCGCTGGCGCGAGACCGCGCACGGCCAGCACGTGGAGCTGGGCATCGCCGAGACCAACCTGGTCGGGCTGCTGGGCGAGCTGGGGTCGACGTGGTCGCGCGAAGGCGAGCCGCTGCTGCCGATCGGCACCCTCTACGACCCGTTCGTCGGGCGCGCGCTCGAGCCCTGGAGCTTCGGGATCTACGCCGGCGGCCAGTCGATCCTCGTGGGGACGCCGTCGGGCGTCGCGCTCGCCCCCGAGGGGGGCGCCCACCAATCGATCGTGACTCCCGGGATCGGGATCGAGCAGCCCGGCTGCGTGGCCTGGGAGCCCGCGTTCGGACAGGACTTCGAATGGGCCTTTCTCGCCGCGCTCGCACGCCTCGGCCGCCCGGATGGCTCATCGGCGTACTTCCGCTTGACCTCGCGGCCCGTCGATCAGGCCCTGGCCGGTCTGCCCGAGGACGATGCGGCACGGACGCAGCGCCGCCGCGAAGCCCTAGCGGGCGGCTACGTGCTGTCCCGGGCCGAGGACGGGCGCCGCGACCTGGCCCTCGTCGGCGTCGGCGCGGCCATCCCCGAGACGCTCGAGGCGGCGCAGGCGCTGCGCGCCGAAGCCGGCGTGGCCGCGGACGTCGTGTGCCTGACCAGCCCCGACCTGTGCTACCGGGCCCTGCGGGCCGCCCAGGGCCTGGGGGAGGGCGATCCGTGGATCCTCGACGTGCTGTTCCCGGCCGCCGCGGCAGCGCCCATCGTCACCGTCCAGGACGGCCACCCCCATGCGCTGAGCTTCCTGGCGGCGGTCAACGGCGTCCCGGTGGCCGGCCTCGGCGTCGACAGCTTCGGCCAATCGGGAACCCTGCCCGAGCTCTTCCGCCACCACGGCATCGACACCGAGACGATCGTGGGCGCGGCGCTGGACCTCCTGAGCTAGACCCCGCGCCGAACTTTGGCGTAGCGGGCGCGTCCTACGCCACGGAGATGGTCGCGCACAGATGACCACGGTCGGCGAGCCGCTCGTCGCGCCCCTTCCTGCGGCGACGCCCGTCGGGGTGGCCCGCCCGGCGCTCCGGTTCCGGGAGCTGGCGCTGGTGGCGGCCGGCGGCATGGCGCTCGCGATCGTGCTCACGTGGCCGGTCGCCGCGCACCTGGGCACGAACATCGCCGGCGATCTCGGCGACCCGGTCCGCACCGCCTGGCAGGTGGCGTGGGAGGGGCACGCGCTGACGCTCTCCTCGGGGACGCTGTTCAACACCAACGCGTTCTGGCCGCTGTCGACCAGCCTGGCCTTCTCCGACTCGCTGGTCGGGTACGCGCCGGCCGGGCTCATCGGCAACCAGGGCGTGGCCGCCGCGGTGGCGCGCTACGACGTCCTGTTCCTGTTCGCCTACGCGCTCGCCTTCGTCGGCCCCTACCTGCTCGCGCGCGAGCTGGGAGCCGGCCGGGCGGCCGCGGTCGTCGCGGGCGTGGCGTTCGCCTACGCACCGTTCCGCGCGACGATGAACGGGCACCTGCACGTGCTCTCGAGCGGCGGGATCCCCCTGTCGCTCTTCCTGCTCGTGCGCGGCTACCGGCGCCGAAACGCCTGGCTGGTGCTGGCGGGATGGGTCGTGGCCGCGTGGCAGCTGAGCCTGGGCTTCACGCTCGGCCTGCAGCTCGCCTACCTCCTGCTCGTGCTGGCCGTCGTCGCGGTGCTGCTGTGGGTCCGGCGCGGGCGCCCGTCGCCGGGCCGCTGGGTGCTCGTGGCCAGCGCGGCGGGGGTGCTCCTGGCCGCCGCCGTGACGGTGTACGAGGCACGGCCATACCTGCGGGTCCATCACGACTATCCGAGCGCCCGGCGGACGAACTTCGACGTCTCCCTGTATTCGGCGCCGCCGAAGGCGTTCGCGGCAGCGCCCGCGGAGAGCCGGCTGTGGGGCGCCGCGACCGCTTCGGTTCGCAACGGGCTGCGCTCGCGCAACGAGGACACGCTGTTCCCCGGGCTCGCCATCCTCGGGTTGGCCGTGCTCGGGGTGGGCTGGGGGCGCTGGCCGCGGGCCCTGCGGATCGGCCTGAGCGCAGGGGTCGTGGTCTGCGCCGTGCTCTCGCTCGGGTTCGGCATGCCCCCGCACGGCGACCTCACCTACCGCCTGCTCTATCGATTCGCGCCGGGCTGGGACGCGGTGCGCACGCCCGGGCGCATCGTGACGTTGACCTCGCTCGGGCTTGCGCTGCTCGCGGCCGCCGGCGCCGACGTCGCGATCGGGCGGGCAATGCGCCCGCTGCCCGTGCGGTGGCAGCGAACCGGCGCCGTTGCCGTGGGGTCGTTGCTCGTCGCCGCCGTCGTCGTGGACGGCGCCGGGCGCGTGGGCGACCCCCGCGTTCCCCTGCCGCCGCCCGGCGAGGCACGGTTGGCCCCGCCGCAGCTGCACCTGCCCACCAGCGGCTCGTACGACCGCCTCTACCAGCTGTGGTCGACCGACGGGTTCCCGGACATCGTCAATGGCGTCAGCACATTCGACCTGCCGAGCCTCGACAGCGTGCGCGGCGTCATGCGCACGTTCCCCGACGCCCAGTCGGTGCTGTTCCTGCGCCAGCACCGGATCCGCACCGTCGTCCTGCACACCAACCTCGGGCGCGAGGGGCTCCCGCCGTCCGTGCGCAATCCGCCGCTGCCCGTCGATCCCGCGGCGGCGGCCGCCAAGCCGATCCGCGGCCTGCTCCTGCGTCGCCATTCGCTTCCGGGAGCGGTCGTCTACACCGTGCTGCGCATCCCCCGTGGGAGGGCCTCGTGACGGCGGTCGCCATCCCGCGACCCCGGATGGCCACCGCGACGCGCGTCGTCGTGGCGCTGGTCGCGGTGGCCGCCCTCCTGCGTCTCGCGACGCTCGGCCAGCAGAGCTTCTGGTACGACGAGGCGGTCACGGTGCACCTCGTCCACGACTCGTTCGCGGGCATGCTCCACCGGATCCCGCAGACCGAGTCGACGCCTCCGCTCTACTACGTGGTCGCGTGGATCTGGGCGCGGATCGCGGGCACCAGCGAGGTGGGCCTGCGCTCGCTGTCGGCGCTGGCGGCGATTGCGACCGTGCCGCTGCTGTACCTCGCCGGCCGCCGCCTGGCCGGTCAGGTGGCGGGGTTGATCGCGGCCGGGCTGGCGGCGGTGTCGCCGTTCCTCATCTGGTACGCGCAGGAGGCACGCGCCTACGCACTCGTCGTGCTGGTGTGCGCGGCCTCGCTGCTGCTCTACCTGCGCGCGCGCGAGCACCCCACGGCCGGACGGCTCGCGGCTTGGGCCGCCGTGTCCGCCGTGGCCGTGGCCAGCCACTACTTCGCGGTCTTCGTGGTGGTGGCCGAGATGGCCATCCTGCTCGCCGACCTGCGCTACCGGGCGCGCATTCGTGCGCTGGCGGCCAGCGCCGGCATCGCGCTCGTCGCGGCGGCGCTGGCGCCGCTCGCGCTCGACCAGCACGCGACCGGGCGGACGAACTGGATCGGCCACCTGCCCCTGAGCGACCGCTTGGGCGAGCTTCCCCTGCAGTTCCTCGCCGGCTTCGGCGAGCAGGCCGCGCCGAGGCTCGGCCTCGCCTTCGGCCTCGTCGTCGTCGCCGGGGCGCTCGCCCTGCTCCTGCGGCTGGCGGAGCCGCTGCGCGGGGACGTCGCACGCGTCCTGGCCATCGCGGCCACGGGTGTCGCGGGCCCGCTGGTCCTCGCCCTCGTCGCGTCGGACGAGGTGCTGAGCCGCAACGAGATCGTGGTGTGGCCGGCCCTGGCGGTGGGCTTCGCCGCGCTGCTGGGGGCCTCGGTCAACCGCCGCTTCGGGCTCGTGATCGCGGCCGCGGCCGCGGCGCTCGGCCTTGCCGGCACCACCGCGGTTGTGGTCGAGAGCGCGCTCCAGCGCACCGACTGGCGGCAGGCGGCACGCCTCATCGGC
>Ga0209382_10005525_pt1 | contig 16443 bp, 11 predicted proteins | sample SoiMetdeltSBSDD5_FD_187599 | JGI IMG/M metagenome (GOLD analysis project Ga0209382, IMG submission 187599) | Bulk soil microbial communities from a Populus tree surrounding site in Tennessee, USA - Soil MetaG P. deltoides SBSDD5 (SPAdes) (version 2) | ecosystem: Environmental > Terrestrial >...
GTCCTCGCGAGCCGGCTCGTCGGTAGCCTCGCCCCACCAAGCTGCGCCACTACCGGAATTGAGGGGCAATTGACTTTGCTCCCCGGGACGAATAGCCTTTGAGCATGGTGAAAACAGCGGGACGCCCTCTGACCGCTTGTGATTACCGGGAAATGTGATCAACGCGAATGAGTTTGTTTGCCGGAACTAAAAAGCTATGCAGATAGCTGCAAAGAAGAAGTTTGCGATCACAACGTCCCCGACCGATCCGAAGTAACATCATGTCGAATCGGCCCCACATCCTCCCCGCCACCTCCCGCCGCGAATTCCTCTCGAAATGCGGTTGCGGCTTCGGCGCGCTCGCGGCCGGTTCCATGCTCGGTCTCGACGGTCTCCTCGCCCGGGCGGCAAACGCCAAACTCGACCCGCTGAATCCTCTTGCACCGAAACCGCTTCATCATCTGGCGAGGGCGAAGTCGGTCATCTTCCTGTTCATGGAGGGCGGCCCGAGCCACATCGACTTGTTCGATCCGAAACCGGCGCTCGAAAAACTCGCGGACCAGCCGATGCCCGAATCGTTCGGCAAGGTCATCACCGCCATGGGCACGGCGAGCAACACATTGATGCCGTCCAAGCGATCCTGGAAGCAGCACGGCGAGAGCGGCATCTGGGTTTCGGATTGGCTGCCCCACATCGCGCAGCACGTGGATGACATCGCCGTCATTCGTTCCTGCTGGGCGGACGGCCTCAATCACGTCGGCTCCGTTTGCCAGATGAACACTGGCGACATCCTCGCGGGCCGGCCTTCGCTCGGCGCCTGGACAACTTACGGTCTCGGCACGGCCAACAACAACCTCCCGACATTCGTCGTCATGGCGGATGGCGCCGATCCGGTCGGCGGACCGAAAAACTGGAGTTCGGGGTTCCTGCCGGCAACGTATCAAGGGACGCACTTCCGCAACGACGACACGCCCATCTTTCATCTTGCGCCGCCAAAAACCATTGGTGACAAACAGCAGCGCAGCAAACTGGACCTGCTGGCCGAATTGAACAGGCACTTTGCCGCGGACAAATCCGAAGACACGGAATTGGCCGCGCGGCTCAATTCCTATGAGCTTGCCTACCGCATGCAGTCGGCCGCGCCTGAGGCCGTGGACTTTTCGAAAGAGTCCGAACTGACCAAGCAACTCTACGGGATAGACGAGGAGCCGACTCGCAAGTTCGGCACTCTTTGCCTGCTCGCGCGGCGCCTGGTCGAACGCAACGTCCGATTCGTCCAACTCTACTGCGGCAGCAACAGCGGCTGGGACGCGCACACCGACCTCGAAGAAAACCACTCGAAGCATTGCAAGGCGTCCGACAAACCCGTGGCCGGTCTGCTCGCCGATCTCAAAGCGCGCGGTCTGTTGGAAGAGACGCTCGTCGTCTGGGGCGGCGAGTTCGGCCGCACGCCGTTCAACGAAAAGGGCAAGGGCCGCGACCACAACCCGTGGGGCTTCACCATGTGGATGGCCGGCGGCGGCGTCAAAGGCGGCACGGTTTACGGCACCACCGATGAGATCGGTTTGCGGGCGATCGAAGGCAAGGCGCACGTTCACGACATCCATGCCACCGTTCTGCACCTGATCGGCATGCAGCACGATAAGCTGACCTATTTCCACAATGGTCGCGACGAACGCGCCACGGTCAACGCCGGGGAAGTCATCACGGACATCCTCGCTTAGCTGAAGTCGGTGGTAGGTACGGTTTGCAATTCAAGGTAGGGTCATCGCGCTGCGATGGCCGCGCCGCGTTCAGCGGCGCCAAGGAATGCAACAAAGCGAGGGATAACTCGATTCCATCCGCTGGACGCGGCCGGTCACGCCGCAGCGCGGCGTCCCTACCCTGAACTCAAATGGTTGGACAAAACGGTTTGAAATCGATACGATCCCACCGTCCACTGGTTGATCCAAGTCCCTGAGTCGGCGCCCCGTCCGGTAGCAGGGACCGGAAGATCCGTTGGACGAAGGTTCCTGTGCCGGTCGATATGAAAACTTTGAATCGCTCGTTCCTTCTTTTGGTTTTCGCTCTGTTCACCACCTGGCCGATCGCCTCCGCGCTTTCCGCCGACAAAGGAGCAGAACGTCTGAAAGCGAAGACCACGCCCAAGCCCCCTCCCAAGGACGACCAGGAGAAGAAACCCGAGACACCGAAGGACGAAGAAAAGCCGTTCGACGAAGTGATCAAAGACATGGAAGTCATCAAGGGACTCTTCACCTTCTATCGCAAGGCGGACGACAACCGGATTCTGATGGAGGTGCTGCCCGAGCAGATCGAAAGGACCTTTCTTTTTGCGGGGACAGTTGACCAGTCGGTGGGCGAGAAAGGGCTTTACGCCGCGCAGATGGGCGGCAGCTTTCCGTTCTATTTCCGGAAGATCGGCAAGACCATTCAATGGCTGGCCAGGAATCCCACGTTCACGGCCGCGAACGGAACACCGGCTGCTAAAGCCACCGCTCGCTCTTTTCCGGACAGCCTGCTCGCTTCCGTGAAGGTGAAGTCGCAACCTCACAAGGAACGCAAGAGCCATCTCATCGACGCTTCCGACCTGGTGATCGGTGATCTGCCGGGCTTCGCGAACGCCCTCAAGGAGATCTACAAACCGACCGAGTACAGCTTCGACAGGGGCAACAGCCACGTAACAGGAGTCAAGGCCTTTCCGGAAAATGTCCTCCTTGATCTCTGGCTCCATTACTCGGCGTCCAACCCGAAGACACCCTCGGTCACCTTGCCCGACGCGCGCAGCGTTCCCATTGGGGTCAAATACGAGTTTTCGGCTCTTAAGGAAACTCCTTACAAGCCACGCGTCGCCGATGATCGCGTCGGTTACTTCCTCACAGTGCAACAGGACTTCACCTCCGACCGGCCCAGCTCGCCCTATGTCCGCCGCGTTAATCGCTGGCACCTGGAAAAGCCCGATCCCAACGCTCCGCTCTGCCCGCCGAAGGAACCCATCGTGTTCTGGCTGGAAAATACTATCCCGGTCGAATACCGCGACTGGATGAAGCAAGGAGTGCTGCTCTGGAATAACGCCTTTGAAAAGATCGGTTTCAAAGACGCGATCGTCGTCAAACAAATGCCCGACGACGCCGACTGGGATCCCGCCGACACGCGCTACAACACCATTCGCTGGTTTGCGGGCGTGGATGCGACCTTCGCTATCGGACCGTCGCGGGCGAATCCCTTCACCGGTCAGATTTACGACGCGGACATCGGCTTCAGCGAAGGCATCCTCCGTTCCATTCGGCGCCAGGGCGAAGAATTTGTCGCCCCCGTTCTTCCACCCCTTGAGACGGCGCCTGCTGCGATTCCGACAATCTGGAACCGCCATTCGCACCACGTGTGCGATTACGCCGAAGGTCTTGCGCAACAAGCGGCATTTGGCATCAACGTGCTCGATGCGCGCGGTGCGTTGACGCCGGATGTTCAAGAGAAACTCATGCGCGAGTTCCTCATCGAGGTCACGGCGCACGAAGTCGGGCACACGCTCGGCCTGCGTCACAACTTCCGCGCCAGCACGATTCTGAAACCGGAGGAACTGAACGACGTTCGGAAAACCACCGAACTCAGCCAGGCCGGCTCGGTCATGGATTACAATCCGATCATTATCGCCGCCAAAGGCGAGAGGCAGGGACACTTCGTTCCCATCACGCTCGGGCCGTACGACTACTGGGCCATCGAATATGCCTACAAGCCGATCACCGGCGACGAGCCGGCCGAACTGAAAAAGATCGCCTCGCGAGCGGCTGATCCACTTCTCCCCTACTCTACGGATGAGGACGCACTCGGGACCTATTCGCCTAATGCCATTGACCCGCTCGTCAACCAGTTCGACGCCTCATCGAATCCGCTGGCTTATTTCCGAAAGCGATTTGGCATCATCCACGAACTGTGGGCGTCGATGGAAAACGCGCTGCTCAAACCTGGCGAGGGTTACCAGATTCTACGCCGCTCACTCGCTCGTGGCCTGAACGAATATTTCCGCGGCCTCGTCACGTCCTCGAAGTTTGTCGGCGGAGTTTACCACTACCGCGACCATGTCGGCGATCCCGACGGCCGTCCCCCATTCGCACCCGTTCCGGCCGACAAACAGCGTGAGGCCCTGGAGCTGCTCAAGAACTATGCGTTCAAGGAAGACACCTTCCGCCTGCCGGCGACGCTCCTGAACCGGCTCGCCGCCGAGAGATTGCCCGGCCTCGATGGCATTCAAGGCCTCTTTGGGGCGCAGCGCATCGATTATCCGTGGCACGACTCTGTCCTCAACCTCCAGCGCGCCGTGCTCAACCGGTTGTACCATGCGGCCACTCTGTCGCGCGTCCTGGACAATGAACTTCGCTTCGCAGCGGACGAAAAACCCTTCCTGATGGCTGACTTATTCGGCGGACTCGACACCTCGATCTGGTCGGAACTCAACGCCGACGCCGCCAGAATCTCCAGCCTTCGACGCAATCTCCAACGCGAGCAGTTGAAGCAATTGATCCGTCTAGTGCTGCGAAGCGGACAGTCGGGTATTCCGGAAGATGCCACCACTCTGGCGCGCGCCAGCCTGGAAGATACTCAGGCAAAGATCAAACGAGTGCTCGCCGCCAACAGCGTCATCGACGCCACCACACGCGCTCACCTGCAGGAAACCGACGCCCGCATCACGGCGGCGTTGCAGGCCCAGATGCAGAAGCCGATGGAATGATCGTGTCGTTGGTGAGTTGCTTCTCCGCACGAAACGTCCCGTGCGCCAGCTCGCCCGGAAATCCGCTGAAGGCCCATCGTCCACTATAGTTGGTCCCCGCCAACTGCCCCACGAGGTAAACGTTATTGTCAACCCACCCGGGATTCAGGTTCAGCATCAGTTCTGTGCCGTTCAACCACCCCTCCAGTTCGTCCTGGCCAACCTGTGGCCCGATCTCGCCAGTTAAATCACCAACCCGCAGCAAATCCCATCGCCCGCTAACCCTGTTCGTCTGGGCCGACAGGTACAGCTTTCCTGTAACCACCAGGCTGCCGAACTCATCGTAACCCGAATAGTTCCAGGTTCCCGTAGCGACCGGAGCGTCGAGCCACACCACGCGGTAAAACATCGGCACTTTCACCGTTACCAGATTGCTCGTTGCCGAAATCAGCGTCAGGTTCGTGAGCGCGTCGAACCTGCTCCACGGCCCTGTCGCTGAACTGGCCCACTCTACCCGATACGTCGCGTGGCTGCTGGCGGAGTTCGTCCAGGTAAGTTCGCCGTTCCCCGGAAACGAAGTGATGACCAACTCCGCAGCGAGCGCCGACGCCACAAGGAGTCCGCACGATGCCATTGAAATTGCTCTCATCATGCTTTTCTTATTGAATCAGACTGAATGTATACCTTCTAGAGACCACTTCAAGCCGGCGGAAAACGAGACCCGCGTCACTTCTGGCCCGGAAGCTGTATCACCCGCACGCGGTGGTTTTCGCTGTCACCAATAAAGATGAATTCGCCGGCATCGACGAAGATCCCGTGGGGCCGGGCCAGCTTGCACTTCAAAGGATCGCCGTCCGGTCCGTCGCCGCGTTCGCCTGTCCCTGCCACGAGTTCGACCGTTCCCTTCTGAACGTCGATCATACGGATCGTGTGGCTCTCGGTATCGGCGAAATAGACATTCCCGTCCCGTCCAACACTGATGCCCTTCGGTCCTGAGAGCGTCGCCTGCTTTGCCGGACCACCGTTTCCCGTGAAGCCCTTTTGCCCGGTCCCGGCAACGTGGTGAATCGTGCCGGCCTTCATATCGAGTCGGTAAATCGCATTCCCCTCACGAAGCGCCAGCCACATGTCGCCCTCTCTATCGAAATCAATCGCACGCGGCCCATTGAGGGGCGTATTTACGAACCGCGCTCCATTCGGGGTGGAGGACTTTTCCCCCGTTCCAGCAAAAGTTGAGAGGATTCCGGTCTTCATGTCCACCGTGCGGACGCGATGATTGCCGATGTCGCAGATGTAAAGATCACCCCGGCTGTCGAACTGAACGCTGTGTGGCTGCCTTAACTGCGCCTTCGCCGCCGGGCCTCCATCGCCGGAAAACCCTTCGATCCCGTTACCGGCCGGCGTCGAGATGATTCGGGTCTTCGCGTCCACGCGCCGGACGAGGTGATTGCGCATCTCGACAAAGAACATATTGCCCGCTTTGTCGAAACGAATCTCATACGGCTCGTTCAGTTCGGCCCCCAACGCCAAACTGCCGTCGCCCGCGTGACCCCGCTTGCCGGTCCCCGCTAGGGTCGTAATCGTGCCGTCCTTCGCGACCCTTCGAATCCGGTGATTGTCCATGTCGCAGATGTACAGCGTACCGTCCGGACCCCGTGCGATGCCGTAGGGGTTGTTCAGCTGAGCCTTGTTGGCAGGACCGCCATCACCGGAATATCCTGGCAGGCCTGTCCCGGCAAACGTCGCAATTGTCGGTTCCCCGGCCAAGACCTCATGGTTTGCTCCGACCTGTAGAAGGACGACGACGAGGGCGGCAACGAAATCCGTGATTTGCGGGTTCTGCTTTCTCATGCGCCTCCCTCTGTTACGCCATTCGCGGAACAAAGTCACGCGCTCTGGCACGGGCGTCCCAATTCGGATATCGTGTTGCTGGAATGCGCCTCTTAGGTCGAGCCATCAGGCTCGACGCCAAAAGTCCTTAGCCGTCTATGCATCGCGGGTGTGACCACCCTCACCCTGTCGTTCGAGTGTATATTTTCGAAGTCCCAACAGAATCCGCATCACTCCGTCGCTCGCGCCACTGGATCGCAATCGGAAAGAATCTTCGCCGACCCGCACTGATTCTCGGAGCGCGACCGGTCCCTCGGTCGCAGCGGCCACGGAGAACGGAGAGGCTCGGAGAGTTCACAAGGTGTTCTCAAAGCCGGAGCCGCTGCGCGCCGGGACGTCGCGCGCTCCGTTTGGCTGCGGCCAGCGGCGCTGGGAGTGACGGCGAGCGTTTCATCTTCCTGAATAAACTCCGCTCAGGACACCGCCGCTTCGGTCGGCTGCTTGACGTCGAATACGTGAGAGGTCATGATGCCGTAAATCCACCAGCAGCAGCGATGAAGCGTTCGATCCTGACGCCAGACCACGCAGTCAGCTTGCCCGATCCGGCACGATCCGGGTTCACGCTGATCGAGCTGCTGGTCGTCATCGCGATCATCGCCATTCTTGCCGGATTGCTGTTGCCGGCGCTGGCCAAAGCCAAATATAAAGGCAGCCGCGTCGCTTGCCTGAACAATATCCGCGAACAGTACTTGAGCCAGATCCTGTACGCCGACGACAACCGGGGAAAGTTCCAGCAGCACGACGACGGCAGCCCGGATTACCACCGGCTCAACGGCCGCAAGGACAGCATCGTGGATTCCATGCGCCGCACCTACGTGCCCCACACTTGGATCCTCATCTGTCCGATCACGGCGAAATCGTTCGGCCGGCTCTGGCGCAATTACGCCAGCCCCGCGAACTTCGCCGACAACACAACCCGTGATTACGGCGGCTGGGACACTACCGCAGCCAACATCTACACACCGTATATGTGGCTGGCTAACTTTCCCCGGATGAAATTCGAGTCACTCAGCGGCAGCACAGACCCGAATGCGCCGGACAAGGAACCTGCCTGGCCCCGAATCACGGACGAGTGCGATTCGACTCGCGCATTCATCACACACCGCATAAGCGACTCGCCCGGCAGCAAGCTGTGGGATGTGGGCCATCTGGGAAGGTTCGACGCCACGGGTGTGAGCAAGTTGTTCATGCAATTCTCCCTGACACCGGATCAACCCGTCGGCCAGGCGGACGGCAGCGTAGTGGTTCGGCCGAGGATTCAAGTGAAAAAGCGCGCCGTCGGCGGACCGGGAGACAATACGGCGTATTACTACTGAGCCAATTTCGCAGCGGGTTACTACGGGTTCACAACCGACAACGCCGTCGAATTGCCGCAGCCCGGCAAATCCAATCAGGCGCAAATCCTCCGGACCGCGCCCGTCCCGGGCGCAGCACCGACCGGGCAAATCCCCAATTTTCTCATCCGACTGTTCTCCGGCGAACGCGCTGCGGGCGAGACGCCCGCGGTCCGACCTTTGGTTCGTCCTCCCCCTGCTGGGTCCTCTTGCGCAGCACCGGTCAAGGTCCACGGATCAACGTCGTGAACCTTGCCTCTCCCTCAGCCGACTGCTACCGTCCGCATCCGCAACACAGAAACTCACCAACCCACTTATGAAAACACTCGCTGCAATTCTCTCCACGACGCTCGCTCTGGCTCTGACGCTTGCGGTCTCGGCTGCTGAAAAGCCTTCAAAGAAAACCGGACTGCACCACGTCGTCGCCTTCAAGTTTAAGGAAGGTACCACGAAGGAACAGGTCAAACAGGTGGAAGACGCCTTTCGCGATCTAAAGAAGAAGATCAAGGAGATCAAGTCGTACGAATGGGGCACGAACATCAGCCCTGAAAAGCATGACAAGGGGTTCACTCACGGATTTATCCTCACCTTCTCAAGCGAAAAGGATCGCGACCTCTACCTTGAGCATCCCGATCACAAGGCCTTCGGCAAGATCGTCGGCCCCGTCCTCGGCGACGTATTCGTCATTGACTTCTGGGCGCAGGATTAGAAATGCCGCGTAGTCGTGCTGCGCTCTGATCGAATACGAACGCGCGTCGCCATCCAAACGGCCCCTTTCCCCTCACCTCTCCCTGAGGGAGAGGGAGAATGGTTCGCCCGCTTTCGACAAATCGGAAGGCGAGGATTGGCGGACGATCCTCGGAAAACCAAGAACACGCGATTGCTGTTCCCTCTCCCCAAGGGAGAGGGTCAGGGTGAGGGGGAATGCGATAACCGAAGTTCAAAACACCGAACCGCGCCGACAGCCGCAGCGCCTCCGCCGTCGCCAACGGGATACGATTTCTAGCAACCGCTCCAATGACTCATTCTCCGGAGATCGGCACAGCGAAACTCCGACTCACTTCACCGGAATCGGCAGTTGCCACCGTTCATCAAAGAAACCCGCCTCCACGACTTCGCCGGCCACGCCAACCGCCGGCGGCCCGGTGATATCCACGACCGCATAATCCGGCAGCTTCGACGTCTGGTCGGCATTACTCGACGAAACCGGATGCGTGAACGTGAATCCGCTGTTGAGCACGATGTAGCGGTCGGGATTCAGCGGATTCGGATAGATCAAAACGGGCAAGTGCTCCGCTGAGTCAAACGTTCGCGCACCGACCGTCACCTCCATCATGTCCCAACGGACCGGCAACTTGTCCGCGATTCGCGCCAGCAGCCGGTTGCTCTTCGGATCGCCCCACACAACCAGATTGTTGGCAGCGATGTTATCGTCGGTGACTTCCATATCGGCTTTCACTCGTGCATCGCCACGGAACTGATTTCGCCATTCCAGCAGCGCCTTTTCAAGTTCGTTGGTCACCCACTTCCCCACCACGGCGTTCAACGCCTCGCCCGTCGGTCGCACCATGATGAACGAATCCATGAATGCGTCGTCGATCGGCCCCTGCAAGCCGGGGCGTTTGCGCAACAGCCCCTCGTCAAACGAGTGCACCACAGACCAGCGATCTCCTCGCTTCATCAAGCGCGCTTTCCACGAACCATCCTCGGCAACTCGAGGCGCCTCCAACTTCTGGCCGTTCAATTCCACGCCGGGCCGGAGCACATTATTCAGGGAACAAAGCCCCGCAGGCATGGAAAGCGTCAACGCCGTGACATTCTCGGTCTGAATCCTGATTGTGTGTGGATTCAGAACTTCGGCTTCGATCCGCGCGCGCAGCCAATGCTTTTCCAATCCTTCCATTGCGACCCAGGATATCTCGTTGTATCGCAGCGTCCAGGTTGCGAACTGCACCTTATCCGGCAATGGGTTACGGCCCCGCGCCACCAGATCATCGACGCGCCCCGCCAGTTCCTTTTTGGTCTCCGGCTCGTATTTGTGTTCGGTCTTCGGTCCAATGAGATGAGTCAATTCCAACCCCTCCCGCTTCATCGCCTCTGCCATCATGTCCGCCGCTTGTTTCTGCTTGTCCAGTTCGCCGCTGTAGGCAATGACCGGAACATTGAACAGGTTCAACGCGTAGTCGGTGGCGTCGTAGAGATGCCAGAGCGATTGCTCATACCAGGGCGGTTTGGGCCGTCGCTCCGAGGCCTTGGTGTAAAGCGCGGTTTCAGCGAATCCCGCGCCGGGCGCCGCCGCGGTCCACCGCCCCGCATGATGCACAGCCAGGTGCCAACAACCCGCGCCGCCCATCGAGAAGCCGCGCAGTGCGATCCGATTCTCATCAATCGGGTAATGCTTGCGGACGTGCTCCATCGCCTCGAGCACGTCGATCTCTCCGGCGAACTTGAACGCGTTGCAATACCGTCCGTAGGAATGGAGCACGAAAGCGTCCGCCGGAGTGAACTCGCCCGGCTTCTTCTGCCGATCATCAATGAACTTCAGTTCCGTCAGATGATCGTCGCGGCCATGCAGCCAGATGTCCAGCCGATGCTTTGACGCGGTCCCTGCTGCGAAAGTAGGCGGCACCACCAGACCGTAAGGTTGAATGGATCCGTCGATCTTCGACACGTAAGCGCGTACGACCAGGCCGGTCGCCGTTGTCCACGGCGCACTCCCGCCTCGCAGCGCCCGCGCGCGTTCTCTGCCCTGTTGCAGCAGTAGCCGGGCGATCTGGACTTCATTGGTTCTGTAGAATTCGTCGTGTCGCAACGCCCAATCGACCGCCTTGTGCAAAACCTGCACGTCCGGCAGCAGTTCCAGCAACGGCGGTTTCGCCTGCAGTTCGGATCGCAAGGTTTGAATTTCATCTCCCAGCTCCTTCGCTCCAGTCACCAACGCCGCTCGATCTGCGTCCGGGATTCTTATCCCGACCGGTGGAATCTTGCGCGGGCCCGCACCGATCGGATCCGCAGACTGCGCCGACCAGACGAGTGCGAGCGAGAACGGAATCATCAACCGTACCATGTCACGTTTCGCTACAAGTGGTTTCATAAGTCATCCGGACTGTGGCGGTCCCGCGGCCGCGGGATCCGCGCCGAATTCCGCCTGAATTCACCAAGACCGGCGGTCACAGACCGCCGCTACAGAATCTAAACCGGTTCTAATTCGAATCGGCCTTGAGTTCCCAGCGTTCTCCAAAGAAACCTGCGCCGACGACGCCTCCCGGCGCGCGCGAAGATACCGGTACGTTCACATCAACGATCGCCCAATCCGGAAGCTTGGCCACCTGCCGCGCGTTGTTGAGGTAATCGTATTCGCGGAAGCTGAAACCGCTATTCAGTACGACATAGCGCTTCGGGTTGAGCGGATTCGGATAAATCAGCACCGGCACGTTATGGTCTGCAGAGTAAGTTTGCTTGCCAACGCGTACTCCGTGCGCGTCCCATCGAATGGGAAGTTGGTCTGTGATTCTCGCGAGGAGTTTGTTACTCTGCGGATCGCCCCAGAGGATCAGGTTATTGCCGGTAATCTCCTGATCCGTCACATCCGCGTCATCCTTCACCGGCGCATCGCCGCGGAACTGCCGCCGCCAATGGTCCATCGCGTGTGTCATCTCGCCGGCGACCCACGTTCCGATCTTCTCGTTCAGCGGCGGGCCGGTCGGCCGGACCATCAGGAATGAATCCATGAACGCATCGTCGATCGGACCTTGCAGACCGTGCGTTTTGCGCAAGACGCCGTCATCCATCCGGCCAGCAACAGTCCACTTCTTTCCTTGTTTGCGGAAACCCGCCGCCCACGATCGGTCCGACATCACCGCCGGCGCTTCAAGCTTCTGACCGTCGAGCACGACCCTGGGCGGACGCGTGTTGTCGAGCGGACAAAACCCCATTAGCATTGAGAACGTCAACGCGGAGACATTCTTCGTAGTCGCCGTGACGGCGTTGTCCCGTTCATCAATCTCTGCGTCTACTCGTGCCCGATTCCAATGTTCTTCCATGCCGTCCACCGTGACCCACAGCATTTCGTTGTAGCGCAGCGTCCACGTCATGAAGCGCACCTTGCGCGGAACGGGATCGCGTCCCTTCCCGACGACGCTGTCGATGCGCCGGTTGATTTCGGTCTTCGAATCCGGATGATATTTGTGCGCCGTTTGCGGGCCGATTACGTGCGTTAACTCAATGCCTTCCACTTTTAACGCGCCGGCCATCATGTCGGCCGCCTGCTTCTGTTTGTCGATTTCGCCGCTGTAGGCCACTGTGGGACAGTTGAAGAGGTTGACCGCGTAGTCGGTGCAGTCATACCAATGCCAGAGTTTCTGCTCGTACCACGCCGGTTTCACCGCTTCGTTCTGGAACACCTTCAAAAAGTCCGCGGTTTCCGAAAAGCCAGCACCGGGGGCCGCCGCCGCCCACAGTCCCGCGTTATGCACTGCAAACTGCCAGCAGGCGGCGCCGCCCATCGAAAAGCCGCGCACGACCAATCGATTCTCGTCGATCGGATAACTGCGGCGCACGTGCTCCAGAGCTTCAAATAAATCGGCTTCGCCGGCGAATTTGTTCGCGTTGCAATAGCGCCCGTAGAGATGGAGGACAAAGGCGTTGGGCGGCGTGAACTCGCCGGGCGACTTCTGTCGTTCGTTCACGAACGCCAACTCGGTCAGATTCTCTCCGCGTCCGTGAAACCAGCTATCGAGCCGGAAACGATGCACTGTCGGCGGTCGAAACGAATCCGGCACCACAAGTCCATACGGCTGCACCGAGCCATCGATCTTCGAACGATATCCCCGCACAACCAGCCCCGTCGCGGTCGTCCATGGCGCTTTGCCCTCCCGCAACGCTCGCGCCCGCTCCTGTCCCTGTTCGAGCAGTGTCCGGGCGACTTGCGACTCGTTCGTCTTGTAGAACTCGTCATAGCGCAAGGCCCAATCGACGGCCTTGTGATAGACCTGTACATCGGGCAGCAGATCGAGCAGCGCGGGTTTGGACTTCAGCGATGTTCTGAGCGATTCAATGTCCTTGCCGAGTTCCGCAACGCCGGCTTCCAACTCAGCGCGGTCGGGGCTCGGGATTTTTATTCCTGGCGGAGGAACGCGGCGGACTTTGTCGGGCAGATTATCGCTCGGCCCGTCTGCAGAAACGAAGCAGGCTGAGGTGAAGAGGAAAACCGAGGCCAGGAATCGTGTGTGCATCGGCCACGTCTTTGACCGAAGCCGAAGCGAGTTTCAAGGGGAATAAAAGGACTTTTGACGGGGCGCGGACAGCCTGTCCGCGCGAATGGCGACTCAGTCGCAAAGGGGCTTCATAATGCCTTGTCCGTTGCGCTCGGCATGCGCAGGTTTCCGGCGCGGCCTTCCAGGCCGCAGCGCGTCCACAATCGCCAACGGGCAACGATTTACGCCCAGGTGTCCGGACCCCGCGCGACTCGCGGGCAGGCTGCCCGCGCTCCAATACGGAGTGATACATTTAGAGGACTGGACCACCCTCACCCTTACCGTCTCCCCGAGGGAGAGGGAACTCCCTTCGACCACGCTGGGACGAATCACAGAAACGGTGAGGTCTTCCAACGCGTTCAAACGCTACGTCAGCGTCAGGTAATCTCCTTATCTTCGTTCAGAAAGACCACTTTCAGACCGCCCTCTTTGGGCTTGCTAAAGCTGTCCAGTAGACTCGTCGGCTGGGACGTGGGGGTACCGGCGGTCGGCTTGCTTTCCATTTCAGGTTCGAGGGCCGAACGCAGGGCGCCCTGTACCAGTTCAGCGCAATGAATCTTCATTGGCGGCAGGGGCCCGAGTTCGCCGGCGAGCTGGTCCGTCTTCATCGACAACGCTTCCTCGGCGGTTTTGCCTTTGATCAATTCCGTTGCAAGGCTGGCGACAGCGATGGCGGTCTCGCACCCGAAGGATTGAAAGGTTGCCTTGTCGATGACCTTTCTGCCGCGGTCTTGCTTGTATTTGATCCACATCCGCAGCATTTCGCCGCACTCGGAATTGCCCACCGTGCCGACCGCGTCCGCATTTGGGAGTTCGCCCATGTTTTGCGGATTCGCTATCGCGTCCGTGATTTTCTTCTGTAAATCGTCGTTCATAACGTCCACGTAGGACAGGCGTCTCGCCTGTCCTCTCACCGCAACGCGGCAGGCGGGACGCCTGCCCTACTCTATCCCAACCGATACCTCGGCACTTTCGGATCCACTTCCTGCGACCACGCGTCAATACCGCCGCGCAGACACTGCACGTTTGTCAGGCCGTGCCCCATGAAATACGCCGCCGCATCCAGCCCCTGCTTGCCCTGGTGATCGATGATGACCAGCGCGTGCGCGTTGGTGCCTTCCGCCATGATCTCCCGCATCACCGGCTGCGACATCAACACCGAACCTTCAATATGCACCGCCTCGAACTCTTCGCGTGAGCGAACATCCAGCAGGCGAATCGTTGTGTCCTGCTTCAACCGCTGGGCCAGCGCCTTCGGCTCGATCAGAATCTTTGCATCCTGCTCGTGGCTGGTCCGGATGTGCTCCAGGACTTCATTGACGTTCAGTTCGCCATTCCGCTGGCAGACCTGCGCCAGCGTTTCCGTCGGTTGAAAACCGCACTGGCTGCACCCGCCGATATGGTAGCGGCGAAACAATGCCCGCTGCGCGCCCGGATACAGCTCGAGCACGTCCCGCATCACGGACTGCGCTCCGATGGTTTCTGTCGTTGTCGTCATTCTCGTTCCGATTCCGGGAGAGAGGCCATGTCGGCGTCCGTCACAGACCGACGCTACAGTCTCTCTCAGCATAGATCTGCGTTCATCTGCGTCAATCTGCGGTTGAATCATCCCGTAAAAAACTTCTGCACCTCGCGGATGACTTCCACGAAACGATCCACTTCTGCCTTCGTATTGTAAAAGTAAAAGCTCGCGCGCGCAGTCGATTCCACGCCGAGCCTCTTCATCAACGGCTGCGTGCAATGATGCCCTCCCCGCAGCGCCACACCGGCCTGGTCCGCCAGTGTCACCACGTCGTGCGCATGCACGTCCTTCAACAGAAAACTCACCAGCCCGGCCCGCCCGGTCTTCGGCCCGAACAGCCGCACATCCGGAACCTTCGCCGCCAACTGTTCGTAGGCGTAGCTGGCCAGTTCCTGGTCGTGCCGGAAAATGTTCTCGCGACCGACCGCGTCCAGGTAGTCCATCGCCGCGTGGAGGCCAATGGGTCCGGAGATATCCGGCGTTCCCGCCTCGAAACGGTGCGGCGCCGGTTTGAACGTCGTTTTGTCGTAATTCACCGTCAGGATCATCTCGCCCCCGCCCTGCCACGGCGGCATCGCGTCGAGCAATTCCTTGCGCCCGTAAAGCACGCCGATGCCCGTCGGCCCGCAAATCTTGTGGCCCGAGAAAGAGAGGAAATCGCACCCGATCTCCTGCACGTCCACCGGGCAATGCCCGGCGCTTTGCGCCGCATCCACCAACGTGACGATGCCGAGCTTGCGCGCCCGCTCGCAGAGTTCGGCCACGGGATTGACCGTACCCATCGAGTTCGAGATGTGGACCAGCGAGAAGATTTTGACTACGCGCGTCAGGAATTCATCCAACCGTCTGAGGTCCAGCAGTGCTTCATCACCCGTGACCGGCAGGTAAACGACCTTCGCCCCAATGCGTTCGGCCAGAAGTTGCCATGGAACGATGTTGCTGTGATGCTCCATTTCCGTGAGCAGGATCTTGTCGCCGGCCTTCAGGTTCTTAAGGCCCCAGGACTGCGCCACGAGATTGATCCCTTCCGTTGTTCCGCGGGTGAAAACGATTTCGTCCGCGCTGCGGGCATTGATGAATTGCGCGGCACGAGAGCGCGCCGCTTCGAACGCGGACGTGGATCGGTTGCTCAGTTCGTGGATACCGCGATGCACGTTGGCGTTGTCGCGTTCGTAATAATGCCGGAGCGCGTCGATCACGGCGCGCGGCTTCTGGCTCGTGGCCGCGTTGTCGAAGTAGATCAACGGATGCCCGTGGACTTTTTGATCGAGGATCGGGAAGTCGGCGCGGAGAACGGGCCAGTCTGGGGTCTTGTGAGTCATTCCTTCGTCGGACCAGAAGAGTGGGAAAGTGAGCGGGTGAGAGAGTGAGAATTGCCGCGCGAACGTCGCTCTCCTGCTTTCTCACTTTCCCGCGTTCGCACCTGAATCATAATTAAGTTTTCTTCAGGCTGGGAATTGCATTGCTCCATCACTCCACAACTCCAGCACTCCGTTCTTCACATCAGTCCGAGCTGCAACTTCGCCGCTTCGGTCATCATCCCCTGGTTCCAAGGCGGGTCCCAGACCAGTTCCACGTTGGCCTCTTCGATCTCTTCGATCATCAACAGCCTGTTCTGCACGTCCTGGGCAAGAGTCGGGCCCATGCCGCAACCGGGCGCGGTCAGCGTCATCTTCACATCCGCCTTGTAGGTGTTTCCGGCGCCGGCCGGCGTGAGCTGGCTGTCGTAAACCAATCCGAGGTCCACGATATTGACCG
>Ga0209382_10005526_pt1 | contig 16441 bp, 13 predicted proteins | sample SoiMetdeltSBSDD5_FD_187599 | JGI IMG/M metagenome (GOLD analysis project Ga0209382, IMG submission 187599) | Bulk soil microbial communities from a Populus tree surrounding site in Tennessee, USA - Soil MetaG P. deltoides SBSDD5 (SPAdes) (version 2) | ecosystem: Environmental > Terrestrial >...
GCCCGTTCTTTCAAAGCCCGTTCTTTCAAAGCCCGGTGCAGCTGCAGCCACCAGACGACCGAGCCGCCGAGGGTCGCCGCCGCCACCCCCCATGCCGAGCCGAGCGCGCCGCCGGCCCAGGCGCCGAGCAGCCCGCCGGTGACGTAGGCGGCCGACGCGACCAGCTGGGAGCGCAGGCTGCGCTTGGCGGCGCCGAGCGCGCGCAGCCCCGCGGCCGCCCCGGTGCCGAGGCTCGCGCCGGTGACCGCCAGGGTGGCCGGCAGGATCAGCGCCGACGAGGTCCACCACACCTCGCCGAGGACGAGCTCGCCGGCGCGGTCGGTGAGCAGCAGCATCAGCACGCAGCCCCAGGCCAGCGCGGCCGCGGCCTGGCCGCCGCCGAGCAGCATGCAGAACAGCCGCAGGCGGTGCGGCGAGCGCCGCAGCACCCTGGCCGCCTCCGCCACGGTCACCAGGGACAGCCCCATCAGCACCGCGAGGAACGGGCCCATCAGCAGCTCGGCGCCGCGCACGGTGCCGACCGAGGCGAGCCCGGCGATCGCGCCGAGGCCGTAGGCCCGCAGCTGGGCGGCGCCGCTGTTGCTGACGTTCTCCACCAGGTACCTGGCACCGAGGTCGCGGTGCCGCCGCAGCCAGCGCGGCACCGCGGCCACCGCCGGCGTGATGCCGGTGCGCAGGCAGCCGTACCCGGCGGCCACGGTGCCGGACAGCCCCCAGGCGAGCAGGAACCCCACCACGCTCGGTTGCCGGGCGGCCAGGAACATGGCCGGGACCATGGCCGCCGCCCACACCAGGTCGTTGGTGAGCGCGTCGCGGCCGCGGCCGGCGGCGAAGAACGCGAACCGCCAGCTGTCCTGCAGCAGCAGCCCGGGCAGCACGATGCCGAGCGCCAGGAACGCCGCGCCCACCTCGGCCTCCAGCCCGCCGCCGGCCAGCCCGAACGTGACCAGCTCGGCGCCGATCAGCAGGCAGCCGGCGCCGGCCAGCGTGCCGACGGCCAGCGCGGTGGCGGACGAGCGGGTGACGGCGGCGCGCCACTGCGGCACGGCGACCCCACTGAAGCGCACCACGAGGGGGTCGGTTGCCACCCCCCTGGACACGTTGAGCAGCACGCCGTAGGTCACCCAGGCGATGCTGAACACGCCGAACGCGGTCAGGCCCAACGAGCGGGCGACGTAGATGCCGACGGCGAAGTTGGTCAGGCTGGACACCGCCTGGTCGGCCAGCCCCCAGCTGAGCCGCCCGGCCATCGCGCGCAGCGCCCGCGAGCGCAGCGGGCGCGACGGCGAATCGGCCGGCGCCGGCTCGGCGTGCGCCGGCTCGGCGTGCGCTGGTGGCGCCTCGGCAAGGCCAGGGGCGGGTGCGTGGCCGGGACTCATGCGGTCATTCCTTGATCAGGGCGGCGGTGTGCAGGGCACCGGCCGCGTCGGCGACGGCCTCGAACGGCAGTCCGGATCGCTCGGCGATGTCGAGCAGGCTGTGCTCGCCGTCGGAGAGGTTCAGCACCCACAACATCGCCAGCTGGGCCTGTTTCGTATCACTGCGTCCACCGAGCGAGTCGTACAGCCCGCGCCGGCCCAGCTGTGGCTCGCCGTACGGGCTCAGGTTGCGGTACCGCCGGTTGCGGTCCAGCACGCGGCTGATCTCCCAGCAGGTCTGCAGCGTGTCGGCCAGCGATGACGGCAGCACGAGGTCCGGGTTGTCGCCGGAGGTGTGGTATTCGGGGTAGGCCCCGTACGGAGTCCTGGTCAGGCAGCCGACGCCGAGGTTGAACCCCGGCGAGCAGAACTGCCGCTCGTCATAGCCGTACGGCGTGAAGTCCACGGTCCGGTGCGGCCGGCCGGAGCGCTCCAGCACGTGCCGCACCACCCGGTCGATCTCGGCATCGCCGCGCCGGCTGCGCTTGTAGGTCAGCGCGCCGCCATCGCCGGCGCAGGCCAGCACCAGGCCGTGCCGGACCCGGTGGATCCGCTCGGCGTTGCGGGCCAGCCAGGTGATCGCGCCGATGGTGCCCGGCGCGAACAGGAAGCGGTAGGTGTACCAGGGCTGCGCGCCGGCCAGCCGCCGCGCCAGTTCGACGGCGACCGCGATCGCGGCGAGGTTGTCGTTGGCCAGCGAGGGATGGCACACGTGGCAGGAGACGATCACCTCGTCGGGCACCTTCCCGGCGACCACATGCTCGCCGTAGGTGAGGTGCCCGTCGGCCAGCGTCGAGTCGATCCGCACCCGGTACGGCCCGGCCGGCAGCGCGCGCAGCGTGCGCTCCCGCAGGCAGAAGCCCCAGGTGGGGGCGTAGTAGCTGGTCCGGTACGGGATCAGGTCGGGCTGCTCCGGCAGGGTGTGCAGGTGCGGGCGCAGCTCGTCGAGGGTCATGGTGGCGTCCACCGGCACGCTGTACCCCACGACGTGCAGGTTCGACTCGCGGAAGTCGACGACCCGCCGGCCGCCGGCGTCGGCGATGTAGGCGTCGCGGATGTTCCACTCCCGCGGCACCGTCCAGTCCAGCACCGGCGTGCCGGTCGGCACCTCGCTGACCCGCAGCGGAACCCGCTCGCCAATGATCCCCAAGGTGTCCCGCACCCCGTCCCCGGTGATGCTGCGGCACAGCGGGTACAGCCGCCGCACCAGCTCGTGCATCCGCTGCCCCGCGCCGCCCTCCCCCTCGCGAGAATGTGACATCGTGGCGCTTCTATTGGGGCGATGCCACATCGTCGCCACCCAGAACGGGCGGCGGCGGGCGGAGGTCGGCGGCCAGGGTGCCGTCGGCCCGGCGGGCGGAGAGGCGGGCCAGCCTCGTGAAGCGGTTCTCGAAGTCGCTGCGGGTCAGGCCGAACTGCTGGTAGGCGGCGGCCAGCTCGACCGCGCCGGCCTTGATCATCCAGCGGGCGTGGAAGCCGGGCAGCGCGGCCCGCAGCCGGCCGAAGTTCACCCGGTAGGACCGCGGGTCGGGCCCGGCCTCGCCGGTGATCACGACCCGGGACCCGGGGACGGCCTCCGCCACCTCGGCGGCGATCTCGGCGACCGTGAGGTTGTTCTGCTCGGTGCCGACGTTGAACGCCCGCGCGTGCACCAGGTCCCGCGGCGCGGCCAGCACGGCGGCGAACGCCTCCGCGATGTCCCTGGCGTGCACCAGCGGCCGCCACGGGGTGCCGTCGGAGAGCACCCGGACCTCGCCGGTGGTCTGGGCGTGGCCGACCAGGTTGTTCAGCACGATGTCGGCGCGCAGCCGCGGCGAGAAGCCGAACGCGGTGGCGTTGCGCATGAGGACGGGGGTGAAGTCGGCGTCGGCCAGCTCGACCAGGTCCTGCTCCACCCGGACCTTGGACACCGCGTACGGCGTGACGGGCCGCAGCGGCGCGTCCTCGTCCACCAGGTCGTCGCCGCCGGAGGCCCCGTACACCGAGCACGTCGAGGCGTAGAGGAACCACCGCGCGCCGGCATCGCGGGCCAGCCGGGCCAGCCGCACGGAGGCATGGTGGTTGATGTCGTAGGTCAGCTCGGGGGCCAGCGAGCCCAACGGGTCGTTCGACAGCGCCGCCAGGTGCACGACGGCGTCCACCCCGGCCACGTGCCCAGCGGTCACGTCGCGCAGGTCGACGGCGTACCCCGGCGGATCCTGTGGTGGCGGGCCGAGCACGCAGTCCGCGAACAGCCCGGAGTCGAGGCCGGTCACCTCGTGGCCGGCCGCCGCCAGCACCGGGGCCATCACGGTGCCCAGGTAGCCCTGGTGCCCGGTCAGCAGCACACGCATGTGGTCATCTCCGCTCTCATCAAACCTCCGGGGTGAATGGACCATCCGCCCGGTCCTATGGGGCAAATGGTCCATTCACCCGGAAAGGTTCAGGGTGATCTTGTCGAGGTGGAACGCCTCGGCGTACCGCTCGCGGCACTCGATGCCCCGCAGCCGGGCCAGGCCGAGGAACGCCTCGCGGTCGTACCACGGGAGGTGTCGCTGGGAGGGGTAGTGGCGTTGCAGCAGGGTGACCTTCGCCTCGGCCACCTCGGGCGCCAGCGGCTGGTACCCGTTGGGCCGGCCGAGGTCGCCGTCCCATTTGACGATCTCGTAGCCGAACACGAGGTGGTCGCGGAACGCGGTGGGCACCAGCTCGGCGAGGGTGCGGTGGTCCTGGTGCGCGTCCGCCCGGTTGGGGGCGAACAGCAGGTCCGGGTCGGTGCGGGCGCGCAGGTCCTCGACGGCGGACTTGACCTCGTCCCAGTGCGCCGGCGCCCGCCCGTCCGGCAGCTTGAGCACGGTGAGCCGCAGGTCGGCGCCGGGGCAGAAGTCGGCAAGCGCGGCGTGCTCCTCGTCCTCCCGGGCGGTGCCGCCGCCGGAGAGCACCAGCGCGTCCACCCGGATGCCCGGCCTGGCGACGCACACGGTGAGCAGGGTGCCGCCGGCGCCGATGGCGATGTCGTCGCAGTGCGCGCCGAGGGCCGCCATGCTCAGCCGGGCAGACCCGCTCCGACCCGCGGCCAGCAGCCCGATCACGGCCGCCCGCTCATCGGGCCGGTTCCGCGACGCGGTCCCGCTCCCACAGCGCCCACGGCCGTTCGCCGCGGGCGTACGCCTGGTCCAGGATCATCCGTTCCTTGACGGTGTCGGTAGGCCGCCAGTAGCCGCGGTAGGGATAGGCCAGCAGCCGGCCGCGCTTGGCCAGCTCGACGCAGCCGTCCGCGACCAGGTCGCCGTTCTCCGGGATGTGGTCGAACACCTCCTGGCGCAGCACGAAGTAGCCGCCGTTGGCCCACAGCGGCATCTCGTCGATCGGGGTGATGCCGCCGACCATGCCGGCGGCGCCCACATCTATGCAGTGGAACGTGCCCGGCGGCGGCACGACCATCATGGACGCGCCGGCGTCGGATTCGGCGAACCGTTGGACGATCTCCGGCAGCGGCGCGTCCGTGAGCACGTCGGCGTAGTTGGCCAGGAAGATCTCCTCGCCGTCCAGGTGCTCGCGCACCCGGCGCAGCCGCTCGCCGATCGGCGAGGCCATGCCGGTCTGTACGAACGTGACGGTCCAGTCCGCGATGTCGGTGGACAGCAACTCGACCCGCCCGTCGCGCAGCACGAAGTCGTTGGACGTCGTCTCCTCGTAGTTGAGGAAGAAGTCCTTGATGTGGTGCGCGCCGTAGCCGAGGCACAGCACGAAATCGGTGTGCCCGAAGTGGGCGTAGTAGCGCATCACGTGCCACAGCAGCGGCCGGGGGCCGACCAGCTGCATCGGCTTCGGCACGTCGCCCGGCGTGCCGTTGCGCATGCGGGTGCCGTAGCCGCCGCAGAACAGAACCACCTTCACGGCGACACCACCTCCAGGCTCGGGATCGGGAAGACCAGCCGGCCGTCCCACCCGGCCACATACGACAGTTGCCCGGTCAGCTCCTCGCGCAGGTTCCACGGCAGCACCAGCACGAAGTCCGGTCGGTCCTCGGCGATCCGCTCCGGCGCCACGATCGGGATCCGGGTGCCCGGCGTAAACCGGCCGTGCTTGTACGGGTTGCGGTCGACGGTGTACGGCAGCAGGTCCGGCCGGATGCCGCAGTGGTTGAGCAGCGTGTTGCCCTTGCCGGGGGCGCCGTAGCCGACCACGGTCCGGCCGGCCTCCGCGGTCTCGAGCAGGAAGCGCATCAGGTCGCGCCGCACCCGGGAGACCCGGAGGCCGAACTCGGCGTACCCGGACAGCTCGTGCAGCCCGGCGGCCTTCTCCGTGGCGAGCACCTCGCCGACCCGCCGGCCGGGCTCGCCGGCGGACTCCGCCGGCCGCGCCCACAGCCGGATGGAGCCGCCGTGCGTCGGCAGCAGCTCGACGTCGACCAGCGCCAGGCCGCCGCTGGCCAGCGCGCGCTGCGCGGAGGCCACCGTGTAGTACTGGAAATGCTCGTGGTAGATCGTGTCGTACTGGTTCAGCTGCATGAGCGTGAGCAGGTGCTGTACCTCGATCGACACCCACCCGTCGTCGGCCACCAGGGCCCGCAGCCCGGCGGTGAAGCCAAGCACGTCGGGGATGTGGGCGTACACATTGTTCGCCACCACCAGGTCCGCCGGGCCGTGCTCGGCGCGCACCGCGGCCCCGGTGTCCCGGCCGAGGAACGCCGTGAGCGTCGGCACGCCCTTGTCCCGCGCCGCGGCGCCGACATTGACCGACGGCTCGATGCCAAGGCACCGGATCCCGCGCCGCACCACGTGCTGCAGCAGGTAGCCGTCGTTGCTGGCCACCTCGACCACGAACGAGTCGCCGCCGAGGCCGAGCCGCCGCACCGCCGCGCCGGCGAACTCCTCGGCGTGCCGCACCCAGGAGCTGGCGTAGGAAGAGAAGTAGGCGTACTCGGTGAAGGTGTCCTCCGGCGTGATCAGCGGCGGGATCTGGGCGAGCCAGCAGCCGGTGCAGACCCGCAGGTGCAGCGGGTAGGTGACCTCCGGCTCGTCGAGCTGGTCGGCGGCGAGGAACCGCTCGCACGGCGGGGTGGCGCCCAGGTCCACCACGCTGGCCAAGCTGGCCGAGCCGCACAGCCGGCAGGCCGTCATCGCGTCGCCTCCTCCTGTCGGGCGCCCCGCCGGCGGCCGCCCGTGGCTTGCGGGCGTGGCCGGACCCAGGACTGAGCCCATGGTCGAGCCCGCTGCCGAGCCTGCGCGCATCAGTAGGCGCCCTGGCCGCTGAGCACCGCGCGGAAGGTCTTCCACAAGATCGTCAGATCCAGCGCGAGCGACCAGTTCTCCACGTACCGCACGTCCAGCCGCACGGACTCGCTCCACGACAGGTCGCTACGCCCGCTGACCTGCCACAGCCCGGTCAGGCCGGGCTTGACCTTGAGCCGGCGTCGCATGTCGGCCGGGTAGACCGCGACCTCCTCTGGCAGCGGTGGGCGCGGCCCCACCAGCGACATCGTGCCGGCCAGCACATTGAACAGCTGCGGCAGCTCGTCCAGGGAGTACCGGCGCAGGAAAGCACCGGTGCGGGTGACCCTCGGGTCGTGGCGCAGCTTGAACATCGGGCCGGCGGCCTCGTTCACCTCGGCCAGCTCGTCGCGGCGCCGGTCGGCGTCCATCACCATGGACCGAAACTTGATCATCGAGAAGGTGTGGCCGTCGCGGCCGACCCTGGTCTGGCGGTAGAACACCGGCCCCCGGTCGTGCAGCCAGATGGCGGCCGCGATCCCGATCAGCAGCGGCGAGATGAGCAGCAGCCCGATCGCCGCGGCTACTCGGTCCACCGCGCTCTTGACCAGCCAGCGGAAGCCGACGAACCGCGGCGCGCTGACCCGCAGCAGCGGCAGCCCGAACACCGGCGCGACGTGCAGCCGCGGCCCGGTCACCTCCATGAGCACCGGGGACACCACGACGTCGACCGCGGTGGTCTCCAGCTGCCAGGCGAGCTGCTGCAGCCGGCGGCGCGTCCAGCGCGGGTCGGGGACGACCGCGACCACCCGGTAGCCGCCCTGTACCACCCGGTCGGCGAGGTCCTCCAGGTCGCCGACCACCGGCACGCCAGCCACGTCGCACGCGCCGTCCTCGCCGAGCCCACCCGGGGTGCAGACGGCCTCGATCTTCCAGCCGTTGTGCTGCTCGCGGCGGGTGCGGCCGACCAGGTCGGCGACCTCCTCGACGCTGCCGGCAGCCAGCACCGGCAGCATGCAGCGGCCGTTGATCCGGTGCCGGTGCAGCACCCGGCGCAGCGCGTACCGCACCGGCGTGGCCACCGCCAGCACGGCCGGCACGACGCCGAAGACCCACGGGCGCACCTGCGGCTCGCCCGCCGCCAGCCCGGCCAGCGCCACGACGATCCCGGCTCCGACCACGCCACGGCCCAACCGGCGGAACTCCTCGGCACCCTGGCCGAGCACCCGCAGCTCCCAGGCCCGGCTGGCGGCCAGCGTGGCCACCAGGGTCAGCCCGGTGATCACCGCCATGGCGTTGGCCAGGCTCGGAGCCAGCCCCGAACCCGAGAAGACCGTGACGCCGAGTAACGACACCAGGGTGATCACGAGAAGGTCGGCCAGCAGGACTGTGGCCTGGTACTGGGCTTCCCATTGCGACGCGGGCAGGGTCACCTGGGCCGGATGGGCCGGTTCAGAATGCGGGCCGACCAACCGGTCAGGTGTCATTACATCGGGTAGCGACCCCGGCGCTGATCTGCGATGTTCCGGACGCTTGCCACGACGTCCCGTAACCGTGGGGAAGGGCTTTGACTGCGCCCCTTCACCCATTGGCATGCTCAAATTAGGCCCCCTTGCTACTCCGCGTTCGCTGCCCGGAGCGCAAGCGACCAGCAGCCATACGAAAGCATGATGCTGGTCCTACCTGCGTCGGCAATCACAGTCGGTTATCGGTACCGCCCCCCGCTGGCGTTACCGCGTTCCGCCGGTAGTGGTGTTGCCGTGAAGTGGTTGCCCTCCGTGTTGCCAGGAGTCAACCATGACGCGGAGCCCGTGGACATCCCCCCAATAGAGGGACGGCATCTAACGCCATCTCCTGGCCATCCGCCAGTAGGGACGCAGATTTCACCCTAATAGCCCATGTAACACTGCGTGTTCAGTGACGAAGTGGGGGCAGTGGGTCGTGCTCCAGATGGCGAAGGCCGTTCCAGGCCAGGTTGACCAGGTGCGCGGCCACCGTCCCCTTGTCGGGGGTGCGCTCCTCCAGCCACCACTGCCCGGTCAGCGCCACCATGCCGACCAGCGCCTGGCTGTACAGGCCGGCGAGCTTGGTGTCGTAGCCCCTGGCCGCGAACTGCTGGCCCAGAATGTGCTCAACCCGGGTGGCGATGTCGTTGAGCAGCCCAGAGAACGAGCCGGCGCTGGTGGCCACCGGCGAGTCCCTGACCAGGATGCGAAACCCGGCACTGGAGTTCTCGATGTAGTCCAGCAGCGCTCCGGCGGCACGCTCCAGCAGTTCGCGCGGATGCGTGCCGCCGGACAGCGCCGAGGCGATCAGGTCGAGCAGCCGCTTCATCTCGCGGTCGACGACCACCGCGTACAGCCCCTCCTTGCCGCCGAAATGGCCGTACACAACCGGCTTGCTGACCCCGGCACGGTGCGCGATCTCCTCGATCGTGGTGCCGTCGAAGCCCTTCGCGGCCAGCAGCGCCCGGCCGACGTCGAGCAACTGCTCCCGGCGTTCCGAACGGCTCATCCGCACCCGGGCGGGCGGCTGACCGCGGTCCGTGCTCACCCGAGCACCCTATGGCCGCATGGTGATGAGTACTTATCGGTATTGCGGCCCGGATAAGTACCCACCGGGACTACTCGGCCACGATCCGCGCCAGCCGCTCCTGGGACGGCCAGCGCACCTGCCAGGCCCAACCAAACCGCTCGAAGATCCAGATCAGCCGGGCCGAGATGTCGATCTGCCCGGGCAGGACGCCGTGCCTAGCCGAGGTCGGGTCGGCGTGATGCAGGTTGTGCCACGACTCGCCGGCGGACAGGATCGCCAGCGGCCAGAAGTTGGCGGACCGGTCGCGGGCCGCGAACGGCCGCTCGCCAACCATGTGGCACACCGAGTTGGTCGACCACGTGATGTGATGCAGGAACGACACCCGCACCAGCCCGGCCCAGAAGAACGCGGTCAGCGCGCCGCCCCAGGACCACGACCACAGGCCGCCGATCAGCGCCGGGCCGAGCAGGCTGAGCGTTGCGATCAACGGGAACAGCCGGCCGACGCGATTGATCGCACGGTCGGCGAGCAGGTCGGGGGCGAACCGGCGGGCGTTGGTCTCGTCCCGATCGAACAGCCAGCCGATGTGCGCGTAGACGAAGCCCTTGGCCATGCCGGCGGTGGACTCGCCGAAACGCCACGGCGAGTGCGGGTCGCCGTCGCGGTCGGAGAACGCGTGGTGCCTGCGGTGGTCGGCGACCCACCGCAGCACCGAACCTTGGAAGCCGACCGAGCCGGCGACCGCCATGACCACCCGCAGCCACGGCTTGGCCTTGAACGAGCCGTGGGTGAAGTACCGGTGGTAACCGACCGTCACGCCGAGGCAGCCGATCGCGTAGAACGCGGCCCCGATCACGATGTCCCGCCAGGACAGCCCCCAGCCCCATGCCACCGGGACGGCGGCCAGCAGGGCGATGAACGGGCCGAGCACGAAGACGTACAGCATGACGTGCTCGAAGTTGGTACGCCGCCCATCGATGATCGGCTTAGATTCGTTCGCTGTCCCGGTCGGTCGGGGTGGTGCCTCGGCGGTAGTCATAACGTGCTCCTCGAAGTCTCAGGGGGGTGGGCCGCTCGGGGCGCCAACGGCGGCGGACGCCTGCCGCCTGGCAGGTTACGGCTACGGAACCGTAACCTACGATAGCGTAGGTATCGGCTCGTCGCAGCTTCGGAAGCCGGCGATCGGGTGCTCGCGCGAATGCCGCGGGTTCGAACCGAATCGGCTCTACCGCCCGTGACATTTGCATGCCAGGCTTGCCCGATCGGGTGACCGCTGACGGTGACGGTTGGGTCCGGTGCCGTCGCCGCTCCCAAATCCAAGGCCACGAGGAGGTGGCAGCACTGAATCGGGTGCACACCGCCGACCAAGAGTCCGAGGCACCCCAGAACATGCCGCCGCCGGGGCCGCGCGACGAGGCGTTCCTGAGCGAGGGTCGCCAGCTGCTCGACCGCGCCTGCATGGGCGACCAGCGGGAGCGTGGCCAGACCGCTGTGATCGCCGATGAGCTGCTCGACCGGGCCAGGCACGCCATGGAGGACGGTGACCTCGGCGCGGCCTCGTACGCCCGGGTCCTGCGGGCGAGCGCGCTGGTCCGCAACATGGCCCGGTTGCCGGACCTGCCACCCGACCCGCTCGTGCACGACCTCGTGGTGCACACCGTCAAGCACGGCCTGTCCGCGCACAATGCGGCCGCCCAGGCGCTGCGCGGCACCTTAGCGATCTCGCGCGGCCTGGTCGACGACGCGCTGGACGCCGCGGTCGACGCGATGGCCACCATCGAGCTGATCGACGAGCACACCGTCGAGCGGGCGCTGGCGGTCAGCGACACCGCAGCACTGCTGGACCAGCTCGGCATGACCGAGGTCGCCTGCGACGTGTACGGCAAGGCCGCGGAACTGTTCAGCGCCGTCGGCATGCGCGGCTACCAGATCATGATGACCGGTGACCAGGTGCGCTGCGAGCTGCTGCACGGCATGTGGATGGAGCGGTTGGGACAGCCGGCGGCCGCCGCGGAGCGGTTCGCCACCGCGGCCAGGATCGCCGGCCGCGGCCTGCGGATGTGGCAGGAGCACGGCCTCGAACTCGACCTCGACCACGACTTCGGCGCGAGCTTCCACGCGGCCACCGCGCTGGCCGACCCGGCGAGCGACCACGAGCCGCAGCTGCGCGCCGCCACCGAACGGATCGCCCTACCCGGGCAGATCGTCGCCGGGCTCGCCCTTGCCAGGCTGCTCGCCGCGACCGGCCGCAAGGCGGAGGCCGAGGCCCTGCTGCCCGACCTGCGCGCCGCCGGCCAGCGGCTGCAGGTCGGGATGCCGCTGCGGCTGGCGCTGTCGCACGGCGTGCTCGAGCCACCTCGTGCCGACCACAACGGCTCACCCATCGGCGGCTACCTGCGCAGCATCGAGGACGAGCTGTGGATCATGCGCACCGCCCGGACCAGGGCGTTGCACGCCAGGCTCGAGCACGAGCGGCTGCGCCGCGGGCGGGCACCGATGCGCGCGCTGACCGCCCGCGACCCGGTGACCTCGCTGCCCGATCGCACCGTGCTGGACAAGCTGCTGGCCACCAGTGGCGACGCGACCCTGGCCATGGTGGACGTCGACGACCTGGTGCTGGTCAACAAGGGCCAGTCCTACGCGGACGGCGACGCGGTGCTGCGCGCCGTCGCGGTGACCGTGCGCACCGCGGTACGCCAGGAGGACCTGGTCTTCCGTTACAGCTCGGACGACCTGGTGGTGCTGATGCCCGGCCGGCCGCTGGAGGACGCCGCCGAGGTCATGCGCGGCGTCGTGGCCGCGGTCACCCGGCTGCCCCGCGACCGCGGTCACGGCAGCACCGTGTCGATCGGCGTGATCACCGTCGAGCCAGGAGAGGGCGGCGAATCGGCACTGGTCCGCGCGGACGAAGCGACCCGGGTGGCCCGGGAGTCCGGCGGCAACCAGGTGATCGTCGCCGGGACCGCCGGCTGACGGCGGGACACGGCCGAACCGGGTGCCGGCGGCTCCGCCGGGCGTGCCACCATTGCAGGAGCGATCCGCCGTGGTGTAACGGCAGCACCTCGGATTTTGGTTCCGATGGTCCAGGTTCGAATCCTGGCGGCGGAGCAACGGCCCGAGCCGGCTTGGACGTGGCCTTCCGACACCTCTCAGCCGCCAGAGCCACGTGGGCGTCCCACGCTGCACACGATGAGGCGTGGGACGCGCGACGTAGGATCGGTGGGCCGGTCGGCTGGCCGGGATGGCTGCCGACGCAGCCGAGGATCCGGAAGGGAGCGGCTATGCCCGACGGCCTGCCGCGTGGAGGTTCGCACCCAGGTCAGGGCCAGTCACTGGCCGTTGTCGTGCTCGCCGCTGGTGAGGGCACTCGGATGCGCTCGAGCGTCCCCAAGGTGCTGCACGAGCTCGCCGGCGCCAGCCTGGTCGCGCACGCGGTGTCCGCCGCCGCGGCGCTGTGGCCGGAGCACCTGGTCGCGGTCGTCGGCCACGGCCGGGAGCAGGTGGCCGCGCAGCTGGCCGAGCTGTCGTCGCGGCTCGCGGTGCCGATCACCACCGCGGTGCAGGAACGACAGCGCGGCACCGGGCACGCCGTACGCTGCGGGCTCGCCGCACTGCCAGCCGACTTCGGGGGCACCGTGCTGGTGACCTACGCCGACGTGCCGCTGCTGGACACCGCGACGCTGCGCGCGCTGCTCGACGAGCACGCCTGCGGCGCGGCCGAGGTGACCATGCTCACCGCCGACCTGGCCGACCCGAACGGGTACGGGCGGGTGCTGCGCGACGGCCACCGCGGTGCGGTGCGTGGCGTGGTCGAACAGCGCGACGCCACCAAGGCGCAGCTGGCGATCACCGAGGTGAACAGCGGGGTGTACGCCTTCGACGGCAAGCTGCTCGCCGATGCCCTGCACCGGCTCACGCCGCACAACGCGCAGGGCGAGCTGTACCTGACCGACGTGCTGGGCATCGTGCACGACGACGGGCGGCGGGTGGGCGCGCTGCGCACCGCGGACCCGTGGCTGGTCACCGGCGTCAACGACCGGGCCCAGCTGGCCGCCGTCGGCGCTGAGCTGAACCGCCGGCTGGTGCACGCGGCCATGCTCGCCGGCGTCACCGTGGTCGACCCGGCGACGACCTGGCTGGACGTGGGGGTACGCCTCGGCCGCGACGTGGTGCTGCGCCCCGGGGTGCAGTTGCACGGCGCGTGCACCGTCGGCGACGGCGCGGTGATCGGGCCGGACTGCACGCTCACCGACGTCACGGTGGGCGCCGGCGCCACCGTGGTGCGCACCCACGGCAGCTCGTCGGTGATCGGCGATGGCGCCAGCGTCGGCCCGTTCGCCTACCTGCGGCCCGGCACCCGCCTCGGTGTCCGCGGCAAGATCGGCACCTTCGTCGAGACGAAGAACTCCGAGATCGGCGCCGGCTCCAAGGTGCCACACCTGAGCTACGTCGGCGACGCCACCATCGGCGAGCACTCCAACATCGGCGCCGCCAGCGTGTTCGTCAACTATGACGGCATCGCCAAGCACCGGTCGGTGGTCGGCTCCCACGTGCGGACCGGCTCCGACAACATGTTCGTGGCGCCGGTGACCGTCGGCGACGGCGCGTACACCGCGGCCGGCACCGTGCTGCGCCGCGACGTCCCACCCGGGGCGCTCGCCGTTTCCGGCGGCCCGCAGCGCAACCTGGAGGGCTGGGTCGCCAGGCGGCGGCCGGGCACCCCCGCCGACCGGGCCGCCCGCCGGGCCCTCGGCATCCCGGAGGAGGGCGGCACACCCGATCAGGACGCGCGCAGGCAATCCGGCGACGACCACAACGCGGAGCACTGATGTCCCACATTGCGATGTCCACCGTCCCGAAGAAGAACCTCATGCTCTTCGCGGGGCGCAGCCACCCCGAGCTCGCCGACGAGGTGGCCAAGCACCTCGACGTGACCATCACCCCGCAGTCGGCCTACGAGTTCGCCAACGGCGAGATCTTCGTCCGGTTCGAGGAGTCGGTTCGCGGCTGCGACGCCTTCGTGCTGCAGGCGCACTGCACGCCGATCAACAGCTGGCTGATGGAACAGCTGATCATGGTGGACGCGCTGAAGCGGGCGTCCGCGAAGCGGATCACGGTCGTGATGCCGTACTACCCGTACGCCAGGCAGGACAAGAAGCACCGCGGCCGCGAGCCGATCTCGGCGCGGCTGGTCGCCGACCTGTTCAAGACCGCCGGCGCGCACCGGATCATGACCGTCGACCTGCACACCGCACAGATCCAGGGCTTCTTCGACGGCCCCGTCGACCACCTGTTCGCGCTGTCCCTGCTCGCCGAGCACGTCCAGCAGCACTACCGGCACCAGCCCATCACTGTCGTCTCCCCGGACTCCGGCCGGGTCCGGCTCGCCGAGCGCTGGGCCGACACCCTCGGCGGCTGCCCGGTCGCCTTCATCCACAAGACCCGCGACCCCATGCAGCCCAACGAGGCCATCTCCAAGCGCACCGTCGGCGACGTCGCCGGCCGGCTCTGCATCGTGGTCGACGACATGATCGACACCGGCGGCACAATCTCCAACGCGGTCAACTCGCTGCTGGCCGAGGGTGCATGTGACGTGGTCGTGGCCGCCACCCACCCCATCCTCTCCAAGGACGCGGCGGCGCGGCTGGCCGACTCCGGCGCCCGCGAGGTGATCTTCACCAACACCCTGCCGATCCCGCCCGAGAAGCGGTTCGACCGGCTGACCGTGCTCTCCATCGCGCCCCTGCTCGCCCGCGCCATCCACGAGGTCTTCGAAGACGGCTCGGTCACCAGCCTCTTCGACGGCAACGCCTGAGCAACAACCCATGGGCCGTCCCCGTAGTGCAACGGTGACAATCACTACATGTCTTCTCCGATCTCGATCCGGTTCGACCCGGATGTCCTGGAAAGGCTGCGCCAGCAGGCCGCCGCCATCCCCGGTGCGACACCGTCCGGCCTGGCTCAGCGGCTCGTCGACGAAGGCCTGCGGCTGGCCGAGCACCCTGACGTCGTGTTCAAGGACGGACCATCCGGGCGTCACGCCGCGCTGCGGTTCGGCCCTGATATCTGGGAACTGATCAAGTTCCTGCGCGAGATCGACGAGCGGGGCAACGCCGCAATCGACGCCGCGGTCGAGGTGCTGGCGCTGACCGAGGCCCAGGTGCGCGCGGGTCTGCGTTATTACGCGTGCTACGAACGGGAGATCGACGCCGAAATCGAGGCCGCTGAACGGTACTCCGTCGAGGCAGAGCGGGCCTGGCGACGAGAGCAGGAACTGCTCCGTTGAACAGCCCTGACACCGAAATTCTCCTGCTTGACGAGATGTTCGCGCCACTGATCGAAGCGCGGCTGCGCGACGAGGGGTTCGATGTCGTGTCGGTTGCGGAAGACCGGCAGCTGAGGGCAGGCAGCGACGCCAAGATTTTCGCCTGGGCTGGCGCGGAGTGCCGACGTGTCGTCACCGAGAACGTCCAACATTTCGACCCGCTGCTGGCCATTGCCATCCGCGCCGGCCAGCCAACCGCTGGTGTCCTGTTCACCAGCAGCAGGACCTTCAAACGGTCTCGCACCAACCCCGAGCCACTGCTCGCGGCGTTACGCGCATGGCTGCTCGACGTCAACAGAGAGCCGCAACTCGTGGAGTGGTTGCCAGCGGCACCCGATGACTCCGGCTGACCAGGACGTGACCAGACCGTGCAGGGCCGCCCAGCGATGGCGGCGGCCACGCCCGGCACACCGAGCGGCAACGTGAACCACTTCCGGTCAACTGAGAAGCGTGCACGAAGCTACACTTCTCAGTTAGCCTCAGTGCGTGGATACCTCAGAGGTTGACCGTGCCCTCGCTGGGCTGCTGGCCGGCCGCCGCGCCGCTGACCTGGAGAGTCAGACGCTTGACTTCAAGCTCGCGGCCGGGTCGCTCAAGAGCGTCTTCATCAGGATCGCCGACGCCGCGGTGTGTTTCGCCAATGCCGACGGCGGTCACGTCGTGCTTGGCGTGGACGACAAGCCATCCGGCGCCGCCGCCCTGGTAGGCGTGCCGACCGAGGTCAGCGTGGACGGTCTCCGGAAGGGCGTATTCGACCGCACGGTACCGGCCATTACAGCATTCGTTTCTGAACGATTCGTAGAGGACGTCCGGCTGCTGGTCGTGACCGTGCCACCAGGTGTGCTACCGCACAGCAACACGGCCGGCATGGCCACCAGGCGGCTCAACACCGAATGCCTGCCGTTTCCCCCGGACCAGCAGCGCGAGCTGATGATTGCAAGGGGCGCGTTGGACTGGTCAGGAGCCCC
>Ga0209382_10005528_pt1 | contig 16438 bp, 16 predicted proteins | sample SoiMetdeltSBSDD5_FD_187599 | JGI IMG/M metagenome (GOLD analysis project Ga0209382, IMG submission 187599) | Bulk soil microbial communities from a Populus tree surrounding site in Tennessee, USA - Soil MetaG P. deltoides SBSDD5 (SPAdes) (version 2) | ecosystem: Environmental > Terrestrial >...
GCGCGCTCGGCCAGCGCCCGCACGCCGGCATCCGAGTCGCGCAGCGCGGCGACGAGCGCCGGCACGTCCGCCATTGTCCCCGCCTCGGCCAGGGCGGCGGCGCCGCGCCGGCGCGCCTCGACATCGCCCCGGTTGGCGAGACCGGCCAGCGCGTCCTCGCGCGGCCCCGCGAGCACCGGCGACGCGGCCGACGCCACGAGCACCAGAAGCAGCAGAGCGACCCGCGCCGAGCGGCTCACGGCTTGTACGCCTCGTTGACTTCGGTCACAGCAAAGCCCGGCTCGCGGCCGCCACCCGGAACGTAGATCTGTCCGCCGATGGCCACGGCACCGATGCCGTGGCGCGGCGTCGGCATCGGCGCCTTGGCGATCCAGCGATCGCCGCTGGGCTCGTACATTTCGGTGGCTTCGAAGATTCGCAGCGGCGCCTCGCCGCCGAAGACGTAGATACGATCGCCGAGCACGGTGGCGGCGAGGCCGCCGCGGCCGCGCGGCAGCGGAACGCCCGTGCGCCACGCGTTGACCGCGGGATCGTAGACCTCGACGTTGGCGTACTGGTCGCCCATGAACGAGGAGCGTCCGCCGAGGGCCCACACACCGCCGCGGAACGCGACGGCCGCGAGGTGGTCGCGCGCGGTCGGCATCGCGTTCGCGGTCGTCCAGCGATCCGCCGCGGGATCGTAGACCTCGTGGGCGTTCAACGGACCCGCGGCGGCACCACCGATCGCGTGGATTTTGCCGCCCAGCTCGACCGCGGCCAGCGCGCCGCGCGCCGTCGGCATCGGCCGGCGCTTCTCCCAGGCGCTGCGCGCGGGGTCCCACTCCAGCACGCTGTCGAGTGCTTGCCAGCGCATCCGGCCGCCCGTGTAGCCGCCGAGCACGAAGAGGCGCTCGCCCACGGTGACCGCGGCGGCATGGTGCACCGCGACGGGCAACGATGGCTGCGGCGTCCACGCGTTCGTCGCCGGATCGTAGCTCTCGACCGTCGCGGTCGGCTCGGCGCCCGAGCCGAAACCGCCGATGACCCAAACATGTCCGCGCAGCGCGGCGACGGCGACTTCTTGCCGCGGCGTGGGAAGCGGCGCGAGCGACGCCCACGTGCCGGGCGTGGATATGTCCACCGGCGCCGTCGACGGCGTCGACGCACCGATGCAGCCCGCCAGGATCGCTCCCACCAGACCGGCGCGAAGGAGCCGGCGCGCGAGGCTCATGCGCGGCCCGTCAGCTGCAGAAACGCGGCCTCGTCGAGAATCGGCACGCCCAGCCGCCGCGCGTCGTCGGCCTTGCTCCCCGGCGCCTCGCCGACGACGACGTAGCTCGTTTTCTTGGATACGGAGCTGGTGACGCGCCCGCCCAGCCGCTCGATCAGCTCGCGCGCCGCCTCGCGCGTGAGCGAGCCCAGCGCGCCGGTGACGACGAACGTTTTGCCAGCAAGCGGCTGCGGGCGCTCGGCGTCGACTCCGGCCTGGGTCATGTCGACGCCGGCTTCGGCGAGCCGCCGAATGACGTCGCGATTGCTCTCGTCGTCGAAGAAGCGCCGGATCGACTGCGCCAGCTCGTCGCCGATGCCGCGGATCTCGTTGACCTCGGCCTCGCTCGCACGCTGCAGGCGGTCCATGCTTCCGAACTGGTTGGCGAGCAGCGTGGCCACGCGCTCGCCAACCATCGAGATGCCGAGCGCGTTGAGCAGCCGCGCCAGCCCGCGCGTCTTCGACGCGACAATCGCGGCAACGAGATTTTCCGCCGACTTCTCCGCGAACCGCTCGAGGTCGGCGACCTCCTCCACGGTGAGCGTGTAGAGATCGGCGAAGTCCTTGACGCGCTTGGCGTCGACGAGCTGCTCGACGACGGCCTCGCCCAGATGCTCGATGTCCATGGCGCGCCGCGAGCCGAAGTGACGCAGCCGCGCCTTGAGCTGCGCGGGACACGCCGCGTTCATGCAGCGCCAGTACGCCTCGCCCGGCAGCCGCGCGGCGGCGTGACCGCACACCGGACAGCGGTCGGGGAAGGTGTAGGGGACGGCATCGGCGGGCCGCTTGGACATGACGACCTGCACGACGTAAGGAATGACGTCGCCTGCACGCTCGATCAGCACGGTGTCGCCCACGCGTACGTCCTTGCGTCGGACCTCGTCCTCGTTGTGCAGGCTCACATTGCTGATCGTCACGCCGGCCAGCGCCACCGGGACCAGCTTGGCCACCGGCGTGAGCGTGCCGGTCTTGCCGACGTTCACCTCGATCGCCTGCACGGCCGTCGTTGCCTGCCGCGCAGCGAACTTGAAGGCGATCGCCCAACGCGGATGGTGTGTGGTGGAGCCCAGGCGCCACTGCTGCTCGAGCGAGTCGACCTTCACCACGGCGCCGTCCGCGTCATAGCCGAGCGTGTCGCGATCGGCCTCGAGCCGCCGGCAGTAATCGATGACGGTGTCGAGCGTGGTGCAGCGCTCCGTCAGTGGATTTGTCTTGAAGCCGGCCTCGCGCAACGCCGCCAGCGTGTCCCAGTACGTGCGAAAGCCGAGCTCGCGCCCCTCGCTCACGTGATAGAGGAAGATGTCGAGCGGCCGGCGCGCGGTGACGTTCGGATCCTTCTGGCGGACGGCCCCCGCGGCGGCGTTGCGCGGATTCGCAAATGCGCCTTCGCCGGATTCTTGAAGGCTCAGATTCAGTCGCTCGAAGTCGGCGCGCGGCATGAATACCTCGCCGCGCACTTCGAGCTCCGGCACGCCGCCGAGCGTGCCGCGCAGGACCATCGGCAGCGAGCGGATCGTTCGCAGGTTCGCCGTGATGTCCTCGCCCACGCGGCCGTCGCCGCGCGTGGCCCCGCGCACGAACCGACCGCGCTCGTACACCAGCGCAATGCCAAGCCCGTCGATCTTCGGCTCGCAGACGTACTCGAAGCGGCCACCGGGCAGCGCGCGGCCCAGGCGCGCCTCGAACTCGCGCAGGTCGTCGGGCGAGGTCGCGTTGTCGAGCGAGAGCATCGCCGCGCGATGCTCGACCGGCCGGAAGGCGTCGACCGGCTGGCCGGCCACGCGCTGCGTGGGGCTGTCGGGGCTGACCAGGTCGGGGAAGGCGGCTTCGAGCTCCTTGAGCTCGCGCATCAGCGCGTCGTACTCGGCGTCCGAGATCTCCGGCCGCGCCTCGGCGTAGTAGAGGTAGTCGTGGTGGTGGATCTGCTCTCGCAGCTCGCTGATGCGCTGCAGAGCGTCAGCCCGCGTCATGGGGCCTCAGCATAGCACTTACGTTATAGTGCGGGTGATGCCCAAGGGTCCGTCGACGCAGCGCTCGCGCGTGGCGGCGACCACCGCCTCGACGCAGGACTATCTCGCCGCCATCTACGATCTCGCCGGCAGCGGCAAGCCCGTCATCGGCGCGCGCCTCGCCAAGCACATGTCGGTGTCCGCGCCGGCGGTGACCGAGGCGATGCATCGCATGGCGCGGGGCGGCTACGTCAAGATCGGTCACGGCAAGCACCTGACGCTCACGCCGAAAGGCCGGGAGATCGCCGAAGTCATGGCGCGCCGCCACCGGCTCCTCGAGCGCTGGCTGACCGACACGCTCGGCCTCAACTGGACCGACGCGCACGAGGAGGCGCACCGCCTCGAGCACGCGCTCTCGCCTCGGGTGGAGGACCGGCTCGCGGAGATGCTCGGCATGCCGAGCACGTGTCCGCACGGCAATCCGATCCCCGGCATGGCGCACGCGCCGCGCGTCGAGCCGTTTCCACTTGCGCAGGCGAAAGAAGGCACGACGGTCATCGTTGAGCGGATCACCGAGGAGGCCGAAGCGGACAAGAAGCTGCTCGAGTATCTCTGGCGCAACGAAGTCCGGCCTGGCCGCCGGCTGGAGATCGTCGAGGTGGCGCCGTGGGCCGGAACGATCACGGCACGCGGCGACGGCCCCACGATCGCGCTCGGCCTGCCCGCGGCCGCGAAAATCTGGGTCTACCGACCGACCGAAACATGAGGAGGAGGCGCTCATGAAGCTCTTCTTCTGGGGGTTGGTGGCGGTGGCAGCGGCTTACGTCGCGTACGGTGCGATGATGTCCGCCTGGCAGTACTTCCAGGTCTCCGGCGTCGTCGACGACGTCATGCAGCCGCGCTCGATCGCCGAGCTCGGATCGCCGCGCGCCGTCAAGCATCGGATCCTCCAGGGCACCGCGGAATCGGGCGTTCCGCTCGAGGACCGCGAGGTGAACGTCACTTCTGACAATCGCGTCTACACCGTGAACATCATCTGGTCGTTCCCCGTCATCATCTTCAAGGGCGAGCCCGTGCTGTCGATCCCGCTGTCGCTCAAGCGCTCCAAGCAGATCGCCGCCGCCTCGCCGCCTCCCGTCGGCAGACCCGTCGCGTCGACGTCGTCGCTCGCCGCGTAGACGCCCGCTCGGCGCGCCGCGAGGCATGAGGATTGAAAGAAGGAAGACGGGGCACTCATGCTTGAACCGCGACGCCGGCTGCCGATTGGCGCAGAAGCATTCTCGAAAGCGAGCGGCGGCGCGCACTTCCGCGTATGGGCGCCACATGCGCAGACGGTCGAGGTGTGGCTCGAGGACGGCTCAGCCACCACGCTGCAGCGCGAGCCCGCGGGGTACTTCTCGGGCATCGTCGCCGCAGCCACTTCTGGCACGCGATATCGCTATCGGCTTGATCGACGCGACGCCCGCGCGGATCCGGCATCACGGCGGCAGCCGGACGGCGTGCATGGGCCCTCGGAGGTCGTCGATCCAGGAAGTTTTCCATGGACTGACGCGGCGTGGCGAGGCATCACGCGCGCCGGTCGCGTCGTGTACGAACTACACGTCGGCACGTTCACGCGCGAGGGCACGTGGGCGGCCGCCGCGCGCGAGCTGCCCCGGCTCGCCGAGGACGGCATCAACGTCATCGAGATGATGCCGGTCGCGGAATTTCCTGGCGCCTTCGGCTGGGGCTACGACGGTGTGTTTCTGTTTGCGCCGACCCGGCTCTACGGCACGCCGGACGACTTGCGCGCCTTCGTGGATCGCGCGCACTCGGTCGGAATCGGCGTCATCCTGGACGTCGTCTACAACCACCTCGGACCCGACGGCTGCGTCCTGCGCCGCTACGCGCCCGAGTACTTCACCGACCGCTACGCCAACGAATGGGGCGACCCTCTCAACTTCGATGGAGAAAGTGCGGCACGCGTGCGCGAATTCTTCACCGCGAACGCGGCGTACTGGATCGACGAGTTCCACTTCGACGGCCTACGGGTGGACGCCACACAGCAGATGTTCGACGCCTCCACCGAGCACATCCTCGCCGGCATCACGCGCGCAGCGCGGGCGGCGGCCCCCGGGCGAGACATCTTCCTCGTCGCCGAGAACGAGCCGCAGCACGTTCGCCTGGCCCGCCCGCTCGAGTGCTCCGGCTATGGCTTCGATGCCCTCTGGAACGACGACTTCCATCACACCGCGCGCGTGGCCCTTACCGGCCGGCGCGAGGCCTACTACACGGACTACACGGGACGACCGCAAGAATTGGTCTCCGCGGTGAAGCACGGCTTTCTCTACCAGGGCCAGCACTACGCATGGCAGAAGAAGGCGCGCGGCACACCGACGCGCGGGGTGCCGCCGTCCGCGTTCGTCGCCTATCTGCAGAACCACGACCAGGTGGCCAACTCCGCGCGCGGCGAGCGCCTGCACGCGCTGAGCGCGCCGGGGTGCTGGCGGGCCCTCACCGCGCTGCTGCTGCTAGGGCCGGGCACGCCGATGCTCTTCCAGGGGCAGGAGTTCGCGGCGTCCGCGCCCTTCCTCTACTTCGCCGATCACCACGAGGAGCTCGCGCAGCTGGTGCGCAAAGGCCGCACCGAGTTCCTCACGCAGTTCCCGAGCATCGCGAGCGCCGAAGTGATCGAGACGCTGCCGGATCCGGGCGACCGCGCGACGTTCGAGCGTTGCAAGCTCGATTTCACGGAGCGCGAGCGGCACGCGGCGGCGTACGCGCTGCATCGCGACCTGCTGCGGCTTCGCCGCGAGGACGCGGTCTTCGCCGCGCAAGGTGCCCATGGGATCGATGGCGCGGTGCTCAGCAACGAGGCGTTCGTGCTGCGGTTCTTCGGCGAGCCTGATGACGATCGTTTGCTGCTGGTGAACCTCGGCGCGGACCTCGTCCTGGACGTCATGCCGGAGCCGTTGCTGGCGCCGCCGCTCGACAAGCGCTGGACGGTGTTGTGGTCCAGCGAGCATCCCCGGTACGGCGGTGGCGGAGTCGTGGCGCCGGCGGCAGCGGCCGCGTGGACGTTGCCGGGCCAGGCCGCCCTCGTGCTGCGGCCGCAGCGGGCGCTCGGGTGAGTCTCGAAGACCTCGTACGCCGCATCGAGTGGTCGTCGCTCTCCGGCGTGCAGACCGAGGAGCGGCTCACGCGCGAGTGGCTGGTGACCAATGGCCTCGGCGGTTACGCCTCGGGCACCGTCGCCGGCGTCACGACGCGGCGCTATCACGGTCTGCTCGTCGCCGCGCTGCCGGCGCCGCTCGGGCGCGTGACGATGTTCAATCACCTGACCGAGCGTTACCGCGCCGCCGACGGCACGATCTACGAGTTCGGCAACGAGGAGAGCGTCGGCGGCGAGCTCGGTCCGCACGCGGAGCACCTCACGGAATTTCGGCTCGAGGCCGGCCTGCCGGTATGGCGCTATGCCTTTGGCGACGCGATCGTCGAGCGTCGGCTGATGCTGCCGTATCTCCAGAACACCGTCCATGTGAGCTGGCGCGTGCTGCAGGGCGCCACGCCGCTGCGCCTCATGCTGCGTCCAGCGCTGCACTTCCGACTGCACGAGGCCCCGGTGTCGGCGGAGGTGGAGGGGACGTACACGGTGACGGCGACCGAGGACCGGTACGAGATCCAGGGGCCGCCGGCGCTACCCACGCTGCGCTTGCAGCTTCACGGCCCGCACCCATCGTTTACGCTCGACTCGCGGCGCATCGAGCAGGTCATCTACCGCGTGGAGCGCAGCCGCGGCTATGCCGACACCGGCACGCTCGTGAGCCCGGGCTACTTCCGCGTCACGCTGACGCCGGACGGCGAGGCCGCGCTGGTGGCCTCTACCGAGCCGTGGGAAGTGGTCACCGCGCTCACGCCGCAGGCCGCACGCGACGCCGAGCGCGAGCGGCGGCGCCGCCTCCTCGCCGCGGCACCGCCGGCGGCGCGCACGGGTGTGGCCGCGGAACTCGTGCTGGCCGCTGACCAGTTCGTGATCCGACCGTCGGGGCGCATCGCGGACGCCGCGCGCGCCCACGCGGCGGGCGACGAGGTGCGCACGGTCATCGCGGGCTACCACTGGTTTACCGACTGGGGCCGAGACACGATGATCTCGCTCGAAGGACTGACGCTCGCGACCGGTCGCCACCTCGAGGCGGGGTACCTCCTGCGCACGTTCGCGCACTACGTGCGCGACGGCCTCATCCCGAATCTCTTCCCGGAGGGCCGGAACGCCGGCGTCTACCACACCGCCGACGCAACGCTGTGGTTCTTCCATGCGCTCGACCGGTACGTCGACGTCACCGGCGATCGCGTGACGCTCGCGCTGCTGCTGCCGGTGCTCCGCGACGTGGTGAGCCATCATCTGCGCGGCACCCGCTTCGGGATCGGGGTCGACCCTGCGGATGGTCTGCTGCGGCAGGGGACCGCAGAGCTCCCGCTGACGTGGATGGACGCGAAGGTCGATGACTGGATCGTCACGCCGCGGCGCGGAAAGCCGGTCGAAATCAACGCCCTCTGGTACAACGCGCTGCGGCTGCTAGAGGCGTGGACGCGCGACGCCGACGGCGACGCCGCCGCCAAGCCGTACGGTGAGCTCGCCGCGCGCGCGGCCGACGCGTTCAACGCGCGATTCTGGTACGCGGCGGGCGGCTACTGCTACGACATCGTCGACGGCGAGCACGGCGACGATCCGGCGTGCCGCCCCAACCAGATTCTCGCCGTGGCGCTGCATCATCCCGTGCTGGACGCCGCGCGCTGGGAGCGGCTGGTGGATGTCGTGCGCGAGCGGTTGCTCACGCCGGTCGGACTGCGCTCGCTCTCCGCCGACCATCCGGATTACAAGTCGCGCTACTTCGGCGACCTGCGCGCCCGCGACGCGGCGTATCACCAGGGCACGGTGTGGGCGTGGCTCATCGGTCCGTTCGTCGACGCGTGGCGGCGCGTGCATCCGCACGACCGCGAGAGCGTCGTCGCTCGCTGGCGCGAAGGCTTTGCCGGGCACCTGAGTGAGGCGGGAGTCGGATCGATCAGCGAGATCTTCGACGCCGAACCGCCGTTCACGCCGCGCGGCTGCATCGCGCAGGCCTGGAGCGTCGCCGAAGTGCTGCGCGTGTGGCTGACGCGCTAGGCTAGTTCTGCGGCGTGCCTTGCGCGGGCCGTGCCGCCCGCGCCTCGGCGATCATCCGCTCCACGCGCGCGCGATCCTCACCGGCCGGTGTGACTTTCACGAAGCGCTCCCACGAGCGGATCGCGCCGGCCGTGTCCTTCTTCGCCTCGTAGAGCACCTGGCCGCGATAGAGCAAGGCCGGCGCATAGTCGGGCGCGAGCGTCAGGGCGCGATCGAAGAGCCCGAGCGCGCGGTCCACCATCTCGGGGCCATGCTCGCCGCGCGCGGCGACCGCGGCGATCAGCCCCATGTGCGTGAGCGCGTCGACGTTGTTGGGATCGCGCTTGAGCACGGCCTGGTAGGCGGCGATTGCCTCGCTGTAGCGGCCGGCGAAGAGACTCTCGCGCGCCGCCTGCAGCATGCCCTCGAGCATCTCGGGAGTGACGGGGCCGCGCGGCGCGTTCGCCGCCGACGGCGCATCAGCGCGCGGCGGCTCGAGCGAGGCGAGCGGACGCGAGCCCGGCGCCGGCGTGTCCGCCATGCGATCGGGCTCGGTGTAGCGCACGATGCCGACGCCCAGCCCGACGCCGAACACCAGCAACGCGACCGCGGCGGCGCCGAGCGCGGCGGGATGTCGCCAGCCGCGGGCGCCGGCGGTCGGCGTCGGCGCCGCCGGCGGGGGACCCGGCGTCGGGCCCAGCGCGTCGAGCGCGCGTAGCGTCTGCGCGGTCTCCGTTTCGTAGCGCGCGCGAAGGCCTGCGTAATCGGCGTCCGAGACATGCCCCGCGGCGTGCTCGAAGTCGAGCTCGCGCAGCGCGGTCAGCGCCACGCGTTTGGCCTCGAGCAGCTGCTCGCGCGCGTCGGGTGGCAGAGGCAGCAGCGCGGTGCCCCGCCCGCGCGCGCGCAGCAGCGGCCACAGCGTGAAGAGCGCGGCCGGCACGGCCAGCAGCAGCGCCACGAGAATCACTGCTCGGCCTCGAGCTCGCGCCGGATCCGCTCGCTCATCGCCGCGTCCACGGGCGGCGCGGCGGTGGCGACGCGAGGCCGGCGCGTCCACCGCCGAAGGAACACCGCGACGAGCGCCAGGCCGACCGCGAGCGCGGCCAGCGGAAATCCCCACACGAGCAGGTTGAATCCCGACCGCCGCGGCGCCAGCAGGATCCACTCGCCGTAGCGTGCGACGAAGTATTCGCGAACCTGCTCGGGCGTCTCACCGGCCTCGAGCCGTTCACGCACGATCGCGCGCATCTGGCCGGCCATCTCCGACGGTGAGTCGGCGACCGAGAGGTTCTGGCAGACCACACACCGCAGCTGCGCCGCCACGTCGTGGACGGTCTGCTCGGAGACGTGCGTGGCGTCCGCGGTACTCACGGATGCCAACACCGTGAGCACGATCACGAGCACGCGCGCGACGCTCAGTGGCACTTGCGTTGCACCCCTCCACGACGATTCCGGGCATCGAGGGAGGAGCCGATGAATGCCGACACGTTTCTGAGAAATCTCGTGACGGAGATCGAGCCGAACGCGACGGTCGTCGGCATCGAGGAGCGCGAGGGCGCCTATCACGTCAGCGTTGCCGGCACGACCGGCATCGTCGCCGATTGCGCGCTGCCGCGCGACGAGGTCGCGGCCGCGGAGCACGGCCACGAGGCGCGCCGTCGCGTGGCGAGCGTGCTCAAGCGCTGCGCTGACGACGTGGTCGCGCCCATTGGAGACGGACGAGCGTAAGCGCACGCGCGCTTCGGTCCTAAAGAAGCGGCTCGAGCTTGGCACGGATCACCGCGTCCGTCAGGGCACCGACGTGCTTGGAGCGAATGGTGCCGTCGCGCGCGACGAAGAACGTCTCCGGCACGCCGTAGACGCCGTACTCGACGGCGACCTTGCCTTGCGGATCGGGGGCGTTGGCGAACGTCAGACCGAAGCGCCGGATGAAGGTCTGCGCGGCCTCCGCCGTGTCCTGCATGTCGACACCGACCACGACGACACCGCGATCGGCGTACGTCTGCCACGTGCGCTGCAGCACCGGCGCCTCGTCGTAGCAGGCGGGGTTGCACCACGACGCCCAGAAGTTCAGCACGACGACCTTGCCGCGAAGTGCTGCGAGCGACACCGGCTTGCCGTCGAACGCGGTGAGAGCGAACGGCGCCGCCGGTCGGCCGACGAGTGGCGAGGGGATGTCGCGCGGGTTGGTGCGAAAGCCGTACGCCAGCAGCGCGACCACCGGCAGCACGGAGAGAGGCACCAACCAACGCATGAGCCGTCTCATACCGGCACCAGCACGGGCACGGGCGCCTTCCGCCGTTCGGGCACGAGCGCCAGCGCCGTGCCGAGCGTCAGGATGGCGCCGCCGATCCAGATCCACGAGACCAGGCGGTTGACCTGCAGGCGGACGGTGGCCTGCGAGCCGTCGCGCGCGAAGTCGCCGAGCACCAGATAGACGTCCTCGGTCAGCCCGAGACGATAGTCCACGTACGCGATCGGCGACTGCTCCTGTGGGTAGAACTTCTTCGCCGGCTGCAGCACCGCGGCCGTCGCATTGCCCTTCGTCACCGTGAACGTCCCGGTGACCTTGAAATGGTTGGACTCCTCGCTGGCGGCCAGGCCGTCGAAGCGCACGTGATAGCCGCCGAGCTCCGTCGACTCACCGCGGCGCAGCGTCCTCTCGGTTTGTACCGACCACGCCTGCGAGCCCGTGACGCCGACGGCGACCACGAGAATGCCGAGATGCACGGCAAAGCCCCCGTAGCGGCGATTGTGGCGCAGCAGCAGCCCGCCGAGCGCGCCGGGCAGGCGCTCGCCCGTGCGCAGCCGCGCGCGCGTCGCGCGGACGAGGTCCACCGCGATCGTTGCCGTCACGAACACGGCCAGCGCCAGCGCGAGCACGGCGAGCGACGAGCGGATGCCGACGAGCCGGAACACCGCCGCGGCGGCGATCCCAAGCGCGACGGGCCAGAGGAAGTTGCGCTTGAGGTTGTCCAGCGAGGCGCGTCGCCACGCGATGAGGGGGCCCACGCCCATGAGGAAGATGAGGCCGAGGAACAGCGGCACATTGACCTGATTGAAGAAGGGCGCGCCCACGCTGACCTTCACGCCGCGCACGGCCTCGGAGAGCAGCGGGAACACCGTCCCGAAAAACACGGTAAAGGCGGCGGCCACGAGCAGCACGTTGTTGAGCAGGAATGCCGACTCGCGTGAGACCACCGAGTCGAGCTCGCCCTGCGCGCCGAGCGCGTCCCAGCGCCACGCCAGCAACCCCAGCGCGAGCAGCAGCACCGCGGCCAGGAAGCTCAGGAAGAACACGCCGATCGAGCCCTGCGTGAACGCGTGGACCGACGCGATGACGCCGGAGCGGGTGAGGAAGGTCCCGAAGAGCGTCAGCGCGAACGTCATGATCACGAGCGCCAAATTCCAGAGTCGGAGCATCCGGCGGCGCTCCTGGATCATGACCGAGTGCAGGAACGCGGTGCCGGTGAGCCACGGCATGAAGGCCGCGTTCTCGACGGGATCCCACGCCCAGTAGCCGCCCCAGCCGAGTACGTGATAGCTCCACCAGCCGCCGATCAGCAGCCCGAGCGAGAGGAAATACCAGGCGGTGATCGTCCAGCCGCGCGTCGTCGTGATCCACGCGTCACCGACGCGGCCCGTGACCAGCGCGGCGATCGCGAACGCGAACGGAACGGTGAAGCCGGTGAAGCCGAGGTACAGCGCGATGGGATGCGTGATCATCCCGGAGTCTTCGAGCAGAGGGTTGAGCCCGCGCCCGTCCGCGGGCACCGGCGCGAGCCGCTGAAAGACCGGCGCCGGCAGGGTCATCACCAGGAGAAAGAACGCGAGCACGCCGAGCATGACCGACAGCACCCATGGGTACAGCTCGCGCGCATTGCGGCGGTGACGGAGCACGACGATCAGCGTGTAGACCGAGATCATCCACGCCCACAGCACGATCGAGCCCTCGAGCGCGCCCCACACGGCGGTGAGCCGGTAATAGAACGGCGTGCCGAGGTTCGTATTGTTGGCGACGTAGCGGACGGAAAAGTCGAACGACAAGAAGGACCAGGCCAGCAGCAGCAGGCACGCCGTGACGAGCGTGAAGACGCCGAGCGCCGCGTGCTGCGCGGATTCCACGAGTGCCACGCGGCCCGTGCGGCCGCCGACCGCCGCCGCGGCGCAGCCATAGATGGCGAGACCCAGCGCCACGATGAGGGCGCCGGCGCCGATCTCCGGCGTCACCGGTTGCCTCCGGACAGCGTCCGCATCAGTTCCTTGACGCCGGCCTGGCTCGTGTCGTGCGGCGCCGTGTATTCCTCCGAGTGCTTGGCCATGATGTGCGTCGCGCGGAAATAGCCGTCGGCGCTCCACGAGCCCTCGACGACGGCGCCGCGGCCCTCGCCGAAAAGGTCGGGCGGCGCGCCCTTGTGGCGCACGGGAACGCTCGCCTTGCCGTCGGACAGGGCGAAGGTCAGCGACAGCGTGCGCGGCTCCCAGCGCAGGGAGCCACGCTCGACCATGCCTCCCAGCCGATAGGCTTTGCCGGCGACGGGGGCACTGCCCAGCTCGGACGGCGTGACGAAGTAGACGGCGGATTGAGTGACGCCCGCGTAGATCATGTACGCGAGCGCTGCCGCGATGACCAGCCCGCCGACGAGGAACTTCGGTTTCATTGTAGCGAGTGCCGCGAGTCCGGATCGGGCCGTGGGTGGCCCGTTCTAGATGGTTCCTGGCTGCGTTCCGCGCTCAACCCGCTCCGCTCGGCGGTCGACCCGCTCCGCTCCGCGGTCAACCGGCTCCGGTCCGCGGTCGGTCGACTGCGGTTTGCGTTCGACCGTTCGCGCATCGTTACTTCACGCTCCTTCTTCGCCAGCCGCCGCCAATAGGCAAAGAGAACGGCCGCGGTGAGGGCGTACGCGGCGGCGACGAAGCTCCAGTTGTCCGGCATCACGGCACGGCCTCCGCCTCGGCGCGCAGCAGCCGCACCCGCCGCGCGACGAAGTACGCGTAGAGCAGCACGAACCCCAGAAGGTTCACGAGCAGCGGCCACAGAATCGACGCCGAGCCGGTGAAGCCGCCCGGCTTCATGAGCGAGGGCGGCTGGTGCAGGGTGCGCCACCAGTACACCGAGAAGTGCACGAGCGGGATGTCGAGCGCCGCCACGATACCGAGCACGGCGCAGTAGCGTGCGGCGCGCTCGGGGTCGTCGATCGTGCCGCGCAGCAGCAGGTAGCCGAGGTACATCACGAAGAGGATCGCGACGCTGGTGAGCCGCGCGTCCCACGTCCACCAGGTCCCCCACGTCGGCTTACCCCAGATCGACCCGGTAGCGATGCCGAGCCCCACGAATACCACGCCGACCTCGCCGGAAGCGTGCGCCAGCCGATCGGCGGCCGGGTCACGGCGCACGAGATAGAGGATCGAGGCGATCGCCAGCACGACGAACGCGACATAGGAGGCGAGGATCAGCGGCACGTGGACGTACATGATGCGCTGCACGTTGCCCTGAGTCACCTGGGGCGCGACGACGAAGGCCATGAGCAGGCCGACGACAAGGGCGAGGGCCGTGAGCCAGCCGAGCGTCTTCACCACGTCAGCCCTCCAGCACCACGTCGAACGTGAGCAGGCTCACGACGACATAGACCGCGTCGGCGGCGACGAGTAGCTTCACCCAGTGCGCGACGGCGCCGAGGGGTTCTCCGAGGAGCAGCGCCTCCGTCGCCTTCACCGTCGCGAGCAGCACCGGCACCTGGACGGGCAGCAGGAGGACCGGAAACAGCAGCTCACGCGCGCGGACGTTGGCGGTCATCGCCGCGAACAGCGTGCCGACCGCGGCCAGGCCCAGCGTGCCGAGCAGCACGACCACGAGCAGGCCCGGCAGCGCGCGCGAGAGGTCGATGTCGAAGAACACGACGAAGAGGCCGAGCACGAGCGCCTCGACGAGCAGCATCAGCAGCAGATTGCCGAGCAGCTTGCCCAGGTAGATGGCCGACTTGTCGCCGGGGGCGAGCAGCAGCCCTTCCCAGCAGTCGTGCTCGCGCTCGACGAGGAACGTGCGCCCCAGCGCCAGCAGCGCGCTGAGCACGAAGCCGAGCCAGAGCACGCCCGGCAGCACCGCGGCCAGCCGCTCACGGTCGGCGCCGAGCGTGAACTGGAAGACGAAGAGGAGAAGCAGCGAGAAGAAGACGAGCGCGTTCAGGGTCTCCTTCGAGCGCCGCTCGACCGCGAGGTCCTTCCACACGACGGCGAGGGCTCGCCGCGCGTAGCTCATAGGCCCTCCTCGGCGTGAGCGGCATAGAGCCGCTGCACGTCGTCGGGGCCGAGCGTGCCGCGCGCGGTGTCGAGCGCGATGCGGCCGCCCGCGAGCACCGCGAGGCGATCGGCGATGCCGAGCTCGCGGCCGAACGAGTGCGTGACCATCAGCAGCGCGGCGCCGGCGGCTTTCAGCGTCTCGAGTCGGCTCTCCAGCCACTTCTTCGCCCGCTGGTCGAGACCGGCGAACGGCTCGTCGAGCAGCAGCACCCGCGGCCGCGTGAGCATGACGCGGGCGAGCGAGAGCCGGCGTTTCATGCCCGCGGAGAACGTCCGCACGCGCGCGTCGGCGACGCGCTCGAGCCCGACGCCGCCCAGCGCGGCGCTGACATCGTCGGCGCCAACAGCCAGACCATTGAGCGTCGACCAGAAGCGCAGATTTTCCCGCGCGGTGAGATCGTCGTAGACCCAGGCGCCGTGCGCGACAACGCCCAACAGTGGGCGCACGGCCTCGGGCGCGCGGGCGACGTCGTGCCCGGCGATCGTCGCTGTGCCGCGCGTGGGACGCAGCAGCGTCGCGAGGATCTTCAGCAGCGTCGTCTTGCCGGCGCCGTTGGCGCCGAGCAGCGCGACGGCTTCGCCGCCGCGCACCTCGAGGCTGACGCCATCGAGGACGGGGACAAGACCGAAGACCTTGCGGACATCGATGACACGAATGACCGGCTCGAGACTCATCCGTCCAACCGACTGATTCTCGCGTGAGCCGCGAGGCCGGTCAAGGAAGCGCGGCCGTCAGCGCATGTTGCCGGTGTGCCCGAGCGAGTAGCGTCCCGGCTGCGGCCACACCGTGAGCCCGTGCGGCTCGTGGCCGACCGGGATCGTCTTCACGAGCTCACCGGTGGTCGTGTCGATGACGTAGACCACGCGGTCGTAGCGCCCCGACAGCCACAGGTATTTGCCGTCCACGCTCAGGTTGCCCATATCGGGGCTGCCGGCCTTCGGCAGCGTCCACGTCGCGACGACCGAGCGGGTCGCAAAGTCGACGACGGCCACGCTGCCCTCGCCGACGCCGGGCTTGCCGCCGATCTGCGAGAAGCCGCGGTTCGTGACATAGAGCTTGGTCGCGTCGCGGCTCGGGTAGAGCCCGTGCGGGCCCACGCCCGTCTTGATGAACCCGACGATCTTGAAGGCGTCGCCGTCGATCAGGTGCACGCCGCCCGCCTTGAGGTCGGCGACGTAGAAGATGCCGCCATCGGGACTCACGCGCACGTCCTGTGGGATGCCGCCGTTCGGCAGCGTGAGATAGCCGAGCACCTTTCGCGCGCGCCAGTCGATCTTCACCATGCGACTCGCGTACTCGCACGTCATGATCAGAATCTTGCCGTCGATCGAGAAGTCGCCGTGGTTGATGCCTCCGCACTTGGGCGCCGACACCGAGCCCTGCAGCGCGAACGTCTTCGGATCGCGGAAGTCGAGCCGCTTCATCGCCTCGGCGACGACGATCGCGGACTTGCCGTCCGGCGTGAAGTACATGTTGTACGGATCGTCGACGGCGATCTCCTTGCCGGGCTTGCCGGTCATGGGGTCGATCGGCGTCAGCGTCCCGTCCGTCCGGCCCTCGGCGTTGTTCGTGACCCACAGCGTCGTCATGTCCCACGACGGCACGACGTGCTGCGGGTTCCGGCCGACCTTGTAACGATCGATCACCTTGAACGTCGCAGGGTCGATGACGTGGACCTCGTGGGATTTCACGTTGGGCACGTAGACCCGCGTCGGGACGTTGGCGAGCGAGGGACTGAGCTTGTCGGCCAGGGTCTCGCTGTAGAGGTTGCCCGGATTCGTCACGGGCGGCATGCCGGGCACGGTCTCGATGCG
>Ga0209382_10005529_pt1 | contig 16436 bp, 7 predicted proteins | sample SoiMetdeltSBSDD5_FD_187599 | JGI IMG/M metagenome (GOLD analysis project Ga0209382, IMG submission 187599) | Bulk soil microbial communities from a Populus tree surrounding site in Tennessee, USA - Soil MetaG P. deltoides SBSDD5 (SPAdes) (version 2) | ecosystem: Environmental > Terrestrial >...
CGGCCATCGGTGCGATCGGCCGCGGCTACGTGGCGCGCAACGTGTCAATCACCGGCGAGTTCACCTTCTTCAAGATCCCCGATTTCGACGAGGACTACGGTGGGCACTACTACGACTTCGATCTCTACGGGACGGTCAACTTCACCGAGAACGTCGGCGCACAGGGCGGGTACCGCAGTTTCAACGTGGTCTACAAGGTCGAGCAGGACGACGGGGACCTGCAGTTGCGCGGGCTGTACTTTGGCGGCGTGGTGCGGTTCTAGGGCCGCGCTGTAGCCGCGCCCTATTCGTGCCGTAGGGCGAGCATCGGCTCGATGTGAACGGCGCGCCGCGCCGGGATCCAGCACGCCAGGATACCAATCGCCACGACTCCGCCAATCACGATCGTGAATGTCAGCGGATCAGTGGTCGACGTGTTCCACAACTGAGTCTGCAGAAGCCGATTCGTCGCAAGGCTTGCGGCGACGCCGATGACGAGGCCCGCGCCGACGAGCTGCAACCCGAATCGAAGCACCATCTGGATGACATGCGCCCGATCGCTTCCGAGCGCGAGGCGGATGGCAATCTCGCGCGTTTGTTGGGTCACGGTGTACGCAAGCACGCCGTACACTCCCAACGCGACCAGGACAATCCCGGTGCACGCAAAGATTCCCAGCACCAGCAGGCTGAAGCGCGGCCGCGCGAAGAATCCACGTTGAATCACATCGTCGAGCGCAGACGGCTGAACCAACGCGACCTGCGGGTCAAGGCTTCGGATTTCTCGCCGCAACGCATCGACGAAGCGCATCGGCTCGTCCGACGTCCGCACGACCAGCGTCAGCGGCCCACTCCCCTGCAACGGATACGGGATGAACACCTGCGGGCGCGGCCGGTCGCGAGGACCCTGATTGGCGGTGTCGCGAGCGATGCCGATGATCTCGAAGGTGGGATCAGCAACGGGCACCGGCAGCGCGGATAGGCGCGTCAGTCGAATCGTGCGACCCAGCGCCTCCTCCGACGCGAAATACGTCTTCGCCAGCGCCTCGTTGACGATCGCGACATGATGCGATCGCTCGACGTCCAGCGTGGTCAGGCCCCGGCCCCTAATCAGACCAACGCCGAGGGTGTCGAGCAGGCCTGCACTCGAAAACACGACTAACCCCGAGGACTGCGGCGGAAGTGCAAGGCCAGGGATCTCTAGGGGGCTCGTCAGACCCGCAAAGGGTGGCGCACCACGCGAAATCGCCGCGGAGCGGATGCCCGGAATCGATCCGACTCGCTCGAGGGCATCGCGGTAGAAACGGAGCTGATCGTTCGGGGACATGCTTTGACGTGGGGGAAATGCGACGCCGGACACCAGCAGGTTCGTCGGATCGAATCCAAGATCCACGCGAACGAGCTTGACGAACGTGCGCATCAGCAGCCCTGCGCCGAGCAGGAGCACGATCGAAAGCGCGACCTGAGCGATGACAAGACCGCTTCGCATGCGCGTCTGGCGGCGGCCCGCGGTTGTTTTACCAACGATGTTCAAACCGGCAACGAGATCACGGCGTGCGCTCTGCACGGCTGGAAACAGGCCGAAGCTCACTGTCGCGACAACGGCGGCAAGGACGGCGAACACCAGAACGGGGCGATCCAGCCGGATCTGTGTCTCCCATGGAACGCCCTGGCGAGGCATGAATCCGGCCAGCGCTTCGATGCCGGCATAGGCCATCACGCAGCCGAGAACCAATCCGCCGAATGCGAGCAGCCCGCTTTCCACGAGCAATTGACGAACGATGCGGGCGCGGTTGGCGCCGATGGCAGCACGGATGCCAATCTCCCGCTCGCGGATCGTTGCGCGGGCCAGCAGCATGTTCGCGACATTGCAGCACGCAATCACGAGAAGCAGGCTGACCGCTCCGAACAGCGTATACAGCACCGCCCGAAAGTCGCGGACCACCCAATCGATCACGCTGATGACCTGGAACCGGTAGTTTGGCGGGTACTCACTTGGAAATTCGGTGGCGCGCCGCGCGGCCACGACCTTGAGTTGCGCCTCCGCTTCCTGAGGCGTGATGCCGGGGCGCAAGTGAGCCTGAAACGCGCGAAAGCCGCGGGACGATTTCGGATCGTCGCTTCGCTCGAGGGCATCCGGCAGCCAGAGATCGGCGACGTTCCACTCGAACCGCGGAGGCATGACGCCGATGACGGTCCAGCCTTCGCCATCGAGCATCAGCGTGCGGCCGACGACACCCGGATCGGCAGCGAACGTCGTCATCCACGCACGATGGTTCATCACCGCCACACGCGGGGCGCCCGGTGCCGCATCCGCCGCGCCGAACACCCGTCCCAGCGCGGGCTTCACGCCGAGGAAGTCGAAGCCGTTAGGCGTCATCCAGGCAATCGTGAGGCGCTGCGCTCCCGCGTCGCTTACCCAGTGCATGCCGTCGACGCTGGTGCCGACCACATCTTCGAAGACGTTGGTCTGCTCCTGATAATCAAGGAATTCGGATGCCGGGAAGTACGGCCCTCGTGCGATGCGATCCGACGCGTCCTTCAGGAGGACGTTGACCATGCGGTCGGACCGTGAATAGGGGAACGGGTCGAGCACGACGTTGCGAAGAACACTATAGATGACCGTCGCCGCACTGATCCCTAGCGCAAGCGTGAGCACCGCAACGAATGTGAACCCTGGGGCCTTGCCCAGCGTACGAAGGCCGTATGCGATGTCACGTCGGAAGTCGTCAAGCCACATGCCCATTGGGCCTCACGGGATCGCGTGGATTATAGACTTACCGCGTCGCTGCAGGCTTGCTGCCGCCCGAGCCTTCAACGCCGCGGCCCCGTATCCGCGGGCGATCTCAATCGCGGTGCGAAAGCACTCCCTCGCCTCCGCGGCATCGGTTGGCGCGAGCAGCTCGCCCCGGACGCGGTGCAGCTCGGGCTCCCACCACCGCTCACCTGACGCTCGGATGTCTTCGAACGCGGCCGCGATCGCCTCGAGGCCCTCGTCGCGGCGGCCGTGCCAGCCACAGGCCTCGGCCAGCAGCCCGCGGTAGTACGGAAGCCGGAGTCGCGCGGTCGTCTGCAATATCTCGATCCCACCTCGTATCTCGTTAATCGAGTCGATGCTTCCGCCCCGCGCGTGGTACCAGCCGCGTAGCACGCGAGCCCAGGCTAGATAGTACGGAAAGCCATGCGTCTCGGCGTCCGCGATGGCTGCCGCCGTGAGCCGATCGAGCTGGACGTGATCGCCGCGAAACTGGGCGAGCATCGCGGCATATGCGAGCGCAATCGTTCGTGTGAACGGGTGACCGGATTCGTCCGCAGTTTGCAGTGCGGCATCCGCCTTCACGCGCGCGCGATCGGTGTGGCCTTCATACCAGTACAAGTGGGTCGCCCAGATTCGAGCGAACACGCCGATGTCCAGGCCGAACGTCGCGACGCTTGATCGAGCCTGATCGCGGTCGTCGAGCGATTCGGCGGCGCGAAAGTGCCTGCGCGCGTCGGCGGTCCGCCCCATGACGAGGGCGATCCCGCCAAGCTCCATATGCCCAGCCAGGCGAAAGAGCGTGGTCCGCTGACGAGTGGCGAGCTGGAGCAAACGCTGTGCGAGGTTCTCGGTTGCGGAGAGCTCGCCCCGCACGACGCTGGCCGCTATCCGTCCCCAGGTGGCCTGAAGCAGACGCGGCCCATCTCCGAGAGCGCTGCACAACTCCTCGGCCCTGGCATACGTGTCGGCCACGTCTTGATCGCCCCACCCCTTGGTCGTTTCCAGCACATGTCCGAGCAGCAACGATAACGTCGCCTCGCGGCGACGCCGCGCGCTGGTGTTTCGGAACGTGCGAACGGCCTCGAGCGCGCGAACGAGATGGCGATGCGCCTCGCGGTACGCGGATCGCAGCAGCGCGTTCCGTGCCGCCTGTTCGAAGTACGACGCGGCCTTGCCCGGCTCTCGCCCGTGCTCGAAATGAATCGCGAGCTCAGGCGCAATCGCGGCGGTCTGGCGCGGGTGCGCCCGCTCCAGACGCTGCCCTACCGACAGGTGGAATCGCGCAAGCCGATCGGGCGACACGCGCGCGTACGCCGTCTCGTGAAAAAGCGCATGGCGAAATCGATAGCGTGCGCTGAGTGTCCCGTCGGGCCAGGCCGCCAGGCCGTCCACAGTCAGGACTCGGTGCGTGCGCGCCAAACTAGCGCAGCGTGCCTCGATTCGATCCGGCGGCAGCGACGTGGCGGCCGCAACAGCGGCAACGGCAAAAGGATCGCCGGCTACGCTCGCAGCTTCGAGAATTGCCTGGTCCTCGGCCTCGAGCCGTTCGAGTTGTGCCTCGATGAACTGCCGCACGCCGAGCGGCGTGTCCCGTCCGATCGCGTTTGGATCGAGCGCCGCGATGTCCGCTGGCGTCGCGCAGGACGCCAGCAGGTGTTCGACGATTGCGGCAAGAAACAGCGGGTGACCTCCGGTGCGGCGGTGAAGGACGTCGCCGAGACGGTCGAGATTGGCCGCAGCTCCGCACCGCTGACGCACGAACGCGTCCGTGGCATTTCGTGGGAGGTAGTCGAGCACCACCTCGCCCACCTGCGGCTGGTGCCTCAACTCGGCAAGCACCGTTCGCAACGGAGATTTGTGGACGAGCGCTTCAACCGGGCGGTAGGTTCCCAGCACGAGCAGCCGAGCGACATCTCGACGCCGCGCTGCGTAGCCGAGCCACTCGAGCGTCGCGCTGTCGCACCAATGAAGATCCTCGAGGAGAAGCACGAGCGGCACGTCGCGAGCAAACGCTTCGAGCGCTTCCGTCAGCTCGCGCAGCATTCGCTCGGGCCGAACCGGCGCGGATGCGGTTGGCGCTGACGATGCAAGCGATGGCAAGTGCGCGAGCCAATTGGGGGCGTGCTCCGTCAGCACCTGCCCGAGCGCGACGCCCTCGTCCTGTCCGAGGCGGCGGAGCGCTTCGAGCAGCGGCATGAAGGCTTCGCCCGCGCCGTATTGCTCGATGCATTGCCCGCGCGCGATTCGCACGGCAATCGTCGCTGGCATGCCGGCCAGAAACGTTTCGACGAGTGCGGTCTTCCCGATCCCCGCCTCTCCGGAGATGAATCCCACTCGCCGGCGTCCCTGTTGCGCAGCCGAGAACCATTCGTGCAACCGCCCGCGCTCGATCTCGCGGCCCACGATGGTGCGCACGTCGGTTGGGGCTGCACGGCCATTGCCGGTCGCGGTCGCGGATGCTCGCACGCTGGTCTCGATGACCGGCGCAATGAACCGGTACCCGCGGCCGTACACCGTCTGAACCACACGGGGCGTTCGCGGCGTGTCACCGACCGCCGCCCTAATCTCCCGCATCGCCGTGGTCAGCACTGCCTCGCTGACTGCGGTGTCCGGCCATACCGACGCCAGGAGATCGTCCTTCGTGACGAGCTGATTGGGCTGGCTGACGAGGCGGGCTAGCACCGCGAAGGCCTTGTGCCCCATCGGCACGTTCGCATCGTGCCGCCACAGCCGCTCGTCGACGAGGTCGAGACAGAAGGGCTCGAACGCGATATACCGCGCCTTCGCCATGCGAGCCATTCTCGCAGGTCTGGCCGCACCCGTGACAACTCTCAGCACAACCTCAGAATTGCCTCAGGATTGCGGACGCGGCGTGCGAGACCATCGACGCGAAGGAGATTCGCCAATGGACACACCGTGCCGGGATACGGAGGCCGCGCCGGAACTCTCAACGCATCGCGCGTTCGTGGTGCATTTCTACGGGGATCGGGATCTCGCTGAACGCGGGCACTCGGTCCGGGGTCGCGTCGAACATGTCGTGTCGGGCGAGGGCGGTGAGTTCGAGTCGGTCGATGACCTGCTCACATTCGTTCGCCGCATTTTAGGAACGTTGCTTGCCGCGGCGCTCGTGCTCGTGGTCGGAAACGGCGGAGCCGCGCTTGAAGCGCGTGGCGAACAATCCACGCCAGTCGAGACGGAACTCTTGAAAGCAGCCGTCGACGCGGCACGGTTCGACGCGGCATTGATTGTCGCGTGGAACGAGCTCGCTCACGACCTCGCGTTCGCGGAGGATCAGTTCCGCACCTTCAAGGGGCAGCGCGCGCTCGGCATGATGCACCTCGCCACGCACGACGCGCTCAATTCGATCCGCCCGGTCTACGAGCGCTATGCCTATGCCGGTCCGCGAGTCATTGCCCATCCGATTGCGGCCGCGGCACAGGCCGCGCATGACGTGTTGCTTGCTCAGTATCCGAACCAGCAGCCAAGGCTCGCGGCCGAGCTCTCGAGATCGATCGGTGACTTGCCCGACGGCCCTCTCACCTCCCGCGGGCGAAGTCTCGGTCACGCGGCGGCCGCGGCGGTTCTGGCGAAGCGCGCCAACGATGGTTGGGACTTTCCCGGAACGTATGAGTTCGTCGCCGGTGCTGGTCAGTATCAAACGACGCCGCCATGGGACGGCTTCGTGGTTCAGCCCGGCTTTCGGCTTGCTAAACCATTCGTGGCCGCGAGCCCGAGACAATTGACACCGCCGCCGCCACTCAAGAGCGCCGCGTACACCCGAGCGTTCCAAGAGGTCAAGGACACCGGCGCGGCCAACAGCACCATTCGGACGCACGATCAGACGGCTTACGCGATCTGGTGGATGGAATTCGCCGAAGGGTCCGTGAACCGCGTTGGACGTCAACTGGCGATCGCGCGGCGATCGGATCTGTGGACGGCCGCGCGGTTGTTCGCTCACCTCGGGATGGCACTCTATGACTCATACGTCGCGGTGTGGGACGGCAAGTACGAGTTCAACCATTGGCGCCCGTACACGGCCGTGCGCGCGGCGGACACTGACGATAACCCTCGAACCGTGGCCAACCCCGCCTGGGAGCCTCTTCGTCCGACGCCGCCCTTCCCGGAGTATCCATCCGCGCATGCGGCCGGATGCGCCGCCTCGTTCCACATCCTCGCGCAGGTGTTTGGCCGCGACCTCCCGTTCACGATGGACACGACCAGCGCGCCGGCCGGCATGCCGACGCGATCGTTTGGGAACTTTGACGCCGCGGCGCAGGAGTGCGCCGATTCACGGGTGCGACTGGGTTGGCATTTCCGCTACGCCACTGATGCCGGTCTCGATCTCGGGCGCAGCATCGCAAGCGTCGTCGTTCGGCATTCGCTCCAAGAACTGGCTCGACGAGACGATGATCGCAAGTGACGGTCAGTTCGCGATCTTCATCCAGACGCCGAGAAACCGCTCGTCGCGGCTGTCGGGGAGGCTCTCCGACGGCCGGAATCCCGAGCTGGTCGTGACCGTCACGAGCGCCGCGGCGCGGCCGGGCGCGATTGGGACTTGAAGCCGGCGTTCCTCTCCGGGCGCAAGCGTCAGGTCCTCGCGCCACTGGCCGGACTCGACGGTCACGCGATTGTCGACAGGTGCGTTGCGCACCACCATCGGGACGGAGGTACCGGGCTGACGCGGTTGAAGCACGAAGCTGGCGTGCCGGCTGCCGCCGACCCAAAACGCGTCCGGTTCGGGGAAGCAGGCTTGGTCCAAAAAGAACACGTACGCCAAGTCGTACGTCACCGCCCGGCGGGCCACCTCATTGGTGAGACGTTCTCCAATCGGCACGAGCCCCGCCGACTCGAGTGCAACACTGCGGATGGCCCGCCGCGCCTCCTCGTCGCCGCGCACGACGATCGCGCGGACGTCGACCGGAAAGTCGATATCGATCGGTGTCGGCGGGTACGAGAGCGGTTCGCTGCGCAGCGCAAACTGATCCTGCGCAATGCCCAGAATCAGCCAACCACCCGGAGCACGCGTCCTCGGCAAAAGACGATAGCGTCCAGCCGGAATCGCCGGGAACGACACAATTGGCTGCTCGCTCCGGCCAGATCCCGTCCCGGCAAACGGCCTCGGCGACGCCTCGATGCGAAGCCTCGAGAGAAGGTCCGCGCTGTCGATCGCTCGAGGGGGCGCAACTTGCGCAGCGATCACCCGCGGCTCGCGTGCGAGCCGCCTCAGCACATCGAGCTGCGCGGGTGCAGCGGCGATAGGTTCGACACCTCCGAGTGTCCATACGATCGTCAGCGCCACACTTGCCATGCCGACAAAGATCGCCGCGATGACCGTCGCGTACCGGACACGGCTGCGTACGACTGACCAGCTCACGAGCCATCGCGCAAGAACGTAGGCGATGGCGAGCGCAACCGCCCAGATCACGACGTCGCGCGCAAAGACGCCCTCCCGTCCGCGGTACCAGACCGGCATCCCCTCGCCAAGGGGGTTGAGCTGCGCCGCCCAGGCCAGCCATAACGCGGTCGTCTCGCGCGTGTTGAAGGCGAGACGGCCGCCGTCGATCGAGATGAGCACGAATGAAAGAAACGCCGTGCACGCCAGGGCTCCGGCGGCAACAATCGTGCTGGCGGGATGTCGCATGCGCTGCCATGCGAACGCGCAGGGAATCGACAGCGCCAGCACCGCCGGACTGGCGAAGCGCGCAGGCGCGCTCGACCCGGCCCACCACATCGCGTAGCTCGTCGAGGTGATCAGGTACGGCACCATCACGAACAGCAGTTCAATTGACAGCCGACGAAACTCGAGGCTCGGGGTTCGGCCTTCGACAGGCTCAGGCCGAGCCTGAGCGAAGTTGAAGGGGCGGGACTCGGGACTCGCGGTTCGCGGAGCACCCAGCATCAGCGCCAGGCCCACCAGGCCGAACAACAGCACTGGTGCATTCGCGATCAAACCAAACCGTTGATCGAAGAGCAGGCCGGTCAATCCGCCGGGCACGAATCCTAACGAGAAGTCGCGCGAGCTGTTGATCCCGTACGGCGCCGACGGATCCATGTGGCCGTACACGATTAAGAAGAATGCGACCCAGGCGATGGCGCTGACGCCAGGGACGCTCAGAAACGCCACGGCCTTTCCCGCTGGATTCTTCGTTGACGCAAGGCGAAGCAGCACGAGCGCGCCGAGGCTTCCGGCGAGCAGCGCGAAGCGGCTGTGCATCCATGGCAGGAGCGCCAACGCGGCGCCGTGCAGGAACCATGGGGTGAGGCTGGTCGCTCCGGTGCGGCGTTCGTCGCTCGCGCGCAGCAGCGCCCAAATCCCCGTGAGCACGATGACCCCGGCGGCACCATCCGGGTACACAGCGAAGGCGTGAAAGATCGTGGTTGCGGATACTGTCACCGCGGCACATCCAAACCACGCCGCGGAAACGCTTCGGGTCGCGGCCCAGCCGACGTGCCACGCGAGCGCGCTGCCGCATGCCGCGACTGCTATCAGAAACAGCACGACGCCGTGGTAGCCGCCGATCGCAAACGCCGGCGCGACGAGCGCTGACAAACCGGGGGCGTGAATCGAGTAAATCTCGCCGTTGCGGCCGCGCTGGATGTAGTGCGGCGCAAGCCGCCCGGCGTAGTACGCCTGGTAATCGCCGCGTGTGTGGTTGTTCTCGATCTTCAAATCGCCGTCGAGCAACAGGCTCTGCGTGATGACGAGATAGTGAGGTTCGTCGCCGCCGGGAATCGACGGAGACACCTGCCAGGCCGACCAGGCGAACAGCGCAAACGCCAGCAATCCCGCCGTCAGCCGTGGCCTCACCGCCACGAACTCCCCAACCGTCGTCGCCCTCGCACGCTGGACCACTCTAGGAACGATCGGCGCGAGCACCAGGACGAACACGGCAAACCAAATCAGCCAGCGAATCGGGCCGGACCAGATGAGGAATGCCGCCGGAACGGGCAGCGGAAGCCACGGCAGGAGCAGGAGTCCGAGCAGCCAGCACGGCGTCAGCGAGAGTCCGGCGCGCCAGACCGCGATCGCTGCCGCCATAGCCGACGCCGACGTCAGCCCGGCGGCAAGCGAGAGCGGAAAGAGCCCCACGCGCGGGCCGCCTGGTGTGACCAGGGCCAGCGTCGCGTGCGACAGCCAGGCTGCGGTGGTCGCGAGCAGCACGGCTGCAGGCACAGCGAGACGGCTCATGTAGAATGCGGTCATTCTACAAACAAACCATGGGAACCGGGGAACCTTGGAAGTACGTCCGCAGCGGCGCTGCCTGCGCGAAGGACTGATCGTGTCGGCGGCCGCACTGGCCGCGACGGTCCTGATGACGTGGCCGCTCGCGACGGATCTCGGCAGCCTCGGCCGCACGCAGAATTCGGGCGACGCCCGCTTTGCCGTCTGGAACGTGGCGTGGGTTGCCCATGCGCTGACGACCGATCCCGGCGAGTTGTACGACGCCAACATCTTTCATCCGCACCGGCGGACGCTCGCGTTCTCGGAGGCGAACATCGGCGCGGGACTCATCGCGGTGCCAACCTGGGTCGCAACGCGCAACCCGTTTGCGGCGCATAACTCGGTCGTGCTGTTCGCGTTTTCCGCGTCAGTCGTGTTCATGTGGCTGCTCGCGGGCCGCTTGACCGGCGATGCGGCGGCCGCGGCAACCGCGGCGGTGCTGTTCGCGTTCTGCCCGTACGTGTTCGCGCACACGGCCCACATCCAGCTCTTGATGATCGCCGGCATCCCGCTCTGCCTGCTGTTGTTTCACGCGCTGGTGGACGCGCCGACGCCATGGCGCGGCGTGGCGCTCGGCGCTGCGCTTGCCGCGCAGGCGATGTCGTGCGCCTACTACGGCATCACGGTTGGCCTGGCGATCGGCTACGCGACGCTGTTCCTCGCGTGGTATCGAGGCCTGTGGCGATCGCGCGCCTACTGGCAATCGATTGCGCTGGCCGCTGTGGTCTCGGTCGTCATCGTGCTGCCGTTCTTTCTGCCATTTCTGGAAATTCAGAAAGACACGGGATTCGGTCGAACGCTCGAGGAGTCGCGTCACTGGTCGGCCACCGTTCGCTCGTATCTGGCGTCTGGCGCGCACGCTCACGCGTGGCTGCTACCCCTCATCCGCGACTGGAACCAGGCGGTGCTGTTCCCCGGATTCCTCGCCGTGGGACTGGGCGTCGCGGGATGGATTGTCGCGTTCCGCCAGCGGCCGCTCGATCGTCAGCACGCGGCCACGCGCGATCGTGAGACCGCGCTGCTCTACGGCTCGCTCGCGATCCTGACGTTCTGGGCCACGCTCGGTCCACGCGCCGGACTCTACACGGTCTTCTACACCGTGATCCCGGTCTTCTCGTTCCTGCGGGCGCCCGAGCGCATGGGCATCCTGGTGACGCTCTGCGTGGCCGTCTTTGCCGCGTTTGCCGTCCGCGCCTTACGTGATCGGTTCACGGCTCGCCGCGGTCTCGTCGCCGCGCTGGCCTGTGGCGCCGCGCTCCTCGAGTTGAACGACATCCCGTTCGACTGGCGCAAGGCGGACCCCATTCCTGCGGCGTATCAGGCGATCGCCACCCTGCCCCGCGGCGCGCTCGTTGAGTTTCCCTTTTTCGACCGGCGAATCGACTTCCACATCCACACGAAGTACATGCTGAACTCGACCGCGCATTGGCAGCCGCTGGTCAACGGCTACAGCGACCACATCCCGGCCGACTTCCGCGCCGTAGCAGGCACGCTGGCCACGTTCCCGTCGCGCGAGAGCTTTGCCGCAATGCGCGACCGCCGCGTGCGTTACCTTTCAATCAACCGCAGCCTGTACGGCCGCAACGTGGCGCCCGAAATCGAGACGCGACTCCGTCCGTTCCTCGATCATCTGCGCCTCGTCGCCGATGACGGTACGGTTGTGATTTATGAAGTGGTGAGCTGGCCGTAAACCCCGGGGGCCTGGGTTCGGGGGGCTCGGTACTCGGGGGCCTCGGCAGCGAGAATGGAAAAAGCCCGGAGCGGATCCCGGCTTTAAGGCACTGGAATGGGCCTGCCCCCGCTCTTGCCGTAGAGCAGCCGATAGTCTTCCGCAGTCCCGAGAATCCGCTTCACGTAGTTCTGCGTTTCCGGGAACGGGATGTCGTCGATGAACTCGTCCTCATCGAGCCCTGGACGCTCGGACTTCCAGCGGACAACACGGTTTTCGCCGGCGTTGTAGCTGGCCAGGGCGTAGTGCGTGCCGCCGAACTGCTCCACCAGGCGAGAGAAGTACAGCGTGCCCATGCGTATGTTCGTCTCGGGATTGGTCAGCATCGACGTCGTGAATCGGCGCATACCCAGCGAGCGGGCGAGGCGGCGGCCGGTCGCGGGCACGATTTGCATCAGCCCCCACGCGTTGGCCGACGAGCGGATCTCCGGATCGAACGTCGACTCCTGAGCGATGAGCGCCGCCACCAGGTAGGGATCCAGCCCCCGTGCGACCGAGTGCTTGCGGATCAAATCCCAGTACGTCAGCGGAAAGATGACCTGCAGGATCTCGCGCGGCAAGGTCTGATCGGCGGACAGGAATTGCGGATAGGCGCGGCGCATCAATGTGATCGCGCGGCGTAGCTCTCCTTTGCGATGGTAGGCATACGCCATCGTGGCCTCGATCGCGGGGGAAGATCCCGAGGCGCGCTGCACGTAGCGCAGTTCGTTCACCGCGGCGTCGTACAACTCCGCCGCGAAGAGTAGACGGATCAAGGCAGCGTTCGGTGGCTCGGGCGCCGTAGCCGGCGTCGGCGCGCGCCGTGCGGCGGGCACGGCGTCGGTCATGGCGGTGCGTGCGCTCGCGGGCAACGCTCGAACGGCGAGGCGACCGTAGTACGAGTTCGCGTAATCGGTGAACACCAGCCGCATCCGGGACTCGGCGTCGGTGCCAGCCTTCAGCTTGCCGTGCGATCGTGCCGACCAATACAAGAACGACGGCCGGTAATCAGAGCGTGGAAACGCGTTGGCCGCCTTTTCGAAGATGCCGACGGTTTGCGCGTAGTCGCCGTTCTTGTAGCTCCACCAGCCGGACTTCCACGCGGCGCGCTCCGCTCGCGGTCCTGTCGGGAACTTCTTGTACAGCTCGTCGAACGTCGCGGCCGCCTCCGCATCGTCATTCTGGAGGATGTAGTAGGTACCGAGATTGTTCAGCGCTTCCTCGGACCACGAGCTCTCGGGGAAATCGCGGACGAGCGCTTCGGTCTGCGACAGGAACTCCTCGTCCCGTCCCAGACCGCGTAGTGCACTCAAGTAAAAGAAGCGCGCCTCTGCCTGGCGCGCGCCGCGCGCGATCCACAGCCGGACGCCGTCGAGCGCCGCCTGATGCCGTTGCAGGAAGTAGTCCGACTCGGCGATGCGGAGCTCAATCAACTCGCGGTCGTCTCCCCCGCTGACTTCTTTCTGAAGTTCGACAAATGCCGCGCGAGCATCCGCATAGCGACGAGCGCCGTAGAGCTGAATGGCCCTTCCGAGATCCGCTTTGTAGCTCTGACGAACGATGAGATCGCGGTACGGATCAAGATTCGCGGCGGCTGCGACGGCCCCGTCGCTCAGGGGATACTCGTAGTACACCCGCACCAAGGCTTCCGCCGCTTTTTGACGATCGCCCAGGGCTCGCGCCGCATCCGCCTGTTTCAGGAGGATCTGATCGGTGACGGCGGACTTGTCGGCCGACAGCTTCTCGTACACGCTCAGCGCGCGCTGGTGATCGCCGAGTGCCACCGATGCCTCGGCCTCGCCGAGTGCGGCAGCGATCGACAAGTATCCAGCCGGCTCACGCTTACGGAGGGTTTCAAATGTCTCGCGCGCGTCGGCCGCCTTCATCAGGCCGAGTTGCGCCGTACCCTTGTAGTAGAGCGAGTAATCAGCGAGCGGACTTCCGGCGACAGCAGGACGCGAGGCCAGTGCCAGCGCTCGGTCGTATTCCTTGGCTTCGATCGCGCGCGCGGCTTCCGCCAGCGGTTCGTACAGCGTGGACGCGCGTGCAGTGGACGACGTCTCAGCCGGGACGAGCCAGAGCTCGCTGGTGTTCTGCGGCAGTGGAACGTGGACGGTCGGCGCAAGCTGACCGGAGACATGAGGGCCGGGAATCACGATGGCCAGGACTGCCAGGCCGAAGGGCAGCAACCGCGGACGTGCCTTGTGAATCATGCGGATCCCAGAAGTTCTCGATCGCCGTCGGCGAGCGTGTGCACGAGCTCTTCCTGGAAATACGACGCACGGGCCGCAATTGCTGGCGAGACCCGCTCCTCGTACAACCGGCGTGCGCGCTCGATCTCAGGACCCAACCGGTTCAGCAAATCGCGCTTCTCGCGCCCAAGCCGAACCGCGGATTCGTTGTACAGCTTGATCTCGGACACGAGCAGACGGGCGTAGCGCCGCGCGCTGCTGTCTTCTTCAGCCGACGGGGCCGGACGCCCGCTCGCGACGCTGCTGGCCCGCATCGCTTGGGTCGTGCGCAGCGCGGTAATGTGCGAGAGACACGCGGATGTGTGGGCAGCCAGGATCTGCATTCCTTCAGGCCAGGACGCCGGCGCCTCCACCTCACCGGTCACGCCAGCGTCTGCATACAGCACGGCGACACTTTGACCTCCGACGGTCACCGGCACTGCAAGGCCCGCGCGATCCGATCCCAGCGACGCGAACGCGGGCGCTGGCTGGTTGGCCGTCGACACGACCGACACGGTCGCTGATGCGGTACCCAGTAAGCCATCGCGATCATTGGGAAGTCGCAAGGTTTCCGGAGCGCCCGATGTGAAGCCGGCTGCACGCCATCCCTGGAGTTCGCGTCCGTTGACAATGAACACGGCCGCACGCGGGGCAAGCGTCCCAGCCGCGGTGGTCAAGGCCGTCAGCGTGTCCGACAGCGATCGCGCCGAGCTGATGACACGAACCCCCGAGAGCAGGCTCTCGAGAATCGCCAACTGCTCCTGGCGTTCAGACGCTCTCGCACTTGCGACCGCTTCCTCGTTCTTCGAACGCTCTGCCGCGTCCTTCGCCTGCTCCGCTTCGTTCTTCGCCTGCTCCGCCGCGGCGAGTGCAGCACGCACGTGCTCGAGTTCTTTCGTCAACGCGCGAACGACGACTTGTTCTGATTCAATCTCGGTCGCGAACTGCTCGCGTTCGCTGGCGCGCTCGCGTTGCACTCGCGCGCGCTCTGCCTCGAGCTCCGTCGCCGCGCGCGTGCTTTCCTCGGCGAGAGCTTTGGCGAGGGCCGCTTCTGACGCTTCCTCGAGCTCTCGACGCATGCGCTCGAGTGAGGCTTCAGCTTCGCGATCCGACTCGAGCCGCGCCGCGTCGACCCTGGCGGCCAAGTCGGCTGCCGCGGACGCTTCCAGTTCGCTGCGCACTTTTTCACGAATGTCGCGGCTGATCTCGTCGCGGGTTTCCTGGAGAGTTTTTTCGTGCTGGGCTTCGAGTTTGGCAAGCTCAGCTTCGAAGTCCGCCTGCACACGCGCGACAATCGCGTGTACGGCGTTACGAACCTCGTCGGGTGGCATTTCAGGCATTATCGGGACCGATCGATCGCAAGTCAAGCATGCGAATCGCGACAACTCCAAGCCCGACAACGATTTGACGAGCCTGAGCGGCGAGGGTACAATAGCGGGTCAGTCTGCTCGACGGGGGCGACTTAGATTCGACGGAGATACGGTTTCGCAGGATGCGTGCCGAGGACCATCAACCTCGTTAATCCGATGGAAACAACCATAACTGCGGACACGCAGCTCGCTCTCGCAGCCTAAAACCCTGTGAGCGTCCCTTCCGGTCAGCCTGCGGGCCGGAAACGGATGTCAATTTAGCAGGCTGGTCGCTGACGCGGGGTTTCGGACGTTGGCGATGAGATTGACCGGAGCTGGCTCCCAGCGATTCTTCGCTGCTTCTCGACGCTGGGGGCGAGATTTTAGAAGCAGATACGCATCGTAGATTCCTGCGGGGATGTATTTTCGGACCCGGGTGCGAATCCCGGCGCCTCCACCATTTCGCTCGGTCAGAATTTCACGCGCACGCCACCGGCCAGTTCGAAGCCGCCAGCCTTCACCGTCTGCTGACCGATGTCCCGGTCGTCGAACTTCACATCGGCACGGCTATAGCGGATCAGTGCGCCGATACCGATGTTCGACGACAGCGGACGAGCGATATCAACACCCGCGTTGAATCCCACCGCTGTGTCCGACACTTGCTTCGTTGTTGCGTTGCCGAACGCAGCGGTGTCGAACGGGTAGGTCTCGGTGATGGACACGCCCGACACGAAGTCCTGCTTCACGTTGAAGAACGTCGGTCCACCCATGACTTTCATATCGACAGCCTGGAAGGGCAGCGCGTACATCAGGGCCACGTGTACGTTCTGCTCCTTGTGCGCGACGTCATTCACCGATCCCTCGACCGTACGCGCAGCGTCGAACAGTATCGGATGAGGGATGGCCGCGCTGAGTGTGGCGCTCGGCTTCATCTCGGTCATCGCGTACTGAACGCCCACCCAGAATTGAGGGACGAGTCTCACCGCGGCGCCCACGCTGAACGCCGGCGCCGTCTTCACGCCGTGATCGACGGTGATCGTCTCAGTCTCGTTGCCGTTGGAAGGGCGTGTGTGTGTTGCCGCGAACGTGCTCGCGCCGGCCTTCGCACCCACGTTTGCTGAGACCTCGACACGGGCGTTGGAAGGTGACTGCGCAGCGGTCGGAGTGGCGGCCGCGATCGCGATGACGAGGA
>Ga0209382_10005530_pt1 | contig 16434 bp, 10 predicted proteins | sample SoiMetdeltSBSDD5_FD_187599 | JGI IMG/M metagenome (GOLD analysis project Ga0209382, IMG submission 187599) | Bulk soil microbial communities from a Populus tree surrounding site in Tennessee, USA - Soil MetaG P. deltoides SBSDD5 (SPAdes) (version 2) | ecosystem: Environmental > Terrestrial >...
ACATCGACGATGGCCTCGAGCTGATTCGCCGGGTGCTTGCCGACATTGGAATTCGTCCGCCGGAAAGCCCGCGGGCGGCGCTGGTGTGGACGTTATGCCGGCGCGCCCGCCTTCGCTGGCGCGGGCTTGGCTTTGTGACTCGGCGGGTCGACGACCTCGACGCGGATGCGCTTCTGCGCATCGACACCTGCTGGTCGGCCGCAGCGGGTCTGGCGCTCGTCGACATGATCAGTGCATCCGATTTCAGCGTGCGCCATCTGCTGATGGCACTGGACGCCGGCGATCCATATCGCATCGCGCGGGGGTTTGCGATCGAGGCCACAGCCAGACGCGCTTTCCCTGGCGATCGCAAGTGGAGCGCGCGCTTCGCTCGAGAGTCGAAGCATCTCGCCGAGCGTGTCGGGCACCCACACGCCATCGCCTTGTCGTTGCTGGCGGAAAGCATCATCGCCACTACGCTGGGAGAATGGAAGAAAGCCACCAGCCTGTCCGAGCAGGCGCTGAGAATTCTTCGTGAGCAATGCGTTGGCGTCACATGGGAATTGAACATTGCTCAGAACATCGTGCTGTGGTCGCTGATGTACCAAGGTGAGCTCGGAGAGGTGGCTCGGCTCGTGCCTGGACTTCTGGCTGATGCCCGCAGCAGCGGCAATAATTACGTCGCGACCGAGTTATGCACCCGCAGCAACTACGCGTGGCTCGCCGTTGACAAGCCGGACGAGGGCGAGCAGGAAACGATGGCCAGCATCGCCCGATGGTCTCACAAGGGTTTTCATCGTCAGCACTACAGCGCGCTGCTGGCGCGCGTTCAGACGGCGCTCTATCGTGGCGACGCGCACGGGGCGTGGCGTGTGTTCCGCGATCAGGAACCGATGCTCCGGCGGTCGCTGATGACCAAAGTCCAGTTCATTCGCATCGAATCACTGTATCTGCACGGGCGATGCGCGCTGGCGATGGCGGCGGCTGGAGGGGACGCCCGCGCGTTTTTGCGCGTTCCGCGAGTTGCAGCGCGCCGAATCGCTCGCGAACGCATGGTGTGGTCCGATCCGCTGGCGCTGCTGCTCAACGCTGGCGTGGCGTATCTCGAAAGTAATCACGCGCTGGCGCTGAGCCTGCTACACGACGCAGCGCAGAAATTCGAGCGGGCTGAAATGAGGTTGTATCTTGCCGTGACCCGGCGGCGGATCGGTGCGCTGCAAGGCGATGCCGCCGGCCGCGCCTGCTGCGAGCAGTCTGACGTCTGGTTCGCCGAGCAGGACATCAAGAACCCGGCGGCCTTCACGCGGATGTTGGCCCCGGGGTTCCCTGAAATGCGCTGATGCTGCGCGGCGCTCTCAACCGCTAGCGCGCAAAACAATAGATCCGGCCGGCGCCACCTCGTGGGGCGGTATTCGCGCAGTTCTGGTTGGCATGCGCCGAATTCCACGACGCCAGCGCGCCAGCGGTGCTCTGATTCGGTCCCATCCCGTCGGAATGTCCTACTTGTCCGGTCACGGCCGCAGAATCCGACGTCCAGTCCGAGCACGTCAGGCCAGCTGCGACGGTCCCGTCCGCGTTCGATCCCGTCATGATGTCGTGTTCGATCGGCGTGGGCGATCCCGTCCACTGGCCGTTGATGCGCTGTCCCCGTTCGTCGAGGAACAGCGTTGCGTCCCCCGACCTCGAGTGCAACTCGGCCAGGTTGTTGGCGACCAATACGAGATTCGCGTTGTACCAAGGACCCGTACCGATACGGTCGCGAGCATGCGCCGGCTGATTGTTATTCGCGGGGTCGCGCTCGACGCTCAAGTAGGCGCGCCACGTGCGCGTCCCGTGTCCAACCGTGGCGGCGAGCCGCTGACAGGTGGCATCGGCTCCCGTGAGCCCGCCGAGATTGCCGGTCGTACTTGTGGCGCTCGTCACGAAGAAGCCGACTGCTGGCCCCGATGGCGCGGTCGGCATGTCATCGTCGCTGCAACTCGCTCCGACGATGAGGAGAACGATTGGAAAGATGGACCGTCTCATCGCTAGTCCCTTCTGATGCGGCAAGGGACCTCGATTGTAGCGCGTGCGATATCTCAGGTGACGGACCGAGTGTGCTCGAGCCGCAAGGCTCAGCTGTAGGCGCGCTAAAGCGGATGGCGTTTCATGTACTCCGCGCTATCCGCGATGCTGCGCAGTGGATCCTGCGCGAAGTTCCCACCCTGCTCGACGAAGTAATGCTTCAGGCCAGCGAGTTTCGCATCCGGGAAGATGCTGGGGAAGTCGATCGATCCATTGCCGAGCTCGGTGTAGTCGCGACTGGTCTTGTGCATGTCCTTGACGTGCCACATCACGAACCGGCCCGGAGCACGTTTGAACCACTGGTTTGGTGTCTGCTTCGACGCGCGCGCGATCCAGTAGAGATCCATCTGCAGTTTGACGAGTGAGGGGTCAGTTTCTTTCAGGATGATGTCGTAACCGATCTGCCCGTTCTGATCGAGGAATTCGAAGTCGTGGTTGTGGTACGCGACTTCAAGCCCCGCTGGCTTGATTTGCGCGCCGATGAGGTTCAATCGCTCAGCGACCATCTTGAATTTGTCGATCGTTCGGTCGCCGGCATCGAGAAGCGGCCAGGTGATGTACGACTGGCCGAGTACGCGGGCGCCTTCGATGCAGTGATCGACGTACTGTTTCAGGTCATCGAGGTTGCCGGAGGCAAAGCGATTCAAGTCGTAGTGGCCGCTCGGTGTCGTGAGTTTGTACTCCTTCAGGCGCTCGGCGAACGTCTTGGCCGGCAGACCGTAGTAGCTCGTCGTCTGGGAATTGAATCCGTAGGTTTCGAGCTCCTGGTAGCCAAGCCCGGCGATGTGCTTCAGCGTCCCCTCGGCATCGCGCGCCATTGGTGCCCGCACGGTGAAGAGTTGCAGCCCCATCCGATAGCGGCCCTTGGGCTGATAGGCGGGAATGACCATCGCGGCCGACGCCAGCGTGCCAGCCTGCTGAATGAACGATCGTCGAGTCATCATGATCGGCGCGAGTCTACTACGGTTCTTCCAGGCGCGCGGAACAGGCAGTAGACGTCCTACGTCTAAGGGCCGTAGACTGTCTACAACTATGGCGAAGAATCCCGACCCGAAGAACCCGGAAAACGGACGGCTGGAGCTGTTGCAGGGCACGCTCGACATGCTGATTCTGCGGACGCTGCAGTGGGGGCCGCAGCACGGCCACGGCATTGGCCAGGCCATTCGCGCCCAGTCCGAGGACCTGCTCAAGGTCGAAACCGGCTCGTTGTATCCAGCGCTCCACCGGCTGGAAAAGCAGGGCTGGCTCAAGTCGGAGTGGGCCATCAGCGAAGCCAACCAGCGGGCCAAGTACTACCGGCTCACGGCAGCCGGAAAGGCGCAGCTCGTTCGCGAACAGAACCGCTGGTCGCAGCTCGTACACGCCATCGGCCGGATTATGAACCCGGCGCCCAGCAAGGAATAGGCATGCATCCTTCCGACAAGTCTCGCGCAAGGCCCATCGACAAGGCTCGGGGCAAGCCGGACGAACGCGAGCTCGACGACGAAATCCGCGGCCACCTGGCGCTCAGCGTGAAGGAACGCATCGAGCGCGGCGAAGATCCCGAGGCCGCTCGCCTCGCGGCGTTGCGCGAGTTCGGCTACATCCCGGCCGCGCGCGACGCCATGCGGCGCGTCTGGTACAGCGAGTGGTTCGATGCTACCGTCGCCTTCGGTCAGGAAGTCCGCATCGCGATGCGTTCGCTACGGCGCGCGAAAGGCCTCGCCGCGACCGTCATCATCACGCTGGCGCTTGGCATTGGGGCGAACGCGGCGATCTTCAGCGTTGTCCGCGCCGTCCTGCTGCGGCCGCTCGTAAATCGTGGGGAAGATCAGCTGGTCTACATCCGCCAGAGCGCTCCAGGGATCGGCGCCGCCAACATGACGTTCTCGGTCCCCGAAATCGACGATTTCAAGTCGAGCGCCACGACGATCAGCGCCTTCGGTGACTTCTCGACGATCGACTTCACGTTGATCGGTCTGGGCGAGCCTCGCGTCGTTCACGCCGGTGTGGTCAGCGGCACGTACTTCGATGTGATGGGTCTGCGGCCGATTCTGGGCCGGCTTCTGAACACGAGCGACGATGGGGCTGATGCGGCTGGCGCAGCGGTGCTCACGTACCGGTTCTGGAATTCATCGCTCAACAGCGATCCTTCAGTAATCGGCAAGGCGATCCGTCTCGGCCCACGCACCGCGACGATCGTCGGCGTGCTCGAACCCTCCGTGCCATATCCGGCTGACACTGAAATCATCGCGAACGTCGTCACGAGCCCGCACCACCTGGGCGCGACGATGGTCACGCAGCGTACGCATCGGATGACCGAGCTGTTTGCTCGTCTGGCACCCGGTGCCTCGGTGGAGGATGCCCGTGCGGAGCTGACATCGGTGCACGGCACGATGATGCGGGACAATCCAGAGTCCTATTCGACCCGGGCGGAAACAACGCTCAGCGTTACCCCGCTGCGCGACCAGATTGCCGCGCCGGCGCGCACGATCCTGCTGGTGCTGCTTGCCGCGGCCGGAATCGTGTTCGTCATCGCGTGCTCGAACGTGGCCAATTTGATTCTCGCGCGCTCGGTGCGTCGTGAAGGCGAGCTGGCGGTGCGGGCGGCGCTCGGTGCAAGTCATGGCGCGCTTCGTCGAACACTGCTTGCCGAGAGCCTGGTGCTGTGTGGCGCGGGGGCAGCGCTGGGCTTGTTCTTGTCTGGTCCGTTGCTCGACGTGGTCAGCAGATTTGCAGCCAAGTTCTCGGTTCGCGCACTCGAGGTCACCGTCGATTCGACGTTGCTCTGGGTCGGCGTCAGCCTGGCAATGGCCGCGGCCGTGCTGCTGGCGTTCGTTCCGCGTTTGCCCTCGCCACACGCACCTACCGGCCTTGGTTTGACGAGCGGCAGCATCCGCATCACACCAGGTACCAATCGCCGCCTGCGACTTTTTGCGATGACGCAGATAGCGTTTTCGTTCGTGCTGCTCGCAGGTGCCGCGACGCTGCTTGCCGCGCTGGTCGCGCTGCAGACCGCGAACACTGGCTACAACATGCGCCAGGTGCTGGTGTTCGACCTTCCCACGTCGGGACTCAGCCTCAAGGATCCGCGTGAGATGGAGGTCTACGACGAGATCACGCGGCGCATCGACCAGCTGCCCGGTGTCGAAGGCGTCGCCCTCGGAATCTTTGTACCGTGGCGCGATGCGGGCTCGCTGGGACCTGGCTTCAGGTTTACCGGCGAAGGCTACGTACCGGCCGACGGTGAAGAGAACCCGCATGGGCGACTGCGAGTTGTGTCCCCCGGGTTCTTCAGCGTGTTGGGCGTTCCGCTGATTGCCGGGCGGGATTTCACGAGCGAGGACCGCACCGGCAATGAACCCGTCGTCATCGTGAGCCAGAGCCTCGCCCAGCGCTTGTTCCCCAACGGCGAGGCGGTCAATCGCAAATTGTGGTGGACCGATCCGTACTTCGCAAAAGATCCGCCGAAGCGCATCGTTGGTGTCGTGGCAGACGTGGACGACGAGAACATCGTGCCCGGTCCGGCGCTCACCATTTACCATCCGGTCCGCCAGGTCAATGTTGCCGGCCGTCTGTTCATGCATGTCAGCGGCGACCCGTATGCGCTCGTCCCGACGGTGACGCAGCTCATTCGGAAGATGTCGGCCAATCAACCGGTGGAACGAGCGGCAACGCTCGAAGACGTCCGGGCCGAAGTCCTGGCGCCGGAGCGGCTGCACGCGTTTGTGATCTCGGGGTTCGCGGGCATCGCGTTGCTCATCGCCGTGGTTGGCGTCGCAGGCGTGCTGGCGTTTTCGGTCAGCGCGCGCACGCGCGAGTTCGGCGTGCGTTTGGCCGTTGGTTCATCGCCTCGCCGCCTGCTGCTGCGTGTTCTTGTGGAGGGCGGGGTCATCGTCGCGATCGGAATCGGGGCGGGCGCCGTTGGCGGCTATGGGTTTGCGCGACTGGCTGGGAGCTACGTCGAGAACCTGCAACTTCCTGGTGCATTGCCAGTCGTCGGTGCGGCGGCAGTGCTGATTGCTGCCGCGCTCTTCGCTTCGTTGATGCCGGCTGCGCGGGCATCGCATGTGGACGTGCTGCAAGCGCTGAGATCCGAATAACCCAACCATGACGACCCCAATGAGCGTTCCAACTCCTCATAAGCCACTTCGGCTCTGGCCCGGATTGGTCCTCGCGATCATCGTGGCTGTCGTTGGCTATCTCTTGCCGCTCGTGTTTCCAGACGCGCTGCTTGTTGCGGTCATCGCGCGATTCGGCGGAGCGTTGGCAATTCTGCTGTGGTGGCTGTTCTTCAGCCGCGCCCCGTGGATCGAGCGCCTCGCCGCTCCGGTCCTGATGGTTCTCGCAGTGTTTGTGATGCTTCCAGTGGTTCACGCATCCATTCGGGGTGGCCATATGGGCATGACGCTGCCGGTGTACGGCACGCCAGTCCTGGCGCTTGCGCTGGTTGCGTGGGCAACATTCACGCGGTCGTCCAGTGCAGGCGTCCGCCGCGCCACGATGGTGGGCGCGATGCTGCTGGCGACCGGTGTGTTCACGTTGCTCCGCATGGACGGCGTCACGGGGGGCGGTGGAGCTGAATTTCGGTGGCGATGGACGAGGACGGCCGAAGATCGGCTTCTTGCCGCGTCACCGTCGTTGCCAGCACCGGCGCCAGTTGCAGATTCCGCAGTCGCGAGCAAGCCGGAGACTCCGGACTCGACGACTTCCAAGCCAGCAGAAGCGCCTGCCAAGACACCCTCTGCCATCAGTGGAGTTGAAAAGCCTGCCGTGAGTCTTGCCCTGCCCGACGTCGCAGCGATGCCCGCGGACTGGCCTGGATTTCGCGGGCCAAAGCGCGATGGGGTCGTTCATGGCGTGCGCATCGAGACCGACTGGTCGAAGTCGCCGCCAGTACAAATGTGGCATCGAGCCGTCGGTCCGGGCTGGTCGTCGTTCGCGGTGGATGGAGATCTCTTCTACACGCAGGAGCAGCGTGGCGAGTATGAAGTTGTCGCGTGCTACCGCGTGAGCACCGGCGACCCGGTGTGGCAGCATCGCGATGCCGTCCGCTTCTGGGAGTCGAACGCCGGCCCGGGTCCGCGCGGAACGCCAACCCTACACAACGGTCGCGTGTATGCCTTCGGCGCAACCGGGTTACTCAACGCGCTCAATGCTCGTACCGGCGCCGTCGTGTGGTCGCGCAACGTGGCCGCCGACACCGGCAGACGAGTTCCCGACTGGGGCTTCGCAAGCTCACCGTTAGTGATCGACGACCTCGTTGTCGTAGCCGCGTCAGGAACTCTGGCGGCGTACGATCTGGCGACCGGGAACAAGCGCTGGTCCGGTCCGTCGCACGGAGGCAGCTACAGTTCGCCCCATCTCGTGACGGTTGATGGCATTCCGCAAATCGTTCAACTGAGCGGGGCCGGCGCGACGAGCGTTGCGCCGGCCGACGGTCGCGTGCTGTGGGAACACTCCTGGCCCGGCACGACAATCGTTCAACCGGCGGTCACAGCGAACGGCGATGTTCTCATCAATGCGACCGGCGGCACAGGCGGATACGGTATTCGACGTCTTGCGCTCGCGCATGCATCGAACGGATGGACCGCCGCGGAGCGGTGGACGTCGCTTGGCCTGAAGCCTTACTTCAACGACTTCGTCGTCGGCAAGGGACACGCGTTTGGCTTCGACGGCAGCATCCTGTCGTGCATCGATCTCGAGGACGGCAGCCGCAAGTGGAAGGGTGGCCGCTACGGCAACGGGCAGCTCGTGCTGCTCGCCGATCAGGATGTGCTGCTGGTGCTGTCGGAGGACGGCGAGCTGGCGCTGGTCAGCGCGACGCCGGATCAGTTCAAGGAGCTCGCGCGATTCAAAGCGATCGAAGGCAAGACGTGGAATCATCCCGCCCTCGTCCGCGACGTCGTGCTGGTCCGCAATGGCGAGGAGATGGCCGCGGTGCGCCTGCCGCTCGCCGGCCGCTGATTGTGAGATCCTGTCGGCGTGAACGCGAGGAACGCCGAGGCCAATGAAATCGATCACCTGGCGCGTGTCTGGTACGACGGCTGGCACGAATCGCACGCGCCGATCGTGCCGGCTGGACTGACCAGGCTCCGGACACTCGACAGCTTCCGGGATCGTCTGCAGGCCGCTCTCCCCAACATCCGCGTCGTCGGTCCTCCGCTCGCGCCGCTTGGATTCGCCATTGTCAAAGAGGACGAGCTGTATCAACTCTTCGTCGCGGCGCAGGCCCGCGGCACTGGCGTTGCCGCCACGCTGATCGCGGACGCTGAGGCCTGCCTTGCCGCCAACGGCATTCAGACGGCGTGGCTGGCGTGCGCGATTGGAAACGATCGCGCGGCCCGCTTCTACGAGAAGAACGGGTGGAGCCGCGTTGGTACGATGATGAACCAGGCGGAAACGCTGGCTGGGAATTTTCCCCTGGAAGTGTGGCGCTACGAGAAGTCCCTGACCCCACCTGACGCCTGATTCACTGCCGATAGGCAGTGGGTTGGCTCAGACGCGGATTGCGCGGATGACGCGGATTTTTGCAGATGTCCGGCCCGGCCGCGCCGGAGGCGCGGGTGGGGTGGGGCCGCGACGGGAATCCGCACGCCCCAGAAGGCCCCACGGCGTGCGAATTCTCGTCGCGACCCCACCGCACCCGCCTGGCGATGCCAGGCCGCCGGGCCGGCCCTCGCAGCCTGTGACGCCGTTGGTCTGAACAGCGGGATCCGCGTGATCCGCGTCCCGTTTAATCCGCGTGATCGGCGTTTCGTTTGAGACGGTCGCGTCACGATTTTGGGCAAAGCTGTCGAACGGCACCAGAACCGCCGAAAAACCGACACAGCGGTTCGAACGCCGGAAACCGCGCCTGGTGCACAGAATGACGACAGACATCCGACTGCCTGCCGAGGTGAAGTACGAAGCAGAGCTGACGGCGCTGGCCGCCGACGACAAGTCCGCCAAGCCGCCGGGGTGGAAGCTCTCGCCGCGCGCGGTTGAAACCTACATCCTTGGCGCGGACAAGCCAGTCGGCGGCGTCACGATTACACCAAAGTACATCGGGGACCGGGCGTTGGTGCAGGTCGCCATCGCGACGCTCGCTTCCGATCGCGCCCTGCTCTTGACCGGTGAACCAGGAACGGCCAAGAGCTGGTTGTCGGAACATCTCGCCGCGGCGATTAGCGGCACTTCGCGGCTGATCGTTCAGGGCACGGCCGGCACGACTGAAGAGCACATCAAGTACGGCTGGAACTACGCACTGCTGCTGGCCGAGGGCCCATCGCCAAAGGCGCTCGTGCCTTCACCGGTCTACCGCGCGATGCACTCAGGCCAGTTCGCGCGACTCGAGGAAGTCACGCGTACCGCGTCTGAAATCCAGGACGCGTTGATCTCAATCCTGTCCGAAAAGCAGATTGGCATTCCGGAGCTGGGCGACATCCTTTCGGCCGCTCGCGGGTTCAACATCATCGCGACAGCCAACACGCGAGACCGCGGTGTCAACGAGATGAGCGCGGCCCTCAAGCGGCGCTTCAACTTCGTGACCGTTCCGGTGGTGGAAGACCTCGAACAGGAAATCCGTATCGTCACGAAGCGGGAAGCCGAACTGCGAACCGACTACCAGGTCGGAATCAAGCCGCCGGACGAACTGGCCAAGTTGCTCGTGACGATGTTCCAGGAGCTTCGCGCGGGCGTGACGAAGGACGGCTCGACCAAAGTCAAGCCGCCGGCATCGGTCCTGTCGACCGCAGAGGCCATCAGCGTGCTCTTTAACAGCACGATCCTTGCGGAGCACTTCGGCAAAGGAAAAGTGACTCCCCACGATTTGCTGCGCTCGATGGTTGGTGCCATCGCGAAAGAGGGCCCCGACGATCTGAAGGTCGTCCGCGAATACTGCGAGACCGTCGCCAAGGGACGCAGCGGACCGTGGCAGGACGTCTACGCCGCCGCCAAACAGCAGCTGAAGGACTGATGCACCTCTTTCCCGTCCGCCACCATTCGCCGCGTGCGAGTGGCGTGCTGCGCACGTTCCTCGACGTCGTACAACCGGAAATGGTGCTCGTCGAGGGCCCGACCGACGCGACGTCGCTCGTCGACGTGCTCGTCGATGCGGAGACGGAGCCGCCCGTCGCTGTCCTGGGTTTTCGCACAGACGGCACGCCAGGGTCCGCTGTATGGCCGTTCGCGAGTTATTCGCCGGAGTACGTCGCGATTCGCTGGGCACGGCAGCATCGAACGCGGACCGCCTTCATCGATATTCCGACAGGCGCGAGTATCGCGGCGCAAAACGAAGAGCATACCGAGATCAGTGGTCAGGACGAGGACGACGCGTCCAGCCAAGCGTCGCCGGAACCAGAACTCAACGATCGCTGCGTTGAGAAAACGGGCTACCGATCCTTCGAGGAATTCTGGGAGGCATCGTTCGAGGCGCCACAGCACGGCGCGGATGGATTTCGCGCGGCGCTGCTCGCCTATGCCGACCTCGCGAGGCTTGAAGACCGAGGAACGTTTCACCGGGCTCGCGACGCCTTCATGTTGCGCGAGATCGACATGCACGTGGCCTCAGGTGTGTCCTCCGAGAAGGTTGTCGTCGTTCTCGGGGCTGCGCACGCCGCTGCCCTTGCCGCAGGCGACGTCGACCGTTCGCTCGAGTCGACCTTGCCGACGCCGGTACAGACCTCGGTGACGCTGATTCCGTACAGTTTTCCGCGCCTCGCCCGGCAGCTCGGATACGGTGCGGGTAATCGCGCGCCACATTTCTATCAGCGCGCCCACGATGCCGGTTGCGACTACCATCGCGCCACGCTCGAAGCGCTCATTACCTTTACTGAACACCTACGGCTGCGCGGGTTCGCTGCATCTCTGGCCGACACCATCGAGGCCTATCGCCTCGCGGTTCTTCTCGCCGACATCCGTGGCAAGGCCGGACCGGGCCTCGACGAAGTGCGGGAGGCGGCCGTGGCCACGATGTGTCGCGGCGATGCCACACACATCGACTCTTTCCTGTGGTCGACCGTCGTCGGCAAGAACGTCGGAAGAGTTGCGTCGCGTATCGGCCGCAATGCGCTCCAGGAGGAGTTCTGGCGCGAGCTCCGCGAGCGCCGACTGCCTGCGACCGATGCGCCGGAAAGCTTCGCGCTGCACTTGAACAACGACGTCGAAGTCGGGACGTCCGTCTTCCTCCATCGACTTCGCATCGCTGAGATTCCTTACGCGACATTTCAAGGTACCCGGAGCGCGGCCGCGGGGCCGTCGAAAACTGAGGAAGTTGCCGGCGGATTCGCGGCGCTCAGCCGCGCCCGCGAGGCGTGGGAGGCTCAGTGGACGCCCTCAACCGACGTCGGTCTGGTCGAGCGCATCGTCTATGGCAACAGCCTTCAGGATGTCGCGACGCGAAAGCTCGATGAAAGGCTCCAGACGGCGTCGACGACCGGAGAGGCGGCGGAAGTGCTCGTCGAGTCCGTTATTGCGACGTGTCCGCAAACGTTGAGCGCGGCGCTTCACGCTTGCGACACGTTTGCGTCGGTGGACGATGACCTGCCGTCGCTGGCGCGGGCGTGTCGCGCGCTTTCGGGGCTGGCTGCCTACGGCACTTCGCGATCGCGGTCAGCCGGCGGCGACAGCGCGATTCCTGCTCTGTGCAAAAAAACTTTTTCCCGAGCGGTACTCCGCGTCCGCGATGCCTGTGCCGCGAATGACGAAGGGATCGCCCCGGTGCGAGACGCGTTGCGGACGCTGCACGATGTTGCGCTGTCGCAGCCGATTGTCGACAAGCAGGCGTGGATCGACGAGGCCCGCGCACTCGTTGAGAGTTATGACGTCAACGCGACGGCATCGGGCCTGGCGTGTGGACTGCTCTACCTGGCACAGGCAATTGATGACCGTGAGATTGCGCGGGTGGTTAGCCAGCGCCTGTCGAACACCTTGGAGCCCGAGCGATCCGCGGCGTTTCTGACCGGGTTCCTCGAAGTGAATGCGCTGGTGATCGTGAAGAACCGTCCCGTGGTGGCGGCACTCGATGCCTTTATTCAAAGCATCGAGACGGATCGCTTCCCGAATCTTCTTCCGACGCTGCGTCGCGCGTTTTCGGTACTTGGTTCTACCGAGCGGCGCTATCTGCTCGAGAACCTCCTCGCGTCCCGGAACATGTCCGGCAAGGGCAAAGCAGCGCAGCAGATCGTGGCGGAGAAGGATCGAGAGACGTTGAAGAAGATTGCCGGCGATCTTTCCAAAGCCATCGACGAGCTGGACGATCTTCTATGAGTGACGTCTCGACGCTTTCAGACGCGGATCGCGCGGCCCTTCTGAGATGGCGTCTGGCGCTTGGCCCGTCCGCAGAGAAGGTACATTCATCGTTCGGTCTGTCAGGGCTGTCCCTACCCGGAGCGGGTCTGCTTGGCGATCCATCGCGCGTCGCGGAAATCGATAAGGCGCTGTCGTTCGTCTACGAGAACGATCGAACCGCCGGCCTCGGTGGGTCGGCTCCGTACATCCCCAAATGGCTTGCTGGGCTGCGCGAGTTCTTCAGGCACGACATCGTGGCGCTCGTCCAGAAGGACGCGATCGAACGCAAAGGCCTGACGCAGCTGTTGTTCGAGCCCGAGACCTTGCCGTATCTGGACAAGAACATTGATCTCGTCACGACGCTCATTTCGGCCCAGGGTCTGATCCCCGACAAAGCCAAGGACATTGCCCGGCAGATCGTTCGTGAGGTCGTGGACGAGCTACGCAAGAAGCTCGAGACTGAGGTCCGCAGCGCCGTGCTTGGCGCGCTCCGCCGCGATCGCACGAGCCCGGTCAAGGTGCTTCGCAACCTCGATTGGCGCCGCACCATCCGTGCGAATTTGAAAGGGTGGGATCGCGAGCGGCAGCGGCTCATTCCCGAGCGTCTCTACTTCTGGGCGAACCAGCGCCGCCACCACCAGTGGGACGTGGCGCTGGCCGTCGACCAGTCGGGATCGATGGGCGAAAGCGTCGTCTACAGCTCGGTGATGGCAGCCATCTTCGCGTCGCTCGACGTGATCAAGACGAAGCTGCTGTTCTTCGATACCGAGATCCTCGATGTCACCCCGATCCTGACCGATCCGGTCGAGGTCATTTTCTCGACGCAACTCGGTGGCGGCACCGATATCAACCGAGCCGTCGCGTACGTGCAGTCGAACTTCATCGAACGCCCCGAGAAGACGCTGTTCGTCCTCATTACCGATCTCATCGAGGGTGGCAATCACCTGGAGCTCCTCGCGAGGATGCGGCAGATCGTCGAGAGCCGTGTTCGAGCGATCTGCTTGCTGGCGCTTTCCGACAAAGGGAAACCCACTTACAACCACGACCTCGCCCGCGAGTTCATGGCGCTCAAGGTGCCGTGCTTCGGCTGCACGCCGAAGCTTCTCGTTCAGGTGATCGAGCGCGTCCTCAAGAACCAGGATCTCCAGCCGCTGTTGGCCGGGGCCGTGGTCAAGGGATAGGAACGGTATGCCAGACGCACCGAAGATTTCATTGACCCAACTGCGCGGCTACATCTCCGATGCTGGAGAGCTGACGAAGGGAACGCAGATCGTCGACGCGGGCGGGCTGTCAAATCTTGCGAGGCACGAGAACAAGCTGTTCTGCGAGGCGAAGGGATCCGGCCAGGCCCCCTATCGCGTGTCGCTGACGTTCGACGAGGATGCACGTCAGCTGAAGGCGCGCTGTTCGTGTATGGCGGCGAGGTCGCGGCCGTTCTGTAAGCACTCGGCGGCACTGCTGATCGCTTGGGCGCGCTCGGCTGAGGCCTTCGTCAAGAGCCAGGCTCCGCCGGTGCTCGACGGAGACGCCCAGAAAAAGAGCGTCAAGACCGGCAAGGCGTCTGGCAGCGATCTCATGAAGCATGGTGTCGAGCGCGTGTCGACGCTCGTGCGCGAGCTTGCCGTGTCGGGCATTGCCGCCGCGGGCGCCGATCGCGTCGATCAAGTCCGCCAACTCGGCGAAGGGCTCCGAGAGAACCGGCTTCGTCGCCTGTCCGCGCGAACGCTGGAGCTGTCGCAAATGCTCGAGCTTGCGACGGTGCGGCGCGGACACATGGATGCCGTCGCCTACGCCAGCCTCCTGTCCGACATGCTCTTGACCGCGCGCAAGCTCGAGAAACACCTTGGTGGTGAAACGCTCGAGGATCGGTATGTCGAGGAACTGATCGGCAAGACCTGGAGAAAAACGGATCGGAAGCCCGTCGCTGACCTGGAACTCGTCGAGTACTCGTTCCTCACGCGTGTGACAGCGGACGACTACGTGATTCGCGAGAGCCGCCTTATTGACGGGCGCAGCGGCGTTCACTACAGCGAGAAGCAAATCCTTCCCTCGTTCTTGGCGAGGCGCACCGAGCCGAAGCGGAGCTACGCGAGAACGCTGCTCCAGGGCGCCGGAGGAGGCATGTATCCCGGCTTTCCCCCGCACCGGTTGGACCTGGAGACGATGCCTACGCCGGTTCCTTTGGAAGCCGCCCATGTGGCGAGCCTGCTCGAGCGCGCGCACGCCAACGTCGGATCCGCGCTTGCGGCCTTCCAGGAACATGGCCGGGACGTCTTCGCGCCAGATTCCTATCCGGTCAGTGTCCGGGCAGACCTGATCGTCGCGGAGGACGGGCGTTTTCGCGTGGCCGATTCGAGCGGCGACGCCGTTCACCTGCTGGTGGATCCGCGCCTCGACGAAGCCCTCGCGGTGCTGCTGAAGCGCGGCCGGCTCCGGGCAGTGATAGGCGACATGACGCTCGATGGCATCGTTGCCACGCTTGTCCCGATGGCCCTCGTCATTGAAACGCCAGACGGGCCGGACCTCGTGAGTCTGAACGCGACAGTCGATACCGTGCCACGTACGCAGAAACCGCTCGAACGTCACAATGACACCAGCGAGCCAGCCTGGCTCGAGCAGGCTCGCCGGGCAGGCATTCCGCCGACTGCCGTTGCCTTGGGAGAAGTACGGCTCGAGATGTCGGACGCGCTGGTCACAGGACTTGCCGGCCTGGTCTCACGCGTGACCGATCCACTCGTTTCACGGCTTCGCGACCTGGGGCTCGAGAAGCCGGCTGCGCTTCTGGCAGAGTTGCCGAGCATGGCCGATCCAGCGGATCGCCTCGATGGTTTCGTCAAGGTTCATCAAGTCGTAGGCATTGCGCTCGTTCGCCTGGCCAGCACCACCAGCGTGGACGAATCGGATCTCGAGCGACTGCCGACCGCCGAGAGCATCGCGATCCGTCGGCCGTCAAACGTACTCACGCCCGACCAACTTCTGGCGGCCCGTCTCGAGGGAAAACTGAGCCGATACGAGGCAGCATGGCACCGCGGCAAACACTTCGAAAGCCTGTCGGTCGACGAGTTGCTCGACGAGTGGCCCAGCATCTGGAGCGACGGCGACGCAGCTCCGCTCGTGTCACGCCTGCTCGAGAAGGAAGGTCGCGCCGTCGCGGTTGCTCGAGACGTACTGGCCGATCCTTGCGCTGGCCTGACCACACAGTTGACGGCCATCCGCGTCCTGCAGCACGTCGGGACTGATCCTGCCCGGGATGCGTTGCGTGTCGCGGCGTCCGGGAAGGGTACGAACTTCTTGATTCGCACTCTCGCTGGAGCGGCATCTACCACGGAACGGCGCGGGTGGCGTTCGTTTCTTCGTTTGGATGGCCAGACGCCACATCCAAAGTCGGTCGAAGAGGCCATCGATCGACTGACGACTGCGAAGGACAAGGATGCCCGCGTATCGGCTGTTGAGGAGATTCAAGAGCACTGGGACGTGGATGCCATTCCCGCGTTGCGACAGGCGTGGCGGTTCGACCCTGCCCAGGACGTACGCGCTCGCGCGGCGATCGCGCTCGGAAGGCTGGGCGACGGTGAGTCCTTGGAAGGATTCGTTACGGCGCTGCGAGATCGTGCTCTGGCGCCCAGAGAAGCAAAGGCTGCGTTGACGGCGCTCGGCGAGCTGGGCGATGTCCGTGCCGTGCCTGACATTCTGCATGCCCTCATCGAGACCTGGGCTGGGTCAGAGCCGATGGAGGCTCTCCACAGCGTCGGCCTTCCTGCGCTCGAGCCCATCATGACGCTCATCGCGGACCGACCCGAGCTGGCACAGCGCAAGAGCCTGCAGGAGGTCGTCAAATATGTGGCTTTGTCGGCACAGGCCGAGCGGTTGCTGGCCAGGCGGCTCGCGGCCGCGCTCGAGAGTTCCGAGACTGAAAAAGGCGCGGCCCTGTTGAAGCTCACCAGCGAGAGCGTTCCACTTCGCGAAGCGCTCGCGCGGCAAATCCTGGCGCGCATGGACGCACCGTCGAGTAAGGCCGAGAAGGCGCTCGTGCGTTCGGCAAAACAGGCGCTGGAAAAGACCACGGGCAAGCCAGAAGCGGTAAAGTAAGTACCGCGGCATGGTCTCGCGTCGCGATTTCTTGAAGTCCCCGGTGATCCTCTC